>Ga0194120_10001991_pt1 | contig 35928 bp, 23 predicted proteins | sample TA2MahCa65mmetaG_FD_148642 | JGI IMG/M metagenome (GOLD analysis project Ga0194120, IMG submission 148642) | Freshwater microbial communities from Lake Tanganyika, Tanzania - TA2015019 Mahale Deep Cast 65m | ecosystem: Environmental > Aquatic > Freshwater > Lake | place: Tanzania: Lake...
TTTAACGCCGCAATTTCGCGTCGCGCCAATTGGTCAGATTAATTACTTTAATCATTTTGGCGATAGCGATTGGATGTATGGTGGCAAGTTTTCCTATAGTTATCTGAATTCGCGCGCCTCTGTATCAAATGTTGGAATTCCACAGTTTGGGGCCTATTTTTTACAAGATGAGTTTAGGGGCAGAACTGCAAAATATACTTCAAGTTTTTTTGGCACTGGTGATCTACAATCCTATCAAACTAGTATCACTAATCAATTTGTTCTGACGCCTTATTTTGGTCGCTCATTTTCTAATGGTTTCGTCTATGCAGGAGCTGGTCCGTCTTTTTCTCAAGTGCAGACAAATCTGAATAATTTAACGGGCTACCGGAATACAAATGGAACGCCAACAAACCAGACAGCCTTTGGTGCAAATTATCAAAACAGTCATTGGGTATGGGGTGGAGCCGCAACCACAGGCATCACGTATTTCTTAACGCCTTCCTGGTATCTAGATTTTAACTACACCTTCTCGCAAACAAGAAGTACGACGAGTTATTTTAATGCCTGGTATAATGCGCCAGTTGCTGGGACAAGTGGTAATGATGCTTCCCATGCTATCGGTTACATGCCCGGCAGCACATCGGCTGCACTGAATACGCAGTCAGTAAACGCCTCCATTAATTGGATCCTCGCCTCATCTGCGCCAACTCAAAAGCGTTCTGCTGGAAATGCCGATCATAACGAAGCTTTGTCTTTGCCGATGTGGACGGGATTTTATCTCGGTGCGAATATAGGCGCTGGCTGGGGTGCGAATAGTACAGTTGGGAATAATTGGTATTTAGACGGCGGCAATGGCGGGTTCACCAATAGTCTAACGGCGACAGGCGCAGGCGGCGGTCTGACGGGCGGCGCGCAGCTTGGTTACAACTATTCGCTTACGCCTTTGTTTGTTGTGGGCGCCGAAACAGATCTCCAGGGTTCAAGCATGGGTTCTGCGGGCGGCTCTTACATTGGACCAGCGTTAAATATTAATAGAGGCATTGCGGGCTATGTGCCGGGCCGGTTGAGCGGGGGCACTAGCATTCCATTTTTTGGAACAGTACGCGCGCGCGCAGGCATTACGCCAACACCAAGCTTACTCCTTTATGGCACAGGTGGTTTTGCCTATGCAGATGTGCAAAATCCGGCAGGAGCTGAATTACAAACTGGATGGGCGGCTGGCGCAGGCGCCGAATGGATGTTTATGCCGAATTGGTCTGCAAAAGCGGAATATCTCTATATCGATGTTTCAGGATCCAACACCGGAACAGGTAATCCGCTGAATATAAGCATTAAGAATACAGGCGGCGATACGCCTTGGAATATAATGCGCGCTGGCGTCAATTATCATTTTAATTCCGAAACGCTGCAGCCATTCATGCCATCGCCTTTCACGACGGCGAGCACTGTCCTTGCAAAAGGCCCAGCGGCACACAGTTCGCTACCATTATGGACAGGTTTTTATGCTGGTTTGAACGCTGGCTATGGTTTCGGATTGAATAATGACGCTTCCGCTACATCCTGGGGACCACAGGGGTTCACAACTACATTTAATGGTGGCGTGAGTAACATGCCGCTTTCTGGCGTCGGTCTTTCTCAAAGCGGAAGCCTTAGCAATAATCAAAACGGATTTATTGGCGGCTTTCAAACAGGATATAATTATCAATTCCGCGATAGAATGGTTGTTGGTCTAGAGACAGATATCCAGGGAAGCAATATTCGCGGTGGCGGCAATCATACCGGCTTTGGCTATAATGTTAACGGATTGAATAATGCGACAGCGACAAGCATTGGCGGCGTGCAAATATCTTCGGCCGTTGATTGGCTGGGCACGCTCCGCGGACGTCTAGGCTATCTTTGGAATCCGTCTCTACTCATTTATGGAACAGGCGGCCTAAGTTATGGCGGCGTACACGCCAATGTAACGAACCAAGCTTACACATTTTATTTAGACAAAACCTTACCTCAATTTGAACAAGGCAATCAGCCCTTCTTTGGGACCTCATCCAGTTCGCAAGCATTAGTTGGCTGGAATGCGGGTGGCGGCCTAGAGTGGATGGCGTCGAACAATTGGTCGGTTAAGGCGGAGGCGCTTTATTGGAATTTGGGCAATATGAATTTAACGACATTGTCAAGGGCCCCTGGTATTGGTGCGCCATTATGGGGGCTCAATACTGGCCTTGATGCTCAAAGCAAACCACTTTTAATTCCTGCACAACTAGCTTCAGGAAACGCAAAGTTAAACTACCAAGGCGTCGTTGCGCGTGCGGGCATCAATTACCACTTCACTACAGATGCGCTACAGACAGCAACTTCAACACTAGCTGCGGGAACGCCTGTTTTTGTGAAAGGCTCGCCAGCAATCTCAACTATGATTTCATGGACTGGCAGCTATGCGGGTCTGAACTCAGGCTATAGTTTTGGAACCAATGATAATTCATACGCATCCCTATGGGGACCACAAGGATTTACTACCACGGATAATGGAGTGAGATATCTTGGAACAATGCCGTTGTCTGGCGTTGGTCTCGCTCAAACTGGCCAAATAACGAATAATCAAAATGGTTATTTAGGAGGCCTTCAGGTCGGTTATAATTATCAAATACATGAAAAATATGTCGTCGGATTGGAGACGGACATTCAAGGCGCGAGCATTGGAGGTAGCGGTAGCCGAAAAGGATCGGGCTACAATATCAATAGCCAAAATAATGGATCCTCGACAACAATTGGTGGCGTTCAAGTATCTTCCGGCGTTGATTGGTTGGGAACTATTCGCGCACGGGCAGGCTATCTTGTGAAGCCCTCGCTTCTTCTTTTTGGCACGGCAGGTGTAAGTTATGGCGGAGCCCATGCGCAAGTCACCAATCTTGCCTACTCTGCTTATGACGATTTTGCCTATCCGCAGACGCCTAATGCTGTTCAACCCTATTTTGGAACGGTGTCGCGCACTCAAACGCTGATCGGCTGGACCGCAGGCAGCGGACTGGAGTGGATGGTGACGCCGAGCTGGTCGGTCAAGGCGGAGGCGTTTTATTGGAGCCTTGGCAACATGAATGTGGGAACCACGGCGCTCTCGCCACAAATTGGTTCAGCTTGGTGGAATGGACTGGGCACCCCACAATTCTCGCTTCCTGGCCAAGTAGCTTCAGGAACAACAAGTATCAATTACCAAGGGGTCATTGCGCGAGCTGGAATAAATTATCACTTTAATTCCGCCTCAGCGCCAGTGGTTGCTAAATTCTGAATTGTAACTCCTGAAGTTTCTTGAGTTGACCTACTGACTCAATACAAAAGCAAATGTTGAAGCAAGTGCTTCAATCCAAAAGGCTGAAGCGCTTTTTTCTTTCACTAAAGTTAATCGTCTCTTTGGTTTGCGCGAGCATTGAGGTAACGCAGGAATTAAAAAACTGCAGCAATATAGGTATGTTCTTTTGAAATCAGATTATTTCTTAGAGAGATTCTTTATTATATTTGTAGCCGTTTAAAGATTAGGCTTTGGTAAAAAATATTACGGCTATTTTCTAAAATTAAGAAGCATCATCGCCTCAGAATCCGTGAACTCCATCCTGATAAACCGATGGTTCTAAGATGGAATCAGCAATATGATGCCTGAGATAGAATTTGAGTGGTTAAGCATAAAATTCTTGAAAATATGTATTCTCAAAAGATGTAGGAAAAAGAAAACGCCGGCACTTCCGTGCCGGCGTCCTAACACTGAATATACGCAACAGCTGCGAAATATTTAGCTTGATCTTGGATCAGCGTGAATAGAATTCGATCACAAGATTTGGCTCCATCTGAACCGGATAAGGCACTTCGGTCGCATGTGGCACGCGCATATATTTCGCTGTCATTTTGCTGTGATCGACTTCATAGTATTCCGGCACATCCCGTTCAGCGAGCGCGATGGATTCAAGCACGGTAACAGCCTGCTTTGAGGTATCCTTCACCTCAACAATATCGCCAACCTTGACAAGATAGGATGGAATATTCACGCGACGTCCATTCACGCGAATGTGGCCGTGATTGACGAACTGACGTGCGGCAAAAACGGTTTGAACGAATTTTGCGCGATAGACCACCGCATCAAGACGGCGCTCCAGCAGTCCAATAAGATTGTCGCCCGAGTCGCCCTTCATTCGAATGGCCTCAGCGTAATATTTACGAAATTGCTTTTCAGAAATATTGCCGTAATAGCCCTTAAGCTTCTGCTTTGCCTTGAGCTGAGTGCCATAGTCCGACAGCTTGCCTTTGCGGCGCTGTCCATGCTGACCAGGGCCGTATTCACGGCGATTGACGGGGCTCTTTGGCCGTCCCCAGATGTTTTGTCCAAGGCGACGATCAAGTTTATATTTTGCTTCTGAACGCTTTGTCACTGTATTTTCAGTCCTCTTATGGCCGCGTTCGCGCGCAAGAGACGAAAATACGAATAAGCCGTTGAGACCTTGTCCCAACGCGCCCTCGATCTCGCGTTTCCCTGACACGCCCAGCAAGCTGGGTTAGGAACGCGCCCTCCTCTGCCGATTTCCGGCTGACAGGCCATCGCTCAAGGCGACAGGCCACGGGTGCAACAGACCCAAGTCAAACTTGGATCTAGGGGTTTGGCTACTCGACCCACATAGGCGAGTCAAGGATTTCCGCCAGGGTTCTCTGCTATTCTCGCCTTAGCAGGGTTTTGAGAGCTTAATCTGCGTCAAATGTGGGGGATTCAAATGAAACGCCTGGAGACCAGGGTTGATCCCAGCGGCGGGGCAGGGTCTCGCCCATATACCAGCTCCGTTGATTGGCGTAGACCGGATCCTGGTTAGAAAAGGTTTGCTGGGTCATATAGCGGTTCGTGCTGCCCACGGGAACCTTCGTGCCTGGATCGAGGAAGCTGCGGCGCTCAACATCGATGGTGCGTCGACCCGTATGGGAGGCCGAATCTGAGCTTTTAGAGCCGGATTTGGCCAGGGCCGCGTTGCCGGCCATAAGCGCCGCTAGACAGCAAACGCTTGCAGCAACAATCGATACTTTACGCATTCTTTTCCTCGTGACGTTCAGAGTAGACGCTGAGGATCATAGCGCGAAATGATCCACAAAAGCGATTCATCTATCACGGAAAGCGAGAATTTATCTTAATGCCGCTTTTCCTGAGGATTTAGCCCTTACCTGGCGCTTGCGCGCGATTTTCGCCTTGGGATGGAGGCGGTGATGTCGTCATGGGCGATATTATTGGCGCAAAGCGAAGAGAGCGGAGCCTCGGCCTTTTCAAAGAAATTTCGAAAGTCCGCGTCTTCTCCCGTGGGGCGGTAGTCCAGTCGATCAAGCGCGCAGGCTAGGTTGCTCCGCGCAAGCGGCCTTTCGGCGCTGGGTTGGCAGATAATGCCAGCGATCTCTAAATTGCGTTTGTTATCGGCGTGGCGGGCGGCAAAGCAAGCGCGATCGCTCTCGCCGAGGCCATTGCCAGCTGGCTGGATCAAGCGAATATCTGCGATTTCAAAAGCGCCCAAGCGGGTTTGGTGTACTCCAGGCTGACTGATGCGGGTGACATTTAAGCCCAGTTGCGCCGCATGGCGCGACATATCAAGGAAGAAATCAGGAGCGGTTTCTTTCTCGCTTAGTCCTTGATGGATATCGATGTGCGCAAATGGGGTGCCCATCGCGAATTGGCCAATTGTTAGGCTATCAATCCGGCCGTCATCATCGCTGTTCATATGAGAGGCGATTGTTTTTTTCTCCTGTTCAAAGCCAGCGAGCGATAAATCAAATGCCGCAAAAGGCTTCATGGGAGCCATAGCGACAGCTTCAGTTTCCGCCATCGTCGCCTTGGTTGTATATTTGGAAAAGAGCGTCACAGGAGCGCTTGTTATTTCAGCAACAACGGGCGCCTCTGTTGGTTGTGCATTTAGAAAAAAAGCTAAAAGAAGAATAAGGCTTGCGCTTATGCCCATACCCAATGCGGCATAGAGACCAGTTTGGCGCGCGCGAACTGGGGTCTGAGGAGCGGCGTTACAGGATGAGAGGCTGTGATAAGAATTTAAATCCTGAGAAGGCGACCGCATATTAATACTCCACTCACCCTTTTTCAGGGCGCATAGGAGCTTGATTGTGCCTGAGGCGAGACAAACTAAAGTTAACGCCGGGTGTTATTCCTCAGCCTATGGTTAACAAAATCTTATCAAGACAGGCGTCTTTAAAATGAAAAGGCCCGCGACAATTCTTGTCGCGGGCCTTGGAGTAAGTTTAGGGACGAGAAGGTTTATTCTTCGTCAGACTTTTTGGCTTTCTTTGGCGTATCGTCGCGCGCTTTCAAAGCGGCGCCAAGAATATCGCCAAGCGAAGCGCCTGAGTCGGCGGAGCCATATTGGGCGATCGCTTCTTTTTCCTCGGCGACTTCCAAAGCCTTGATCGAAACAGCGACTTTACGCGCTTTACGATCAAACAAGGTGACGCGGGCATCAACCTTTTCGCCAACAGCAAAGCGTTCTGTTCGCTGATCAGTTCGATCGCGAGCAAGCTCACTGCGTTTGATGAAGGTTGTTAAATCTGTGCCAGAAATTTTGACATCAATGCCAGATTCTTTCACCTCGATGATCTCACAGGTTACAACGGCGCCTTTCTTAACGTCGCCGCCTTCCTCCGTCGCGCCAACGCTGGCGAAGGGATCGCCAGCAAGCTGCTTGACGCCAAGTGAGATACGCTCCTTCTCAACATCAACATCGAGAACTTGAGCGGTGATCATGTCGCCTTTCTTGTAGTCATCAATGACTTGTTCGCCAGGACGATTCCAATCCAGGTCTGAAAGATGAACCATGCCGTCAACATCGCCGTCGAGGCCGATGAATAGACCAAATTCAGTCTTGTTCTTGACCTCGCCCGTAACAGTTGCGCCAACAGGATATTTTTCAGCAAAACCTTCCCATGGATTTTGGATGGTCTGTTTGAGGCCTAAAGAAATCCGACGCTTTGACGGATCTACTTCAAGAATCTGCACATCAACTTCTTGGCTTGTTGAGACAATCTTGCCTGGATGCGCATTTTTCTTTGTCCAGCTCATTTCTGAGACGTGGACCAGTCCTTCAATGCCGGGCTCCAATTCAACAAAAGCGCCGTAGTCCGTTATATTGGTCACGCGTCCATGGAACTTCGCGCCCAATGGATATTTAGCTTCAATGCCCTGCCATGGATCTTCCAGCAGCTGCTTCATGCCTAGTGAGATGCGATGGGTGTCATGGTTGATCTTGATGATTCTAACCTTGACCGTCTGACCGATTGTCAGCACCTCAGAAGGATGGTTGACGCGACGCCAAGCAACGTCGGTGACATGCAGCAAGCCGTCGATGCCGCCGAGATCGACAAAGGCGCCGTAATCCGTGATGTTCTTTACAACGCCGTCGATGACTTGACCTTCTTCAAGGTTGGCGACGATCTCGTGACGTTGTTCAGCGCGACTTTCTTCCAATACAGTTCGACGAGACACAACGATATTGCCGCGACGACGATCCATTTTCAGGATGTGGAAAGGTTGTGGCACGTTCATCAAGGGGCCAGCGTCGCGAATAGGGCGAATATCGACCTGACTTCGAGGTAGGAATGCAACGGCTCCATCAAGGTCAACCGTGAACCCGCCCTTGACTTGGTTGAAGATCACGCCATCAACTTTTTCGTTGGTTTCAAAAGCTTTCTCGAGCTTAACCCAACTTTCTTCGCGACGGGCTTTGTCACGAGAGATAACAGCTTCGCCCAGTGCGTTTTCAACACGCTCCAGATAGACTTCGACTTCTTCGCCAATCTTTGGCGCGGGATCGCGTCCATATCCGGTGAATTCTTTTAAGGCGACGCGACCTTCGGTTTTTAATCCGATATCAATTACAGCCACGTCTTTTTCAATTGCGACAACGCGGCCCTTGATGACGGATCCCTCAAAAGCTTCGCTATCGCCATAGCTTTCATTGAGGAGGGCAGCAAAATCTTCGCGCGTTGGCGCGCGCTCGGTCGTTACGGACATATGTTCTCCTGAAAAGCCCTAAATGGGCAGGCGCCGGCGGGGTTAGCGTTACAAGAAGATTTCCAACGATCGGATGTCTCTTAGACGCTTGAGCGTGAGACAATAGGCCTAAAGTTGACCTGGCCGGCGCGGCCCAAAGGATGGAAACCCAATGATTGCGCCCGGGACGTAAGGCCCCGTGCGCGGGCAGGTCATAGCAGTCTCACAGGGCGACGACAAGCCTTACTTGAGCCTGGTCTGCGAGGCTTAGCTTGAGAAAATGACGGGGCTAGTCTTCGAAAACATCCTCAAGGGCGTAATGAGAAATGCTTTTGCGATTAGCGATGAGTTCGTCAGCAGTGGGCTGGCCATTCAAAGCGCGGGCAATCGCAAGCTTCGTGGCTTCGTAATTGGTGCGATAGAGGTCCTTTTTATCAAGATTAGCGTCTGTTGCGCAGCGGGGATCAAGCCAAACCATGATGATCATGCATAGATCATTGACCTGCGTTTTTGGAATGACGCCTTCCGCGAGACAATCAACAATCGCGTCGCCTGTTGCGGCTTGGACGATGCCGCCGAGCAGTTCAACATAAGCCTCTGACTTTACCGTCATTTTTGTCGTCATCATTGTGGCGGGGCGAACTTGTTGATTGAGGTCGCGAATAACAAACATGCGGGGATGTCCGGCAACTTGTCCTGTCATGCCCGCAAAAGCATGGCCGACGGGTCCTTTTACATCGCCGATCAACACCTCTGGCATGGCGTCAGTAAATTGTCCTTCAGCCGCAAGCACGGTTGCTTCGCCTGTCGCTAGCCAAATATGTTCGCTCATCGTGAAATCCTCTTTGTCGGAATAAAGTAAGCGGCAATATCATCTCGGATCGCAATGCGAAAGTTATGATTGTGCGTAGTGTCTCGCCTGGCGTCCTACAAGTTCGGAAAGTGGGATCCCCTCGCGCTGAAGCATTTGCGATAAGTCATTTTTTATTTTTTCAATTAGCTCATGACCTTCATAAATGAGGGCTGAGTAGAGTTGGACCAACGTCGCGCCAGCTTCAATTTTTATGCGAGCGGTTTCCGGACTATCAATACCGCCAACGCCAATTAATGGAAATTGATTTTCAACGCGCAGATAGGTTTGCGCGAGGATCCGGGTTGATGCGTTAAAGAGCGGAGCGCCCGATAAACCGCCTGCCTCCTCTCGATAGGGAGATTTAAGCATCCTTGGCCGCGCAAGAGTGGTATTTGATACAATCATACCATCAACGCCACGCGTTCGTGCGACATGAACAATATCATCAAGCTGCGCATAAGAGAGATCGGGCGCAATCTTTAACAGAATTGGTTTATAGAAATTTTGCTTATTCCGTATTTCGATAACACGCGCGAGTAACTCCGTTAACATCTTAGGCTCTTGCAGGTCTCTTAGGCCGGGCGTGTTGGGAGAGCTGACATTTATGGTGAAATAACTTGCTACAGTCGCAAAAGCGTCAATACCGGCGACATAATCTTGGATGCGATCTGTTGCGTCTTTATTTGCTCCGATATTAACGCCAATAATGCCTGATTGGCGATATCGCTCTAACCGCGCGCGAGCTGGCGCATGACCGTGATTATTAAATCCGTAACGGTTAATCACGCCCCGATCGGGTGTGAGCCGAAAGGCGCGGGGACGTGGGTTTCCCGGCTGTGCTCTGGGCGTGAGCGTGCCAACTTCAACAAAACCAAACCCAAGCGTGAGCATTGCCTCAAAAACTTCGGCATCCTTATCAAACCCTGCAGCCAATCCTATGGGGTTAGGAAAGGAAAGACCGAATGTTTGCACACTAAGATTTGAATTATCCTGCGGCGGCTTGAGGCGAGGTAAGATTTTGAGTAGCGCAATTGTCGCCTGGTGTGCGTCTTCTGCATCGAGTAAGTGGAGGAATGGCTTTGCGAATTTATACATGCTGATCATTTCAGCAGACCTGTAAAGTCATGGCGATGATCTGAGCGTAGCTTGAGAGGCGATACGGATGCGACATCTTTTAGCATGAGTGGTGCGTAGAGATGCGGGAATTTCTCTCCTCCTCGAGAGACTTCCCATTTTAGCGCTGCGCCAAGTCGATTGGCCTCTACGCGGATCAGAAGTAGATCCGTTAGCCCGGAAAAATGTTTGGATGCTGTTTCTTCAGCCTGTTGCGCTGTTGAAAAATGGATATAGCCATCTGAAAGATCGATTCCAGAGCCGAAAAAAACCCCTGCCATTTCTGCGGTGCGCCAGGCGTCACAAGAGGTAATTTTATAGATATATGTCACTCTGCAGCTCTTGGATTGTCTGCCGCGGTCTGCGGGCGCTGAGGCAGCCGTGCGATCATCCCAATCAATGCGCGGTCAGAGAGCGCGACAATGCGCTCGCCGCGATTAAGCCATTGTACAGCGTCGTCGATTGTTTCTGCGTCGGCAAGTTTTGCCTCCGCAATGGCGCGGTCTGCGGAAATAACGCCGCGTTGACGCGGCTTACGGATTGGCAGCCAGGCTTCATGCGCAGCGCGTAATTCTGGATCAGAGTGTATTGCAAGAACGCCGTTGACTTCATCTTCTTCTGCGCGAGCAAGCGACTTGGATAAGGCTTTGCCGCGTTTTGCAATGGAGGGCGTTGTTGTTTCTTCTGGCGTTGTTAATACGCCGGCGCGACGAAAAACAAGGCCGAGCCAGCGCTGGCTCGTCAGCCAAGAAAGAGGAATTGCCAAGATAAGCCCGGCAATTGTTGGCGACATCCAAGCGACAAGCGACGGCGAGATCAACATGCCGGCAAAAAGTGTGATGACGCCAAGTAAGACATGTGAGCGGTGACGACGAATAATATCAATGAGGGGAACGGAGCCATCATCCCGGCGCTGGGGATCCCAACCAGTATCAAACCCAAAGATAATTTGCGCTACATGGCCGGTTTGGATGAGCATCATGATCGGCGCAAGAAGCGCAGAGAGAACAATTTCAAATAAGGTTGAAATGAGCAACAGGATCGCGCCGCCGGAGCCTTTGCGCGTTTCAGGTTCGTAAATGGCGGCTAATAGGCCAAAAAATTTCGGCGCAAGCAAAATACTCATCGTCAAAGCGAAAAGCTCAAGCGACCGTTCGGCGTCAAAGCGGGGAAATGTTGGAAATAAGGAAAAATCGCTCGTAAAATATTCTGGCTTAAGATAGCTGGCTTGAATAACGATCACGATACCGACGAGGAGTTGCATGAGCCATAGCGGCGATGTGAGATAACCAAATATGCCAGTTAAAAAATGCTGACGCGTCGCCCAATGCAAACCGGCGGCAAAGAGGATACGGGAGTGTTGTAAGTTTCCCTGACACCAGCGTCGGTCGCGGATTGAGACATCGATTAATGAGGGTGGGCTTTCTTCATATGATCCGCCCAATGTCGGCAGCATATAAACGGCGTAGCCTGCGCGACGGATGAGTGCTGCTTCAACAAAGTCATGGCTGAGAATATGGCCGCCCCAGGGCGGACGGCCGCGGAGATCTGGAAGACCGCAATGATGTGCGAAGGCGTCAACGCGGATAATGGCGTTATGGCCCCAGTAATTTCCATCGCGACCCATCCATGCAGAAAGACCCATAGCGATCACGGGGCCATAGATCCGCGCAGCAAATTGCTGGACGCGAGCAAATAAAGTGTTGCGATTGATGATCAAGGGCAATGTTTGGATGATGCCGCTATCGGGATCGCTTTCCATCGCTGCAGCGAGTTTGACGATCGTTGAGCCAGTCATCAAACTGTCGGCGTCAAGCACTACCATATGCTTATAAGCGCCCCCCCAGCGTGTGACGAAATCTTCAATATTGCCAGCCTTGCGCCCCGTATTTTTTTCTCGACGACGGTAATAAATACGGGCTTGCGGACCTAGCCGGCGTCGAATGCCAATAAAAGCGCGTTCCTCAGCAATCCAGACGTCCGGATTTGTTGTGTCGGAGAGAAAGAACCAATCAAACTGCCCGCCTAATCCCGTCGCCTGCACATCTTCATAAATTGTTTGAAGCGCAGCAAAGACACGGCTCGGCGCTTCATTATAAATGGGCATCACGACTGCGGTTTTTTCACATAATTTATTTGGCGTTGGCGGCGTCGCTGGTTTGTTGAGCAGAAGAGTAAAGCCGACTACTGCGCTCATAAAGCTCAGGGCGATCCACGAAAAATTTAATAAAAACAGGCCAAGGAGCGCCCACTTGAGGGTTGTGACGCCGCCAACGTCAATGACCTTATACATTTCATAGCCGCCATACAGCGTGAGCAAAAAGCCTCCGCCGAAGGTGGTAAAGCGCGCAAGCCAAGGCGTTGTCCAGAGCTCAGGCGCCGCGCGTTTGTGAATCTGGCGCGCATCAAATTTGAAAAGATGTTGCGCCGGCATCGCGAGGCGATCCTCTACCGGCGTTTGCGGGGTTATTTGCAGATTATGCGTCGCTCTTTGCGTCACGTCATCAAGCGTTGCAGGTGAATTCAGGGTGTCCATCTATAAAGCCAGGTTTCGCTGATGGGCGTGTCGCCAGATTTCAGCACGAGGCGCATTTCACAAAAATTTTCTGAAGACGGATCAATGTCAAATGTAACTCGGCAGGTCTTCATGGCAGGGTTGAGAAATGTGCGAATATTTGATGCCGCTCCCGGAGAAGTCGTTAAGGCCGCAGTAAGTTGCGTCGTCCGATTTGGATCCGACAAGATATCTCCTGAAAAAACGACAAGAAAACGGCGGCGCTTTCCCGTAGGCGCGCGACCAGCGCGGGCCTCTACCGTTGTGGCGAGCGGCGGTCGCGTCGGGGGATCCCAGCACCAGAACTGACGATAGGCATAAGTTGCTGGCAGGCCAACGACCAGAGGAGTTGCTGGCCGCCAATAAGCAACAATGTTTTCGTTATTTTCAGATTCCGACGGAATCTCGACGAGTTGCAAAGCGCCTGGCCCCCAATCGCCAAGAGGTTCAATCCAGAGAGAAGGGCGCCGTTCCCAATGTTGATCGTCATCTTCGTAATTAAAAATATTACGGTCGCGCAGGAGGGCGCCATAGCCTTTGGGATTGGTATCGACAAAGGAGGAATATTGCAGATTTTCGCGATTGGAGAGTGGGCGCCACAACCACTCCGTTGCTCCTGTGAGCATTTGCAGGCCATTTGCGGAAGCAACCATTGGCCTGAGGTCATCTTGCCGACGTCGATCGAGTGGGGTGAAGAGTGAGACGGCGGCAAAGCCCGCTAATCCATAATGATCAACATAAGTGCGGGCAATGAGCGTGAGTTCAGTGTCAATAATTGTGGCTTCGCCTGGACGAATAGTGAAGCGGTAGGCGCCGGCGACGCTGGGCGCATCAAGCAATGCGTGGATCGTGAGGGCATTATCCCCAAGGGTTGGTTTTTCGATCCAAAAAACACGAAATGCAGGAAACTCTTCGCCGCGCGGATCTGCTGTGCGGATGGACAGTCCGCGCGAGGTCACGCCGAGATTTTGGCCTTCTGCAACCGCGCGATAAAAGCTTGCGCCTTGAAAGATTGCCAGTTCCGCTTCAACGCCCTCTTTCGTCGCATGCATCACGCGAAAGCCAGAAAAGCCAAGATCCGGAAGCTTTTCAGGCAGTTTCAGCCCGCCATAATCAAAGAGCTCTTGCTGATAGTTTAGTCGCGTTGTGGCGCCATTATCGACAAGATAGAGGTCGACGGCTGAAGTAAAAATATGACCCCGATGCAGAAGCTCGATCGAGAAGCCTTTATTTTGCCCGGACCAGATTGCTGCGCCGGGTTTGGTCTTTATGCCAACAAACTGTTCATAGGTCAGGTCAGAGAACGGATCGCGCAGCTCATTAGGCGGCGCGGAGTAGGGTTTGGCGGCAAGCGCTCGGGCGAGATCAACAACTGTATCGCGTGAGAATGAAGGCGCAGCTGGGGCGGCGCTCTCGGCCTGCCCGTTAGATCCGGTGAGGCCTGTGGCGACAGCGCTAAGCGCGGCTTTTAGAATATCACGGCGTTCGATCATGAATTAAATGGCAACCAGGCGAGCTAGAGTTTGATGCTCAAGGTGGGATATTCTCTATACAGGAAATTGGCGGAACCAAACGCCTAATATTGTCCTATCATGCCCTTGAAGAAAGACAGGGCTCTTTGGCGTGGGACGGTTTCCCTCTCTTGCCTTTAACAGCTGAGCAACCCGTCTGCGCCGCTCCATTGCGCCGGTGCCGGGCTTTAGTTAAAAGTCGTTGTATCTTAATAGGCTTGGCCGGATTGACCTGTCTCTTTGAGACTGATTCCGTCAAGAAATAAATCCATTTCCTTACGTCAGGTTATTTTTCGCCGATGTCTCCCTCTCGCTCAGCTCTCGCTGTCGTTCTTGCCGCTGGCGAGGGCACGCGAATGAAATCGCAAACCCCTAAAGTTTTGCATGAAGTCGCTGGACGTTCCATGCTCGGGCATGTGTTGGCGCGCCTCAGCGAAGCGGGCATTGCGCATGTCTGCGTTGTTGTGGGGCCGGGACAAACGGAGGTGCGGGCGCAGGCGTTACAGCAAGTCCCGCATGCTCAGATTTTTGTTCAAAACGAGCGGCTCGGCACAGCGCATGCTGTGTTAGCCGCTCAAGACGCTCTTGCCGGGCAGTATGACGACGTAATCGTTTTATTCGCAGATACGCCGCTGATCACCAGTTCAACGATAATGTCGATGCGCGCTGCTTTGGCGGCGGGAGCAGGAGTTGTCGCGTTAGGATTTGTTACTGAGAAGCCGTTTGGCTATGGTCGACTGCTTAAAGACGATACAGGACAGCTCGCTGCAATTGTCGAAGAAAAAGATGCAAGCCAATCTCAGCGTGAGATTAATTTGTGTAATGCTGGATTAATGGCGATTGATGGTCGTCATGCCTTATCTTTATTGAAGCGCGTTAATGATCGAAATGTAAAGAAAGAATTTTATCTCACCGATATTGTCGCGCTTGCGCGTGGCGATGGGTTGATTGCGCAGATCGCGATTGCTGAAGAATTGGAAGTGCTTGGCGTTAATGATCGGCAGCAACTTGCGCAAGCTGAGGCTGTCGCGCAATCGAGATTGCGCCAACGGGCGATGGCTCAAGGCGTCACAATGATTGCGCCAGAAACAGTATTTCTTGCGGAAGATACCACTTTCGGACGAGATGTGAGGCTCGAGCCCTATGTCGTAATTGGTCAGGGCGTTTCGATTGCCGATGAGGCGACAATCTACTCCTATACCCATCTTGAGGGAGTTAGGATCGGCGCTGGGGCGATGATTGGGCCATTTGCGCGACTGCGGCCTGGGGTAGATTTGGCGGAAAAGGTAAAAGTCGGCAATTTCGTTGAGATTAAGAACGCCACTGTCGCCATGGGCGCTAAAATTAACCACTTATCCTATGTAGGCGATACGGATATTGGCGCAAAAGCCAATATTGGCGCTGGCGTGATCACCTGTAACTATGATGGATTTTTTAAATATCGAACCCAAATCGGCGCGCAGGCTTTTATTGGCTCCAATTCATCTCTCGTTGCGCCAGTTGAGATCGGCGATGGCGCTTATGTTGGTTCAGGATCTGTCGTGACAAAAAATATAGCATCCGATGCGCTTGGCGTCGCACGCGGGCAACAAAGAGAAATCCCTGGTTGGGCTGCAAAGTTTCGCGCGGCGCAGGCAGAGAAGAAAGCAAAAAAATAGCCGCAGAGACAAAGCGCGTTTGTTAGCGCTGCGCGGCGACTTTGGAGATTTTGAATGTGCGGCATTGTTGGCGTTTTAGGGAATGGTCCCGTAGCGGGGCAGCTCGTTGAGGCCTTAAAAAGGCTGGAGTATCGGGGGTATGATTCCGCTGGCGTGGCGACGTTAGAGCAGGGACGCATTACCCGTGTGCGGGCGAGTGGAAAATTAAAAAATCTTGAAGAGAAACTTTCGCTTCACCCTCTCGCAGGCGCTATTGGCATTGGGCATACGCGCTGGGCGACACATGGTAAGCCCACGGAATTAAATGCGCATCCCCACGCTGGCGCAAAAGTCGCCGTTGTTCATAATGGCATCATCGAAAATTTCCGGGAATTACGTGAGGAATTACAAGCGCGCGGGGCCTCTTTCGCTTCAGAGACAGATTCAGAAGTTGTTGCGCATCTTGTTGCTGAAGGTCTCGCGCGCGGTGAAGCGCCCGCCACCGCAGTTGCATCGGCGCTGAGAAAATTAAAAGGCGCTTTTGCGCTCGCTTTTCTCTTTGAAGGCGAAGAGGATTTATTAATTGGCGCGAGACGCGGTTCTCCGCTTGCGGTCGGCTGGGGGAATGAAGGCGTTTATCTTGGATCGGACGCATTGGCTTTGGCGCCTTTCGCTCACACAATTGCTTATCTTGACGAAGGGGATTGGGTTGTTTTGCGTCGCGCTGAAGTTCAATTCCATGATGCGGATGACAAGCGCGTTGATCGGCGGCGTCAACCGCTCCTAGCTGGATCATTCTTAGTTGATAAAGGCAATTTTCGTCATTTTATGGCTAAGGAAATCCATGAACAACCAGAGGTCGTTGGCCGAACTTTAGCGCATTATCTTGATCTTGCTGAAGGCGTTGTGAATTTGCCCTTTGACTTTGGCTTTGACCCAAAGTCCTTAAGTCGTATAACCATTTCTGCCTGTGGCACTGCTTTCTATGCAGGTCTCGCTGCGCGATATTGGTTAGAACGCTTTGCTCACTTATCGGTTGATATCGATATCGCTTCGGAATTTCGTTATCGCGATCCGCCTCTAGCGGAAAATGGCTTAATGGTCGTTGTCTCTCAATCAGGTGAGACAGCGGATACTTTGGCGGCGTTACGTTACGCGCGTGCGCAAGGTCAGCATACGCTCGCAATAGTCAATGTTGAGACGTCAACGATTGCGCGCGAGAGTGAGCTTGTTGCAAAAACGCTTGCTGGCCCAGAAATTGGCGTGGCGTCAACAAAGGCGTTCACTTGTCAATTGATTGTCTTTGCTTGTTTGGCGATAGCTCTTGGTCGCGCCCGTAATGTTTTAAGTTTAGAGCAAGAACGTCAATTGGTGTCGCAATTAATCGCCACCCCTGCACAGATGGCGGAGACGCTCTGCGAGGGACAACAAGTTGAACCCGTTGCGCGAGATGTCGCGCGGGCGGAAAGCGTGCTTTACCTTGGGCGGGGTCCGGCCTTTCCTTTGGCGATGGAGGGTGCGCTCAAGCTTAAGGAATTATCCTATATTCATGCCGAGGGTTATGCCGCGGGCGAGCTAAAACATGGACCAATTGCTCTAATCGATTACGCCATGCCGGTGATCGTGCTTGCGCCGCCAGATGCGAGCTTAGAAAAGACGGTGTCAAATTTACAGGAAGTAGCTGCGCGGGGCGGGCATTTAATTCTAATTGGTTCTCGTACGGCGCATACCGCCGCCGCTGCGCCTCTAGCTGGATTTATTGAACTGCCAGAACAGGTTTCAGGACCTTTTGCGATTGTTGTTTATGCCGTCATTATTCAACTTCTTGCTTATCACGTAGCTGTTTTCATGGGTAAGGATGTCGATCAGCCCCGTAATCTGGCAAAGAGCGTGACAGTTGAGTAGTCAAAACTTTTTATTTTTTAAGCGCTAAGCTGCTGGTTTAGCTGGGAGGGCTGTCCCGCGGCAAGCTTGACGGGAAGATCGCGGCGATTGAGGCGCGCGAGCAGCCATAGTGAGAGGCCTGCTTCCGCTGCGGCAAAGGCAATGAGCAGAAAAGCAAAATACCAACTAAGGCGCATGAGTGATTCAAGCGCGACAAGAAATATAATATGCGCCGTTGGCGCAGCCATATTCAATAAGCCCCCTCCTGCGCCGCGACGGCCAGTGATATTGCCAAAAGTTAAGCCGAGGGCCAATGCGAGTAAGGTGTGTGTGAGAGAAAGAAGAGGGACGCCAAAGCGTTTTGCAGCTTCTGCAGCCCATTCTCCCAGAAGATGGGGGTCTGAGACGGCGAGGGCGCGATTGGCGATAAATGGCCCAGCGGATAACTCATAAACCCCACGCCAGTCGCGGTTTGGTAAAGCGCCGCTCCCTTGCATTGGCAGGGCCATGGCATATTGATCAAAATTGGAAATTCTTACGTCGCCGCCGCTTGGAAGCGTCCGAGTTTGAATACTGCCGTTTGACAGGGCGACAATCACGCCTGCGTCATTGCGTCGAAACTCGGCGCTTGCGGCAGTAATGGTTTCTTCCTGCATTTTTTCGATAGAAATCTGACGAATGAAAAGATTGGCTGCTAGGTCAGGGGTGAGCCAGCGTTCAATATACAATGTTTTAAGACCATTATCGAAAGTGTAAAAATGCGCAGCATCTAGCATGCGATGATTAAGCGAGTTTCTAACGACGTTAAGGACATCTTGCATATTGCTTGAGTAATAGGGCGCAATAAAATTCGCCAGGACATAACCAAAGAGCGTAATTGCAGCGGCGAGCGTCAAGGCTGGACGACAAATTGACCAAGCGGATAAGCGCAAAGCGTATAAAACAGCTATCATGCCCTCACTCGCCATTCGGGAGAATTCAAGAGCTGTCGCAAGGCCAACCGCCATCGGGAGCGTCACAAAAGCGACTGTTGGCGTTATGCCCACGAGCGCGGGCATGACCAAACCGCCCCGCACTGCAGCAGGAGGAAGTTGATACAGAAGATAGGAAAGCACAACTGGTACGGATAAGGCGAGTTGAACAACGAGGACACCTAGCGCAACACGCTTGAACAGATAGAAGAATAACAAGCGTGGCATTGCGATCCTACCTAGCGTCCAGGATCATTTTTAAATCGCGTCCAAGCTGCATTGGAATATTCCGTCCAGGCTGCATCGAATACGTCGCGAGAGGGCAAGGCTGTCGCGCCCGCCCAATGCGCAAAGTAGATTTCTTTGCCCTCGTAATCTACGGGTTTTCCATTTTCGAAGCGCACGCCCGGAGCCTTATAAAAGCTTTCATGCGATGCGCGTTCAACGACATTTGGCAGAAGCGCTATTTTTAACCCGCGCCTATGGGTAACAAAGTTTACTAAGGGCTGTGCAAATAGTTGGCCGCGCTTACGCACATCATGAAAGATTGCAGAATCTTCATGCATTGTGTCGATGAAATTTTTCAAACCTAGATATTTATTGGAGGTTACCCAGAAACCATCATTAAAAAGCAAGGCGTCTTTGAGAAATGGATAGTTTTCTTGCCGATTGTTGTAGACGTATTCAAAGCTTGGCGAGGCGACAATAAACTCTGTCTTGTCTCGTTCAAGTCGACCAAATATTGGCTTGAAGTCGCGAAAGAGAATAACGTCGACATCAACATAAGCGACTTCGTCTAGATCAAGCGCAAGCGCTTGTAATTTACGGAGACGTCGGCGGTTATTGTTGAATATTCCTGGATAGAGTTCGTGGGAGAGTTTGTCGATTTCGCGCGGTTCGTCTTCTATGAAAGTTGCGCCATAAATTTCCGCAGCGCGACGCGTTTGCGAAACATTATCGTCGTAAGGGATGAGGTAGAGGGGCAGGGCCGCGTTGGTGTCCCGGTAACTTTCAAGAAACGGCAACAGCCAGTCGATAATTTTATCATTGCCGACGATAGCGACGCCATATCGCTTTGATTTTGATGCGTCAGCTGACGCGGCGTCGGATCCCTGCGGGGCTGGATTTGAAGGTGGAAGGCTCATATAGGGGGTGTAATTGTAAATCTCAGATAAATGCAAGGGGCGGTCACCAAGCCGCGGTCTCTGGCGGATAAATCATTGATGGATCAGATGGATAGGGTTCCTGAGGGTCTTGGCGTCTCGTCCCGGCCAGGATTGCTTGCGGGACGTAAAGTCGCTCTATTGCATCCTGCCTGGCACAGTTGCGGCACTTATCAGGTTGTTTTGGGGCAAATCGCCGCCTATCGCGCGCTTCAGGCGGAAATTTATCCAATTGCAATTAGTTCGGATCCTGCTTTCACGCCAGGCCGAAATTGGTTGTGGCGTTCATTTGTTCAATCGACCCCTGAACTCAGTCGCGGCTCGCGGTTCTTTGGCGGTGCGCCTCTCCATAAAATTATATCCCCCACTTTTTTGATGGATGTCCTTTGGCCTTATCTTCATGGCGATCAAGCAATCATGCGGTTAGGCATGGCGGCGCGCGCGGAAATTTCTCCGGCATGCGTCGCGCAGCGCTTTGATCTTGTGCATTGCAATCATTTTTTTCTCATGCCGCTGGCTCAACGCTTGGCGCGCGGAAAAGCGCCGATTTTATTAGATTCGCATGATCTTCAAGCGCGTCAATTCGCTCTAATTAATAAACGAATGCCCTGGCTTAAGCCCGCGGTCAGCTATGAGGCGATGTTAGCCCAGGAACTCGGCGCAATGAGCTCCGCCGACCTTTTGTTGCATCTGAATGCACAAGAGGCGGGTGAGTTTAGCGCGCTTTTACCTCACAAGCGGCACGCTTTATTATACCCCGCAACGCCCCCAGCGCCGATGGGCCCTGGCGGTGAGGATATTGTAATTGTTGCTAGCAATAATACGGCTAATGTCGAAAGCTTGATTTGGTTTTTGCAGGAAGTCGCTCCAATAATCCCAGGCGTCAGAGTTATCATTGCGGGTAATGTTGACGCTGGGCTGCGCGCGCAGGCGCCTGAAGAATTCTCTTCCTATCGACAGTGGTTCGTGGGGCGCGTTGATGATCCCGGGCGTATTTATGCGCGCGCGCGGCTTGTATTATTGCCGACCATTAGCGGACACGGTCTTTCTATCAAAACCATCGAAGCCTTCTCAAGCGGCTTGCCAATTGTAGCAACATCGCACGCGTTACGCGGTCTCGGCGCTGAGGCTCATATGTTGGAAGGAGTGCGGGTTGCAGATGAGGCCGAAGCCTTCGCCAGAGCGATCCGGGAGGTTTTACAGGATAATCCAAGAGATCCCACAGAACGTGAGAGAAGCGCAGTCCGCTCCTATTATAATCGTCAATTCTCTCAGAAGGCTTACGAAACCCATTTGGCTGAATTAATTCTATCGCTCAGGCAAACCGATTAATTCATTTTAACCTGTTTCGATGGGTCGGTTGTATAAAGTGTTGCGAAAGTGCAACGCTTTCTTAAAAACGTCATTTTGGATCAATATTGGAATTTCATCCGCCTTAGGGTGATGTTAGTTATCTCTCAGCTAACCGCTGCACCGAGAATCGGGCGGCCTTGCTTGGTGGAGAAATAATTATGAATTTCAAGGCTACGATCCTCGGCGCATGCGCCTCAGTTATCGCTCTGAGCGCAGCAACTGCAGCTGATCTCCCTTCACGTAAGGCGCCTGTTGCGCCGCCGCCACCTGTATTTTCCTGGACTGGATGGCATGGCGGCGTTGTCGGCGGCTACGCTGGTGGAGACGCAAATTATAATGTGAATTTATATGCGGTTAATGGCGCTGCTTGGAAGACAAATCCATCTGCTGGAACGAGTGGTTATATTGTCGGTTATGAATCAGGCTACACCTGGCAACTGCCTAATAATTTTGTCGTAGGTTATGAGGGCGACTATAGCTACACGAATATCTCGCCAGATGGCTCGCGCACCTATAATGGTGGTGTAAGTAGCAACTTGACCTATTTTGGCACTGAGCGTTTCCGTTTTGGCTATGCGATGGGTCGTTTGATGCCATATGTTACTGGTGGTTTCGCCTACGGATATTTCAACGGTGTGTCTTACGGCTCAACAAATGGGCTATGGGTCTCAAGCGGCTCAAGCGCAAGCCGTTGGGGCGGTGGTTGGACAGTTGGCGCAGGTCTTGAGTATGCATTGATGAATAATTTCTCTGTGAAAGCAGAGTATCTCTACTCAAGCATCACGGCTCCATCTGGCGGATCGGCTGTTAGTTTAGCGGGTAATGGCGTTGGCGTCGTTAACGGCGGTAATTACAACCTCAATCTGGCGCGAGTTGGCGTTAACTATCATATCAAGAGCATCGGCGCGCTGTTGGGTGTTGATGGACTTGGCGACTTCTGATCGTATTTTAAAGACCTAAGATCCCTTGATAGCCCGGTCCTATGGCCGGGCTATCTTCTTTTACAAATAAGCTCGACCTTCTTGAGCGATGCGTTATGCTGCTGAGTTATGATCCAGAAATATCCAATTCTGTCGAACGCGGCAGTTGTGTCTCAACTCACAGATCGTGCGCGCGAAATTTTCCGACAAATTGTTGATAGTTATCTCGCCTCTGGCGAGCCGGTTGGGTCACGACAATTATCGCGTCTGTTGCCCATGACGCTCTCGCCGGCCTCAATTCGTAATGTGATGCAGGATCTCGAAGAATTAGGACTTGTTTTTGCGCCCCATACGAGCGCGGGACGGCTGCCGACAGAATTGGGATTGCGTTTTTACGTTGATTCTATGTTGCAAATTGGCGATTTGGCCGACGTAGAGCGCGTGCGTATTGCTGCTGAAGTTGAAGCGGCGTCGCGGGATCATGATATTGGCGGGGTATTGGCTGAGGCGACGAGTTTAATTTCGGGTCTGGCGCGCGTTGCGGGCGTTGTTGTCGCGACAAAAGCGAATGTGCGTTTGAGACAAATCGATTTTGTACGCCTAGAGGCCGATCGTGCGTTAGCGATCCTTGTTGCGGATGATGGTACGGTGGAAAATCGCGTCATTCCAGTTCCGCGAGATTTGCCCGCCTCTGCGCTTGTCGAGGCGGCTAATTACCTCAATGCGCGGGTCTCTGGCAGAACATTGACGGAGGCGCGCGAGGGCGTGGAAGAATCGCGTCGTGCAGCTCAAATGGAGCTCAATGAATTAACAGCGCGACTTGTTGAAGCAGGATTAGCGATTTGGACGGGAGCCCCAGGGGAGCATCGTCAGTTAATCGTGCGGGGCCAGGCGCATCTCTTGGAAGATCTTACCGCAGCGACGGATCTTGAGCGGGTGCGGTTGCTTTTTGCAGATCTTGAGACAAAAACAGGAGTCATTGATCTTTTAGAGCGCGCTGAACAGGGTGAAGGCGTTCGAATTTTTATTGGATCGGAAAATAAATTATTTTCACTCTCTGGCTCATCTTTGATCGCCGCGCCCTTGCGCGATGGCGATCGCAGAATTATTGGCGCGCTTGGGGTTATTGGTCCTACCCGGATTAATTATGCGCGCATTGTTCCGATGGTTGATTATACGGCGAAGGTCGTCGCGCGTGTGATCAGCGGAAATTGATGCGCATTACATGAAATTCTGTGGGTCTACGTCGATTTGCACGCGGACGCCGTTACGCGCTTTGGGCGCTAAAGAGAGCAGATCCCGCAAGAAGCTTTGCATATCAGCGCTTTTGGGTCCCTTAGCTAATAAGCGATAACGATAGCGTCCGCGAATCAGTGCAATTGGCGCTTCAGCTGGACCAAGAAGCATTATTTCATCTTTCGCCGCCATACGATCAGTGGGCGTAACCCGATATCGCGCGCTTTTTGGCAATTCACTAACGAGGCGCGCTAAGGCGCGCGCATAGGTTTGTGCTATTTTAGCGTCTGGCGCAGAGACAATAATCGCCGCTAAGCGTCCAAAGGGCGGAAGATCCGCACGACGACGTAGGGCGATTTCTTGCGCATAAAATTTTTCCGCATCACCCGATAAGAGCGCTTGCATAACTGGGTGATCGGGTTGGTAGCTTTGCAAGAGCGCCCGCCCTGGCTTATCGCCTCGACCGGCGCGGCCAGTAACTTGACTGAGTAATTGAAATGTTCGTTCGCTGGCGCGAGGGTCGCCATTGTCTAACCCGAGATCAGCGTCGATGACGCCAACCAAAGTCAGATAGGGAAAATTGTGTCCTTTTGCGACAAGCTGTGTGCCGATGACAAGATCAAAATTCCCTTGAGCGATTTCATCCAATTCGCGACGTATGCGTCCAGCGCCGCCGGGAAAGTCAGAAGATAAAACCAAGAGGCGGGCCTGAGGAAAAAGCGTCGCTGCTTCCTCGGCGAGACGTTCTACCCCCGGGCCGCAGGCTGCAAGAGAGCCGGAGCTGCCGCATTCGGGACAATTCTCTGAGCGTTTTTCCGTGTGGCCGCAATGATGGCAGATCAGGGCCCGTCGAAATCGGTGTTCGACAAGCCAAGCATCGCAATTTTCACAGCGAAAACGATGACCGCATGTGCGACAGAGCGTTAAGGGCGCGTAGCCGCGACGATTGAGAAATAATAATATCTGCTCTTTGCGCGATAGATTTTCTTCAATTGCTTCTATGAGGCGCGGGGCGATCCATTGGCCACTTTTTGGGCCATTTGTGCGCAGATCAATTGCTTCAAGATTCGGCATCGCTCGAGCGCCTGCGCGTGACTCGAGATGAAGGTATCCGTAGCGACCGCTTTGCGCATTAACGCGCGTCTCAATAGAAGGAGTCGCCGAGGCCAATATAATCAGCGCATCCTCCATGCTCGCGCGTACGACCGCCATATCGCGCGCATGGTAAGTTACGCCGTCATCCTGCTTATAGGCGGCTTCATGCTCTTCATCGACAACAATGAGACGAAGATTTTTAAATGGCAGGAATAGCGCAGAGCGTGCGCCAACCACAACGCTCACCTCGCCTGAGGCGGCCGCTCGCCAGATACGCGCGCGCTTGCGCACGCTTACGCCGGAGTGCCATTCGGCTGGGGGCGCGCCAAAACGTTCTGTAAATCGTTGAAGAAACTGCGCTGTAAGCGCAATTTCTGGCATCATCACTAACGCTTGAGCGCCCTCACGTAAAATTGAAGCAATCGCCTCAAAATAAACTTCAGTTTTTCCTGAGCCGGTTACGCCCTCAAGGAGAAAGGGTGCGTATTTTTTTGTTCTGATCGCTTGGTTGAGGGTTTCCGCTGCTTGTTTCTGCGCCTGCTCTAATGTGGGAGGACAATAAGAGGGATCGAGCGTTGTAAAAGGCGACTCCGGCGATGTGCTGATTACTTCAAGAGCCCCTTCATCTACCAGCGCATCGATTACGCCTGAAGAACATGCGGCGGCTTCTGCAAGCGCTTTTTTCGAAAACACGAGGCCGCCTTCTGCGCAGGTCAGAATGCGGTGTCGCGTTGGCGTCAAGCGTTTGGGCGAAAGACCTGTCGCGCGATACAGGAGGCGTGGTTTTTCGGGGGGCGTTTCTTCAACCGCCCGCGTCGCGAGGCGCAACGCCATGCCAACAGGCGTCAATGTATAGCGTGCGAGCCAATCAATAAAATCACGTAATTTTTGAGGCAGCGGGGGTCTGTCTAATCGCTTCTTGATCGTTTTGAGGTCGCGAGAGTCATTCGAGTCGATATTAACGCGCCAAACAACGCCATAAGCCTCGCGCTTGCCCAAGGGGATAAGGACGCTGTCGCCGGGCTCTAGTTTGAAGCCGGGCGGGGCATAATACGAATAGGGCGCATCGACAGCGACGGGCGGCAAGACTTCAACGATTTGCGCCATTGATACGTGTTCTCGGTCCCGCGTCATCATAAAGGGACTTAGCCGATCTTTGTTGGGGTCGAAAGCGACGATTACTTGACCGCGTCTATGGAGCTGCCTAACGGTGTGTGAGCCAGTCGGCTGGATGGCCGCTGCCGTGAGGCAGAGGAAAGTCCGGGCTCCACGGAGACACGGTGCCGGATAAGGTCCGGCGGGGGCGACCCCAGGGAAAGCGCCACAGAAAGTAAACCGCCGCTAATGCGGTAAGGGTGAAAGGGTGCGGTAAGAGCGCACCGCTGGGGCGGCGACGTCCCAGGCATGGCAAGCCCCGCCGGGAGCAAGACCGAATAGGGGCGACGTTGGCGGCATTCGCCGTCAAGCCTGTCTCCGGGTAGTCGCCCGGGTTGGTCGCCAGAGGCGGTCGGCGACGATCGTCCCAGAGGAATGGCCGTCACGCGGAGTTCAGCTTGCTGGACTGCGCCATACAGAACCCGGCTTACAGGCCGGCTGGCGCTCATATTAGGAAAATAATCCCTAGAATCGCTCGCAGCTCGATCAACCTGTCGGCCCGTAAACGGTCCCTTAACACTAACAAAGCCTAATAGAGCTGAGCGTCAACATGGCGCTTCGGCTGACAGCCGCTACGTCGACATCATTAGAACCTTCATGGCGTTTCGTCTCACTTCGCAAAGAAATTTTATGTCGATGCGGCTTTGCGCTGTGCGGGCTCTGTCAGATCAAATGAGATCGTTCAGGAGCGCTCTAGCTCCAGGACGACGCAGGCGCGTGAGGAGGAAGTCGAAGACAATGGGCTGCGGCGCGCCAACTGATTTGATGCTGAGTAAAGACCTTCGGCATATTGCTGTTTTACGGGATGAAGCAATCGCGGCGCTTGCGCCAGAGCGTGGAGGGAGATTTGTTGATGGCACTTTTGGCGCAGGCGGTTATACGCGCGCCCTTTTAACTTATCCGCAAACGCTTGTCTTAGCTTTTGATCGAGATCCTAGCGCCATAGCCGGAGCTGGCGACTGGGTTAAGTCCGCTCAAGATCGACTATGGCTGATTGAATCGCGTTTTTCTCAGCTGGATAAAATTGTTCTTGATCGGAATTTTACGCCGCTTGACGGCGTTGTTTTTGATGTCGGCGTTTCCTCGATGCAATTTGACGAAGCGGCGCGCGGCTTTTCTTTTCGGGGCGATGGCCCTTTGGATATGCGCATGGAAGGGCGCGGGTTAAGCGCTGCGGACATCGTCAATACGTGGGATGAAGACGCCCTTGCGGATGTTTTTTATTTCTTTGGAGAAGAGCGCGCTGCGCGACGAATAGCGCGCGCAATCGTCCACGACCGGAGACAAGCGCCTTTTCTCACGACGAAATCTCTTGCAGGTCTAATTGAGCGCGTCGCGCCAAATCGCTCTAGCGATATTCATCCCGCAACAAAAAGTTTTCAAGCTTTACGCATTGCAGTGAACAATGAGCTTGAAGAATTGTTAGCAGGGCTTGCCGGCGCAGAGAAGGTCTTGGCTCCTGGCGGACGTTTAGCGATTGTAAGCTTTCATTCGCTTGAGGATCGTATTGTGAAATTATTTTTTTCTGAGCGATGCGGGCGTGGTGAAACAGGATCTCGGCGACTGCCTGGCGAGGAAGCGCCGCATCGTCCAAGTTTCCAAAGCTTAGGGCGCCAACCCATTATTCCGTCTGTTTCGGAAGTCCATGCTAATCCGCGCGCCCGCTCGGCAAAGTTACGCTTTGCGACCCGGACGGATGCACCCTCGCTGCCTATCTCCAATCGTTTAGAGCGAATCGCAAGATTGCCAATTCAGGACAAGGGAAAAAACTAATGTTGCGTTTTCTCAATCTTGCCGCGATCGCAGCACTCATTGGCTCTGCAGTGTACGCCTACACGATCAAATATCAAACAAGCTATCGCGCTGAGCAAATTACAAAAACTAAAATTGAAATTAAAGCAGAGTCTGATGCGATCGCTGTTTTGCGCGCGGAGTGGGCCTATATGACCCGACCCGAGCGACTTCAGCAGTTAGCAGACCAATATTTGATCGATTTTAAGCCGCTCGATGTTAAACAACTCATTGTCGCGTCTGCTTTGCCGGATAAGGCGGCTCGTACGGATATGATTGGCGGTAAGCTAGACGCTCTAGGGCTCGGTCTCGCTGCTACGCCGCCGGTTGCTTCGCAAGCGTCAGTGAATGCAACAGCCGCTAGCGCATCAAAGGCGTCGCCACCGGTAACTAAGTCGCAAGCTTTAAATGAAGGGCCTGTTTCTAGTCCTGAGCGCGTATTAAGCCAAGAGCATAAAAAACCATGACGCAAAATCCACCAGATGCAAATCCCAAAACGCGCCGCTCAGGCAAAAGCATGCGCGAAAAAAAGTTTTTAAAGCATATGTTTTCCACCCGGCTCGCTGCTAGCGCGCCGCGGATGCGTTTTGCCGCTCTTGGGTTTCTCGTGCTGTATGGCGCTATCTGTGGCCGTTTGATCTATCTTGGTTTCAAGCCAGATCCCGCAACAAGTCGGCGAGCAGCCGCGCAAGCAGTATCTGCATCTCGTCCTGATATTGTCGATCGGAAGGGTGAGGTGCTTGCGAGTGATGTTAAGGTTATGTCTGTCTTCGCAGAGCCGCGACGGCTGATTGATAAAGATGAGGCGACAGAGCTGCTGAGTGCGGTGCTTCCTGACATTGATTCGCGCGACTTACGGGAACGTCTCGGCGCCAAAAAGGGATTTGTTTGGGTAAAGCGCGAGGTCACGTCTCATCAGCGTGACGAAGTCTTTCATTTGGGTCTACCTGGCGTTGGGCTCATTGCCGAGAATAAGCGGGTTTATCCCAATGGGCCAATTGGCGCGCATGTCTTAGGCTTTGCAAATATTGACAATGCCGGCATTGCTGGAATTGAAAAATATATAGATGGGCAAGGGTTGGCGGATCTTCACAACATGGGATTTGCTGCGACTCCGGGCGATCTCAAACCTATCGCCCTTTCTCTCGATATCCGCGCGACGCATGCCTTACGCGATGAGTTAGAGAAAGGCGTTGAGCATTTTAAAGCTAAGGCGGGCGCAGCAGCGATCATGGATGTGAATACAGGCGAGATTATCGCGCTGGCTTCATTGCCGGATTATGATCCAAACAAGCCAACGGATGCGCTAGATCCTAATCATATAAATCGAATGAATGTTGGCGTCTATGAAATGGGCTCAACATTTAAAGCTTTGACGATCGCAATGGCGCTCGACTCGGGAAAACTTAATCTTAACTCAAAGCTAGACGCTTCTGGCGCTTTATCCTTTGGTCGTTTCAAAATTCATGATTACCACGCGCAAAACCGCGCCTTAACCGTGCCAGAAGTATTCACATACTCCTCTAATGTCGCCACAGCGCGTATGGCCATGGGACAGGGAGTAGAAAAACATAAAGCTTTTTTAAAAAAATTAGGCCAACTCACAAGGATGCGAACGGAATTGCCTGAAAGCGCCGAGCCAATTGTGCCTAAAAACTGGGGTGAACTCAATACAGTGACGATCGCCTTCGGTCATGGTCTGGCAGTCGCGCCTTTGCAGGCGATGATGGCGGTAGGCGCATTGATGAATGGCGGATATATGATCACGCCAACCTTCCTTAAACGCAGCGAAGAAGAGGCTAAAGGGAACGCTGAGCAGGTTATAAAAGCAGAAACCAGCGAAGCAATGCGATATCTCATGCGTCTTAATGCTGAAATTGGAACGGCAAAAAAAGTAGATATCGATGGATATTTTGTCGGAGGAAAGACGGGCACGGCTGAAAAGGTTATCAATGGGCATTATTCTAAAACGCGTCTCTTTACCACGTTCATGGCGGTCGCGCCGTCAGATCGACCGAAGTATCTTTTCTTAACAATAATGGATGAGCCGCAAGGTTTGCCGGAGACAGGCGGATATGCGACGGCTGCTTATAATTCAGGCTATGTGACTGGGCAGATTATTCAGCGGGTTGGCCCAGTGTTGGGGCTGGCGCCCAGATTCGACCCGCCCCATGAGCCTTTCCCTCTTTTGGCGAAACTGGGGTATGGCATGGCGAATACGCCAGCCGTCGGAGGCGCAAAACACTAATGCTTCTGGTTGATCTTCTTGCGCCTAATCAATGTCCGCCTGAGTTGCGTTCGGTTGAGATTTCGGGTCTTAGCGCCGACAGCCGAACGGTGAACGAGGGTTTTGCTTTTTTTGCAGTTCCTGGTCATGTCGGCGATGGCGTGAATTACATAGAAGAGGCAAAGCGGCGTGGCGCGCGCGTGGTCGTTGCGCAACGCGCTGCTGCTTGTGATCTACCAATGATCATAGTCGACGATGTGCGCGCAGCGTTGGCAAAGGCGGCCTCTCGATTTTATATCCATCAGCCACACACTATCGTCGCTGTTACAGGAACGAGCGGCAAAACTTCTGTTGTCTCATTTCTTCAACAGATTTGGCGCATTTTGGGCGTTAATGCTGCGTCATTAGGCACTGTTGGCGTAATAGATAATACGGGAGCGCATTATGGCTCCCTCACGACGCCGGGTCCTGTTGAGCTACATGACACGTTAAATTCTTTATCAATGCGTGGCGTAACGCATCTTGCAATGGAAGCGTCATCCTTAGGAATTGAGCAGTGTCGGCTCGATGGCGTAACGCTAACTGCAGCAGCCTTTACAAATTTTTCAAGAGATCATCTTGATCATCACAAAGATATGGCTGAGTATTTTGCAGCAAAAATGCGGCTATTCAATACATTAATGAGCCCAGGTCAAAGTGTCGTTATAGACGCAGATAGCGATGCTGCACAGCGTGTCATGGCAATTTGTCATGCTCGCGGATTAAAAATAGTGAGCGTCGGCGCTAATGGCGAGGCTATTAAAATTCAAGAGATGCGGGCCGGCTCTCTTTCTACGCAGCTTCGACTTACTTATAGCGATCAAGATTATGTCGTAGAATTACCGCTTGCGGGCGCTTTCCAAGTATCAAATGCGCTTGTCGCAGCGGGGCTCGCCATTGTCTGTGGGGCAAAGGCAGAGCAGGTTTTCGCGGCATTGACCCAATTGCAGGGCGCGCCGGGTCGGCTAGAGCGAATTGGCGTGTTTAAGGGCGCTCCAATTTTTGTAGATTATGCGCATAAGCCTGATGCGCTAGAAAAGGTGTTAGGCGCCTTAAGGCCATTGACGCGTAAACGATTGGTTCTTGTTTTTGGATGTGGCGGCAATCGTGATCGCGGCAAGCGTCCGCTGATGGGGGAAATTGCAGCGCGTAATGCTGATGTGGTTATCGTGACAGATGATAATCCGCGCAATGAGAATCCCGCCATTATTCGATCAGAAATTATCCAAGGCGCGCATGGCTCCGATGCGATGAAAATCATTGAAATTGCTGATAGGCGTGAGGCTATTCGCATTGGGATGGGTCAATTAAGCGAAGGAGATACGCTCGTTGTCGCAGGAAAAGGGCATGAAACGGGTCAGATTATTGGCGATCAGACATTGCCGTTTTCTGATCATGAGACAATCAAACAACTGCTTCGCGAAGAGGCGGAGGTTCAGCGCGAGCCCTTATGGTCTGGATTATCGTTAATAAGCGGACTGAATGCGCGCGTAAGCGGTGGTCTAGCCCGAGAGGTTTTTGGCGTTTCCATAGATACGCGGTCGTTAAATCGGGGAGATTTATTTTTTGCCATTAAGGGCGATGCGCGGGATGGTCATGAATTTGTTTCCAGCGCTTTTGAACATGGCGCGGCGACCGCGGTTGTGGATGAACAGCATGTTGAAGGGATTTCAGGTTCAGGACCGCTTCTTGTCGTCAAGGATGTTCAGCGCTCTCTTGAAAGTTTAGCTCAGCGCGCGCGCCAACGTTCTAGCGCATTAATTACTGCGATAACCGGTTCCGTTGGCAAGACATCCACCAAAGAGATGACTCGGCTCATGCTGGCGCATTTTGGTCGCACACATGCCTCGATCGCGTCCTATAACAATCATTGGGGTGTCCCATTGACCTTGGCGCGGATGCCTGTGTCGACGAATTACGGCGTGTTTGAGATCGGCATGAATCATTCTGGCGAGATCGCCTCTTTAGTCGCTCAAGTACGTCCGCATGTCGCAGTTGTCACGCGTGTAGCGTCTGTTCATCTCGAGAATTTTGATTCGATTGAGGGTATTGCTGACGCAAAGGCGGAAATATTTTCCGGTCTAGATGGCGGAGTAGCGATTATTAATCGAGATGATGCTTTGAGCGATCGGTTAATCTCAGCTGCGCAAACCACAGCGGCGCATGTATTTACGTTTGGCGAAACTGGTGAGGCGGCGCGATTAATTTCTTATAAGTCAGAAGATGATGTGAGCGATGTAGAAGCCGAGATTTTTGGCAAGCGAATTTCCTATAGAATTGGCGCGCCGGGGAAACATTTGGCGTTAAATTCACTCGCCGCGCTTTTAATCGCTGTCGCCTATGATTTAGACGTGATGGAAGCAGCGCAGACGCTTATTAACTTCCGCCCGCCGTCGGGGAGAGGACAGCGTGAGCTTATTGAAACAAATGCGGGCGCTTTCGCGTTAATTGATGAAAGCTACAATGCGAATCCCACCTCCATGCGCGCGGCGCTCGAACAGCTAGCAGTTACGGAGATCGCGCCAAATGGCCGGCGCATTGTTGTATTGGGCGATATGCTTGAATTAGGTCCTGAGGCCATAAAGCTGCATGCTGATCTTGCACAGGATCTCATTGCTGCGAAAGTTGATCTGCTCTTTACGGCAGGATCTTTAATGTCGCATCTATTCTACGCCGCGCCTGAGTCAATGCGTGCAGCGCATAGACGGACGGCTCAGGAATTAGAGGAAGCGGTTCTTTCGGCGATTATGCCTGACGATATTGTGATGATTAAGGGCTCTAACGGCTCGCGGATGTCGCGGATTGTTTCGGCAGTAAAACGCTCTTTTAGTCCGACTACAGCGAGCTAAGGATATTTAAATGCTGACATTGCTTGCGGATTTTACCCATCTTTATGGTCCGCTGAATATCTTTCGGTATATTACTTTTCGCGCAGCTATGGCGGCGGCGACGGCGCTTTTTTTCGTCTTCTTTTTTGGTCCTAATATTATCGATAATTTACGACTGAAGCAGGGTAAAGGCCAACCCATTCGCGAGGATGGGCCAGCTTCGCATCTAATCACTAAAAAGGGAACGCCTACGATGGGCGGTCTCATGATTCTTTCTGGCTTATTTGCCGCTACTTTGCTGTGGGCGAATTTGCGCAATTATTATGTTTGGATTGTACTGTTTGTGACGGCGGCTTTTGGTTTAATAGGCTTTTATGACGATTATTTAAAAGTGACGAAGCAATCACATGCTGGGTTCTCTGGTAAGGCGCGATTAGCATTCGAATTCGCTGTTGCGGGGCTTGCGTGTTATCTCCTGATGCTCGTGGGCGGCGAGGGTATGACCAATATCGCGATCCCTTTGGTTAAAGGATATGTTGGTTCTCTCGGAGTATTCTTTATTGTATTTGGCGCATTCGTTGTCGTGGCGGCGGGAAACTGCGTTAATCTAACAGATGGCTTAGACGGATTGGCGATTGTGCCGTCAATGATTGCAGTCGGAACTTTTGCAATATTCGCTTACCTCGTAGGTAATTCGATTTTTTCTAATTACTTAGGCGTTAATTATGTTGCTGGAGTTGGAGAATTAGCGATTGTCTGTGCGGCTTTTATTGGCGCGGGCCTAGGCTTCTTGTGGTTTAATGCGCCTCCTGCACAGATTTTTATGGGCGATACTGGATCGCTGGCGTTAGGCGGTTTGATTGGTACGGTTGCAGTCGCTGTGAAACAAGAGTTCGTGCTTGTTATCGTTGGCGGCTTGTTTGTCCTTGAGGGCGCTTCAGTCATTATTCAAGTGATTTATTTTAAGCTTACAGGGAAGCGTATTTTCCTGATGGCCCCGATACATCATCATTTTGAACAGAAAGGCTGGAAGGAGCCGCAAATTGTAATTCGTTTCTGGATTATCTCATTTGTTCTCGCGCTCGTGGGTCTTGCAACCTTAAAATTGAGATGAGCATGACGCCGGTTTCAACATTCAAAGGTAAAACAGTCGCGTTGTTTGGGTTGGGAGGATCGGGCCTTTCGACTGCAAAAGCGCTCATTGCAGGCGGCGCAATTGTACGCGCATGGGATGATGGCGAAGCTGGCAGATTAAAGGCCGTTGAGCAGGGCGTCGCTTTAGAAGATCTCGCGCGTGCAGATTGGTCGAGTTTTGATGCGCTCATTTTATCGCCCGGAGTGCCGCTTACGCATCCAGAGCCTCATTGGACTGCTCAGCGCGCTAGAGCGGCTGGCGTGGAAATTATTGGCGATATTGAATTATTTTGTCGCGAACGAGCTGCGCGCGCCCCTGGCGCGCCGTTCATTGCGATTACAGGTACAAACGGTAAATCAACAACGACGGCGTTAATCGCGCATATTCTCCGGCAAGCTGGGCGGGAGGTCCAGCTGGGGGGCAATATTGGCGTGCCCATCCTCGATCTTGCGCCGCCAAGCGAGGAGCATATTCATGTGATAGAATGTTCTTCATTTCAAATTGATCTCGCCCCCTCTCTTAAGCCATCAATCGGCGTATTAATTAATCTTACGCCTGATCATATTGATCGTCACGGAACTATAGAAAATTACGCTGCTGTAAAAGAACGCCTCGTGGCGGCGGCGGATGTTGCTTTGCTTGGCGTTGACGATAACTTTACGCATGCAATCGGCGCGCGCCTATCAGGAAGGGCGCTATCTGAACAACGCGTGTTGCCCGTCTCCGCCCGGCGTGTTCTTGATTGGGGTTTTTACGTCGATCAGGAAGCGATTTTTTATCGCGGGCAAGGAAAGGCTCCTGAGGAGGCTGAATTAATCGCCAAACTCACTGGCGCGCGCGCGTTACGGGGAGCGCATAATGCGCAAAACGCTGCATTTGCTTGTGCGGTGGCGTGGGAGTGTGGTCTTGAGGATGATGAAATCGCCGCTGGAATTTTAAGCTTTCCAGGGCTGCCGCATCGAATGGAAGAGATCACAAAAATTGAGAGCGTACTTTTTATAAATGACTCAAAGGCGACTAACGCCGATGCGGCGGAGAAGGCTCTACAGAGTTTTACAGAAATTTATTGGATCCTTGGCGGCAAATCTAAAGAGGGTGGGATTGAGCCCTTAAGATCCTATTTCCCACGTATTCGAAAAGCTTATTTAATTGGCGCGGCAAGCGATGACTTTGCACGTACGCTTGAGGGGATTTTGCCCTATGAGCGGTGTAAAACTTTAGATGTGGCCATAACTTCAGCAGCTTTAGATGCGCTAGGGAGCGCTGCGCCTGAATCTGTTGTGTTGTTGTCGCCGGCCTGTGCGTCCTATGACCAGTTTGTTAATTTTGAGATGCGAGGAAATGCATTCCGTAATTTAGTAAATGGTTTGCCAGCTATTCTTGCGGAGCGTAGAGGAGAAGCAAGATGATTTCGCGTGCGGAACGAACGCCTTTTTCAGATTGGGCCTGGACAATCGATCGTTGGCTGTTAGCGGCAATTGCTTTGCTGATTATCTCTGGGCTCGTTTTTGCAATGGCTGGCAGTCCGCCTGTTGCTGAACGCTTGCACCTTGCTACTTTCCATTTTGTGAATCGGCAGGTTGCTTATCTTTTTCCAGCGTTGGCGGTTATGCTTGCTGCATCGCTTCTTTCTCCCCGTCACGTGCGGCGCGCCGCTTTAGTGATCTTTCTTCTATCTTTGGGTCTCGTCATCGCAACTTTATTCTTTGGACAAGAAGTAAAGGGAGCGCGACGGTGGCTGTTTGGCGTGCAGCCGTCGGAATTCCTCAAGCCGGCTTTTGTTGTAATGGTCGCTTGGGCTTTTTCAGAAGGAGCGCGGCGAAAAGACGTGCCGGGCACTTTGATCGCAGTTTTACTTTTTCCTTTAACGATTATACCGCTTGTCTTGCAGCCTGATTTTGGACAAACAATGCTGATTACGATTGTTTGGGGCGCATTATTCTTCATGGCGGGACTCCATCTGGTCTGGGTTGTAGGCTTAGGCGGTCTTGCAGGCATAGCGGCATTGCTTGCCTATAGATTTGTCCCTCACGTGCACGCTCGCATTGAAGCCTTTCTTGACCCCCCTGCTCCTGTCGCTGGCGTTCCAACTAATTTTCAATCTGAAACAGCGCTAGAAAGCTTTATTGCAGGCTCTTGGTTTGGGAAGGGCCCGGGTGAAGGTACGGTCAAGCGTATTTTACCAGACTCACACACTGATTTTATTTTTGCGGTAATTGGCGAAGAATTTGGCGTCATTATTTGTATTGCGCTGGCTTTGCTTTTTGCCTTCATTGTCGTGCGTGGATTATTCTCTGCAGCGCGTAATGAAGATCCTTTTTGTCGCTTTGCGACAGCGGGATTAGTCATGCTCTTTGGATTGCAAAGTTTGATTAATATGGCGGTTAATGTGCACTTGATGCCCGCCAAGGGAATGACCTTGCCTTTTGTTTCTTATGGCGGCTCGTCGCTCATTTCTTTATCGCTAGGGATG
>Ga0194120_10001992_pt1 | contig 35916 bp, 29 predicted proteins | sample TA2MahCa65mmetaG_FD_148642 | JGI IMG/M metagenome (GOLD analysis project Ga0194120, IMG submission 148642) | Freshwater microbial communities from Lake Tanganyika, Tanzania - TA2015019 Mahale Deep Cast 65m | ecosystem: Environmental > Aquatic > Freshwater > Lake | place: Tanzania: Lake...
ACACAAAACTATCCAAATCCGTTTAATCCGACAACAACGATTAGATTTGAAATTCCCGTAGGGGCAATTCATGAATTGCCCTTACAAACAACGTTGAAAATCTACAACGTTCTCGGTCAAGAAGTTGCAACGCTTTTAAACAATGAAACGATGGAAGAAGGAATGCACGAAATTCAATTCGATGCGAGCGGATTATCAAGCGGCATATATTTCTATCGCTTACACGCCGGAACATTCTTGGAAACAAAGAAAATGATACTCGTGAAGTAGCGTGAAATTTCGTTTCAGTGCAAAAAAGAAACCTTCGAGGTTTTTTTCTGTACGTTTTTTTTTCAAGGGTAAAATTTCTAACTTCATCCCGCTTTTAAAATTTTTTCACTCTAATGAAGAAAAATATATTCTTATGAAGTTCTTCTATTCGTTATTTATTCTCGGTTCATTGATGTTCGCATCATCACCGGGAAAAGAACAAACGCACATACAATTTGAACAATATCAGTTACCCAATGGGCTTACGGTTATTCTTCACGAAGACCGTTCTGCTCCTGTTGCCGCTGTCGTTGTTATGTATCACGTTGGTTCAAAAAATGAAAAACCAAAACGCACTGGCTTTGCGCATTTGTTTGAACACATGATGTTTCAGGGTTCGGAACACGTAGCAGACGACGAACATTTCAAACTATTGCAGGAAGTAGGTGCTAACATCAATGGAACAACCAACGAAGATCGAACAAATTATTTTGAAATTGTTCCAAGTAATTATCTCGAACTTGCGCTCTATCTCGAATCCGACAGAATGGGATTTCTTCTCCCAGCAATCACGCAGGAAAAACTCAACAACCAGATTGATGTTGTCAAAAACGAACGGCGACAAAGTTACGACAATCAACCGTACGGAACTTCATCAGAAAAAATTTCTGCGGCGATGTTTCCTCCGATGCATCCGTATCATTGGCCCGTGATTGGTTATATGGAAGATTTAAGCGAAGCGCAACTGGGCGACGTTTCAGAATTTTTCAAAACATACTATGCTCCGAATAATGCATGCGTTGCGATTGCCGGAAATTTTGAAACGAAACAAACAAAACAATGGATAGATAAATATTTCGGAGATATTCCTCGCGGAAAAAGTTTTGAACGTCCCTCTCCTATTCCTGTTTCGTTCAACGAAGACAAACGAATGATGTTTGAAGATAAAGTAAAACTTCCGCGATTGTATATTGATTGGGTTTCTGCTCCAATGAATACGCGCGAAGATGCCGTATTGGATGTTCTTTCCGATATTCTTGGCAGCGGAAAGACGTCGCGAATGTATAAATCGCTTGTGTACGAAAAACAAATAGCACAAACAGCCGTTGCGTATCAAAGCGGAATGGAAATCGGCGGACAATTTGAAATTCAGATTACAGCGAAACCGGAAAAAACGCTTGTGGAAATGGAAACGGCTTTTGATAATGTGTTAGACAATCTTTTCAAAAACGGCGTTACGCAGAAAGAAATTGATAATGCCCTTTCGCAAAAAGAAACACAGTTTATCAATTCACTTTCCACCGTGTTCGGAAAAGCAAATCAACTTGCTACCTATTTTACGTACACGGGCGAGCCGAATCGTATCAACAAGGAACTCGAACGGTATCACAACATTACGCCTGAAGAAGTAATGCTCGTGGCAAAAAAATATTTAACTGCTCCAAAAATTGTGTTAAGTATTGTCCCCGAAGGAAAAACTGATTTGGCGGCAAAAAATTCTATGATGTGGAAAGGAAATTAATTATGTTGTCAATATATCAACATTCAGTAGTTAGTAGTCAGCGTTCAACTTTTGTGAAATGGATGAAATGTGTTTTTGGAATTGTTTTGTTTTCTGTTACGATTCAATGCACATTTTCATCGGATTTCGACAGGACAAAACGACCGGAAGGACAAGAGGCTCCGAAAATTTCATTACCGCAAATTCAAAAAACTACGTTGAAAAACGGTTTGCAACTGTGGCTTGTGGAACACCACGAATTACCACTCGTTGCAATGAATTTGGTTTTTCAATCCGGCGCCGCTTTTGATAAACATAAACCGGGATTAGCGGCAATGACTGCTGATTTACTCGATGAGGGAACAACAACGCGAGACGCATTACAAATTGCCGATGAATTGGAATCTATCGGCGCATCGTTCAACATTTCGTCGAACTTTGATGGCTCGTACGTTTCTGTACAAACACTCAAAAAACATCTCGAGAAATCATTGGAAATTTTTTCTGATGTGTTGGTGAACGCTTCTTTCCCGGATAAAGAATTTCAGCGATTGCTAAAACAGCGACTGACTTCGTTAGTGCAGCAACGCGACCAACCGACAACGATAGCTAGTAATGCGTTCAATTATATTTTATATGGTTCCGAACATCCGTACGGAAATAATATTACCGGCAACGAAGTTTCGCTAAAAGATATGCTGGCAAAAGATTGTGAAAATTTTTATCGCACTCATTATCGTCCCAATAACGCAACTCTCCTCATTGTCGGCGATATAACGCTCAAAGAAATTTCTTCGCGTTTAGAAACTGCTCTCGCAAACTGGAAAACGATGGAAGTACCATCAATAGAAATTCCTCAACCGAAAACAATTGCACAGCGAACGGTGTATCTGATAGATAAACCGGGAGCGGCACAATCTGAAATTCGCATCGGATATCCTGCGCTTTCACGGAACACTCTCGATTTCTTTTCTGTAACATTGATGAATCGCGCATTAGGAGGACAATTTGCAAGTCGTATCAATATGAACTTGAGGGAGAAACACGGTTATACGTATGGAGCGCGTTCAGGATTTTCGTTTGTCAAAGGAATTGGTCCGTTTTTTGCTTCGGCGGGAGTGGTAACTGCAAAAACCGATAGTTCGCTCATCGAATTTTTCTACGAACTCGACAGAACACACAACGACGGTATTACATCAGAAGAATTATCCTTTGTTAAAAAAGGAGCAATCGGTGGTTTTGCATTGACGTTTGAAACTCCTTCGCAGATTGCAGGCGCATTGCAAAGTATTGTTCTGTACGGACTTCCGGAAAATTATTTCGAAAAATATCTCATGAATATTGAAAACGTTTCGCTTTCAGAAGTTCAAACTGTTTCACAAAAATATCTCAATACATCGAATATGGCTGTCGTTGTCGTCGGCGACTTGAAAACTATTCAAGATGGAATTCTTGCATTGCAATTAGGAGACGTTGTGTTTTGCGATGTTGATGGAAAACCGATTCGGTAAGTTGCTTAGTTGAAATAAACATCTTCAACACTTGGATACTGAGGCAGCAAAACGCACGTTTGAAAATTATTTACACGAAAAAAAACTTCGTGTAACTCCCGAACGATTTGAAGTGTTAGAAGCCGCAATGAATTTTGACGGACATTTTGATGCAGACGAATTGTTCAGCGTAATGCGTTACAAAAAATCCAAAGTATCGCGAGCAACGGTGTATAATACACTCGAGGTGTTGCTCGCGTGCGGATTGATTTCGAAATATCGCTTTGCGGATAATTTATCACGATATGAGAGAGCATTCGGAAGACCGCGCCATGACCATCTAATTTGCCTTGGATGTGGCGAAATAATTGAATTTGTTGCACCGAAGTTAGAAAAAATTCAGAAAGAAATATGCGCACAGCATAAATTTTACCCACAAAATTCAACGTTGCAGATTTTTGGAATGTGTGAAAAATGTACTGTTGAAAAATAATGTTGTTTAAAATGAAAAACCATCAAAGTTTTTAGAACCTTGAGGTTTTTTTTATGAACTGAATTAAACTAATAAAAAATTTAACATCTGTAATATCATTTTCTTCGTTTTACCATTGAACGCAAGATTCCATCTTGCGCAACATATAAGCGATAGAAATATAATCCGCTCGGAAAAATTGTTGCATCAAATTCTACTTGTTTAAAACCCGCGCTTTCGTTTTTTGTTGTATCAGTGTTGCAACTTCTGTTCCAGTTATATCATATATTTTCAGCGATACGAACGCATCTTCCGGCAAATCATAACGAAAAATCGTCGTTGGATTGAACTGATTGGGTAAGTTTTTTGAAAGCAAAAATGTTTTGGCAGATTTTCTTGCACTGTTTGTGCATTGGCATTGTTAATGAAAATCTAGGAACTGTTCGTAAGTTTCATTTCAAATATTCTGTACTTAACATAGTAAAAGTACACAATGAAAGCAGAATTATTTTTTCACCTTCCATTTCTCCAAAGCATCTAACATAGAATAGTTTGTCAAATCGTAATGAATCGGCGTAACGGAAATAAAATTATTCATCACGGCAATCTGGTCAACATTATCATCCGTATCGAGAACATCCAAATCGCCGGTGAGCCAAAAATATTCTTTATTTGCAGGGTCTCGGCGAGCATCAAATGTATCGTTCCACGTGGATTTTCCCATTCGCGTAATTTTTACTCCGCGAATTTTTTGCTCTTCGACAGGAGGAATATTGACATTGAGCAACGTTCCTTGCGGTAAACCGTGTTTTAAAACTTGTTTGACCATTGTTTTAGAAAATTTTGCAGCGTAACGAAAATCGGGAGTTGTAAATGTTGCAAGTGATAATGCAATCGAAGGAACTTCCATCAAAGTTGCTTCCGTTGCCGCTGAAACTGTTCCCGAATATATAACACTGATTGCTGTATTTGTTCCGTGATTGATTCCCGAAACAACAATATCCGGCTTGCTTTTGAGAATGTAGCGAATAGCAATTTTCACACAATCAGCAGGAGTTCCTTCAACAGCATAACCAAAAAGTTTTCCGTTATGAAAATGCGGCTTAACGCGTATTGGATAATTCATCGTGATGGCATGTCCAACTGCGCTTTGCTGGCGTTCCGGTGCAACAACTGTTACGTCGCCGATTTTTTTTAATTCTTTCACGAGAGCAAAAATTCCCGACGCTTGAATTCCATCGTCGTTGGATACAAGGATGCGAAGATTTTTTGAAGACCTAACGAGTTTATCTTTCATAGTTTTGAAAATTCAGTTGCTATCAACATTTTTTTTGAGACAAATTCTGTACGGTCTTATGAAAAACTTTCTTTCTCATTCGGAAATTTTCCTTTCTTCACATCATGTGCGTACTGGAAAAATGCGTTTTTTATTTCCGATGATAAGTTCAAATACTTTCGTACAAACTTCGGTGTAAATTCATCGAACATCCCGAGCATATCGTACACTACGAGAACTTGACCATCACATTTTGCACCGGCACCAATTCCAATCGTCGGGATGGAAACCGTTTTTGTAATTGTTTCTGCAAGCGGAACAGGAATTTTTTCCAGCACCATTGCAAAACATCCGCTTTCTTCAAGAAGTTTTGCATCGTTCAATATATGTTCTGCTTCTTTTTTTTCTTTCCCCTGCAAATGATAACCACCGATTTGATGAATGGATTGCGGCGTTAAACCTAAATGTCCCATCACAGGAATCCCGAGAGAAGTTAATCTCTCAATCGCAGAGATTATTTGTTTTCCTCCTTCAACTTTCACTGCTTCCGCGCCGGTTTCTTTGAGAACTTTGCCACAATTTTTCACTGCATCTTCAACAGAAACCTGATACGAAAGAAACGGCATATCGGCAACAACCAGCGCACGTTTCACCGCTTTCCGAACTATTTTTGTGTGATAAATTATTTCGTCGAGTGTTACGGATAATGTTGTTTCATTTCCTTGTACAACATTGCCAAGCGAATCGCCAACGAGAATAATATCAATTCCTGCTTCGTCCAAAAGTTGGGCAAGCAAAAAATCGTACGCAGTGAGAACAGCAATTTTCTCACCGGTTTTTTTCATTTCAATAATTGTCTTGGTGGTAACTTGTTTTTTCATCTTGAAATTATTTTAAAACACAAAAGCACAAAGATATTCGGAAAGGTCATCAAATATGGACTATAAAATGTAACTACGTGCACGTTCAAGTTTCTCTCCTCGAAAAAACATTTCTTCAACTTCTAAAGGAAATTCATCAAACTCAACTTTCCATTGCAACTCAAACCCACGTCGAATTGCAATGCTGATTTCTTCATACGAAACTTTTCTGTTCAACTCGGTTTCGATTTCTGTTGTTGTTTCATTCAAATGGAGAAAATGAGATTCGTTTTTCTCGCGATAAAATTTCGGAAGAGTTCGATGTTCCCAGCCAAGCATTATAGAACCGTGCTGCAACACAACATCACCAAATCTTCGTTGCGCACTTCCGATAATTTTTTTTCCATTCACTTGCACTTCGGAACGCGAAACACTTGAAAAGCATGCGGCAGAATGTTCGCTGAAATACATTTTTTCTGAAGAACTTGGAGTTTGAGAAAGAGTTGCATTTACGCCAAGCAGTTTTAAACCTCGCACCAATGCTTGACTGATTTCACAATGAATTGGAGAAATATTTTTTCCGTTTGCAAACAGTACAACACTATACGTCAATTCTTCCGAATGATACACTGCTCTTCCTCCCGTTGGTCTGCGAACGATATCTACGTTTTCGGAAGCACATTGTTCTTTATCGAGAAAATCTTCGGATTGATGATGGCCCAGAGAAATTGCATACGGTTCCCATCCGTACAAACGAAGAGTTGGTACAATGTTCTTGTACGTTAACTTGCGCACAAGAAATTCGTCGTACGCCATATTCCAATTTCCATCGTGAAAACCAGTATTGGAAAAGAACATTTCCATTCCAAAAAAATGCTCTCGTTATTTTTTCCCTGAGCCAATGATTCCGCGTGAACTTATTCGCACAAAATCATAGACACTCTGCATTTCAGGTGATAATGCGCCAAGATTTAAAATTGCATTCAACGCTTGCGTAACATTCATTTTCGACTGATACAATAAACGATAAACGGTTTCCAAACTTTCCAACGTTTCTTTGGAAAAATTTCTTCGCCGCAATCCAACGTAATTCAGTCCTTGAAATGAAAGTGGTTCTTGACCGGCAAGAATGTATGGCGGTACATCTTTTGAAACACGAAATCCACCGCCTATCATCGAATGTCTTCCCACGCGAACAAACTGGTGAATCGGGGTCATTCCTCCGATAATTGCGTGGTCTTCAATATGAACATGTCCCGCCATATTTACAGCATTCGCAAGTATAACGCTATCGTTGACAACGCAATCGTGCGCAATATGAACGTACGCCATTATAAAACAGTGTTTTCCGACAGACGTTCTCCCACGCGATTCTGTTCCGCGGTGAATCGTTGCATATTCGCGTACCGTTGTATAATCACCTACTTCCGTTACTGTTGCAACGCCGGTATATTTTAAATCCTGGGGTTCTGTTCCGACAACTGCGCCGTGGAACAGTTTACAATGATTTCCGATTCTGCTTCCGTTTGCAACAATTACGTTGGAATGAATGGTGGTATTGTTACCGATGACCACATTGTCTTCGATGATTGAAAACGGACCAACAATAACATCTTCGCCAAGTTGGGCTTTTTCGCTGACTATCGCTTGCGGATGAATTGAAACACTCATAGGAAATTATCCTTTCTTTTGTATCGTTGTTCGTTCAACTATCGTTGCACTCATTTCTGCTTCTGCAACAAGATTTCCATCAACAATTGCTTTCCCTTTCATAACACATATTTTACTCCTTCGATTGATAATTTCCATTTCTAAAATCAATTGGTCGCCAGGGACAACGGGACGACGGAATTTCACATTGTTCAACGAAGTAAAATACATCAGTTTTCCATCCGGATTATCAACGCCGTTCAGCATTAATATTCCTCCCGTTTGCGCCATCGCTTCAATAATTAATACTCCCGGCATTACCGGTTGTCCTGGAAAATGTCCCTGAAAAAATTCTTCGTTGCACGTAACGTTTTTTATACCGACAATTTTTTCATCCAACTGAAAATCAATGATTTTATCTACGAGTAAAAACGGATACCGATGCGGAAGGATGCGTTGAATTGCGTTATTATCAAATACAATTCCTCGCGTTGTATCAAACTGATATTTCTTGACAAGTTTATTTTGTACATATAATTTCCGAATCTTTTTTGCAAACTCGATATTGCTGGCATGTCCCGGACGAGCAGCAAGTATTTGTGCTTTCATCGGTGCACCGATTAACGCTAAATCTCCAACTAAATCAAGTAATTTGTGACGCGCGGGTTCATTAGTGAATAAAAGTTCTTTTCCGTTCAATGTTCCTGTGTTCCCCAACAAAATGGATTCCCGTATTCCTAATTTTTCTGAAATACGCTCCACTTCTTCTTTGGATAGCGGAGGGTCAACAACAACAATGGCATTATCCAAATTTCCGCCGCGAATCAATCCCGCATCGTGCAACGCTTCCACTTCGTGCAAAAAACAAAACGTACGCGCAGGAGAAAACTCTGTTACAAACTCTTTCTCCATATCGAACATTCCGGTATGCTGACTCCCTAATACAGGACTGTTGTAATCAATCACCACCGTAACACGATAATCATCAGTCGGCAATGCTACAATATCAACGCCTTTTTGTTCATTCACGTAACGAACAGTTTGGTCAATAATCAAATAATCTTTCAGAGCCGATTGTTTTTCAATTCCGGCTTCAAGAATTTTTTCCACAAAAACTTTGGAACTTCCGTCACAAATCGGCGGCTCGATATTATCCAGTTCAATGATAATATTATCAATTTGCAATCCTACAAACGCCGCAAGCACGTGTTCTACGGTATGAACTTTTGCTTGTCCAAGTTGAATCGTTGTCCCACGCGCAACTTCAACGACATAATCTACAAGCGCGGGAATTTCCGGAAAACCTTCCAAATCTACGCGCCGAAAACGTATGCCCGTGTTTTCTAACGACGGTAACATTTTCATTGTTGTATCTACACCTGTATGTAATCCCACGCCGGAAATTATTACAGGTTGCTTGATTGTTTGTTGGTGCGACTGAAGCATTCGAATGTGGAATTTCTGTGATGAATATGTTGTTGGATGTTCTATTCGGAATCAGTATTTCAAGATTACTAAATGATTGTTGCTATTTTTTTCTTAAGTTCTTCCACTTCCTTAATCAATGAAGGAACCTGTCGAAGTGACACTTCCAATCGTTTTGCCACAGTATGTTCTTTTGCAGGATATCCTGAAAATATCTTTCCCGAAGTTGTTATTGGTTTTGTTACACCGGATTGCGCGCCGATCGTTGTTCGTTCCTCAATTTCAATATGTCCTGCAATTCCAACTTGTCCTCCAATAACACAATGCTTTCCAATTTTCGTACTTCCGGAAATTCCCGTTTGTGCAGCAATAACCGTGTGTTCTCCCACTATTACATTATGTGCAATTTGAATGAGATTATCCAACTTTGTTCCAGATTTAATGCGCGTATCTCCAAGCGTTGCTCTGTCAATAGCACAATTCGCACCGATTTCTACATCGTCTTCAATAACAACTCTTCCTACTTGCGGAATTTTTTTCAATGAACCATCTTCATTCGGAACAAAACCAAATCCGTCGCTTCCGATAACTGTCCCCGAATGAAGAATCACGCGTTTTCCGATTTCCGTTTTCTCGCGAATCGAAATGTTCGAATATAAATAACTTTGCTCACCGATACGCACATCGTCTTCTAACACCGTATGCGATAAAATCGTAACATCGTTTCCAATATCGCAACGCTCGCCAATGACAACGTATGCGCCGATACTAACATTTTTTCCAATCGTTGTATCATTACCAATAATAGACGTAGGATGAATTTCTCTTTTCTCTTGCTGAATCGAAGTATGAAAAAGTTCAACGACGCGAAGAAACGCACGATACGGTTCGTCAACTTTCACAAACGTACACGCAATTCCTTCTGTTTGAAACGAACGCGAAACAATAATTGCCGCCGCCTTGGAAAACGCTATATATTTTTCATATTTCGAATTTCCGACAAACGAAATTTCATTTTCTTTTGCGTCTTCAATTTTGGCGATGTTGCATATTTCAAGTTCGCCGTCTCCTACAACTTCGCCGCTTATTGTAGCCGCAATTTCTTCAACGGTCAATTTCATTTTCCGTATTGCTTCAGTCGCTCCAATACCTTTTCCGTTAAATCGTATTTTTCGCGAGAGTATAACAACAGAATTTCTCCGCTCTTATCGAAGATGTAATCATAATTATCTTCGTCCGCAATTTCCTTCAACACTTTAAATACTTTATTTTGAATCGGTTTCATCAACTCATTTTGCTTCGAGTACAATTCTCCTTGCGGTGAAAATTTCTTGCTTCGAAAATCCATTATGGACTTTTCCATCTGCGAGAGTTCCTTTTCCATTTCGGAACGTGTTTGTTCGGTTAGCACTAACCGTCTCTTGTCGTACTCTTCATACTTTTTTTGCCATTCGCTTTGCATAAACTGCAACGAATCCTGCCATTGTTGTGATATCGCATCAAATTGTCGCTGCACATCTTGCGCTTCGGGCAATTTTTCCATAATTGCCTTTAAGTTGATATAACCAACTTTTGTTTGCGAAAACGAAATTGATGAACAAATAATTACCGCACAAATTACAATGATTCTTCTCATAATTTTTTCTTAAAAAAATAATACAATAATATGCTGATTGCTAACTGCTAACTTCTTACTTTCCTCTTTTCAATTTCGAAAGCACATCAAACGTTACATCAAACGTACTTTCTCCATACAATAAAAACTGTATTTGCTCGTTCTTATCAAAGACGAAGGTAAATTTCTGCTCTTTGGCAACTTGTTCAATCGCTTTTAAGATTTTTTCTTTGATAGGAGTAAGTAATTTATCGCGCTGTTTTTCCAACTCGCCTTCTTGTCCGAGTTTTTGCTGACGAAAATCGTACGCTTTTTGTTCCAATTCTAATAATTCTTGTTGCGCGGTTTTCTTCGCATCTTCCGTCATCAATACAGATTTCTTCTGATATTCCTGCAATTTATCTTGATACGATTTATTGATTTTATCGAATTCATCTTGCCATTGTTTTCCCAACAACTCAAGTTTCTTTTGTGCGTCTTGCGCTTCCGGATATTCATCCAATATTTTTGCGGAATTCACATACGCAATTTTTTGCGTTTGCGAATACGTCGTTCTAAACAAGAACAACGAAATAACGAATAATGTAATTATGATGTGAATGTGTTTCACGATTGCTCCAATGTTTTTATGATGAAATAAATTATTTAAAAACTCTAAACGTAATCAAACTTCCCACTTTCCACTTTCCACTGTATACTATCCACTATCTTAAAATCCTCTTCCGAACACAAAATGAAATTTCCATTTTTCCGGTTTTCCATCGGGAATTCCTTTCGGTCCATACGCATCATCAAATCCATAGCCATAATCGAATCCTAACATTCCAATCGGAAGAACTAAAATGCGCGCACCAAAACCTGCAGAACGTTTCAAACCAAACACATCAACTTCCGACGAATTTGCCCACACATTTCCGCCTTCCGCAAACAAGAGAAAATACAACGGCATAGGATTAATTGATAATGCAAAGCGAAGTTCAATAGAATTTTTGATATAAATTTTTCCTCCTGTGTTCTGTCCTTTACTTGTTTGTGGTCCAACTGTTCTATCGTCATATCCGCGCAACTGCGTCGTGGAAAAATAGCCGATACCTGTTCCTCCCATAAAAAATAATTCAATCGGCGGAACCAACGACGCATTTTCTCCCGGCACGATATATCCCGAGTGCATTGCAGAGTACAGGACAACCCGATTCGTACTAAACAACGGAAGATATTTTTCTCCTGAAAAAATCCATTTCTGAAAATAGGTTTTCTCGGATTGAGGAAATGTTCGCACAACACGAGAAAGTTCGTACGAAAGTGAAAAGTTTGAACCTACTGATGGGAATATTGGACTATCTGTACTGTTTCTGGAAAATGCTTGCGAAAGTGAAATCTGTGTGGTTTTTCCTTCGTTGTAATAATTTGCACCGTTAAGAACATTATTCTGTTGAAACCGAACATTCCAATCGCCACGGAAAAAATCATCAGGCCATTTTAATCGTCTTCCAATTCTTCCGCTTACTCCAGTTTGTTGTAAATCAAAAACATACTGCTGTCGTGTATCGAAAATACTGAATCCCACTAACGTTGGCGTATCGTATAACCACGGTTCAGTAAAATTCAACGAAAAAGTACGAAACCGATTTCCTTGACCAAATTGCCATTCAAAGTTCAATATTTGTCCCGCACCTCCTGCAAGCGGGTCGCGAAGGGAAAAATTATTTATCGTAAAACCAATTGCTCCCGTTGCGCCAAATGCTTCACTATAACCTACTGAAGCATTCACTTCGTCACTGGATTTTTCTTCAACTTCGAAAAATAAATTCACTGTTTTATTATTCACAAGACGATAATCAGGACGCAATTTTTCCGGGTTGAAATAATTCAGTTGTTGAAGTTGTCGCAAACTACGGATGATTGCTGCGCGGTTAAACTTTTCTCCCGGAAGTGTATACAACTCACGGCGAATAACATTATCCTGCGTTTTTGTATTGCCAACAATGGAAACATCGCCGTTCATAAATTGATTTCTCTCTCCGACGCGAATCGTAATATCTATCGAATCTGCACTAATCTTTTTTTCTTCCGGTTCAGCAGAAAACATCAAGTATCCGTTATCAAGATACAACGAAGCAACGTCCGTTTGGTCTTGATTGCTTCGTAAATTTTGTTCAAACTTTTCTACGTTATAAATATCGCCGTTATTGAAACCGAGACGCGTATTCAATTCCTCATTCGTATAAACAGTATTCCCTTCCCACGAAATGTTTCGCACTATGTACTGCGGTCCTTCATAAACATTGAGAAATATTTCCATCGTTTCATCTTCGCGTAAGTACGTTATCGAATCCGAAAGAAACTGAAAATCTTTAAATCCATTCTTTCGGTAGAACGCAATCAGTTTCTGTTTATCTTCTTCAAATTTCTTTTTATCGAATTTCGCGCTCTGCCAGAACTTCCACCAAACGCTTTCATTCGTTTCAGAAAATTCCGATTTCAATTCATCGTCTTCATATTGTTCGTTTCCACTGAAATCAATTTTCTCAACACTTACTTCCGCTCCTTCGTCAATTGTCAATTTCAACACTGCGCGTTTTCTTGCCAATGAATCACTCATCTCCACAGAAGACTGAATCTCGGTAAAATTGTACCCTTTCTCGGCGTATTCTTTTTTCAACTTCTTGATTGCCTTCGAAATTTTTTGCGGCGAGAGCAATTCATTTTTCGAAAACTCAAGTTTTTTCTCAATATCTTCTTCGTTGAACTCATCGTTGCCAGTAATTTCCACACGTTCAAATCGAGGATATTCTTCAACAACAATAAGCAAATATATTCCATCGTTCACAATATTTTCCGAAAAAATTTGCACGTCGGAAAACACATTCAGCGACCATAAACGCATTGCTGCTGTTCGTAACGCTTCGCCCGGAACGGAAATCGTATCGCCGATATTAAATCCAGAATTGCCAATGAGCGCCGAAGGTTCTGCTGTGTGCGTTCCTTCCACAGAAATTCCAAGTATAACGTATTGCTGCGGAGTTTGTTTTTGTGAAAACACAAACTCCGTACAGCAAAACATCACGAGCGATAATCTTAAAAGAAAAAAAGAAATTTTCATTTTCGTGTTCGTTTCCTTGTTAGCAATGAAACAATATTACGTTGTATTACGGATTTTTTTTGCACTTGTTCGCTTGTCATTCCGAATCGTCGTTCGCGATGCTGAAAATCTTTAATCGCTGTGTATAATTCTTCTCTGCGAAATTGGGGCCAATACAATGGACTAACGTAGAGTTCCGCGTATGCAATTTGCCAAAGAAGAAAATTACTCACGCGCATATCTCCTCCCGTACGAATTAACAAATCGGGTTCGGGAATTTCTTTCGTCGAAAGAAATTGAGAAATCGTTTTTTCAGAAATAGTTTCGGGCGTGAGACGATGCTGAATGATTTCTTCCGCAATATGTTTCACTGCGTTCGTAATATCCCATCGTCCGCTGTAACTGAGTGCAAGCGTGAGCGTCAATCCTGTGTTGTGTTGTGTTTTTTCCGTTGCATCTGCTAATTCAGCCTGAATTTCACGAGGCAAATTTTCTATTTCTCCAATACTTTTCATTCGCACATTATTTTTATGCAGTTTATCCGTTTCATCACGAATGGCACTCAACAGTAAACGCATCAGTAACGAAACTTCATCGCGCGGACGTTTCCAGTTTTCCGTAGAAAATGCGTACAGCGTCAGAAATTTCACTCCCAATTGCCCGCACACTTCAACGGTATCTCGCACTGATTCTACACCTTCTTTATGACCTGCAATGCGAGGAAGTCCATGTTCCTTCGCCCAACGACCATTGCCATCCATAATGATTGCAATATGAGCAGGGATGGTTCCGTTTGTCTTCAACTCGAGTTGAAGAACGTCATCGTGTTTATTCTTTTTTGAAGACAAGGTGCAAGTAAGAATGTGAAAGAAAAAAATAGAAAAACGGAGAATAGGAAGGTATTCTCCGCTTGCGAATCATTGCGCAAAATTCTGTTTCCCTTTCTAACAAAGGAATACAGATTTTCGTTCTCTGAAACTTATGGTAATGTTTTTACAAACTTTGAAAGTTTCGATTTTTGATTTGCGGCTTTATTTTTATGAATAATTCCCTTTGACGCCATTTTATCAAGAACTTTTATGGATTCTTTGAAAATCGGTTCGCCATCGGTTTTATTTTTTGCCACACGGACTTTTTTAATTGCTGTCTTTAATACTGTGTTTAATATTCTGTTATGCGCTCGCCGTTTTATAGCTTGACGCGCCGCTTTTTTTGCTGATGGATGATTTGCCATTCTATATTTTTTTGTTTGTTAAAAAAATTCGTGATGAATATACTGAATCACTTATTGAAGAACAATTGAAACACGTCGTTCCCTATAAAAAAAGAAAAGCAACATTACTGTATCAATGTTGCTTTTCGTTCTGAGGAAATAAAAATTATTTTGCTTTTTTCTTCTCTGCTATCATATTCTCGATAAACTTAATTCCTTCTTGTGACTGTGTAATGGACTCCGTTAGTGATTTTCTCGCAAGTTCAGGGTTATGAAATCCATCGGAATTTTCTGCTGTCCACCATTCCCAAAGCGTATGAGATTGGTCGTGATACTTTCGCGAAAGAATTAACGCAGAATCCGTAACACCTATATCTTTTGCGCGTTGGTATGTATCAATAAACTGCCCAAGCCAAAATTCCGCTTTCCGCATTTTCCCGCGAATATAATTCTGCACAGCATCAATTTGATATTCTGCTTCCTTTTCTGTCCATTTATTATGGCAATTCAAACACGTCTCTTTCGTCATATAACGCGCACTTTTTTGTCCGTGCCACGTGTATGTTTTGTTTCCTTTTTTCACTTCTGGCATGTGACAATCTTTACATTCCACTCCCGCGCGTTCGTGTTTACTCATCCAAAATGTTTCCATTTCGGGATGTTGCAATTTCGAAAGCGATGCTCCTGTAACTGAATGCTTGAAATCTTTGAACGAATACGATTCCATTTTTTTATTGTAATCCAAAACATTCACCCATGGAAAAATATTTGTTCGCGAATCGTTATACTTAATTGCATTTCCTGTTTTTGGGTCGTGACCGGGATTGCAATTATATTCCACGTGACATTGGGCGCAACGAAGATTAGAATCTTTTTTATTTAATATTCCAATAGCGCGAAAATCACGGAACATTATTTTTTGCATCGTTACTTGTTTGCTTTTTTCTTTATCATACGGATATGTTCCTTCGCCTCTGTCAACTACCGCTTCAATCAACGCATCACGAACGACACGCGGTTGTGTTCCGTGCGGGTCGTGGCAATGAATACAACCAACGGGATTTTTAATATCACGAGCCATTGCAACCACTTTCGATGTTCTCGACCATTGCGCTTCCGGCGCTGCATCTCCTTTATATTTCCATTTTAATATCTGATCTGTAGATTTACAACTCAAGCACGTCGGATTTGCCGCTGTTGCGCTTTGTGAAAGAAATACTTTTTGCGTATCCGAAGATGGCTCAGCATCGGTAATTAAATCCCAAACGTTTCCTGTTTTAGTAACATATTCCCAACCCTTCAATTGAAATCTTCCTCCATACGCGCGGTCTATAATGTAATGGTCGGTTACCATAAATGCATGACTTCGCGGTTCATTATGTTCTTTCGTAAAACCATGCGGCATCATCAGTTTATCAAATGTTGGCGAGCGGCTCGTCGTGGATGCTTTCTCCAATCGCGCTTTCGATTGCATATTCACGTGCATAAACGATTCGTATTGATCTTTATGACAACTTCCGCATTTACTCAACGATACATCCGTTATCGGTTTTTTCGATGCGTCTTCCAAATGTTGCGGCAAATCCGAATGACACGCAACGCAATTCATTTTTTCGTGCTTGCTTCCTTTCCGCAAGTCGGCAACTTCGGTATGACATTCGTAACATTGTTTTGCATCCACTGCTTTTTCTTTTTGCGGCAACGAAGTAATATTTGTTACAAACATTGGCGTAAGGGATGCTACGATAATAATAAAAAGGGAAAGAATTAGTATTCGTTTCATAGTTATATTGATTGTAAGGGTGAAAAATAGTTTTTTAAAAATTCTTTTGGTTTTTTTCTGAAAACCTTCAAGGCTTGCTTTGATGAAACATTATTACCAACATTTTTCAAAAACAATAACCTTGACGGTTTTCGCTATCTTTTTTCAACAAAAAATATGAAAAATATGCATCTTGTAGAGACAGCAACTTTTATTACGTTACGAATGATGGGGTAAACTTTCAACAAGCAACGGGTCGTTGATAGGAACACTATTCTGTTGGGAAAATGCTCGAAACGTACAATAGAAAAACGCTGAAATTGCCGCCGCGAATATTCCGATTTCCCAAATACTGAATTGTGGTCCTTCTTTCATCAACGGCGGAAGTATCATCCAGAATAAATCTATCCAATGTCCAATCATTACGACAATGCAAACCTTGAGGAGTAATCCTTCGTTGCGTTTTGTCCATTGAGGAAGAAGGACGAAAAATGGAATAATCCAGTTGAATAATACGTTGGCGATAGTAAAAATAACCCACCCTCCGTGTTCCCGGCGGTTGAAATACACAACTTCTTCGGGAATGTTTGCATACCAAATCAAAAGATATTGACTGAACCAGATATACGCCCAGAATGTGCTAAAACCGAAAAGCAGTTTTCCGAGAAGAAATAAATGTTCGTTCGTAACAACGTTAGCAAGCACGCCGTTTCTTCGTAAGAGAATTGCGATAACGGTAATTGCGGCAATGCTCGTCATAAACGTACCGGAAAAATGATAGATGCCGTAAATCGTGCTGTACCAATGCGGTTCCAGAGACATAATCCAATCCATACTTGCAAGCCAATACGTCAGTCCCATAGCAACAAGAAACAACGCCCCATTTTTTTTGTTGCGAAAAGAATATTCAATTTCCCCGCGTTCATCCTGCAGTCGCGAATTTTTTAATATCGCTCGCGAAATGACAATCCATATTCCAAGAATGACGAACATTCGAATACTAAAAAATGGAATGTTGAGCCAAGTGGATTTGTTTTGCAGTAATGTATCGCGGGCAACAACATCGTGATGACTCCATTCATACAACGAGTGAATTCCAAACAACGTAACGAGCAGGACGATGGAAAATATCGGAAGCGACGCGGCAATGGCTTCCGGAATTCTTCTGATAGCCGTTGCCCATCCTGCATTGGAAACATAGAGAAACGAGAGAAATATCGTTGCTCCCACTCCTAACGAAACAAGATAGTATGCAGAAAGGAGAAAGTTATGCCACGCGCGTTCCGGAGAAACGAATATTCCGACAAGAAAAATAATTCCGCCGAAAACTATTCCATTCTGGAATGTTCTCATCAATCGGGGCGAAGGAATAAATCGTTGATAAGAAAGGTTATGGTGATGCGTCATTGTTTTACTCCTGCAACGGTTTGTTGTTGTTTTTGTAACGAACGAACGTGCAAAATAACCTTCCATCGGTCATCGAAAGAAATCTGACTTGCCAGCGAAGGCATATTGGCTTGACCGTAGGTAAGAATATGAAACATTTGTCCATCTTTCATTTTCAATGCTTTATCTGCAAAGAGAGATGGAGGAGGCGGAAATCCTTTTTTCGTAACCGAACCATCGCCCGTTGCACTGTTTCCGTGACAAGGTGTGCAGAATGTTGAAAAAACAAATGCTCCGCGCGTAAGCCCTTTTTCTGTCTCAGAAAAAGGATTGATAAGTTCTTCTCCTGCACGTATTGCGTCTTCGGGAGTCGCTTGAAAATGAACGGGAAGAAATCCGCGAGCAATGGTATGTTCTGCGGGAAGTTGCAATGTTTTTTTATCTCGAAAGTTCGGGTTTGCAGATTGCGATTCGAAAGGAACAGAATACAACATTCCGGGAAGAAATTCTTTGTTGCGGAGAATGTATTCTCGTCGGAAGAACCACGCGCTTGCAACTACGAGAAGGAGAAGACAGAAAAGTATGATGTTTCCTTTTTTATGCGACATTACTTTTTCTCCTTATCAATGCGTTCTTCCATTGCAACAAGATTGAATGGTTCAAACATCGTTCGCACGTTGCGCAAATCAAATGCGGCATCGCTTTGTTCCAACACAAGAATAAAGCGATTATTGGTCGCACCTTCATAGACGATGTGGGGTTTCTTTCCGGGAAATAATTTTCGTAATGCAAAAAAGGTAATGACTGTTCCCACGCCTGCAAAGAGAACCATAATTTCAAACGTAACCGGCACAAATGCAGGAACGGAACTTAATGGTTTTCCTCCAACATTCACCGGCCAACTCTGCGACGATGTCCAGATTTGAAACCATAATTTTGCAACGGCACCTGCTAAGCCCAGTGCAAAACACACCCATCCCAATTTTGAAGGTTTGAGACCCATTGCTTCATCAAGTCCGTGAACGGCGAAAGGCGTATAAACGTCAACGATGTTGTATCTGTTTTCGCGTGCCGTTCGTGTTGCATTGACAATGTCGAGTTCGTCTTCAAAGACAGTAACTAATAATCTTCTGCTCATAAGTGTTCTCCGTTATTTTTTCGTCCGTAAGAAAGAACTCCTTTTACTTCGCCGATGGCAATCATCGGAAGAAACCGTGCAAATAAAAGAAAGAGCGTTAAAAATAAACCGAAACTTCCGACCAATGTTGCAATTTCAATAGAAGTTGGCGAATAACTGTCCCAACTGGCTGGGAGGTAATCGCGCGTGAGCGATGTTGTGATTATCACAAAGCGTTCAAACCACATTCCGATATTGATAAAAATAGAAATGAGAAATACAAGCGCGACGTTTCTCCGTATTTTCCTAAACCAAAATAATTGTGGACTAATAACATTACACGAAACCATAATCCAATACGACCACGAATACGGACCCAAAGCACGATTGATGAAAGTAAATTTTTCGTATTCGTTTCCGGAATATAATGCGATAAAATATTCTGTTCCGTATGCCATCGAAACTATTCCGCCGGTTGCTATGATAATTTTACACATTGATTCAACGTGATGCAGTGTAATGTATTCTTCAAATCGTAATACTTTTCGAACAATCAACATCAATGTCAATACCATCGCAAAACCGGAAAAAACTGCTCCAGCAACAAAGTACGGCGGAAAAATTGTTGTATGCCATCCCGGAATAACAGACGTTGCGAAATCCCAACTCACAATCGTATGAACGGAAACAACAAGCGGCGTTGCTAATCCCGCAAGTAAGAGATAAATTTTTTCGTAATGCGACCACGTACGATTGGAACCGTTCCATCCAAAACTTAAGAAACCAAATATCTTTCTTTTAAAGTGGGATTGCGCGCGGTCTCGTATTGTTGCCAAATCGGGAATCAATCCGACATACCAAAACACAAAGGAAATAGTAAAATATGTGCTGATAGCAAACATATCCCACACGAGCGGAGAGCGGAAATTTACCCACAACGGACCGCGTTCATTCGGATATGGAATAACAAAGAACGCAAGCCATGGACGTCCCATGTGAATGATGGGAAATATTCCCGCACATATCACGGCAAAAATTGTCATCGCTTCTGCGCTGCGATTCACGGATGTTCTCCATTTTTGACGAAAGAGAAAAAGAATTGCAGAAATCAATGTTCCCGCATGTCCAATTCCAATCCAGAATACAAAGTTCGTAATATCAAACGCCCAACCGATTGTATTGTTTAATCCCCACGTGCCGATGCCTGTTGTTAACAGATATGTTACGGAAATTACTCCTGCAATCAACATCGTAAAAGAGATAGTGAACGCAAACCACCACGCAATCGTTGGTTTTCTTTCCAGCGGAGAACAAACATCGTTGGTAACATCATTGTATGTTTTATTTCCACCGATAAGCGGTTCGCGAAGAATAGAATATACTTCAGACATTGTTCACCTCATCGCTGTTTCGTACAAGAGTCATATAACCAACGGCTGGTCTTGTTCCTACTTCTTCTAATACTTTGTAATATCGTTTGTCATTCATTCGTTTTGATAGTTCACTATTTTTATCATTCATATCGCCGAAAACAATAGCGTTTGCCGGGCACGATTGCTGGCATGCCGGTTGTATATCGCCGTCTTTCAATGCAACACCATTACTTTTCGCTATGATTTTCGCTTCCTGAATTCGCTGAATACAGAACGAACATTTTTCCATTACGCCGCGCTCACGAACTACGACATCAGGATTGAGAACCAACTTCTGCATCTCGTCGCCGTGTTCGTAATCAAACCAATTAAATCGGCGAACTTTATACGGACAATTATTTGAACAATAGCGTGTTCCGACACAACGATTGTATATTTGCTGATTCAATCCTTCTTCATTATGAACCGTTGCAAGCACAGGACATACAGTTTCGCACGGAGCGTTATTGCAATGATGACACATCATCGGCTGAAACGCAACGCTGAATGTATTTTCTTCTTCCTGAAAATATCTATCAATGCGAATCCACGTCATTTCCCGATTGCGTGCTATTTCATCTTTTCCAACACACGGAATATTATTTTCCGATTGACACCCGATAACACACCCAGAACATCCTGTGCATTTTGTCAAATCAATCGCCATTCCCCAATGATGATTGTTGTACTGATGTTCTTCGGGCCATATACTTTCGTATTCATGTTTTGAAAAACTTCCCGCAGAGTTATCTTGAATATACGCGCCAAACGTTGTCTCCTGAATAATGGGACGTCGTTCAGAGCCAGCAGGAACAAGATGTTCGGGCATTTGTAACGAATGATACTCCTGCGTTGCCGCCAAGCGATACTGTTCTTTTGTTTTTGAAACAGAACATTGCAACAGATTGTACGAAATACTTCCGTTCACAAACTGTAAAAATACTGCGGCATTTTTTCCTACAAGTTCGCCTTGGTTCACCGTTGGTTTCGCTTCGAACCATTCGGGACCAATATTGGTAAATCGTTCTGTTCCTTTTCTTCCGTATCCCAAAGCAACAGCAACAACATTATCACACATTCCCTGCTGAATATGCGTCGGAAGTTTTAACGTTCTTCTTTCGTTAGAAATCTGCGCAGTAATCTCTACAACATCATTTTCTTTCACACTCAAATGTTCTGCAGTTTTTTTCGAAAGCGAAACATAATTATCCCATACGATTTTCGTAATCGGATCCGGCAATTCTTGCAACCATGGATTATGTGCGTGTTTTCCTTCGCGAATAGAAATTTTCGGATACAGTATTAACGCCATCGCAGTCGTTTCACTTGAGCGTGAAATATTTTGTAACGATTGCTTTGAAAATTCCTGTACAGTATTTTTTCCCGATTCCACTTCTGCAAATCCATCGTGAACACATTTATCCCAAAATTTTTGAAAATCGTTCTCCTTCTTTTGCATTGTGAATACAGAATTTTTCCATTCATCACGAATTGCATCATACGCAGTTTTCGGAGTATCCATCCACGCGTTTAAACTCTCGATAAGCGAACGCGTATTTCTCAATGGCTGGAGAACCGGTTGCGAAAGAGAATATATCCCTGCGCGAACTTCATTTTCATTCCACGATTCCAACGAATGATGTTCGGGACAAATAAATGTTGTTGCGCTTGATGTTTCATCGCTGCGTTCGCTGAAACTTATTGACAGTGGAATCGCTTCAATATGTTTCTTGAGTGCGTTTCCTTCCGGAATATCAAATAATGGATTGCCGTTGTAGATAAACAATGCAGAAATTTTTCCCTCCGTTATTTCGGAAATTAATTTCTGCAACTCGGTATCGTTTCCCCGATATTGTTTCGACGGCGTTTCAATATCTATCGTGTTTCCATAATTGCTGAGTAAATGATTGATATAATTAGAAAGCAGTTGCAACTCAATATCATTCACCCCGCACACGACTAAACTTTTACCTTTTGCCGAAAGGAGTTTTCGCGCTAATTCGTTCACTTCGGCAATGGAAGATTTCCCTCCTTCTATCGTTGTTGTTAAATCGTAAAGAAAATTTTTGTACGCATTCGGCGAAATCGAAATCCGTTTATCCGCATTGCTTCCCGTCAAAGAAACATTCGCTTCAATCTGTGCATGAAAAGAAAATTTTGAATTGTTTCCATTCAATATTTTTCCTTTGTGATAATCTTTTGTGAACTCAACGGGAGAAATCCACGTTCCGAGAAAATCCGCATCAACAGAAACAATAACTTCCGTTTTGTCAAATCGGTAATGTGGAAGAACGCGCGTTCCGTGTGTCTTCTCATGCGCATCAAGAATTGCAGAAACGGAAAGCGCATCGTATTCTATATGCTGTGCGTTGGAAAATCCGGAAAGAAATTTCGCTATCGTGTTTCGCTGTGTTGGGCTTGAAATCGTATTCGAAAGAAATCGAACTGCGCCGTTGTTCGTTTGAATTTCTTTCAATGTATTTTTTATCGCGCTATCAATGTCATTCCACACTGTTTCTTTTCCGAGCATCGTCGGATTTTTCAAACGATGTGAATCGTACAACCCCAGAAGATGCGCTTGTCCAACTGCGCATAATCCTCCTTGTGAAATAGGATGTGAAGGATTTCCTTCAATTTTTATTGGACGACCATCGCGGTTTTTGGTAATGATTCCGCAAGAAGCATTGCATCCACCGCACGTCGTTGCATAAAACGTGGATAAACCCGGCGTTATCTCTTCCGGTTTTACAAGAAAAGGAATCGCTTTATCAACTTTCGGCGCTTGACATCCGCCAAGTAACGCTCCAGCAAATGTAAATCCGGAAAGTTTTAAGAAATCTCTTCTGTCTATTCCACGATGAGGAATGGTTTCCTGTTCTCGTTCAAATTTAACGTTATGATATTCAGACATTATTTTTTCACCTAATAATGACAAGTTGTGCAATCCGTTGATGCGTACACTTTTTTATTGTTCACGCCGTTTTTATTCACGTCGCGATGGCAATTCACACACCATCCCATCGAAAGATTTCCGACTTGACGAATGCGCTCCATTGTTTCAACGGCACCATGACACGTTTGACATTGAACACCTGCGTTCACGTGCGGGCGATGGTCGAAGTATACGAAATCGGGAACGTTGTACACTTTTTTCCATTCAATGGGAGTTTGTTTCAATGACGGATTCGGAAGTAATTCATCATTCAACGCAAGCGACGAATAAATTTTTTTTAGTTCAGACGAAATAATTCGTTGCGGTTTGCGTTTTTCTTTCTCTGCAAGTTCATCTTCTGCGCGAACATTGGCAAACAGTGCAGTTACAAACTTGTGGCAATTCATACAAACGCTTGCTGAGGGAACTCCTGCGTTGCGACTTTTTTCTGCACCGAAATGACAACTCAAGCACGGTATTCCGAGTTCGCCTGCGTGAAGACGATGTGAATACGCAATCGGTTGCACCGGTTCATATCCTTCATTATTTCCCGGAATACGATAATTGACCGAGTAGGAATTGTAGAAAATCAGAATACTCAGTAATAATCCGACGACAAGAAAAACAGTTGTAATTGGACTTTTCAGTAACATAGTATTTACATTCAGCAGTTAGCGTTCAGCATTGAGTTGAAAGTACATTCGTTTGCAATTTCGTAATAATCTCGAACAAAAATAACTTTTCACAATATTCAATCAACTTGGACGTTCGCATCCTTTGCGATTGTAATACCACCAATTAACATACGTTGCATACAACAGAAATACGATGAGACCATAATAAAAATTCGTCGCATTCCCCGTTGCGCCGATGATTAATCCGATGAGCGAAGAAAATATAAACGGACCGTACGCTGCGATAGCCGCAGTCCATCCGATTACTCCCGATGCTTGTCTCTGATTTTGTGCAAAGATAATTGGATATTGACGAAACGTTGCGGCGTTACCAATTCCTGCAAAGAAAAACATTCCGAGCATAATGGTAATAAACATCGGAAATTGTTCGATACTTGTTGGCGCAACAAGTCCCATCGAAATCATCAATACTGAACCAATTATTAAGCCAATTCCGGTAATTGTTGTTAAAATTCCACCGCCGGTTTTATCGGAAACAAATCCAAAAATAACACGACTTGCAGAACCAATCAATGGACCATAAAAAGCATATTTCAACGGCTCAGGCGCATCGGGAAAATTTCCGTACAATGATTTTATCATCAACGGAAATGCGGCAGAAAGTCCGGAAAACGTTCCGAAAGTCATCATATACGTAACCGTGCAGTACCACGTATGTTTATCTTTGAAAATATCCAATTGCTCTTTGAATGATGCAGTAATTGGAACGCTTCGCAACATCCACCAACAAACTATCGTCATTACGATGAGAACCGGAATGTACCAGAACGCCGCACTTTGTAAAAATATTTCCGAAGTCCCGAGAATTTCTTTGGTTTTTGGATTTATTTTTGTAAAAATCTGTGATGCTCCGTATGTCCCAACTCCTAACATAATCGGCGTCATAAATTGCGCCAAACTTACTCCAAAGTTTCCAATTCCCGCTTGTATTCCGAGCGCAGTTCCTTTTAATCGTTTCGGGAAAAACAAATTTGTGCTTGGCATATATGATGAAAAATCTCCTCCGCCAAAACCTGCAGAAAATGCTAACACTAAAAAAATCCAAAACGGGGTTTCGGGATTCATCACTGCTAATCCCAATCCGACACATGGAATTAGTTTAATGAACGTTGCTAATGTAATGACATTTCTCGTTCCATAAATGGGAAGTAAAAATGTATGAATGATACGCAACGTACCTCCCGCAAGACCTGGCATTGCCGCGAGCCAAAAGAGTTCTTGGGTTGTGAACTTAAAACCAATTCCAGGAAGTTTGACAACAATTGCGCTTACCATAAACCACGTTGCAAAGGAGAACGTGAGTGAAATTGTCGTAACCCAAAGAATTCGCCATGCAATTTTCTTTCCAGTGCTTTCCCAAAAATCAGAATTTTCCGGCTCCCATCTTTCTAACCATTTACTCATAAATATTTTTCTTTCTTTTATTATCGTACAATACGAAGTATTGGACAAGTAGCGTGTTTAAATACATCATACGTTCTACTTCCCATCAACAAACTTCCCATCGGAGAAGAATGATGACTTGCTAGAACAATCAAATCGGCAGAACGGTCATCGGCGGAAGCAATTATTTCGCTTGAAACATTTCCCTGACGAATTTCCATATCAATATCGGCGATACCGAGACCTTGAAACCGTTTTACTTCTTTATCGAGGAGTTGTTTTCCTTCCTTAATCCAATTGTCCCGAATTTCCTGCCATTCTGTTGAATTCGATGTTAACGAACCCGAATCGTGAAAACGATGTTCGACATATAACAATACGAGTTTTGCGTTCGATGCTTTGCAAAGTTTGGAAACTGTGTCTGCTGTTTTATCTGCAAGTTGAGAATTTCCGACGGGATAAATTATTGTTTTAATGTATTCCGGTTTGATAATTTCTTGTTCTCCGTTTGCAGGAACCGATTCAATATGATGACGAATTCGCGCTTTCCCACCTTCACTTACCCACGTTCGCGTCCAACGGTGTTGTGCAACGCGCATTACATGAAATGCGACAAGTGCAATTAAAGAAAATACCGCAAACCCCCAAAAGAATGTTCCGGTAAATTCTTTCGAAAATCCCATCGCATTAGGAATAATTGCTCCTCCGAGTGCGCCGATTTCACCAATCATACTTCCGGCAACTGCTGTATTCGTAGGCCAACGGTGCGGAACAAGTTGGAATAATGCACCGTTTCCAGCACCAAGCGCCGCAAAACATATCATAAAAAATATCGTGGTTACGATGACATTCGTTTGCAATGCAGTGAGCAACATCATAGCAATAATTCCTACAAACACAACGGAGAGTGTTGTAATTCCTCCCCATCTGTCGGAAAAATGTCCGCCAAGAATTCGTATTCCGCTTCCCATGATTGCCGCAAACATTGTTAATTGTCCCGCCTCAACTTTCGTTACGCCAAATTGGTCGTGATAATATGTAGGAAGAAAATTTGAGAGTCCGATAAATCCGCCAAACGTTATGATATAAATAAGATTGAAAACCCATCCATCTTTTTCCCACAAACATTTGATATGGTCTTTTATTGTTTCGTGTTGTTTTCTATCCGGCGGTTCTTTCGCCATAAATATCATAACAAGAATCGGAACAATCATAAACAGCGCACCGAATCCATATACTGTTTTCCACCCGTACGCTGCTGCAAGCGGTGGAGCGAGAAGCACTGCTAATACAGTTCCGCTATTTCCCGCACCAGCAATTCCCATTGCTAATCCTTTATATTTTGGCGGAAACCATCCCGAACCTAACGATAATGCAACTCCAAAACTTGCTCCTGCAATTCCTAAAAGAACGCCCATTGCAAGTACGTCGTTGTATGTTTCCACCATTACGTATCCATAGAGCATTGCAAAAAAGATAAGCGTCATTTCAACTAATGCCGCATTTTTTCTTCCGATGTACTGCGAAAGAATACCTAAAGGAAATCGCATTAATGCTCCTGCTAATATCGGAACAGAAATCATAAACCCTTTTTGCGAAGGAGTGAGTTGAAACGTCTCGCTGATAAACGGCGCCATAGCACCATTTAAAACCCAAATTGCGAAACAAAAATCGAAGTAAAGAAACGCAGAAAACAGCGTCGGCCAATGACCTGATTTCAGAAATCGTTTTATGTTTTCCATAAATTATTCTTGTATTATATGTTATGTTTTAATTTCCATTCGGCATACCATCGCACAACTTGCGGCTTTCTCCATAAGTACGGATTCGGAATAACAAGAGCGTGCACAAGTCGCGTGAATGGGAAAAATGCTATCATCGTATATGCGCCGACAATATGAAACTTTACCATAAACGGCATTGCCGTGATATATGAAATATTTGGATTCAGCGTTAGTATTGACCATAAATATGGAGATGCCGATGCTGCAAACCACGCAGAACCCCATTGATGAAATATCGCTGTGTATAATCCTGAAAACACTTGTATCAAAAACATCACAAGAATTATCCAATCGGCAACACTTGTTACCATTTTCACTTTCGGCTCCTTCAATCTTCGCGCAATAACACTCACTAATCCAACGATGGTAAGTAATCCAAAAATAAATGCGGCAATTTCGAGTATGTATAATCGAAGCGGAATACTGTTCCACACAATTACTTTTTCCGGCAATAAGAATGCAATAAGATGTGCAAAAAATAACGTGATGATTCCATAATGAAACGGAACAACGCCCCAAAAATGATGCTGGTTTTCAAGAAACTGCGACGACAAACTGGAAAACGAAAAACTCTGCATCACATATCTTCGAATAGAAACGAGTAAAAAAATCGCCAATGCGAGATACGGTAAAACAATAAATAATATTTCGTCAATGAAAAGCGGATTAGGATTTGCCATAGATTGGTTCTCCGTTGATTTGTTGAAATGTTTGTTGTAAAAGTATTTTTAATGCGTTAAATAAATGTGCATACGGATTTTGTTCTTCTGAAAATCCCGCGCATATTTTTTCCAGCGATGGAAACACATACGAACAAACAAATTCCGTTGCTTCATCGTGTTCCATTTTTTCAATCAATAATAATACGTACGAAAGATGATCGGGAAGTTCAGTAGTTTCGGAAATATCGTACTCGCGAAGCAACCCCCGCATTGTAACAAGAAACGCACCTCGCTCGTATTGTTCGCCGTATAAATGCCATCCGATTTCCAGACTTGCAATCGGATTGATATCAAACGTTCTTGTATAAAGTTCTTCAAAATCTTCCGAAGAATATGTTTTTGTTGCTTCAACAAATTTTTGAAAAACATTCAATGCGTTTTCATTTTCTTCTTCAAGAAAAAAACCACATTCCTCCATTCGTTTGCGATAATCAAACGAAGGATATGAGAGAAGCGGAACGAAACGTGCGATTGAAGACATATTCTTCCTACAATCCTCGTTCCGGTCCTTCGACAAAACCAAAACCGGCAAGCGTACGATGTTCGTGTGGATCTTTGAGCATTTCAATTGCTTCTTCGCGGTGCATTGGCGGAATGACAAATCTGTCTTCAAACGTGCAAAGCGACGTAAGACGATAAATCATTTCTGCTTCTTCTTTCGAACATTCCGCTTCGGTAAGAATTTTTTCCGCCGTCTTCATATCAATATCGCCAACTGTCATTGCACGGCGATACATCCGAACTGCTTTTTGTTTTTTCAACGCATACACAATTTTTCCCTGATGTCCTGCACCAAAAAGATTTCCGAGAAATTGTAACGGTACGCGCGCTTGTTCAATATCGTGGAAAAAATCTTTCGAAATACTGCTTACCGTATCATCGTTTTTTTGCGCCATCACGGGAGACATCGGCGGAACATAAAACAACATCGGAAGTGTGCGAAATTCAATATGCGGAGGCAAAGCAATTTTCCATTCTTTCACAAATTTATACACGGGAGATTGTTGCGCAGAATCAATTACCGATTCGTGAATACCGTTTTGCAATGCAGCGGCAATTACCGCAGGGTCATTGGGGTTTAATATCATTGCACGTTGCGCATCAATTAAATCTTCGTTCGAAGATTTGGCAACTTCCTCAATTTTATCAGCGTCGTACAACAACACACCGAGATAGCGAATTCTTCCAACGCACGAATGAAAGCACGCAGGCGCTTGTCCCGTTTCCAAGCGCGGAAAACACAGAATACATTTTTCCGATTTTCCCGTTGACCAGTTGTAAAATGATTTTTTATACGGACACGCGGCAACACACGCACGCCACGCGCGGCAACGTTTTTGGTCTATCAATACAATCCCATCTTCGCCGCGTTTATACAATGCTCCCGAAGGACACGCGGCAACACATCCGGGATTTAAACAATGATTGCAGATTCTCGGAAAATAAAAAAACACTAATCGCTCAATTGCAAAAAGTTGCTCGCGTTGTTCTTCGGATAATCCTTTCAAGTTCGGGTCATTTTCCGCATACACCGGAGAACCACTCAAATCATCATCCCAATTTGGTCCTGCTTCAACATTGATATATTCTCCAGTAACCAACGAAATCGGTCGAGCAGTTGGTTGGTCAGAACCTTCGGGGGCGTTGAACAATTCATCATATTTGTATGTCCACGGCTCATAATAATCGTCCATACTTGGCATCGAAGGATTATGAAAAATATCAGTAATCGTTCGCGCTTTGTTCGTTGATTTCAAATGCAATTTATCATTCGTAACATCCCAACCGCCGCGGTACTTGCTTTGGTCTTCCCATTTGGTAGGAAATCCGGTTCCGGGTTTTGTTTCAACGTTGTTCCACCACATATATTCTGCGCCGCGTCTATCCGTCCAGATATTTTTGCACGCAATACTACATGTGTGGCAACCGATGCATTTATCGAGATGAAATACCATTGATATTTGTGAGCGAACATTCATAGTAAGTTTCGTGTTTAGTGATTTATGATTCGTGGTTCGTATTTTTTGTTACCAAATCAATTCCGGAAGTTTTCGAACGAGAATATGTGTGTCTCTGTTACAACCGATTGGTCCCCAATAATTGAAATGAAACGTGAATTGTCCATACCCTCCAATCATCAGGTTTGGTTTTAATCGTGTGCGCGTTAAACTGTTATGTCCTCCTGCGCGTTTATTGTTTCGCAACGGAGATTTCGGAACAGAATACGTGCGTTCAGGTGAATGATAGATAATGCAAATTCCACGAGGTATTCTTGCACTTACTGCGGCGCGAGTTACAACAACTCCATGGTCGTTATGCACTTCCACCCAATCATTATCATTTACCCCGATGTCTTCGGCATCTTTATCATTCATCCAAAATGGCTCTACTCCGCGTGAAAGTGTTGTCATTCTTTGATTATCTCCATACGTTGAGTGAATGTGCCATTTCCCGTGTGGTGTTAAATAATTCAGCATTTTTGTTTTTCCAACTTCGATGCTGAACCGTAAATCAGCATATTGTGTCGGAAGCGGTTTCGGTTTATACGTTGGAAGATGTTCGCCGAAATGAATATATCCGGGATGGTCAAGATAAAAATGTTGACGACCTGTAAGCGTTCTCCAAGGAACAAGCGCTTCGACGTTGTACGTGAACGGTGAATACGCACGCCCGTTTTCTGTTAATCCCGACCACATCGGACTATTGAGCAAACGCATCGGTTTTGATTGAAGTTCTTTGTAGTTCACTCGCATACCGCGATTTTTTTCTGCAAGTTGCACAAGCGGAAGACCAACTTTTTCTTCCATATTTTTATATGAACGATATGCAAGTTCACCGTTTGTAACAGTTGCAAGATGTAGAATCGTATTGGCTACATTAACTCCATCTTTCAGCGAAGGGTATGTTTTTCCATCAAAAGAAACTGTTGGTTGAGTTATCAGCATTTCATCGTAGTAATCATCAATCGCATATTTTGTTCCGTGCGCTCCAAGTCCGTTTTGGCGAACGAGTGGACCAAAAGAAATGTATTGGTTATGAACATTTTTGTAATCGCGAACGACAACAGAAAAATTTGGCATTGTTTTTCCTGGAATTGCTTCCACTTCTCCTTTTATCCAATCTTGTATTTTCGGTTGTGCAATTTCTGCGGCAGAATCGTGAGCAAGCGGCGTTGCGACAAGTTCTTTGACGCTTTCAGGAAAATGTTTTTTTGCAAGTTCAGAAAATTTCTTTGCAATGGCTTTGAAAATATCCCAATCGCTTTTCGATTCCCAACACGGCGGAACTGCAGCAGAAAGCGGATGAATAAAACTATGCATATCCGTCGAATTCAAATCCGCTTTTTCATACCATGTCGCCGCTGGCAAAACGATATCAGAATACAATGCAGAAGTATCCATTCGAAAATTCAAATCCACAACCAAATCCATTTTCCCCTGAGGAGCAATTTCATGCCATACAACTTCTTTCACAGAATCTTTCGCCATATCCTGCGAAATTTTATTTGTATGCGTTCCCAAATAATGATGAAGAAAATACTCGTGTCCTTTTGCACTCGACATCAACGCATTCCCGCGCCAGATATAAAATACTCGTGGCCAATTTTCTGAAGCATCCGGGTCTTCAACAGAAAATTTGAGTTTTCTTGATTTTAATTGTTCAATGACATACTTCACAATTTCTTCGTTTGTTTTCGCCCCGTTTGCATCTGCTTCCTTTACCAGTTCGATAGTGTTTTTGTTAAACTGCGGATAAAATGGAAGCCATCCGTTGCGAACAGCTTTCACTTGTACATCCATTGTGTGTCCTTTTGCAAGTGAATCCGGTTTCTGATGTTGCGGAACTGTGTGATAATCGGTAAAATCTTTTTCATATCTCCATTGATCGGTATTCACATAATGCCAACTTGGAGCATTTTGTTGCCGTGAAGGCCCATACCAATCTTTTGCAAATGCTATCGCTCCCCACGGTTCTCCCGGCGCAAGTTTTTCTTGTCCAACATAATGCGCCAAACCACCACCGTTGACGCCAACGCAACCGCAAAACATTAATGCGTGAATTCCCGCACGATACATCAAGTTTGCGTGGTACCAGTGATTGATTCCTGCGCCGATAATTATTGTACATTTTCCGTTTGTGTACTCTGCTGTACTTCCCCATTCGCGAGCAAATTTTATCAAATCGCTTCTCCCAATTCCGGTATATTTTTCGCTCCACGCAGGCGTATACGCTTTAGTTTCGTCATCATAATTCTTGGGATAATCGCCTTTCAAACCTCGATTTACTCCATATTGCGCCATCAGTAAATCATACACGGTTGCTACAGTAATTTGCTTCCCATCAGCAGTAGTAATGTTTTTCACCGGAACATCACGATGAATATTTTTCCCTTCGCCAAAATCATCAAAGCGAACGGAAACAGTGCCATCGTTGCTTTCAAGAAATGTTAGCGCGGGATTGATTTCACTTCCGTCTTGACCATCTTTCAAGAGTAGATTCCATTTTCCTTTTTCTGTTCCCCAACGAAAACCGGAACTTCCCATCGGCATTTTTGCTTCATTGCTTTTTTCATCCCACATCAAAAATTTCCATTCACCGTTTTCAACGGAAGCATACTTTTGTAAGTTGCTTGCACGAAGCATTTGTCCGCTTTCGTACGCGTTTCCTTCTTTTGTTAATTCTACAAGATAGGGAGCGTCGGTGTATTTCTTCGTATAATCAATGAAATACGGAACGTTTCGCTGATGGTGATATTCCGAAAGCAAAACGTGATTCACTGCCATCCACCACGCTCCATCTTGTCCTGCATTAACTGAAACCCAATGGTCAGCATATTTTGCAACCTGATTAAAGTCAGGAGAGAACACGTACATTTTTGTTCCGTTATGTCGTGCCTCTGCGGCAAAATGAACATCGGGGGTGCGCGTCATATTTAAGTTTGCACCCATAACGGCAAGTAGTTTCGCATTATACCAATCTGCAGATTCATTCACATCGGTTTGCTCTCCCCACGTTTCCGGCGATGCAGATGGAAGGTCGCAATACCAATCATAAAACGAAAGTGATAAACCGCCAAGTAATTGCATTAAACGCGCTCCCGCAGCATAACTTACCATTGACATTGCTGGGATTGGAGAAAACCCTGCAATTCTATCTGGTCCGTGCGATTTTATCGTATGAATATTTGCCGCCGCCATAATTTCCAAAACTTCATCCCACGAAGCACGACGAAACCCTCCTTTTCCTCGAGCGCGCTGATACCGTTGACGCGATTCAGGATTTGATACTAATGATTTCCACGCATCCACTGGGTCTTCATATTCGCGTTTTACTTTTCTCCATAAATCAAGTAATGCACCTCGGATGTACGGATATTTCACACGCAATGGACTGTAAAGATACCACGAAAACGAAATTCCTCGCTGACATCCGCGCGGTTCGTACGGCGGAAGCGTTTTTTCCAACATCGGATAATCGAGACCCTGCATTTCCCACGTTACGATTCCATCTTTGACGTGAATCATCCACGTGCAACTTCCTGTACAGTTAACACCGTGTGTACTTCGCACGACTTTATCGTGTTGCCAACGATTACGGTAAAATTCTTCCCAACTGCGAAGTTTCGGGTCAACTTCATCTTTCACCCAAGGAATTAAACTTTTATTATTCATACATTCGTTAATTTATTTTCTTGAACTAAAATTTTTCGAACTGCGCGAAAACGATTATTCCAAAAGACATCGAACAAACCAAGTAATATCAGCGAACCACCTAATCCGATTAACAGAAAATTGAGTTGCGATGTAGATTTATCCTGGGGATTTCTTTCGAGCGTGCTTTGAAAGTACGCAACAAGCGAAAGAACTTCTTCCGGTTCGAGCGCGTGCGTTTTATACACGGATTGCATTGTCGGAGTTGCCGGAGCAGATAACCATGTTGAAAGCGTTTTTCTGCCTTCGTATCGTTCGAAAACTGTTGTTAATTCCGGCCCTAATGTTCCCCCTCCAAATCCTCCTATGCCAAATGTTGTATGACAAGAAATACACGGCGGTCCTCCATTTGTTAATCTTGTATATCCTAAAAAAATATTTCTGCCGTTTTCTTTATCCTTTGGAGTAAAAGGTCTGTCGCTGATTTGTATCCCCATAAACTGTGATTTTTCTAATTTCGATTCTGTTTCGATGAGGTCGAGAAGAGCTTCCGCTCTTGCTTTATTCATTCCTTGCACTAACGGCATTATAGCGCCTCGCGACTCTTTTTGCAATTCGAGAGCATAAGTATCACCTGCATCGAGCATCCCTTTTGGGTCGAGTAAAAATTTTACTAACCACGCGCGGTCCTTTCGTTGCGAAACATTTTTTAAATCGGGACCTGTTAATCTGCCGCCTCCGATGGTATGACAACTGACACAATTTTGTTTGAAATAATCTGCGGATTCTTGCGAAATTCCATTCGTCTTGCACATTAGTATTGCAACGAATATTATTGCAATTTTTGGAAAAAATAATTTTCGGAAAATATCAATTGTTAGTTTCATACTGCTGCTTTTTCTGATGAAAATTGTTGCGTTACTTCATATTCCATTTGTTTGAGCATGGTAAGTAATTCTGTCTTTTGATGACATACAGTGCCGGCGAGTTCTAAATTTCCAAATTCCAGTAACAATTTATCTTTTTCTTTTTCTGGCAAATTATTTTCTGCCATAACAAATAAGATATTGTCTTCTTTCGTAATATGATTTCGCAAGAGAGCAATAAAATTTTTTGCTGGAATGGAAAATTGAGCGAAGTTTGCTGTTCCGTTGTTCCCCATTTTTCCTAATGCATCGAGCATTTCTCGCACATACGAACGACCTTCTTCGTGTTCGTACAGCATTACGGCAAGAGGTCCCATCTCACGTGAAAAACCGTTGCGTTCCATTGCGGGAAACAGGAATTTTTCTTCTTTTCCGTGATGACACGAGTCTGCAAATAATTGAATAAATTTCAACGCATTGTTGAAGTATTGAGTGGAAATATGTTCGCCTCGTTCTGAACGTCGGATAAATATTTCCAATACATTGAGCATTCGCTCGATTGCACGATGCTCTTCTTTGAGAATTTCTGTAGGAGTTTTCATATTGCGTGTTTGTTGGGCAAGGTTTTTTTCTTCAGAAATCAATTCCATAAAATTCCACTTGTCGCTCATTTCCTTATTCAGGTCTTCTATTGTTTTTGTTTTTAACATTTCCAGCAAAACGTGTTTTGCTTCTTTCCACATCGGATGCAATGCGCAGGGATGTTCGTCTCCGCAGTTGGGAAATCCTGCAACACATTCGTCAAGTATTCCTTTTCCATCAATCGCGTGAACAATATCCATTAAATAGATATGTGAAGGTTTTCTACCGAGTTCAAAACCGCCACTGAGTCCTTTTTGCGAATGAATAATACCATCGCGCCCTAATGTTTGCATTACTTTACTTAAAAAATGATGCGGAATATTCAGCGACGATGAAATATCACGCAAATGAACTGGGGAATTGCTTTTTTGGCGTGTTAAGTACAACACGGATTGAATTGCGTATTCGCAAGATTTACTAAAAATTGCTGGCATCGAATGTAAAACGAATAAGACTTTAATCTCCTATTACATTTTGTATGCCAATGTCTTATTCGTTTGCAATACATTATTTTTTACATTTTCAAATAACTACTGGAATTATTATTTCATTATTGAAAATATCTTTCGTTTTTTCTTTTCAATTGTGAAATAAAAAAATCCTTCATAGTATTCAAAACCTGAAGGATTTATATTTTTTTCCCCGAAACGAGATTTTCGTGCTACTTCATCAGCAACAATTTCTTTGTTTCGCTGAAACGCAAAATAGAATTTTGTGCTACATCTATTCTA
>Ga0194120_10001993_pt1 | contig 35908 bp, 35 predicted proteins | sample TA2MahCa65mmetaG_FD_148642 | JGI IMG/M metagenome (GOLD analysis project Ga0194120, IMG submission 148642) | Freshwater microbial communities from Lake Tanganyika, Tanzania - TA2015019 Mahale Deep Cast 65m | ecosystem: Environmental > Aquatic > Freshwater > Lake | place: Tanzania: Lake...
TGCAAGAGCGCCGTTCCCGTTTCGTTTGGGGGTGAGATGATTTTACCCAAGTTTCCTCTACAAATAGTCTCTCCGTTGGAGTGACTAAATTCTCGATTTTCGTGTCTCAAATCATTGACACATTCCGCCAGCGTGGTTAGCACAGAGAAACCACCTCCAAGTATTACTACGAAGGCGCAAACACCGACCGTATCGCCAAATTTTGGAATAAGGAGACTAGCAACGTAGCCACTCAAAAAGACTACAATCAAGCCGCCGATTATGAACAGAAAACACCCTCCAACCTTTTTGCCGTTATTGAAAACCCAAGCCAGAAAAGCAATCAAAAGGGCTATTCCAGCTCCAAGAAATACTCCATTCACAATATCACCTCCTCTTTTTGCTTACCAGGGTCTACCATGCTCATCAAAAACTACATAACCTTTGCCATTACACCTAAGACACGTTTCGATTTTATGTCCATGACAATCTGGACAAGTTCCTGAACCGTTGCAATCAGTGCATTTAGTACTCGCGCCGAAATTGCCACGACCGTTACAGTTTCGACATTTACCTGAGCCGTGGCATTGGGTGCATGTTACCCGCCCCGTTCCATCGCAGTTGTAACATTTCACTGGTTCACTCATGTCAAATCTCCTTTTGAATCTGGACGAATGGTGAAACAAATTGGAAGCCAATCTATACTTATTCAAATAGCCATAGCGTTGTGATTAACTACGCTTTGCCTTCGTGCGCCCAACGGTTTGCGTTAGCTGCGTGTGGGCGGGCGTGGATTCTGCTTGAGAGCAGAAAAAAGCCAAAGCCAGAAAATTGCCTGTAAATCGCGCAGAATCCCACACGTCAGCTGCACGCTGTGTTAGCCGCCGTAGGCCCGTTTTCGTATTATGCCACGCCAACGGGGCAAGCCAGTTCGCATTCACGGCAATATTTGACCCGTTTTTCTACTTTTTCCTGATTCTCTATTTGAACTTCTTCAAAGTTAGCCTCGTTTATTAGCATCTCCTGATTACAATCTATCCGGTTATAGGATCCGCTTCTTCCGGGAAGTCTTGTCTGCCCATATTCTGCTGGGAAATATATCTGTTTTTCAAATGCATTTTGCGGACAGGCGGTATGACACGGCATGCCACAGTTTTCGCAGGGATCGAATTCGCTGGCACCTTCTGAAGGCAGTTCTGCGTCCGTTAGCAAGGCTCGTAATCTCTGCCTGGGACCATATTGAGGTGTGATGAGCATATTGTTCTTACCGATGCAGCCTAATCCAGCCAGTACAGCAGCATCTTTCAGGTAAACGCCGCCGCGTTCAATATGATATGGGAGTTTGAAACATTTGATCCCGGTCTCGATTTCAAGCCAGGTGGCAAGTTTGGATGCGATGTGGATCAACTGGTGATTGCCACTTGTATTTCCGGCTACCCACCAATCCATTTCAGGTTTATCGATGGGATGTGCGACCGCAATTACAATAGCAGACTTGAATCCATCAGGCCAATTTACAACTCCGCTCTGTCCATCTTCTTTTTTGACTCCGACACCATTGTATTCCGGCATTTTCCCGCTGATCTGGTGGGATGGTGACATTTTTAAATCGGCAACATTGGCTATCCCAACCAAGTCAGCACCGAATTCCATGGCTTTTTCATATATGGTTTGTCTCAGTTCTTGGCTGTTGTTTTTAGTCATAATCATCCGATTTATTCCTTCATCTCTATTTTTGATAGGCGGCTAACAGGGGATATGCCGCAGCCGTATAAGGGCTTTTGGACGGATTATCCCAGCCGTCTAATCCCCTAATTCGGTTAGGATATTATACGGCTTTGGGTTAAAATAGAATGTGCAAATTATAAACCACTCTTTTAACGAAGGTCAATATGCAAAATCTGGTGATTACCCACATTGTTTACGCCCGCCAATCCCGTGGCAAAATGCTCTTGCCTCGCAATCAGATGACTTGTGGGTAATCACCATGCAAAAGCCACCCTCCACACCTCCGCAAGAAACCCCAAAAGGAAGAAAACTCCTCGAACAGGTCAGCGACGCCATCCGCATCAAGCACTACTCCCAACGTACCGAACAAACCTACATGGAATGGATTCGCCGCTACATCCTCTTCCACAAAAAACGCCATCCCAAAGACATGGGCGTTGAAGAAATTCAGGCATTCATCTCCCACCTTGCCGTCGAACGTAAACTCTCCGCCTCCTCTCAGAACCAGGCCCTCAGCGCAATCATCTTCCTCTATCGTCACGTTCTCAAAAAAGAGATCGAATTCCCTACCGACATCATCCGCGCCGAAAAATCCAAAACCCTCCCCGTCGTCCTCACCCAACAGGAAGCCATGACCGTTATCAGCAAAATGACAGGGCTTCCCCAACTGATGACAAAGATTCTCTACGGTAGCGGTTTGCGCCTTATGGAATGTTTGCGCCTGCGCGTCAAGGATATTGACTTCGGTAATCACACCATCATCGTCCGCGACGGTAAAGGCGAGGATGACCGCGCCACCATCCTCCCCGATTCCCTCATCCCCGCCCTCCAGGCGCAGATCAAAACCGTCGCCCTCATTCATGGACAAGACCTCAAAAAAGGCTGCGGCGAAGTCTACCTGCCCTACGCCCTCGCCAAAAAATACCCCAACGCATCAAAAGAAGAAATGTGGCAATACCTCTTCCCCGCTGTCTCTCTTTCCACTGACCCCGGCTCCAAAAAGACCATGCGCCACCATGTAGACCCAAGCGTCTTGCAAAAAGCAGTTCGCCGCGCCGCCCAACTCACAAAAATTGACAAACCCATCTCCCCTCACACTTTCCGTCATTCCTTCGCCACCCACCTCCTGCAAAGCGGCTGCGACATCCGCACCATCCAGGAACTGCTCGGCCACAAAGACGTCAAAACCACCATGATCTACACCCACGTCCTCAACCGCGGCGGCCTGGCCGTCAAATCCCCCCTCGACTCATAACCACAAACCCACTAATTCCCTACTCCTCCAATCCTCATTCACCATTCACCATTCACCATTCCCCACTCCCCATTCTCCACTCCCCATTCCCCAATTACCAATTCCTCTAATCTCCCCCCCAATCCCAATGTCCAATTCCGATCAAGGCATAACCAAAGATAGATACATGCTCATTCCCCGCACTGCGATCTTCCTCCGACGCGGGGATGAGTATTTATTGATTAAAGGCTCGCCCGCAAAAAGATTATGGGCCGGCAAATATAATGGAATTGGCGGCCATGTGGAGCGCGGGGAGAATATCCTTTTTTCTGCGCAGCGTGAGCTGCTTGAAGAGACTGGTCTGCTCGCGGATTTATGGCTGTGCGGCACAGTCATTGTGGATGCCGGAGAGGCGGGAATCTGTCTGTTTGTGTTTTGTGGAGACGCTTCGCGTGCCCGGGGTGAGATCAAGGCCGGCGAGGAGGGAGCAGTTGAATGGGTTAAGAAGGAAGCGGTTCTTTATCTTCCTGTGGTTGAAGACCTGCCCATCCTGCTTGATCGAATTCACCAAATGAAACGCAGTGATCCTCCTTTTTCTGCGCGTTCATTTTATGATACGCAGGGAAAGCTGCAGGTTTTGTTCAGCGAATAAATTATCAGGGGGTGGTGTATGTCCGGGTTTTATTTCCACGTTGGTTTTTAATTCATGTTGGAGTATCATCTCCTTGTTTCTCATAAAAACTCTTCAAATCGAGGCGGACGATGTCACCCACAGACAAATTCATTCTCGCAATTGACCTCGGCACATCAGGGCCCAAGGTTGCAATATTCTCAACGCAAGGAGAATTGATCAGCAGTGAATTCGAAGAAACGCCTGTGCTGCTTCCACCCGCTGGCGGGGCTGAACAATCACCGGAAGTTTGGTGGGGTGCAATTGAAAAAGCGGTGAAACGTCTGCTTGTCGAAGGTTTGGTGAATAACGATGATATCGTTGCTATCGCCTCTACCGCCCAATGGTCAGGTACTGTCCCGCTGGATCAAGGCGGCAATGCTCTGGGAAACGCCATCATCTGGATGGATTCACGCGGCGCGCCCTACATCCACAAAATGTTTGACGGGCTGATCAGGGTTGAGGGCTATGCGCTGGCAAAACTTCTGAATTGGGTCCGATTGACCGGCGGTGTTCCCGGAAATTCAGGCAAGGATCCGATCGCGCATATTTTGTATCTCAAACATGTTCATCCCGAAATCTATCAACGCACATATAAATTTTTGGAGCCGATAGATTACATAGGACTGCGTCTGACAGGACAATTCGCCGCATCGTTTAATTCGATTACTTTGAATTGGTTGACAGATAACCGGGACATCGGGAATGTGACCTATCACGATGGACTGATCAAACTTTCGGGGATAGACCGCGCGAAACTCCCTGACCTGAAACCTGCGAATGCGATTCTTGGGCATCTCCGCCCCGACATTGCCCGCGCCTGGGGTTTGCGCGAAGATGTCCAGGTGCTGATGGGTTCGCCGGATATACACTCGGCCGCCGTCGGGTCCGGCGCGGTGCGTGACTTTGAGCCGCATCTTTACATTGGGACGTCAGGCTGGCTGACCTGTCATATCCCGTTCAAAAAGACCGACCTGTTCCATAATTTAGCCGCGCTCCCTTCCGGTATACCGGGACGTTACCTTCTCACCAACGAGCAGGAATGCGCCGGCGGATGTCTGCAATATCTGCGTAACAGTATTTTGTTCCCGCAAGACGAATTGTCTGCGGGCGCAAATCCTTCAAACGCCTATCAGTTATTTGACCAGATCGCCGAACGCACTCCCGCAGGCAGCGGCAAATTGATCTTCACTCCCTGGCTATATGGAGAACGGGCGCCTGTTGACGATCACCTCATACGCGGCGGATTCTATAATCAATCGCTTAATACGACTCGCGCGCACATGGTACGCGCAGTTTTTGAAGGGGTCGCTTACAACTCGCGCTGGTTGTTGAAATATGTCGAGCTGTTCAACAAGCGTCCAGTGGATGCGATCAACATTGTCGGAGGCGGGGCGAAGTCGAACATCTGGTGCCAGATCCACGCGGATGTGCTTAACCGTCCGATCCGGCAAATTAAAGACCCAATTGAGGTTAATGTGCGCGGTGCGGCGCTGCTGGCATCTGCCGGGCTGGGTTATTTGCATTATGACGAGATCGGCACACATGTAAAGATTACCAACACATATACGCCGAACCCGGCTCACCGCAAAATTTACGATGAGTTATTTCACGAATTCCTTGCGATCTATGAAAGCAACCGAAAGATCCATGCGCGTTTGAATCGCATTTGATGTCATTGCGAGACAGCGCTCTTCTGTCGAAGCAATCTTCATTTATAGGGAATAGAATCCTCGATGAGATTTATCCATTACGCAGGAGATTGCTTCGCAAAGTGCGCTCGCAATGACATATTAACTGGAGATCATTCATGAGTTGGAAAGATAACATCATCAAGCAATTGGGGAGATTAAACCCGCGTCTTTTAGCCTCTGTGGAAAAGGGAATGAGAGCCATCCCCGGCGTCAGTCAAATGATCGAAGGTGAATACGCTGAAATCATGGTCGAACTGGAAAGCTCGGCGAAACCATATAAAAATAAATTCACATCCTTCACGCAGATCCCTGATACCGGGCGCTCCCACACAGACATTCTGCGCGATATGGAAGCCATGCGTGCGCAGGAAGAATCGCATTGGAAGGAGGGCTTTGTTTCGGGCGCGGTCTATCATGGAGATCAGGAACATATTGATTTTCTAAATCAGGTGTATGCCATTAACTCGCAAAGCAACCCTCTTCACGCGGATGTTTGGCCCAGCGCAACCAAGTTCGAAGCAGAAATTGTGGCAATGACGGGAAACATGCTCGGCGGGGCGGGGCGGGATGTTTGCGGCACGCTTTCATCGGGCGGCACGGAAAGCATCATGCTGGCGATGAAAACATACCGGGATTGGGCGCGTGAGAAGAAAGGCATCACAAAGCCTGAGATGATCGCACCAATAACCGCACATGCGGCGTTCGATAAAGCCAGTCAATACTTTAATATCAAAACCATCCACATTCCGGTGGACGAGAATTTTCGCGCAGATGTAAATGCCGCAAAAAAAGCGATCACAGCGAATACGATTGCCATTGTCGGCTCGGCTCCATCTTTCCCGCATGGCGCGATTGACCCGATAGAGGAACTCTCTGAGTTTGCGCGGCAGCACAATATCGGTTTTCATGTGGATGCGTGTCTGGGTGGCTTTGTCCTACCGTGGGCGGAGAAGTTGGGATACCCTGTGCCGCCGTTTGACTTCCGTTTGCCGGGCGTGACTTCCATGTCTGCGGATACTCATAAATATGGGTATGCCGCAAAAGGCACATCCGTTATTTTGTATCGCGGCGAAGAGTTGAGACACTTTCAGTATTACACCAGTACGGAATGGCCCGGCGGCTTATATTTTTCACCCACTTTTGCAGGCAGCCGGCCAGGGGCGTTGAGTGCGGCATGTTGGGCTGCGTTGACTGCGATCGGCGCAGAAGGATATTTGACTGCGACTAAAAAGATACTTGAGACAGCCGCTGTTATCAAAAATGGTATTCGTGAAATCCCTGAATTACGCGTTCTCGGTGATCCGCTTTTTGTTGTCGCGTTTGATTCTGAATCGCTCAATATTTATAAAGTGCTGGATTATATGTCACACAAGAAGTGGAGTCTGAATGGCTTGCACAAACCGACCTGCGTGCATTTATGCGTCACATTGCGGCATACTCAGCCTGGCGTTGCGGAACGCTTTTTAGCAGATTTACGGGAAGCAGTTGAGCACGTTAAACAGTATCCAGAAGAAAAAGGGACGATGGCGCCTGTCTACGGCATGGCGGCGACATTGCCTCTGCGGGGCATGGTCAGTGATTTGCTCAAAAAATATCTGGATTTGATCTTCAAAGCGTAAGGATGAAGGATGAAGAAAAAATCGCGCGAACTACCTTGCGCGATTTTTTCTTCACTGAAAACTGCTCACTGCTCACTGCTCACTGCTCACTGTTTACTGCTCACTGCTCTATCCGCATCCGCCGCCGGATTTATCGCGCTTCAATTGCAATTTGATCTTGGCTTCGAATTCCAGTTTTTCATATTCAATTGGACTGGGGTCGCACGACTCGTAACGACTGCCCAATGCCGCGGGGAAGATATAGCCCAATTGGTCGTCACCAGCATTCGGAGCGGGTTGAAGCGTTTTGTCATCCTTGCCGAAGAATGCGATCCAATTATTAACTCCGCCTTCGAGGATGTAAACATTCGGGACACTTGATCCAACGAGGGTCTTCCATGCTGAGACTGCGGCGGTTTCGTCATTGCTCATCAAAATGAAAACGGTATTCGCGGGCGGCTCACTAAGCAGAACGGGGATTACTTCTGTGAGACGATCCAGCGGAACGTTGACCGCATTTTCGATGTGATACAGGTTGTAGTCCGCTTCGGAGCGCACATCCAGATAAACCGGATTCATGGATTGGTTGTATTTTGCCTTAAAGGCTTCAGCAGGCGTGATGAACACAAGCCGATTTTCAAGCATTTCATCCGCAGTGTAGATGTATGTGTTGATAATAGGGTCTGCGTTCAACTGCTCAATGGTTTCGGTGCGTGTGAATTTGACCTTATTATATTTTTCTTCAAGTGTCGGATTGCCAATTGCCAAAACTGCAACCGCTGCGGCAAATAAAGCTGCTGCGCCAGCGATGCGGAGTTTGGGTTCCTTGCTCAAATCCTTTTTGCCGAAGATGCGTTCAAGCTGTTCGCCGCCCCAGAACATGAAGAGCGCCATGAGGATGACGATCACAACGACTGCGCCGACGGGGATGCCGAAAACTTGATCGAGAGTCAGGCGTCCGTAGTAGCCTGCATTGGTGTACCAGCCATCAAAATATTTTTCGGTTTCACCGAAGAGGAATGCGCCGACAAATCCGCCGAACATGAACAACATACCGTCTATTTTGCCTGTTGAAGCGGACGCGAGCGAGGTGGTGGGACAGAACCCGCCAACGATAAAGCCAACGCCCATGATCAATCCGCCGATGATGCCCGAGGCGAGATAGGTTGGGTTGACCCAGACCTGGCTGAAATCGAGGACGCCAAGCCCGACCGCGCCAAACAGCAGAACCATTGCCACAGTGATGGCGGTGAACATGACCTTGAGCACGGTCATTTCTGTGAAATAAAATTGCGCGGCGAGTTTTCTTGAATCGCCAAAGCCGGACATTTCAAGTGTGTAGCCGAATGCAAAACCGATCACGGCGAAGAGCACATACGTCCACGGATTGGCCGCGCTGACTGCCACGAGAGAGGGGAGGGGAAAGTTCATGTAAGTCTCCTGATTTCATGTGGTGGTCGAGTAGCCGCGAAGCGGCGTATCGAGACCACATAATGAAATTTCATGTTTACTTTTAATTGCTGGTTTCGGTACGAGCGAGAAGAGCACTCGCTCTACTCAACCAGCGGAATATTGTTACAACCAAAACTTCCTTACAAAATACGCGGTGGCATAAGCGCCGCCGAAGATCGCGAACATGATCGCCCAGGAGCCAGCTGCGAGAGTCGCGCCGCCTGATAGCGCCTGCCCCGATGTACATCCGCGTGCCATGCGCGCGCCGTAGAGGAATAGCACGCCGCCGAGAAATGACATTAACCAGCGTGTGCGGTTCGAGATGTTGGGTCCTTTGGTTGTCATGAACTTGAGGCGTCCATTGAATGCGCCAGAGGTAAAGCCGCCGAGCAGCGCGCCGAAGAAGACCGGCACGATCCAATCATCCAGCGGATTTTTATCTCCGCCTGCCAGCTTCAAGAGATAAGGTGTGTTGTCCACGTGCGATGGCGATATGGCGTCCACGAGCGCTGCGTCAATACGGCTGGTCGCGCCCGATGAGCCTAGTCCGTTACCAGTGAGGAAGAATGCGAGGAACAAAACAATTCCCAGCACCAATCCGCCAAAGTATGGATGCACGTAAGTTTTCTCAGGTCGGTTGAATATTGATCTTTTTGTTTGAGCAGTCATTTGATACTCCTTTTGTTTCCTGTGGTGGTCGAGCGCCAAGGCGTCGAGACCACACTTGTTATTTCATGTTTACTTTTAATGGGTGGCTTCGATGCGAGCGAGAAGAACACTCGCTCTACTCAACCACCGGGGTTTACTGTTTACTAATTACTGATCACTTTTTTACTTGTTCTCATGCGTTTCCACTTCTTCATATCCAGTCACCATGCCGCGCATGGCTTCGAGCGGAGTTGCTCCCGTGGTGGTGAGATAGACATGGCCGACGATGAAGGATGCGAACAGCCATGCCATCAACGTATGCATTGGGGCAAGGAAGGGCAGTCCGCCGAACCAGGTTTGGATAGTGGGAACTTTCTGAACCAGCCACATCATTATGCCGGTGATTCCCTGCAGAGGAAGCAGAACCCCCAGCAATCCGATGTAAGTGATCATTTGCAGCGGATTAAATTTCCGTTCTTTGGACTTATGGAATGGATGGGGTTCGTGTTTGAAGACTCCCTGGATATAGTATTTGGCCTGCGCGATCATTTGATCAATGAAACCGTAGGGATGCGGGATGTATTGCTGGATCTCACCGCTGATGACATGCCAGAGGATTGAGATTAAGGCGTTGATTGCGAGCAGGGCCGCCAGCACATTGTGGATGGTAACAATGTAACGGAAGGAGAAGGCGCTGAATAGGTCGGGACGGTGGATGACGAGTCCCGTCATCAGGAGCACAACGATGGCGATAGTTTGGAGCCAGTGCCAGAACCGTTCATAGGCTTCGTACATATAAACAGACTTTGTTTCGAGAGCGAGCCTGCCGCGCCTGCGTGCCACGATAAATCGAATTGTGCCGTGCGCCGCCACTCCCAGGACCGTACCGATGAAGAGCAACGCACCGAACCAGTCAATCCACGGGATGCGGTTATGACCGAAGATATAAGTTTTGTCATTTTCGTTGACAGGGTTGTAGTACAACCTGCCGTTCTCGTTGACAATACTTCCCGTGGATGTCACGTTGACGCCTGTTACAAATTTGGGAGTTACGCCAATGGGGGCGGAGTCCGCCAGAAGGAGCGGGGTGGTGACGCGTGAGTCGGCGTTGTGGCAGGTCGCGCAGTCGCGTGTCGCGGATTTGCTATCCACGACATTGTGGTTAATTGAGTAGGGTTGCACCTGCCCGTTGATGCGGACGTTGTCCATGCCAAGCGCTTCGAGTTTATCTGCAATGAGATTTTGTTTGGTTTCGGTGTCGAGTACGAGTTCTTCGTCGGAAAGTTTACCGTCGCTATTCGCGTCGAAAGCGGAGAGTATGTCGGCGGAGTAGGTGCCATTGTCGAGGTAGGCATCTTCCAGGTCCGCTTTGCGAATCGGGCGCAGGTTGCCGTTCGCATCTTCGTATACCCAGAAGAATGACGTGATCAAATTGTAAGGAGCGAACAGGGTCTTGCCGTCTGCGATGTCGGTGCGCTGCATCAGCACAGGCTGGAATCCAGTGACGAGATCGGTGGTGGTGTCCGTACCCTCGATGCCGCGGCATTCGGAGCGGGCGGAGCCATCCAGGTGCATCACGGTCCAGTCCATGGTGGAATAGGCTGGCGCGTACATTCTTGGAATGTGGCAGGTCTCGCAGGCGATGACCTGCATGTGACGGTCATTGTAAGGAAGCCAGCCCGCATGTGATTTGTTGGTGTCGTGGCAGAATTCGCAGCGGCGCATCGTGCTTTTGAATTCGGGCGCGACATTGAATTGGGCGCTAACTCCGCGCGCAAAGTTGTGGTCGGGTCTTTCGAGATATTCGTCGATCTCCAGTTTGCGCGGATCATAGATGAGGTGATCGGGGTTGGCGTCCTGCGCTTCAAGCGCGTGCGCAGGATTGTTGCGCGCGAAGTGACAATCTGTGCATTGAAGCTGACGTTCAGCATGAATATCCCACGAACGATTGAGCGTATCTTTGTTGCTAAGATTTATACCCGATTCGTTAATCCTCTGCGCGGCAATCACCTGACCTGTTGTGGCGGTTTGCAGATAATTCAAATCGCAAGCATTGATGGAGAGAGGTCCTTCCGTTTCGGGGTGAACTTCGCCGTGACAGGCCGCGCAGTTTGAATTGGTGGGGTCTTGAATGCCGACGATTTCGCTTCTGAGTTCACCGTTTTCGTTGAAAGCTTCTGTATTCCAGACCCAGCCTTCACTGGATTCGCTAACAATGTTCAAACCGATTAAAGTGGCAGTGTTTGCATCGCCAAATTCACCAGCATGAATGGACTCGGCGCGCGCTTCTGTATTGGGCGCTTCAAGATGGCATAGGAAGCAGTTCATTTCCATCGTGCCAGATTTTTCCCAATTCCATGTGGAGGCTGAGCCGTCCACTAAAATGGATGTTTCGGGATTCTCCTTGCTGACTTCGACATTCGCAAGCGGCGCGTCATTGCGCGACGTTGTGGCTGGTCCGCCTCCGACGACTCGTTCGCCGTTTAGCATTAACCACTCCGCCGTGGAGAGGTCGAGTCGTTCATCGCCGCTCTGTGAGAGGTAACGATAGGTGAGCGGATCCCACTCGCCGAAGAGTCCATTGCTGGAATTGAGGTCTTTGGTTTCTTTGTAATCTGACAAACCCAAATCGGCATGGAAGGCATGGCTTTCGATGAACTCGGTATTGTGGCATTGTCCGCAGGTTTGCATGGTGGAGACAGCCTTGCCGCTTTCGAGCACGTTCACGCCGTCCGCATCCAGCAGGATAAAGTTCGGGTGCAGTGTCGATGCCTGTTGTTCGGGAGCAGGTTCGGGTGAGGCAAGAGCCGTGCCAATTCCAAGTGCAAACGCGAGGACGAGAAATCCAACAATTGTGATAAGTGTGTATCGTTTCATGGCTGTTATCTCCCGCCCCATTCAATTGGGTCACCTGGATAACCGAGGGCTTCCCAATCCATGCGGGCATTCTCACCATGACACGTGTCGCATTGCAGCGCCTTGTCGGCAGATTGCACCATGTGCGTGGTTGCCCAATACATATAGGTTTCTGTGAAGCCGTATTCGCCGCTGTAATCGAGGCCTGTGATGGGCGCGGCGAGTTCGAAGGCGCTGTTCCAGTCGAAGGTTGTCCAGAAGCCGCCCTCGCCAGAGGTGACAGGTTGAAGCAGGTAATTATTTTTTACATCGTAGGGTTGTTTGGCGATATGTAGTTTGAAGGGGAAGATCTTTGCGGTTGCGTCTTCAATGCTGCCAGCAGGCTTGTTGATGTAGGTGACTCCATTCTTGCCAAGCGGGTCGCCGAGGATGTAACGATACTCGTTGTCCCCGTTGAACCAAAGGTAAGTGGGTGCGAAGTTTTTATCGTAGACGAATTCACCTTTGATCTTGAGATAGATGAAGTGATCATCGGTGCGACCTTCCTGGCCTGCCTGCGACCAGTCCCAGGTGACTTTGGTTGGGTCTTCAAGCGCAATCGCGGGGATGTGACAGGTCTGGCAAGCAACAGCGGAAAGATGTGTGTTGATACGTTCGTCTTCGTGTTTTTGGTCAACGTGGCATTGTTCGCAGGAGACCTGCTCCTTTGGGTCAATGGTGTAGTTATCCGCGAGCATGCGGCCTAAAATTTGATGATCGGTTGTGACGTGACAATCTGTGCATTGCATGTCCAGTTTGCCGCCCATGTGCACATCGAGGTTTTCAGCGGGGAAATACAAACTTTCATCAAGGTCGCCATGTTTGACGCCGTTGCCGCCGCCGCCGTCGAAGTGGCATTTGCCGCAATTTTCGCGGGTGGGCGCTCGCACGCTTTGCGCTGCGGCTAACAGGTCAACGCCTTCGGCGGGATTGCCATAACTGCCTTTTCCGTATACCCCCATGTCGGCATGACAGGCAAGACAGTCTACGTTTTCAGGTTTTGAGTAATCATATTGTTCGCCTTCTTTCCAGTCGTAGCCTGCATGGCATGACATGCAGGATTTCTGGTTGCCTTGTGCGCTAATGCAGAAGTTGTTGATCTGGTTGGCTTTGCCAATGGTAACAGGCTCATTGCGCCAGGGTACATCGAAGGCTTTTGATTCCCAAGTCCAGTGAGTTGTCTTCATCAATTGCGCCGCGGCATCTTCATGACATTCGAGACAGGCGCGGGTTACATCCTGTCCTGTTTTGAATTCACCTTTGACGATGTCTTTATGGTCTACATGAACAAGTTTTGTAGGGATGTATGCCGCAGGGTCGTTCTTTGATTGGGCGTGGGGTAGGTAGTAAATGACCGGGACTAGAATCAGCAAGATGATGCCGAGCAGTCCCAAAGTCCAGAAAGGGAAGCGGTTCTTCATCAACATTCTCCTTATGCGATTTCATTTATCAGGCTTGCACGCTGGGTCAAACGATCCCGCATAACGGATCGCAGAAGATCTAGCGCCTGAATTAATCTCTGGTCTGAAAGATGATAGGTGACGGTGGTGCCCGTGCGGACAGCTTGAACCAAACCCCGCTCGCGCAATACTTTGAGATGCCGCGATGTAGTTGGCTGACTCAACCCGAGTTCATGGGTGAGTTCGGTTACATTGAGAGGTTTCTCGCTGAGGGCATACAGCATGAGGATGCGATTGGGGTCAGAGAGCGCGGAGCAAAAATCTGCTTCGAGTTGGGAGATTTCCTGTTGGAGGGTTTGATTGATCATGCTGTCCTTGCCTATATTCATATAAACACATATTTACACCCATCATAATATTGTGACGGTTTGTACAATAGTGGAGTGTGTCACGTTAACTTGTGTTTAATGTCACATTAAAATGGAGGTATAATGCGACCATGTTCAGTTAAATTACAAGAGCCATAAACACGAAGGAGGTATTTATGGAATCATTTGCGCGTGAAGCAGCTTCAGTAGATGTAGCCTCGAGTTTGCGTGAATTGCGCGAGGCGCGCGGCATATCCATGCGCACCCTCGCCACCAAAAGCGGACTCTCTGCAAACGCCTTGAGCATGATCGAGCGCGGGAAGACTTCGCCTTCTGTGAGTACGTTATATAAATTAGCAGATGCGTTGGGGGTTTCGATCACAGCTTTCTTTGGCGCCGAGACTGAAAAGAAACAGATCGTCTTTCTGAAATCAGATGAACGCACGCGCATGTCTTTCACGCGCGGTGTGTTTGAAGCTTTGGGTGGAGAGCAGTTTTCTGGACGCGTCGAGCCGTTTATGCTCACACTCGAAAGTGGTTCATCCAGCGGGCCGCATAATATTGTCCACACGGGACATGAATTTGTGTTTTGTTTACGAGGTAAGTTGGAGTATTATGTGGGGAAGCAGGTTTTTCAGCTATCTGCAGGAGACAGTTTGCTGTTCGCTTCAAAAATGCAGCACCGCTGGAAGAATTCCTCCGGAAATGTTGTAAGCGCGTTGGTCATTATTTCAGGATTTGCAGAGGGCGAACAACCGCATGCAATGCATTGGAAAAAAGGGGAATAGTACGGAAAGCAGAAGGCAGAAAAAAAGACGCCTATCCAAAATGGATGACGTCTTTTAACCTTCAACTTTCAAACCTTCAAACTTTCAACTTGCCCTACGCGTACATTCCCCAGTCCAACGCGGATGGGTCTTCCATCATGGAGAAGTCCCACATATCCATGCCCATTTCAATATTGACGGGCATATTGAGTCCTTCCACAGCCTTGGCTTTTGTCATTTCGATCATGGCGGGTCCGTAAGGGCAGAAGGGTGTGGTCAGGATCATCTTGACGTGGCCAATGCCGTTTTCAACTTCGACATCGCGGATCAAACCTAGCTGGATGATGTTCATTCCAATTTCAGGGTCGATCACCTCCGAAAGGCGGGCACGCACTTCCTGTACGCACTCAGGGTGTGTTTGGTGGAGAGTCCACTGGATTTCTTTTACTTCAGAGTCCGTCATTTTTCCTCAACTATTATTGCCACAGGGTTAGTGGAGATTTTGCGAAATACTTCAACTTGCCTACCTGTGTACTTGTGTACTACTTCGTCACTTCAACAGGTTGGATAACATATGTACAATGCGCGGCGCCGCTCAAAATACACTGTACTTTATTTGCGGGTAATGCCAGCATTTTGGAAATTAAAGTTTGGTCAACAGTGCATACTTCAGGATGGGCAATTCCAATTTGATAATACGGGCACGAAATTTCATGGATCTGATATTGCCCGTCTTTCTTTTCCCATTCCACGGTAAAGCCTTCGCGTCCCAGCAAATCCTTGACGAAATCAAGCCGTTCTTCCATACTCAGATTTTTCATGTCGGTCGAGTATTGACTCGCAACATCTTCCGCAATTTGATTGAATAACTTTGCTATGACGGGGCCTGGCATGGTGTCTTTCATCTGAGAGAGCAATCGTGTGGTAAGTTGCATGTAACGCGTGGGAAAGCGTTCCATGCCTTCATCTGTCAGGACGTAAACCAGGCGCGGACGCCCAACACCATGGCGTTCCTCATGGCCTTCAACCAATCCTTCCATTTGCAGGTTGGTGAGGTGATGTCGCACGGAAATAGGGTTAATGCCCACAGCCTCAGCCAGTGCATTAATAGCCGAGCGAGGCTTGTGTAATAAGGTTTGTAAAATCCTGTCGCGCGTTGATTTCATAAAATGAGTATAACCAAGTCATTAGAGTTTGTCAATATACTAGAAAAATATCATAAATATTGACATATTCGCCCAGCCCTGCTATAATGACGCTAAATTGATAAAAATGCCAGTAATGGCTTAAATTCATAGGAGCCCAAGGTATGTCGCAACTCGAAATAAAGAACCTGCACGTAAGTATCGAAGATAAAGAAATTCTCAAGGGTCTCTCGTTGACCATTAATCAAGGTGAAATTCATGCCATCATGGGACCCAACGGCACGGGCAAATCCACTCTGGCTTACACCTTGATGGGCCATCCCAGCTACACCGTCACGGAAGGTGAAATTATCTTTAAAGGAAAAAACGTTCTTGAGTTGGAACCTGACGAACGTTCCCGCGAGGGAATTTTTCTTGCATTTCAGTATCCCGTTGCCATCCCTGGCGTGACCGTTGCCAATTTCCTGCGCACTGCCATCAATTCCCGCCGCCATGCAGCAAACCCTGAAGATAAGGGCATGCCCATCCCCGAATTCCGCAAGATGCTCAAGGAAAAGATGGACATGCTCAAGATGGATCATACATTTGCGGGCCGCTATCTCAATGACGGTTTCTCAGGCGGCGAAAAGAAACGCGCTGAAATATTGCAGTTGGCAACCCTAAAACCAGAGATTGCCATCCTGGATGAAACCGACTCAGGTTTGGATATTGACGCCCTCCGTATCGTCGCAGAAGGCGTCAACGCTCTTTCTGGACCCGAGCTGGGTGTGCTCGTTATCACACATTATCAGCGCTTGTTGAATTACATTAAACCGGACTTCGTCCACATTATGTTGGATGGTCGCATCGTGGAATCGGGCGCGGCTGACCTGGCCCTGCATCTCGAAGACCAGGGCTACGACTGGGTGCGCGAGAAATACGACGCTGTGCCCGAAGGGGAAGAGACTACAGCTTAATAGCCTGCAATAATGGGTGCTCGGTTGACACTACTTAATTATTAGCATCCCTTTGCCCTTACTGTTATAGAAAAACCCGGAGATTCCCATGACTGAAGAAATAAAAACTGATGATACCAGGCTCCTTGAGGAAATTGGCGATTACAAATACGGCTTTCATGACCGTGACGACAATTACGTGTTCAAATCCGAACGCGGATTGAGCCGCGAGGTGGTTGAAAACATTTCACGAATGAAGAACGAGCCGCAGTGGATGCTCGACTTCCGTTTGAAAGCGTTGGAACATTATCTTACGCGCCCCATGCCGACATGGGGACCCGAACTTGACGAAATAGACTTTGATAATATTTTTTACTATGTCAAGCCGACCGAGAAAAGTGAAAAATCCTGGGACAATGTCCCCGATGATATCAAGAACACCTTCAATAAATTGGGCATTCCCGAAGCCGAGCAAAAATTTTTAGCCGGAGTTGGAGCTCAATATGAGTCTGAGATGGTGTACCACTCCATTCTTGAACACCTTGAAAAACAAGGTGTGATCTTCCTTTCGATTGAAGACGGATTGAAACAATACCCCGATTTGTTCCGGGAATATTTTGGCACAGTTATCCCTATCGAAGATAATAAATTTGCCGCACTCAATTCTGCCGTGTGGTCGGGTGGATCATTCGTTTATATTCCTAAAGGTGTGAAGGTTGACCTGCCCCTTCAGGCTTATTTCCGTTTGAATACTGCAAACGTTGGTCAGTTTGAACGCACGCTCATTATTGTGGATGAAGGCGCGTCAGTGCATTATGTGGAAGGCTGCACCGCACCCCAATACACCACCAACTCCTTCCACTCGGGAGTGATCGAGATCATCGTTAAGAAGGGCGCGCGTTCGCGTTACTCGACCATTCAAAACTGGTCTACCAACGTATTCAATCTAGTTACCCAGCGCGCCAAAGTTTATGCAGACGCATCGCACGAATGGGTGGACGCAAATCTCGGCTCGAAGCTGACCATGAAGTACCCCTCCTGCTTTTTGATGGAACCCGGTGCGCGTGGCGAAATGCTTTCGATGGCTTTTGCTGGCCCAGGCCAAACCCAGGATGCCGGCTCAAAGATGATGCACTTCGCGCCCAATACCACCAGCAAAATCACATCCAAATCCATTAGCAAGGGCGGCGGACGTGCCTCCTATCGCGGCATGGTTAAGGTCTATAAAGGCGCAAAGGGCGTCAAATCAAATGTAGTTTGCGATGCGCTTTTACTTGACCCTAAATCTCGCTCAGACACATACCCGACCATCGAAATAGACGAAGACGATGTCAACATCGGCCACGAAGCCTCAGTCAGTAAAGTGGGTGAGGAGCAGCTCTTTTACTTAATGTCGCGCGGACTCAGCCAAGAGGAAGCCACCACTATGGTGGTCTCCGGCTTCATCGAGCCGCTCGTCAAAGAATTGCCGATGGAATACGCGGTCGAAATGAACCGTCTGATTCAATTGCAGATGGAAGGCTCAATAGGCTAAACGTCATTGCGAGGAGGGTGCTCGTCCCGACGAAGCAATCTCCCGCAAAGTTGGGGATTGCTTCGGGCAAAGAGCGCCCTCGCAATGACATAGTAGAGAAAACTATGCAAGAAAAACCCAAAGTATCTGTTACTCGAACTCGACGCGATTTTGCTGCGAAGGAATTTTTATTCACTCAGGCAGATATCCCCGAAGCGAGCAATGGTCTCGCCTCTTTCCGTGCCTCGGCCTGGGAGGCTTTCAAAAAGTTTTCCCTGCCCGTTTCCACAGATGAAGCCTGGCGCCGTACTGATTTGCGCTTGTTGCCTGCGTCCGATTTCAAACTTCCCAAGGATGATGCGTTTGAAGATTTACCCGTTATCCCCGAAGAATTGCTCAAGCCATTAACAGGCGAACAGCACGGCGGACAGATCACCCTGCTTCCCGGCGGTTCACAGATCCAACTGGATGCATCCCTTGCCAGGCAGGGTGTAGTCTTCACTGATTTTCGCACTGCTCAAAAAGATCACGCCAACCTGCTTGCGAAACTGATCGGTCAGATCGTGAAGCCTGAAGATGGCAAATTTGCCGCGCTTGCTTCTGCTTTGGCTCAAAACGGTGTCTTGCTCTACATACCAAAAAATGTGCAGGTGGAATATCCGCTTCACTCCGTCCTTTGGGGCCCCGGCGGCGGACTCGCGCATTTCTCACACTTGATTGTCTTTGTAGATAATGGCGCTTCTGTAACTTATGTTCATGAAGCCGCTTCACCGAATGAGACCGGTCACGCCTTGCACGCGGGTGTGGTTGAACTTCATGTCGGCGAAAATGCGAACTTGCGCTTTGTGGAATTACAATCCTGGGGTCGTCATGTCTGGAATTTTTCGCATGAGCGCGCTCGTGTGGAGCGGGGCGGCAATCTCGATTGGATCTTCGGCGCAATTGGCTCACGCCTAACCAAGAACTTCTCAGACCTCGACCTGGCCGGCGAAGGTGCACAGGGACGCATGTCCGGTTTTTATTTCACAGACGGCACCCAGCACCTCGATCATGATACCCAGCAGAATCACCTAGCTCCGCATACCACCAGCGACTTGCTTTTTAAAGGAGCATTGAAGGGTAAAAGCCGTTCTGTCTGGCAGGGCATGATCTACGTCGCCCCTAACGCGCAAAAGACGGACGGCTACCAAGCCAACCGCAACCTTGTCCTGGACGAACAGGCGCGTGCAGATTCGATCCCTGGCCTGGAAATCCTCGCAGACGACGTCCGCTGTACACATGGGGCCACCGTAGGTAAACTGGAACAGGAACCGCTTTTCTATCTAAAGAGCCGCGGTATCCCGCAACGGGAAGCGGAACAATTGGTCGTTGAAGGTTTCTTTGACCCGATCATGCAGCGCATCCCATTTGAAGGTGTGCGTGAAAGATTCCAACAGGCAATTCAGGATAAGTTATCCGCAAGGTCATGAACCCGGCACGCCTGGAAATTGCATGTCTTTTTTTAGGTTGAATAAATTTACAACGTAGGACCAAGTCTATGGCGGGGAGCATGTAAAGGTTAATTAAGAGGCGGAGGGCGTCTCTAGAATCAAGATAGGATGTGTGTTATGGTAGTCAAATCAAAAGCGAAACCCAAACTGAAGCCAAAAACCAAAGTGAAGGCGAAGGCAAGAGCGAAACCCAAGCTGAAGTTAAAAACCAAAGTGAAGGCAAAGGCAAAAGTCAGATCCAAGGTGGCGGTAAAGGCAAAGCCGGCCAGAAAATTAACCTCCAAGCCAAAAGTTAAGGCAAAGATTTTGAAAAAACCAAGTGCAAAGCTGGATGTGAAAACCAGTTCTAAAAACGCATTGGAAGCCAGGGCACATGCCCAGTCCATTGTCGAAAAAATGCCCGAAAAAATTTCAGCAAGAAAGGCAGCCAAAACCGTCATTACCGTGGTAAAACGGGTGGGGTCGCCTTTGGTTGAACGCCGCAAACCGATCAAGCGTTCCTTGCGTGTCAATCAATTTGCCTTCATGAGAGCGCCCGGCCTTGACCATGCTTTTGAAGTGGGCGGTACTGTCGAAGTTTTTTGTGACCATGAAAAGAGCCGCGAGCGGATACGTGGATGGTTAAAAGGCATTGTGGTGCAGGTGGATAATAAAATGGTGGCGGTCCAGTTCCGCTCAAATGTATATCTCACCGAGGGCTGGATGGTGCCGGATCGAATCCTTTGGTATCCGGTGGGTTCAGATCATATTCGCGCTGTGCCAGGTAAGAAGCCGGTGGTAAAAAAAGAATTCATCCCTGAATATTAGCGGGCGGGTACAGCGGTATACACGTAATTACTTGCTTACGTGTATACCGCTGTACGTGTTTACCTGTTTACTCACGCCATGAAACTAAACATAACAGAAATCCGAAAAGATTTTCCGATCCTTGAACGCGAAACCCGCAAGGGTGTCCGCGTAGTTTATTTGGATTCAACCGCCACTTCGCAGAAGCCCTTGCAGGTGATTGAAGCGATGAATGATTATTACCGCCGCTCGAATGCGAACATCCACCGCGGTGTACACACGCTTGCTGAAGAAGCCACTTCGATGTACGAAGGCGCGCGCGAAAAGATAGCCAGATTTATCAATGCCGCCTCTGCGCGCGAGATCATTTACACGCGTAACACGACCGAGTCGATCAACCTGGTTGCTTATAGTTGGGCGCGCGCGAATTTGAAAGCGGGCGATCTCGTTGTTTTGACCGAAATGGAGCATCACAGCAATCTCGTTCCCTGGCATATGCTGCAAATGGAACGCGGCATTGAATTGGATTTCATCCCAGTCACACAGGATGGTTTGCTCGAACTTGAGACCTACAAATCGCTTCTTGACCGCCGCCCGAAATTGGTCTCGTTTACGCACATGTCCAACGTGCTGGGCACGATCAACCCCGCGGCCGAGATCATTCGTTTGGGACATGAGGCTGGCGCAATTGTGCTGGTGGATGGGGCGCAATCCGTCCCGCATTTGCAGGTGGACATCCAGGCATTGGATGCTGACTTTTACGCGTTTTCTGCACATAAAATGTGCGGACCTACGGGCATAGGGATTTTGTATGGAAAGACAGCCTTACTCGATTCCATGCCTCCGTTTTTAGGCGGAGGCGATATGATCAAGGAAGTGAAACTGCGTTCGTTCCGCGCGAATACTTTGCCGCATAAATTTGAAGCGGGCACTCCTGCAATTGCAGAAGCAATTGGCTTCGGTGCCGCAGTAGATTACCTGACCGGAATCGGCATGGATAAGATTGCCGCGCATGAACACGAGATCACAGAATATGCGCTCGAGCGATTGGAAGAAATCCCGGGTGTGAAATTATTTGGCCCTTCGGCGGACAAAAAAGGCGGAGTGGCAGCTTTTACTCTCGAAGGTGTGCATCCGCATGATGTGGCACAGATTCTGGATCAGGATGGGATTGCCGTTCGTGCAGGACATCATTGCGCCCAGCCATTACATGAAAAATTTGGAATCCCTGCCACCAGCCGCGCTTCATTTTATTTGTACAACACAAAAGATGAAGTGGATATTTTGGTGAATGGACTCTATAAAGTAAAAGAGATGTTTGGATAACCATGGACGATCTATATCGTGAAATCATCATAGAGCATTATAAAAACCCGTCCTATCGGGGAAAACTTGACCCGCATGATATTTCCTTTGCGGATAATAACCCTTTATGCGGCGATCATATTCAAATTGACTTGCGGGTGGATGATCATCAGGTTGTGACCGAAGCGAGGTTTGATGGCCATGGATGTGCCATTTCTCAGGCTTCTGCTGATTTACTGATCGAATCAATTATTGGCAAGCCGCTGGAGGAAGTAAAGAAATTAAACAAGGAATATATCCTCGAACTACTTGGCATTGATCTTGGCCCTGTGCGTTTGAAATGCGCTTTGCTCTCCCTCAAAGTATTGAAGGCAGGCGTGTATGGGCTGGGCGAGGCCAGTGATGAATTGGTAGAATGATTATATAGACACGTAAACAGGCAGACATGTAAACACGTAACCACGTAACCATGTTCAAACCTGTGTACTTGTATACCAGTATACTTTTCCCATGTTTAATTACAAAACCTTTGATGAAACTAAAGTTGAATTCGTAGAGATCGCCCCCGCATCAGAACTCCCGAATGGCGAGCGGTTATTTGTTGACCTGGGCGATAAACCCATTGTCATTTTCAATATTGCAGGGCAATATTTTGCGATTGGCGATGTTTGCACGCATGATGACGGTCCGCTTGGGGATGGCGTGATCGAAGGGAATCATGTCGTCTGCCCGCGGCACGGCGCTGAGTTTGATATTCGCACCGGGCAGGCAGTACAAATGCCGGCAGTGGTGGATATCCCTGCCTATCCTGTTCAAGTACGGGACGGGATTCTTTTTGTGGGCATGCCGAAATAAGCGCGAATATAAAAGGGCCTCTGTATTGTTCAGAGGCCCTTTTGTTTTACTTCTGCGGTGGGGAAGTTTTTGGTTGTTTCTCTTTTTCAAGAATGGTTTTTAGTTCGGCGACGATCGCTTGATAGGCCGGATCATTGATCCTGCTTTCCATCTCGTAGGGATCTATCTTGAGATCGTAAAGCTCAGAGAGATCGTTGTCTGTTTCGATGTACACGTATTGTTCGGTGCGAATGGACGTCCAATGGCCGCGATCTGGCCACGCTTCCAGAAGCAAGCTCGTGCGCCAGGTGTCGTTCTCCCCTTTTAGAAGGGATACCAGGGAGAATCCGTCTACGGTATCCGGCGCGCTTGTTTCAGAGAGTTCGTAAATTGTTGGCGCAATATCAATGTTTGCTGTCAGTTTTTCTTCGATATAAGCGGCAGGCACGAGCACAGGATAGCGAAGCGCGAAAGGCACCTTGACGGATTCCTCGTAAGCTGTGCTTTTGGATTCCATGCGATGTTCGCCCCAGTGCTTGCCATTGTCAGATATAAATATGATAACGGTATTATCAAGTTCGCCGGTTTCTTCAAGCTTCTTCATAATCTCACCGATGGACCTGTCCAGTGCCATAAGAGTTAGGAGTTGTCTTCTTCGAATTCTTTCGATTTGTTGTATTTCTTCTGTAGTAAGAAGAGGCCGTTCAGAAATTGAATAAGGTTTGTCCGACACATCTTCTTCATTGTGATTAGGCAGGTCATTTGGAGGAAGGTCGGTCAATAGTGCGTTATCCTCTTTTGCCGGGGTGTAGGGAGCGTGAGGTGCGTTTGGCGAAAACAACAAAATGAAAGGTTTTCTTTGATTTGCAGCTTTTTCAAGGAATTCTATAACATAATCCTGGAATAGATAGGTGATATACCCTGTTTTTGCCTCCCACTTCCCATTGACATTCAGGTTGGGATCGTAATAATTCGGGACAGTCCCTCCAAAGAACGAAACCCAGTAATCAAACTCAGGTCTGGCTTCGCCATTCCATGAGTTTAGATACTTGCCTACCAGGCCGGTGTAATATCCGTTTTTGTGCAGAGCATCCACGACGGTCGGGAAATAAAGTTTATCTTCATTGACGCGAACATTATGGTTGTGGGCATACATGCCGGTCAGAATGCTTGCACGGCTGGGACAGCAAAATGGCGTCGTGACGTATCCGCGAGAAAAGGTGACACCCTGATCAAAAATCAGTTGCTGAGTATTGGGCATGTATTCCATGCTGTCGTATCTCTGGTCGTCTGTCACGATGATCAGAAAGTTTGGGCGTTCATCGTTGAAGCGCGGGACGCTTTGCGTGCCGCATGATTGAAACACAAGGGTCGAAATGAGAAGAAGAAATACGGCGTACCGTTTCATGGGATTTCCTTTGATGTTCTTAATTTTCGCCAAATTTCCCCACGATCCTCAAGATATCAAATCCCTCTGCGAATGGACATTCCGCCAGCGCGCCGTGACGCATCATGATCGAGCGGGTGAGTTCTGCGTTGAAGTAGTAGCGGTCACGATAGGTCTCATATTCCGCCAGGGCTTCTATTTTTTTGTTGACATCTTCCTCGGTGACTTCTACTAAAAAATGAGGAAAAAAACCGTAGGAAGAGCGGACGACGTCATAGCCCAAGACGGTGATGCCGCGAAATGCCCGCAGGGATTCGTCTGTCATTGTGTTGTGGTCCTGATGAACATCTTGTTTGCTGTGTGTGAAGATCAAATCTGGTTTGAAGTCTTTCCGGAGTTTGAGGAAATATTCCAATATCTCCTGTCGTGCATCGGGAAAGACGCGCGTGATAAAAGGACCAAAAGCGATCTTATCTTCAGGCACTCCCAGCACTTTCATTGACCTGAAATGTTCGTCTTTTACGTTTATCAGGTCAGGAATTTTTCGATTTTCCGAAAGGGTGACGCATAAAAAATCCGTTCTTTGTTTAACGATGTGATGAATCAAAGCGCCGCATCCGATCTCAATATCATCAGGATGCGCGCCGAGGAAGAGGACTTTTTTACCGAAGAAATTCATAATGTGATTATGTCGTTGCGAGGGCGCTCTTGTTCCGCATGTTTTCGCGGCCCGAAGCAATCTCCTTGTGAACGAGAAGATTGCTTCGGGGAAAGCGCCCTCCTCGCAATGACAGACCTTTTTCTATTTTGTCGCCAAAATGCCACCGACAACTTTGGTCATCACCAATTTGCCGTCGCGGTCGAACCATTTTTGGGCTACGGCTTGAATCTTGCCGATCAACGCTTCGTATTCATCCCTGCCATTGAACATGGATGTCCACAATTTGCGGTCTTCTCCCAATGATGCGCGCACGTAGTCAATAAATGGCGCAACTTCTGGGAAGGTGAGATGATTCTCAAATTTGTGTAATTCGGTCTTGGCGAAGATTTTGTCAATGGTGTTGAATATATCACCTTTGAAGCGGGATGAACCAGGCATGGGTGGAATAGTTGCGTTGGCGGCTTCCTTGATGATCTCATAGAACATCTGCTTATTTTCAGGTAATGGACCCGAGACGAAGAGCCGTCCTCCAGGTTTTAGCACGCGATGAGCCTCGCCAAATGTAAAGTCCAGATCGGAGGCGTAGTATATGGCGAAGGCGCTGGTGCACAAGTCGAAAGTGTTGTCTTCAAACTTGAAGGGTTGGTTAAAGTCTAAAAATTGAAAATCAATACTGGTGCCGGTTTCTCTATTCTTTTCACGCGCTTTATCGAGCAATTCTTCGGAGAAGTCGCCGCCTGTGATCTGCGCGCCGCCTTGAGTGTATTCATTGAACAGAAAACTCAGCTTGCCTGCGCCGCAGCCGACATCCAAAATTTTCATGCCAGCCTGCGGCTTGAGCAGGTCGTTGGTCCAAATGTCAATATTGGCTGAGCCGTATTTCTCATGAATGTCGATCCGCATGAGCAGGTCTTTGCTTGGTTCCTGATAATCAATTTTCATTGGTTCTCCTCATTAATGTAATGACGACTTAAGTCGCTACTACGGGAATATTATATGTTTTGTGATTATACCAAAATCAGGCCAAAATTCACTGGCTGAATTTTGAGAGCCTGCTAATACACATGATAAAATTCATGCAATGGAGTCAGTATGGCAAGCAAAATACAACCTGTAAAAGGCACGAGAGAATTCTATCCTGAACAAATGTTCCTGCGTAATTTCATTTATGAAAAAGTGCGCGCGGCATCTCAGGCTTTTGGCTATCAGGAATGGGATGCGCCGTTCATTGAGCCTATTGATCTTTACGCGGCAAAATCCGGCGAGGAACTGGTTAAGAAGCAATCTTTCACGTTTCAGGATCGCGGGGGAGATTTTGTCACCCTCCGCCCTGAACTTACGCCCAGCCTCACGCGCATGATCGCGGCGAAGCAGGGCGAGTTGACCTTCCCTTTGCGTTGGTGGTCGTTTGGTCCGTTTTGGAGATATGAACAGCCGCAAAAGGGACGTTCACGTGAATTCTTTCAGTGGAATATTGACATGCTGGGAGTGGACTCACCGTTGGCGGATGCGGAGTTGATCGCGGTCGCGGCGGCATTTCTGCGCTCGGTCGGACTTAATCCTCTGCTTGCTTCTATTTACGTAAACAATCGCCGTCTGATGGAATCGGAATTCGATGCGCTGGGCATTATTCCAGAAAAACGGCTTGAGGTTTCCAACCTGGTAGACCGCCGCTCAAAGATGGAACCTGCCAAATGGGATGCATACGCGCTTGAGTTGGGTTTGACCCAAAAGCAAGTGGATGGCTTGAAGAACATTCTCAGTAATTTTGAGCTGTGGAAGAAGAGCGATGAGTTAACTCGTCTTTTCGCAGCCCTGGAAGCCTTGGGCGTCAAAGAATATGTCAAATTTAACCCGAACATCATGCGCGGACTCCTGTATTACACCGGCACAGTCTTTGAAGCTTATGAGACCAGTGGTTCATTGAAACGCGCAATTCTCGGCGGCGGACGTTATGATAACCTGCTTGCGGATGTAGGCGGGCCGCCCCTCCCGGCTGTTGGATTTGCCATGGGAGATGTAGTGATCGGCATCATTCTGCAGGAATATGGACTCCTGCCAGAATTCATCCCGACGCCTGCTGCGGTGTTGGTGACTCTCTTCGATATAACTATGTGGATAAAGTCTTTTGAACTAGCGGTGCAATTACGCAATGCAGGGCTGAATGTAATGGTTTATCCCGAACCAGTCAAATTGCAAAAGCAGTTCAAGTTTGCAGACAGGATGAAGATGAAGATCGCGCTGACGGTGGGTCCTGATGAGGCGGCGAATGACCAGGTGGCGGTCAAAAACCTGGTTAACGGCGAGCAGGTTACAGTTAAGCGCGAAGCGGTTGTAGAGTTCATCCGCAAAATCCTTGCGAGGGTTTAATCCTAATGATATAATCCCGCTCGCTTGAAGTATGGAGCCTGTAGCTCAACGGCAGAGCGCTACACTGTGGCTGTAGATGTTGTGGGTTCGAAACCCATCAGGCTCCCAGATTCACAGACCCTAAAGGTTTTGAAAACCTTTAGGGTCTTATCGCAGTAAAATAAATCCATGCCTAAAACCATTAATGTTCTTTTTCTCGCGGCGGAAGCCGACCCTTTTGTGAAAGTCGGGGGGCTTGGCGATGTTGCAGGTTCTTTACCGCGCGCCCTGCGCGCTCTTTCCAATGAGGGTATAAAACTTGATGTGCGCCTTGTTTTGCCGTATCACCCTGTTGTGAAAGCGGATAATCTCAAGCCGTTAAGTATGTTCTCCATCCCGCGCGGCGACTCTGAGGTCGAGGTGGAGGCGTTTGAGGGCGCTTTGAATGGGATGCCTGTTTATTTCATCAGTGGCGATGCGATCCGCGCGAACGGCTCTGTTTATTCCGTCGATCCAAAATTAGATGCAGAAAAATATACATTCTTCTCTCTCGCAGCGCTGGAGCTGCCAAGACAGATCAACTGGTCTCCGGATGTTGTGCACGCCAATGACTGGCACACTGCTTTAAGTGTTTATGGCTCATTGACCAAGCGTTGGGAAGCAGGCACGCGCCATGTGGCAGGCGTGGTCACTTTGCATAATCTGCCTTTTATGGGACCTGATATCAGTGCAATCCTTGAAAGTTACGGAATTAAAATCGCACAAACCGATCTGCCCGAATGGGCGCGCCTGATGCCTTTGCCTTTGGGGTTATGGGCTTCAGATGCAATTGTGGCTGTTTCACCGACCTATGCCAATGAAGTTCTCACGCCTGAAGATGGCAGCGGGTTGGATGAATTTTTGCAACTCCGCCGCGAAACGATCAGCGGTATATTGAACGGGATCGATGTTGTTTCTTTTAACCCCGCAGATGATTCCGCTTTGGGTATGAACTTTGATAGCGACTCGCTTGAAAAACGCGCCGTAAATAAAACCTTGTTGCAGGAAAGGCTTGGCTTTCAGCCAGACCCGGACGCCCCTTTGCTCGCCGTGGTCTCACGTATGGATATACAAAAAGGGATTGACCTTGCCTTTACTGCGTTGAAAAGCATGAAGAAGGTTAATTTTCAAGCAATTATTTTAGGAACAGGCGACCCAAAACTTGAAGAAGCAGCGCAGAGTTTACACAACCTGTTTCCTGAAAAAATTAAAATCGAGTTGCGTTATGACGCGAGTCTTGCTCGACAGATCTACGCCGGCTCAGATATGTTGCTCATGCCGTCGCGCTACGAGCCCTGCGGACTCTCGCAAATGATCGCCATGCGTTACGGATGTGTGCCTGTCGTGCGCGCGACGGGCGGCTTGAATGACACGGTGAAACATGGAGAAACGGGTTTTGTTTTTGACAAGGCTCACCATATGTCCTTAATGGGGGCTGTCAAAGCGGGCATCAAGGTATATTCAGACCGCGAACGATGGAAAAAAATTCAACGCGCGGGCATGGCACAAGACTTCTCATGGGAAAACTCAGCAAGGAAATATCTAGCGTTATATCAATCTCTTGTGAAATAATAATTTCTCTTTTGCCCTTGTATCGGCCTAGCCCATGCAAGAGCTCATGTGATTATGGCATTCAAACGCTCTTCCGGTATTCTCCTGCACCCCTCCAGTTTGCCCGGTCCGTACGGTATTGGCGATCTGGGTCCGCAATCCCATCGTTTTATTGATTGGCTGTCTTCCACTGGCTGCAAGCTTTGGCAAATCCTTCCATTGGGACCCACAGGCTATGGGGATTCGCCTTATCAATGTTTTTCGGCCTTCGCGGGGAATCCATATTTATTAAGTCCCGATGAAATGTTAGCCGATGGACTCTTGACTCGGGACGATTTGGATGGAATGAAAGACCTGTCCGCTTCACGGGATCCTTCGGTGCGCTTCAGGATAAACTTTGGCCTGCTCATTCCAAAAAAACTTGATCTTTTACAAAAGGCATTTTCCCGCTTCCAATCCTCTCCCGAGTATTTGCGTAAGTCGTTTGACTCCTTTTGCGCTGAAAATGCCTCCTGGCTGGATGACTTTGCGCTCTTCATGGCGTTGAAAGAAGCCAGTGGCGGCGGAGCATGGAGCGGGTGGCCCGAGGCGGTACGTTCCAGAAACAAAACTTCAATGACCAAAGCCAGAAAAGAATTTTCAGAAAGCCCTTCGACTGCGCTCAGGACAAGCATCAGGCGTTATTCCTTCTATCAATTCCTCTTCTTCCGCCAATGGAAAAAAGTCCGTGCGTATGCGCATGAAAAAGGGATACAGATCATCGGCGATATCCCGATCTATGTTGCGTATGACTCAGCGGATGTATGGGCACACCCTGATTTGTTTTTCCTCGATGAGAGAGGCAGCCCGACCGTTGTGGCGGGCGTTCCGCCGGATGGGTTCTCTGCCACAGGTCAATTGTGGGGCAACCCGCTTTATAACTGGGAAGCACATAAAAAAGAAGGCTATGCCTGGTGGCTCTCGCGTGTGCGCGCTTCTTTGCAATTCATAGACATTTTGCGGTTTGACCACTTCCGCGGGTTTGCGGGGTACTACGAGATTCCCGCTGAACATACCACCGCCGAAAATGGACGCTGGGTGACCGGTCCTGCCCAAGACCTGTTCCGCGCAGTGGATAAATATCTCGGTGATGGTTTGATCACGCCTGGTACCGGATTGCCGATCATTGCAGAGGACCTGGGTCTGGTCACGCCTGATGTGATTGAATTATTGGAAGCCTTTAATTTGCCTGGCATGAAAGTTTTGCAATTTGGCTTTTCGGGGCCGGAGAATCCCTATCTGCCGCATAATTACATTTCCAACTGCGTGGCATATACTGGCACGCATGATAATAACACCGCCTTTGGCTGGCTTGCAACTGCACCTGAGCATGAACGGGATTTTGCAAAACGCTACCTCAACGCGAACGGTCATGACTTTGCTTGGGATTTGATCCGCGCTGTTTGGAGATCCGTTGCAGTATTTGCCATTGCCCCCATGCAGGATGTGCTTGGACTGGGCAGCGAGGCGCGCATGAACTTCCCAAGTACACTGGGCGGAAATTGGGAATGGCGCATGAACGAAAGCGACTTGCGTGAAGATCTGGCGGCAGGGTTGAGGGATTTGAATTGGTTGACGAATAGGTAGGGGCGTGATTGGTGATTAGTGATTAGGAATCAGGTAAATAGGAAACCCTGCGGGTCGGAATGAATCGTCCCAGATAAAGCCGACCAACCTGTCAGCCGGAAAATGAATGGGCGTTATTGCGTCTCGTTCTCGCAGACATCATCAGATCGGGTCTTGAGGTTGTAGACCATAGCCAATCATAGACTTGCGTGGATCGGGCGGAATTTTGTAAAAATTTAAAACCCATATAGATTCCTGCTGTGGCGATCATGACGAAGAGAGCAGGGAATTGAATTTTTTTAGACATTGCAGCATGTCACTCATTTAGCAGGAAACCTTAAATTTTGACAGATTCGGTAAATCCTTATTGATTTTTTAGATGATTTGTTATAAGATAGCCATAGAGACATTGCAAATTTGCAAACTCGAAAAGGCAAACCCATTGTGAGGTGGGGACGCAAAGTCATGGGTCTGCTGAAACGCAGACCGCCAGACCGCCGAAATTATTTTTCGGCGGTTGTTTTTTTGAAGGAGGTGGCACGCCAAATTTTTTCCAGCTTTCCGCTAATTTCAAAATATAACTAAACCTTAAGGAGAAAAATCTCATGGGTAAAAAATTGCTTTTTACTGTTTTCTCGGTGATTGTGATCCTTGCGATTGCTGTCAGCCCGGTCGGGGCAGTGACCGATGGCGAGCTAGATGGTAACGGCCATCCCTATGTAGGGTTGATGGTAGCCCAAGATGCCAATGGCAGTCCTTTATGGCGTTGCAGCGGTACTTTGATCTCCCCCACCGTTTTCCTTACTGCTGGGCATTGTACAGAAACTCCAGCGGCACACGTCGAAATCTGGTTTGATGCAGATGTTGAATCCGGCATCCCTGAAAACGGTTATCCGTTTGATGGTGATGTAGGTGGAACACCGTACACTCATCCTCAATATAATCCCAATGCCTTTTACCTCTATGACCTGGGCGTGGTCGTACTGGATAAAAAAGTCAGGATGAAAAAGTATGGCGCTTTGCCTCAATTGGATTCATTGGACAGTCTTCGCCCAGGCGCTGAAACGATCTTTACTGCGGTGGGATACGGTTTACAGGAAAGTTTTCCCGATGCCGCTTCCTGGAAGGAACATAATGTAAGGGTGCGCATGGTTGCCTATCCACACTTGATCCAAATCAATGGAGGCATTGTGGGCGATTCGTCTCTGTTATTGTCTAATAATACAAACACAGGCGGAACCTGCTTTGGTGACTCTGGTGGCCCAAACTTTGTTGGTGATTCCAATATTGTGGGCGGCGTCACATCCTTCGGCTTGAATGGCACCTGTGCCGGCACCGGCGGTGTCTATCGTGTGGATAAGGCTGATGATTTGGCGTGGCTTGCTGCTTTTGGCGTGACGCCTTAAGTTTCACATTGTAAAAACGGCAAATCATAAATTGAAAATCCCTCTCAGGAAACTGCGGGGGATTTTCTTACACAATTCCTATTTGGCTTTCTTTCTTTTCTTAGAATTGAAAGAGCCTTTTTGCGACAAAAAAATGCCCTTCCGAAAAGGGGCGATTTTATTGCTCCTGTCAAAGACACGAAATCTGGTAATAATCAAGTGGCTCCGTTTAGGGTATCCCCTTACCCTGCGCGAAGTTTTTAAACCCCTGACAATTTTCAGCTCTTTTTTAGTCAACCCATACATTGTCTCCGAATGGGGAGATTAACTTATCAATCCCTCTATCCGTTGACTCGATCTCACGCTTCACCATTTCCTGCTCGTGCCTGTCCCGATGCTCTTTCGGGGCGGCGTGCGCGGACTCTGCTTATGCAACGCCAGCATTCGCTCGACCCAAAAGCGCAATCACATTTAACCACCCACCTTCAACAAATTTGGAAATGGGACTCGAGACAATTCATAAATTTATTATTACGCCGGTTGCTGCGTTAAAACTAGAAGAGGCATTGTAGCCGCCAATATCCACTTAGTATCGCCTTGTAATTGATATTCCACTCGAAAAATATATTCACCCTTTGCAATCAAGGGGAGTCCAGGAATATTTATCCTTGTGCGATGAAAAACGCCTTGCGAAAGATTTAATTCCAAAGATATTGGGGGTGATTGATTACCATTAGGATCTATGTAATATGCTTGCATTTGCCCAACAGCGGGCAAATCAATATTTTCTCTTATCCACAAAGAAACTATTTCTGCTTGCACAATTGCTGGATGAGCGGCATCTGGTTCGCCGAACACCATAACGCTCTCTAATATGTTCTGCAAACTAACGTTGTTCGTTTGCGCGTCAAAAGAAGCGCTTTGACAAAGCACCGACCATATATGTCGAATCATGATAGTTTTCCTGTACTTTGTGAAGATAATGAATTGGTTTTTACGCTGGTTGGCCAGTTGTCAACTCTAATGCCAGGCTTAAAGGGAATGGATTTATACGAGTTTGTAGATATTGGCGAAACAAAATTAACATCAAGTTCAAGCGCCTGCAATATCTTATTGACCAATTTTAATGTTGGATTCCCTAAAGCGGACTCGAGGCGTGAGATATTTGCTTGTTTTGTACCAGCCATTTTAGCGAGGTCTGCCTGTGATAAACCTTTTTTTATTCTTGCGCGGAGAATGGCGTCCCCTAACGCAAAATGTGTCTTAAGATCAGCCAGACCCTGTAGGTATTCGGGATAATCTTCAATCTTAGCCAGATAGTCTGTGTGTTTCATTTCTTCTCTCACGTTTTGAAAAATAGTCTTTTCGATTCTTTTTTGCTTTTTCTATATCCGCTTTTTTTACTTTCGCTTCTTTACGCAAGCCGTGTGACAATATAATTTTGTCTTGATAAAAGTAAAAATACAAAATTCGATATTGTAGATTCTTAATTGGAATGCGAAGTTCATATATGCCGTCTTCAAGCAGATCGCAATGCGGGCGTCTTAATGTATAACCAAACTCCGACAGTAAATTAATTTCGCGCAGGACATAAGGAAGCTCCTTTTGCTTATTTAAGCCGTCCAGAAACTCTTGGGTCGGGCAGGCGCCATCTGGAGCATCGTAATATTCAATAATCCACATGATTGCCTGCCAAGCATTGAATTATAGCGCGCGCGCTATAAAAAGATAACATTTGTTCACCTAATTGTCAATCAAACAAGTGTGCTAATTACCGAGATTTCAAAGTATGGTCTTTTTTGCTGACATTTTGAGTAATTTTATCCGCAAATTAGATATTTTTTACTCGCCTTCCACAATCCTGATCTCTTCCTCGCTCAACCTCCCTGCGGCAACTCATAGACTAACATATCAATCCCCTTATCCGCCGCAGGGCTTGATCTCACGCTCCACCATCTGCTATACCAGACCCTAAAGATTTTCCCTGCTGACTCTCGTCCTGTTATGCCAGACTACCTTGCCTGACATGGCGAAGGTTAACGAAAGAAACCTTTAGGGTCTATGATTCCACAATCCCAATCTCATCCTCACTCAACTCATATACTATTGCTACTCTTCTGAAGCATCACTGTAATCTTCATCGAGTTCTTCGTCTACCCAAACTAATGATAAGGCCGCGTCATAATTAGGCATAGCAATTGAATGCTCTGAAACTGTAGCGGTTTTATCAAAATCTCCCGATGTGAACCAATTTGACGCCTTTGTTCTCCTTTTTTTTATAGGATTGCTTGACCCTTGAAATATTCTTGTCTCAAGGCTGTTAGAATCTAGTTTTGAATCGAGTTCAATAAAAAGATTGAGATCTTCTCTAAGTCTTTCGAAATCAGGAGAACCTTGGAACCAATGAATCTTGTTGTTCTTAGATAATATAATTACTACTGGTTCGTTACAGAGCTGAACATATCGTAGGGCCGTTGAAGTAAGCGATGTCATAAATGTATTTGATAACTCAGAAATATAAGATAATGATGGCTCTTCTTTGATACAGAGAGGCGCAAAAAAGATATTAGGCATGAGCAGTGCCGAAGCAAATTCATTAGCCTCCAATTCTAATTTTGGTTTGTTGTTATAGGTTTTGCTGTTTATTTCTCTGATGTCTTGATTTAAGCAAAGCGACAATTCTTGGATACCGCGGTGCATTTCAAAATGCCCCAGTTCGTGGGCTATACTAAACCTTCTTCTCTGGTCTTGTATATCGGTTGTAATAGTTATTACTCCTCGGCCTTTTGCAATTACAAGTCGAGCTTCAGCACCATCAAGCTCACTATCCTCTACAAGGACTCCTCTTACCCAGGCAATCTCCTCAAGACGCAATAAATCAGCTTTATCAAGGATACCTAGATCATTTATGAGACGATCAGCCATTAATGTTGGGTACGACATTATTCACCTTCGCCATTCGTCTGATCAGAAGTAAGGTATTTCAGTTGCTCTAGCATACTAAGTAGATCATTATCAGATGCAGTTTCAAAATTTCTAAAGTGAGCAGGCGCAAAATTTGAATTCTTGTTACCTAAGCTTAATAAAACCGCTCGAATTTCATCAATAAGGGATTTTCTATCCAATTCTTTATCTTCGTGAATCCTAGCTTTATCTAAGTTTGCCTTTGCGATTTCAATTTCTTTTTTAGCCTTATTCCGCCAGTTCAATGGCGAATTAGCTATGTGAAGATCAACAATTTCCTTTCCCTTTTTTTCTAACTTAGCCAGATCATAGCCTAAATCTCTTAGCTCACTTTCAATGTTCTCGATTGGTTCATCTTCGGTTACGTCACAAAAGAATTCCTCAAGGACCTGTAAGAGTTGCTCTTCAGTTTCTATACGTTTATTGTTTTTCATTTTGGCCCTGTTCTGGGTCTATTTTAGAAAGACGCCTTTGAAAACGTTTCTTTCGATTATTAATTTCACCGATTTCTATTTTTAGATAATCGGCAAGAATGATCGGCTTTGTGCCGCCTGTTTCAGTTATTGCATCAAAAAGCTCCTCCAATTCTTTATCTCCTGAAATTGCTTGAAAAACGCGACTGATTACTTCTGACTGTAAAATTATTATTTCTTTTTCCTTTAATGCCATCTCTGGCTGTGGTGAATTAACATCAATAGTGTCCTCTATTTTGATAGCAGAAGCATGATTTATTTCATTGTCTTCATTCTCATCGTCCCCAAAGGATATCTCGTTTTTTCCTGATTCGCGTTTTATCCAAGCATCCATAACACTTTTTACCTGATTTTTTAACCAGGGGAATAACAAAACTTTTGTCGGATCCCAATTCCGTTCTCCCGAGAATGTTTTTTCTATTACATGTTGAACAATGTCATCAACGGTGAAATCCCTTCCAGCCAACATCTGAGTTTCACTGTCATACCAGCCATAAAATTGTGCACGCATGATGGTATAACGTGTTAGTCTCTTATATATTTGTTCCCAGTCTGCTTGCTGGAGTTGTAAAAATGTTTCTGAGTTCAGTACATTGCTCCTCTACTTTTTCGATCAAGTAGTTACATTCCTTAATACTGAGCTAAGCAAACTTTTTGCCGCTTGGCGAAAAATCTGAGGTGTTCGGTATTAGTTAGTAGATGAAACTGAAAAGGAGTTCAAATGGCTAAATCTCGAAGCACGATTCATGTGGTACCCAATAAAGGAAACTGGTCGGTCAAGAAAGGCGGGCAGGTAATTAGCAACCATCGGAAGAAAGATAATGCCGTTCAGAGTGGCACTTCTACCGCAAAGAAACAACGACCAGCGCAAGTAGTAATTCATAAGAAGAATGGTCAAATTCAAACTGAACATACTTATGGAAACGACCCGTTTCCACCAGAAGGTTGATTGGAGATTCTCTACCGTACATGAGTTGGTACCTCTGGCAGGCTAAAAAGGAAGACGGGTTGAAAGTCTAGCGAATGCTTCAATGCGTACTTTAGCCAATCGAG
>Ga0194120_10001994_pt1 | contig 35891 bp, 27 predicted proteins | sample TA2MahCa65mmetaG_FD_148642 | JGI IMG/M metagenome (GOLD analysis project Ga0194120, IMG submission 148642) | Freshwater microbial communities from Lake Tanganyika, Tanzania - TA2015019 Mahale Deep Cast 65m | ecosystem: Environmental > Aquatic > Freshwater > Lake | place: Tanzania: Lake...
GGCGCCGGCCGGCGGCCTCGCGCCGAGCCAGGCGAGCGAGACTTCGCTGCTCTATACCTCGGGCACGACCGGCCGACCCAAGGGCTGCATCCTGACCAATCTTTATTATCTCAATGCCGGGCGCTGGTACGCCGACCTCGGCGGCCTGGTCAGCTTTCGGCAAGGCCAGGAGCGAGTCTACAACCCGCTGCCGCTCTATCACATGAACGCGCAGGCGGTTTCGGCCACCGCCGCCATCCTGACCGGCGGCTGCCTGATCATGCCCGACCGGTTCCATCCCAAGCATTGGTGGGCCGACATCGCCGCGACGCGGGCCAGCATCGTCCACTATCTCGGCATCGTCCCGCCGGTCTTGCTCAACCAGCCGGAGACGCCCGAGGAGCGCGCGCACCGGGTGCGCTTCGGCATCGGCGCCGGGGTCGAGCCGCAGCTTCACGCCGTGTTCGAGCGCCGCTTCGGTTTCCCCCTGGTCGAGGTCTGGGGCATGACCGAAACCGGCCGCATCACCGCCGATTGCCACGAGCCCCGCCGGATCGATACCCGCGCCTTCGGCCGGCCGCTCAAGGACCTCGAAGGCCGGGTGGTCGACGACCAGGATCGCGAGGTGCCGCGCGGCACGCCGGGCGAATTGGTGGTGCGCGCGGCCGGACCCGATCCGCGCCGCGCCTTCTTCTCGGGCTATCTCAAGAACCCGCAGGCGACCGAGGAAGCCTGGCGCGGCGGCTGGTTCCATACCGGCGACGTCGTCACCCAGGACGCAAGCGACATGTTCTATTTCGTCGACCGCAAGAAGAACATCATCCGCCGCTCGGGCGAGAACATCGCCGCCGCCGAGATCGAGGCCTGCATCCAGGCCCATCCCGAGGTGGCGCAAGTGGCGGTGCTGGCGGTGCCGGACGAGCTGCGCGAGGAAGAGGTCATGGCCTGCTTGGTGCCGATGCCGGGGGTGGCGGGAGACGCCGCCCTGGCCGACCGGGTGATGGCGTGGTGCCTGGAGAAGCTGGCCTATTACAAGGCGCCGGGGTGGATCGCGATGCTGGGCAAGCTGCCCACCACCGGGACGCAGAAAGTGCAGAAGACCCAGATCTTCCCGGGCGGCGAGGATCCGCGCCGGCGACCGGGCGTGCTGGACCTGCGCGGGCGCAAGAAGCGAAGCTGATCAGAAGGCGGCGCGCACCGTCTCGGCCATCAGCGAGACCCGCTCCAGCGCAGCCTTGAGTTCGCGATGGTCGCGGCGCTTGAGATGCGCGGGCTCGATGCGCGAGGCCGGCTCGCGGCCGGCGGCGATGTCGGCCAATTGTTGATCGAGCGCGAGGCGCATCAACACGCGCAGCGCTTCGGCCAGGCCCTGGGCATCGTCCTCGTTGAGCGACTTGTGCTCGGCCAAAAGCGCGATGCGCCTGAGGGTCGCGACCTCGGCGATGCCGTGCTTGAGTGCCATCACCCGCGCCCCCGAGGTCAGGGTCAACAATCCTCCGCGTTTGAGTTCGAGTTTGCCGCGTTCGGTGCGCAGCCGACCGAAGGGACCGAGCGCCGTGCCGTGCTGGCCGGCCTGGTCCGCCAACAGGCGGAGGAAAGGTGGCGACTTGGCGGCTTGGGCGACGGCGTAGGTGCGCAGGGCCTGCGACAGGCTGCCGTCGCCGCCGGCATGGCGGAAGTCGTAGAAGATATCGACCGAAAGCAGGCTGTCGCCCTGCGGTCGTGACACCCAGCCGTCGATGCGGCGCTTCCATTCCGAGAGCGAACCCCGCCACTTGGCCTCGCGCGCCATCACCCCGCCCTTGCACAAGGGCACGCCCGCGGCATCCAAGGTCTCGGCCAGCATCGCGCCCATGCGCGCGAAATAGGCGTCGGCCTCGGCCGGGGCCGAGTCGGCCCAGACCAGGGCATTGTCCTGGTCGGCGGAAAACAGGCTTTCGCCGCGGCCGCCCGAACCCAGCACCAGCACTGCCCAGGGCGCCGGCGCCTCGCCCAGCGCGGCCTCGGCCAAGCGGGCGGCGCGCGCGGTGGTGTCGCGCAGCACGTTCGACAGCATCACGGCTACGCCGGGCGCATCGACGCCCTCGTCCAAGAGCCCGCGCGCCAGGCCGGGCAGAAGCGCGCGCGCGGTCTTCAACGCCTGGACATCGGTCGCGATCTCGATCTGATCGCCCAGCGCCAGGGCTGCGCCCGCGCGCAGCTTGATCAGGGCGCGGTTGGTGACCATGCCGACCGGCCGGCCGGCGGCATCGACCACGGGCAAATGCCGCACCCCCAGCCGCTGCATGCGGCCGATGGCGACATAGACCAGCGCATCGTCCTGCACGGTGACGACGCGGCGCGTCGCCAGCGAATCGATCGGTCCGTCCAGCGCCGCGCCGGTGGCGACGGCGTTGAGCACGTCGTGTTCGGTGACGATGCCGTCGATCCGTCCCCCGGCATCGGCCAGCACCAGCGCGCTGATCTTGCGCGCGCGCATGGCTTGGGCGGCGGCGCGGATGGTGGTGTCGGGCGCGGCCGTCGCCAGCGGCGCCGACATGATGTCGCCGACGCGGTGCCGATAGGGGAAGCTGTCGAGGCGCTCCTGCGGTGCCGCGTCGCTCACGGCACCCAGCCCTGGGCGCGCTGGCCGGCGATGGCGCGGCGCGCGCGCTCGGAAAAGGCGCGGACTTGGCCCAGCGAGACGATGCCGCGCTCGGCCAGACGGTGGACCATGCGGCGATAAAGCTCGGCCACCAGCAGCGCATCGCCCAACGCCGTGTGCCGGCCGGCCGGATCGACGCCGTGGCGGTGCGCCACGTCCTCGAGATCGAACGCGGTCTCGCCCGGATCCAGCGCCTCGGCCAGGCGCAGCGTGCACAGCCAGGGCGGCTCGACGAAGGCGATGCCGGCGCGCTCGCAGCCCAGCCGCGTCAGCTTGAGATCGAAGGCGATGTTGTGGCCGATGACGACGCAACCCGTCATCAGCTTGGCGATCTCGGGCCAATGCACGGCGAAGGCCGAGGCATTGGCGACCATGGCGTCGGTGATGCCGTGAACGCCGGTGGTCGAGCGCGGAATGCGGCGCTCGGGCCGCACCAGCCGATCAAGGCTGGCGCGCGGGTAGATGCGGTCGCCATGCAGCCGCACCGCGCCGATGGCGACGATGCGGTCGGTGCCGGCGTCGAGCCCGGTGGTCTCGGTATCGAACGACAGCACCGGCAACGCCGCCAGCGCGGTGTTGTCGTCGGGCGGGCCGCGCACCGCCGGCGGCTGTTCCATCAGGTCGAAATTGTGCTCGATCCCGGGGGTCCAGCGCGCCTCGGTTCCGGGAAAGGTTATCAGCGTGCCGACTTCGTGCAGGGCCACGACTCGGCCGTCGATGGTGCGCCCGCCCATGGTGCGCAGCTCGGCGCGGATCGGCTGCCCGGCGGCTTCGGCGCGCGCGATAGCCGCGACCAGATCGTCGCGCCAGACCACGTCGAACAGGCTGGTGCCGGGCGCGGCCGAGCCGCCCAGCGCCGCGCGTCCGGGCCGGTTGATCAGCGACACCAAGCCGGTCGGCGTCAGCATGACCACGCCATCGGCCAGGCCGCCGATGACCTGAGCCATGCGCGGATCGGGCTCGGCGCCCCGCGCCGCCAGCCCGGCGATGGCCTGGGCCATGCGCCCGACCTCGTCCTTGCGAGCCGCCAGATCGCGCGGCGGCAGGGCGCCCGCCAGGGCGCTCAATCGAAGACGCTCGAGTTCGCCGAAATGGGTGTCGGCAAGAACGTGGATGATCCAGAGCCCGCAGCCGACCGCCGTGACGGCGACGATGGTCGCCAGCAGGGCCGGCGACAGGCCCTGCTCGGCATCGACCCAAAGCACGACCGCACTCAGCGCCAGCGCTCCGCCTGCCGCGACCGCCAGCGCCCGGGTCAGCGATCCGCGCGTCATGGCTTGGCTTCGGGCTCGGCCAGAAGCGAAGCGATCACGGCGGCGGAGTCGAGCCGCTTGGCCAGTTGGTCGTTGAAGATGGTAAACCGGAACTGCACGGTGGCCAGGATAGCGTCCTGATCGCGATGCGTAAAACGCCGGTGCAGGGGCAGGGTCTCGAACATGCGCTCGCCGACCGGCTCGGCCAAGTCGGCCGGGATGCGCGGCGGCCGAGTGCGGGCCTGGGCAAAGGCCTCGGCAAATGCCGCCGCCGCTTCGGCGCTGCGGTCGGGATGGTTGGGCGGCACCGGCACATGGGCGATCAGCGGTGCGTGACGGCCGGCCAGGCGTTCGGCCACGCGGCCGGCCTGGGTGCCGGCGGCCGCGCGCAGGCGGCCCTCGGTCATGGTCAAGAGCGGCCCGATCATGGCGACATAGGATTCGTAGATGCAGATCCGCAGCGCGTCCAGGAACATGGCCTCGGTGTAGAGCTGCGGGCTGAACCAGTGCGCGCGGGCCTCGACATAGTCCATCGGCACCTTCTGCGCGATGTGATTGGCCTCGGCCCGGATCGCCTCGAAAAGCCCGGCGGCATGCGCGATCGGGTCGGGCCGGAAATGGCGGATCAGGCGTCCCAGCATGTGACTAATTCGCAAATATCGGGCCGAAATGGCAAGCAGCAAACCGTTGTCAGTCCGCTGGGACTCATGGTACGGTGACTCGATTCGGGTGCCAATCCAACGGGGTGAAGTTATGTCCGACAAGAATCCGTTGTCAAAAGAGCAATTCGCCGAATATTGGCGGCGCACATCGAACCTGATGTGGACGCTGATGATCATCTGGGCGATTTTCGGCTACGTCGTGCCGTTCTTCGCGGCCGAATTGAACCGTATCGTCATCTTCGGGTTCCCGCTGGGCTTCTACTTCGGCGCCCAGGGATCGCTGATCGTGTTCGTCGTCATCTGCTTCTGGAACGCTTTCGCCCAGGACAAGATCGACGACGAATTCGGCGTGTCGGACGAGTAAGGGGGACAAGCCATCATGGCCATGAAAGTGGAAGGCGGCTTCGTCGCCAATCTGGGGCGGATCTACGCCTGGTACACGGGCGGGTTCATCGGCTTCACCATCTTCCTCGGCATCCTCGAGGCGGTGGGCGTGCCGAACAAGGTCATCGGTTATCTGTTCGTGTTCCTGACGCTGGCGGTCTACGCCATCATCGGCGTGCTGGCACGAACCGCGCAGCTCTCGGAATACTACGTCGCCGGCCGCGTCGTGCCGGCATTCTACAACGGCATGGCGACCGGCGCCGACTGGATGAGCGCGGCCTCGTTCATCGGCATGGCCGGCTCGCTCTACTTCCTCGGCTATGACGGCTTGGCCTTCGTGCTGGGCTGGACCGGCGGCTACTGCCTGGTCGGCGTGCTGCAGGCGCCCTACCTGCGCAAGTTTGGCCAGTACACCGTGCCCGACTTCTTCGCCGCCCGCTTCGGCGGCAACGTCGCCCGCTTCTGGGCCGTGGTCGTGCTGATCACCGCCAGCTTCACCTATGTCGTGGCGCAGATCGTCGGCGTCGGCATCATCACCTCGCGCTTCCTGGGCCTGGACTTCCAGGTGGCGTGCTTCGTCGGCCTGGTCGGCATCCTGCTGTGCTCGATGCTGGGCGGGATGAAGGCGGTGACCTGGACCCAGGTGGCGCAGTACATCATCCTGATCATCGCCTACCTGATCCCGGTGATCGTGATGTCGGCCAAGGTCACGGGCGTGCCGATCCCGCAGCTGATGTACGGCCAGGCGCTGGAGAAGATCACGGCGCTGGAGAAGACGCTGGGCATCGCCTTGCCGCATGCCGCGGCCTATCCCGACGGCAAGGGCGGCGCCAGCGCGCTCAAGATGTGGAACTTCCTGGCGCTGAACCTGTGCTTGATGGTCGGCACCGCGGCGCTGCCGCACATCCTGATGCGCTACTTCACCACCCCCTCGGTCCGTCAGGCGCGGATGAGCGTGGGTTGGAGCCTGTTCTTCATCTTCCTGCTCTACTTCACGGCTCCGTCCTACGCCGCTTTCGCCAAGCTCGAGGTCTACCAGAACGTGATCGGCTCGCAGATGGCCAATCTGCCGGGATGGATCGCGGAATGGGGCCGGGTCGGCGTGGTCGGGGCGTGCGATGCGCCCAATGCCGCGCAGATCTACTCGATGTGCCGTGGCGTGACCGGCAACAACGACGGCGTTCTGCAGTTGGCCGAATTCCGCATCAACACCGACGCGGTCGTGTTGGCGACCCCGGAAATCGCGGGCCTGCCCTACGTGATCTCGGGGCTGGTGGCGGCGGGCGGCTTGGCGGCGGCGCTGTCGACCGCGGATGGGCTGTTGTTGGCGATCGCCAACGCGCTCAGCCACGACATCTACTACAAGATGATCGATCCGCAGGCCGACACCAAGCGGCGCCTGATCACCAGCCGCGTGCTGCTGCTGCTGGTGGCGTTGATCGCGGCCTATGTCGCGGGCGTGCTGGGTGCCGACATCCTGTTCCTGGTGTCGTGGGCGTTTTCGATCGCGGCCGCCGGCCTGTTCGCCGGCATCGTGCTCGGGATCTGGTCCAAGAACACCACCAATGCCGGCGGCATCTGGGGCGTCATCGCCGGCTACGGCGCCTGCATGATCGTGTTGGTGTTCACCGAGTTCTACGGCCCGGCGTTCAAGGCCTTCCTGGCGAATTTCGGCATCCCGGTCGACATCGTCAGGATCCGCGGACGCGAGGTGGGCTACATCCTCGGCATCAACAACATCTCCTGCGGCATCTTCGGCATCCCGCTGTCGTTCATCGTCACCTACCTGGTCAGCCGGGTGACGACGGCGCCGTCGCAAGAGATGCAGGACTTCGTCGAATCGATCCGCGTCCCGGCCGGCAAGGTCCGCCTGGCCGAGGGCGCGCAAGCGGCGACGGAGTAGCGTTCGGCATTCGACTGCCGGGGCGGGGGCCGCGGGGTCCCCGCCCTTTCTCTTTGCGCTGAAGCGGCCGAGGGCAGCACGCGATGAATTCCACCCCGCACTTCGTCTGGGACTATCTGCCGTTCTGGGTCGTCAACTATGGCCTGGCGGTGGTGATGTGGAGCTGCATCGCCCGCTTTCTCCTGGGCTTTTTCGCCTTCCGCCTGCAGACCAACTACATCTGGCGGGCTTTCGTCGGCTTGACTCAGTGGGCGGTGACGGCGACGGCCTGGGTCACGCCGCGCTACATCCATCCCATCCTCTTGCCGCCGATCGCGGCGCTGTGGCTGTTCTATCTGCGGATCGCGGTGTTCCTGGCGATGTGGAACGCCGGCATGACGCCCAGCATCGCGCCGCCGGCGGCGGGCTGAGCCATGGAGCGGCGGCACATTTTCATGGCGACGGTGGCGGTGGCGGTGGCGAACGGCATCTTCACGCCCTACCTCTCGATCCTGGTGGCGTTTTCGCCGATGTGGTACCCGACCTGGCTGCCGGGAGAGGCGTCCTATCTGTTCATGCTGGCCAGCCTATTGGCCTCGACCACGACGCTGATGCTGGCCGGGATTCCGGCGACGCTGATCGAGCGATCCTTTCCCGACCTGGCCAAGCACGACGCCGAGCTGTGGGCCTGGCTTGGCTTCACCGTCCTATTGTCGTTCGACGGCCTCATGCGCATGCTGGGCTATCTCGTGAGCTGAGGAGCCCTTGGCGTGGACGAGTTGGGCCGCATCCGGGAAATGGCGCAGCGCTCGGTCGGCCGTGCCTGCATGTTCGCCGCGCTGGCGCTGTGGGCGACGGTGTTCGGGCTGATCGCTTGGCCGGTGATGGCGATGAAGACCGGGGCGATCCTTTGCGGCCTGGCGGCGGCGGTGCTGGCGCTGAAGGCGCTGCAGGCGGCCAGACGCGATTACCGGCGCTCGGAGGCGTGGCTGCTGATGGGCCGTCGGCACGATCTCCAAGAAAGCCACGCGCGGATCGCGATCCCGCGCATCCTGGCCGAGACCTTCTGGCGCTTCGCCACCGGCGCGGCGGCGATCTCGCTGGTGTTCTGGACGATGGCGCTGGGGCTGTGGCTGGCGGCACCGGCTCCGGCGCCGACGCAGGGTCTACAAGGTCAGGGCCGGGTGGTGATTTCCCACACCGCCTCGAAGAACTCGGCCGGGCGGTCGCAGGGCGCGGCCGATGCCTGGGGCGCGGCGCCGGCCTGCTGCGGCGCGGCCTTGACCACGCCGATGCCGCGCATGCGCAGGCCGAGATCCTTCTGGTCGACCGTCACCATCTTCATTCCGCCCTCGATCTCCTTGCCGCCGATGTCGCCGAGCGGGCAGGTCGAGGCGTAGACCCGAAGCTGCTCGACCCCGAAGGGCGGCTGGACCTTGAGTTCGAACTGATCGCCGCGATCGGGCACCTGCACCGGCGCCCCGCCGGGGAAGAAATTGGCGTAGCGGAAGCGGTTGGGCAGAAGCTGCACCGTGTCGCCGCTGACGTCGCGATAGAGGATGGTGCCGAAAAACGGCTTGTTGCCCTGCATGCGCACGACGATGGTCTCGCCGGCGCGGTAGGTCTTGCGCTCGGTCCACAGCTTCAGCGACAGCGGCGCCTCGGCGCTTTGCAGCGCGCGCTGGACGCGCTCGGAATTGGCGTCCTGAAGCCGGACGACGAATTCGCCCTTGACCCAGAAGCGGTAAATGCGGTCGGTGCCGAGGCCGAGATCCTTTTCCTCGAGGATGCGATAGCGCGCCGCATTCGAGGTCTCGACCACCTGGATGTCGAATTCCAGGTCCTTGACGCGGGTGAAGCTCTTGAGATGCGCGCCGATCTTCTCGGCCGCGCGCTGGATCGCCATGTTGCGCGCGGTGTCGCGCGCCCGGCCCAAGGGGGTGTCGTCGCCGACCGCCATCTGCCCATCGGCCTCGGCGATGGCGGTGCGGGACTCGGAATCGGCCCAGGCCGGCACGGCCAGCAAAAGGGCGAACAGGAGCCAGAGGCGCATGCCGGTATTCTCCCCCAAGCCACGGGCGGCGGGCAAGCCGTTAACGCGCCGGCCCTGCCCCCTATTCCCGGATATCGGCGCGGGAAGCGGCGCGTCTGGGCCCGGCAGGATTCGAACCTGCGACAACGCCGTTATGAGCGGCGCGTTCTGACCGCTGAACTACGGGCCCGGACGTGCGAACCGGGCGAGATTATCACTGGTCGAGGAAGGAGCGCAGCTTGCGCGACCGGCTGGGGTGCTTGAGCTTGCGCAGCGCCTTGGCCTCGATCTGGCGTATGCGCTCGCGCGTCACCGAGAACTGCTGGCCGACCTCCTCCAGGGTGTGGTCGGTGTTCATGCCGATGCCAAAGCGCATGCGCAGCACGCGCTCCTCGCGCGGCGTCAGGCTGGCCAGCACGCGGGTGGTGGTCTCGCGCAGATTGCCCTGGATGGCGGCGTCGATCGGCAGCACCGCGTTCTTGTCCTCGATGAAGTCGCCGAGATGCGAATCCTCCTCGTCGCCGATCGGGGTCTCCAGGCTGATCGGCTCCTTGGCGATCTTCAGCACCTTGCGCACCTTCTCCAGCGGCATGCCCAGCCGCACCGCCAGTTCCTCGGGCGTCGGCTCGCGGCCGATCTCGTGCAGCATCTGGCGGCTGGTGCGGACCAGCTTGTTGATGGTCTCGATCATGTGCACCGGGATGCGGATGGTGCGCGCCTGATCGGCGATCGAGCGGGTGATGGCCTGGCGGATCCACCAGGTGGCGTAGGTCGAGAACTTGTAGCCGCGGCGGTACTCGAACTTGTCGACCGCCTTCATCAGGCCGATATTGCCTTCCTGGATCAGGTCAAGGAACTGCAGGCCGCGGTTGGTGTACTTCTTGGCGATCGAGATCACCAGCCGCAGATTGGCCTCGACCATCTCTTTCTTGGCCCGGCTGGCCTCGCGTTCGCCCTGCTGGACGGTGCGGACGATGCGGCGGAACTCGCCGATCTCGAGCCCCAGCGCCTGGGCGTGCTCGAGGATCTGGCCGCGCAGCGTGCCGATGTCCTTGGCCTCGCGCTTGGCGAAGTTCTTCCAGCCCTTTTCCGGCAGCGATTCGATGCGGCGCGCCCAGTCCTTGCGCAGTTCCGAGCCGAAATGGGCCTTGAGGAAGGCCTCGCGCGGCACGCGATGGCGCTCGGCCAGCCGCAGCAGCTGGCCCTCGATCATCATCAGCTTCTTGTTCCAGCCGTAAAGCTCGGTGACCAGGTCCTCGATGCGCCCGCCGTTGAGGCGCACCTTGCTCATGGTCTCGACCAGCTCGGCGCGCAGCTTGAGATATTTCTTGTCCTGGCGCTTTTCGACCGGCTTGCCGGCCAGCGCGGCCGACAGCCGGCCCTCCTGCATGCGCGACAGCTTCTTGTAGGTGGCGGTGACCTTGTCGAATAGCGCCACCACTTGCGGCTTGAGCTCCTGCTCCATCGCCGCGAGCGAGGGGTTGCCGTCGTCGTCGAGCGGGTCGCCGCCCTCGGGCGCGCCCTCGGCCGGGGCCTCGCCGCTCTCCTCTTTTTCTTCCTCGGCGCGGGCGGCGGAATCGGCCCCGCCGGGCGTGCCGTAGGTGGCCTCGAGGTCGATGACGTCGCGCAGCAGCCGCTTGCCGGCGACCAGTTCGTCGCGCCAGCCGGCGATGGCGCGGAAGGTCAGCGGGCTTTCGCAGATGCCGCCGATCATGGTGTCGCGGCCGGCCTCGATGCGCTTGGCGATGGCGATCTCGCCCTCGCGCGAAAGCAGCTCGACCTTGCCCATTTCGCGCAGGTACATCCGCACCGGATCGTCGGTGCGGTCAAGCGGGCCTTCCTCGATCTCGGCGCCCTGGGCGACCTGCGGTTCGGGGGCTTCCTCGGCCGCCGGAGTCGCGGCGGCGGCGGGCGTTTCCTCGGCGTCGCCTTCGCTGTCCTCGGTCTCGACCACGTTGATGCCCATTTCCTGGAGCATCGTCATGGTGTCCTCGATCTGCTCGGAGGACATCTGGTCGGGCGGCAGGGCGGCGTTGAGTTCGTCGAGCGTGACGTAGCCGCGGGTCTTGCCCTTGGTCAGCAGCTTCTTGACCGCCTGGTTGGTCGAATCGAGCAGCGGGCTGTCGGGCGCCTCGGGCGGCGCTTCGGCTTCTTCGCTGGTCGTGGCGGTTTTCTGGGCCATGCGCCGCTCGCTCCCGATGGTAGCGGACCTGAGACAGCAAAAAGACCGGCAGGGTTTCCCCGGCCGGACCGGTCGACTAGGTGTTGCCGTCCTCGCCGCCGTTGCCGGCGGGGGTGAGGGCGGCCAAGCGCTCGAAATTCTGCGCCGTCGGCTCGGCCGCGAAGCGATTGCGTTCCGCTTCGAGCTCGGCCGGGCGCATCCGACGGTCGCGATAATGCGTCAGCGCATTGCCGAAGTTCTCGCGCACCGTCTCCGGCCTGGCCTCCGGCTTGATCCAGCTATGGGTGTGCTCGACCCGCGCCTGAACCAGCCGGTCGAGCACCTCAGCCTGACCGGACGCAATGACATGGGCGTTTACGGCAGCTTTGTCAAGCGCTGTGGCGGTATCGGCGCGGCCCGCGGCAAGATCGAGCAAGGTCCTGCGGATGGCGTCTAACTCTTTGTTCTGCAAAGATAAATCCGCCAGCCTCTCGGCCGATTCGGCGATCAGGAAGGGGTGATTGATCAGGGCCAGGACCAGCGTCCGTTCCTGCGCCGCCTCGGGCGCCGGCATCTCCCGGATCGGCGCCTGCCAGGCGGTCTGAGGCGGCGGGCGCATCAGGCCGCGCGGACCCTGCCGGAAGGCCGGCCGGCGCGGCCCCATCGTCGGCCGGGCATCGAACGGCCGGCGGGCGCTGTAAAGCTCCTCGTCGACCCGCCGCCGAAACTCGTCGCCGTAGAATCGGCGGACGCCCTCGTCGCCGATCCGCCCCACCATGTCGCGCAGCCGAGCCCGCACCATGGCCTTCTGTTCGGGCGTGTCGGGCGCGCGCTCGCCGAGCGCGATTCGCCAAAGAACTTGGGACAAGGGCGTCGCCGCATCGAGACAGGCACGCATCGCCTCGGGTCCCTGGGCGCGGATCAGGCTGTCGGGATCCTGGCCCGAGGGCAGCACGGCGAAGCGCAGCGACTGACCCGGACGCAGCAGCGGCAAGGCGCGCTCGGCGGTGCGGGCCTGGGCGGCCTGGCCGGCGGCGTCGCCGTCGAGGCAGATCACCGGCTCGGGGGCGAGGCGCCAGAGTTCGACCAGATGATCCTCGGTCAGCGCAGTCCCCAGCGGCGCCACCGCGCCCTCGAACCCGGCCAGCGCCAGCGCGATCACGTCCATATAGCCTTCGGCCACGATCAGCGCCTGGCCCTTGGCCGCGGCCTCGCGGGCATGGTGCAGCTGGTAGAGGGTGCGGCTTTTCTGGAACAGCGGGGTCTCGGGCGAATTGATGTATTTGGGCTTGTCGTCGCCCAGCGCGCGGGCGCCGAAGGCCACCACCCGGCCGCGCCGGTCGGCGACCGGGAAGATCACGCGATTGCGGAAAAAGTCGAACGGCTTGTTGTCGGACTCGCGCGCGCGCCTCAGGCCGGCCTCGATCAGCAGGTCCTCGGCGAAGCCCTGCCGCACCAGCGCCGGCCCCAACGCATCGAAGGAATCGGGCGCGTAGCCGAGGCGGAATCGCGCCAACGCCTCGCGGCCAAGCCCGCGACCCGCCAGATAGTCGCGCCCGCGCTCGCCGGCCTGGGTCGCAAGCTGGGCCACGAACCAGAGCGCCGCCGCCTCCATCGCCTCGCCGATGGTCTTGCGGCGCTTTTCGCGCGCCTCGGATTCGGGATCGGGATCGGGCAGGGCCATGCCGGCCAGATCGGCCAGATGCTTGACCGCCTCGAGAAAGGCCATGCCCTCGGCGCGGGTCAGGAAATCGAACACGTTGCCGCCGGCGCCGCAGCCGAAGCAATGGAACACGCCCTTCTGGTCGTTGACCCGGAAGGAGGGCGTCTTTTCGTTGTGGAACGGGCACAGGCCCTTCTGTTCCTTGCCGTCGCGCTGCAAGCGGACGCGCTTGCCCACCACCTGCGTCAGCGGCACGCGGTTCTTGAGTTCCTCGAGAAAGGCGGGAGGAAAAGCCATGGTCGCCGTCCTCCCCAGACGGCCGCGGTCCCAGCCTAGTCCTTGAGCTTGGCGCGCACCAGTTCGCCGGCGCGGGCGAAATCCATCTGGCCGGCGAACTTGACCTTGAGCGCGCCCATCACCTTGCCGGTGTCGCGCAGGCCCTTGGCGCCGACCTCGGCGATCGCCGCCGCCACCGCCGCGGCCACCGCCGCCTCGTCCATCTGGCGCGGCAGGAAGCCCTCGATGATGGCGATCTCCTCGCGCTCCTGCTCGGCCAGGTCGAGTCGGCCGCCACGCTCGTACAGCGCGATGCTGTCGCGGCGCTGGCGCACCATCGACTGCAGCAGCCGCATCACGTCCTCGTCGCCGATGCCGTCGCGGCTGCCGGTGTCGCGATGGGCGATGTCGCGATCCTTGAGCGCCGCCAGGATCAGGCGCACGGTGGCGACGCGGCGCTGTTCGCCGGATTTCATCGCCGTCTTGAGGGAATCGGAAAAGGCGGTACGCAGGGCAGAGGCGGTCATGGAGAATCCAAGAAATACACCGACCCCTTAGCCATAGACTCAAATCGGCGGGAAGGCAAAAAATTGTCGCAACGCTTTGATTTGGCGAAATATTTTTGTCCGAGTCGGGGTTGACCTCGGGCCGGTTCAAGGCTATTTCCGCGCCCGCCAGGAGCGGGATCGGCCCGCCCGGCACCCAAGGTCCCAAGATGTCCTCTGCCGCGCCCCTTCCGAGGCCACACGCTGACGCAAGCGCGGCCTTGGTATTGGCCGACGGCTCGGTGTTCAAGGGCCAGGGTATCGGCGCGCGCGGGCTGGCGGTGGGCGAGGTGTGTTTCAATACCGCCATGACCGGCTATCAGGAAATCCTCAGCGATCCTTCTTATGCCGGCCAGATCATTACCTTCACCTTTCCCCATATCGGCAATGTCGGCGCCAATGGCGAGGATCGCGAATCGATCAACCCGGCGGCGCGCGGCCTGATCCTGCGCGCGCCCATCACCCAGTCCTCGAACTGGCGCGCGGCCGAAGGCCTCGACGCTTGGCTGGAGCGCGCCGGCCTGGTCGGCATCGCCGGACTCGATACCCGCGCGCTGACCCGCCGCATCCGCGATCTGGGCGCGCCCAACGGCGCCGTGCTGCACGCCCCCGAGGGACTCGACCTCGACCGCGCCGCCGCCGCCGCGCGCGGCTTCCCCGGTCTCGAAGGCCTCGACCTGGCCAAGGACGTAAGCTGCACCCAGGCCTATCGCTGGACCGCGGGCGGCTGGAACTGGGGTGAAGGTTTTGCCGAGGCCAAGGCGCCGCGCTTCCATGTCGTCGCGGTCGATTACGGGGTCAAGCACAACATCCTGCGTTCGCTGGTCGATGTCGGCTGCCGCGTCACGGTGTTGCCGGCGCAAAGCAGCGCCGCCGAGGTGCTGCGCCAGGCGCCCGACGGCGTGTTCCTGTCCAACGGCCCGGGCGATCCGGCCGCCACCGGCCGCTATGCCGTGCCGACGATCCGCGGCGTGATCGATGCCGGCGTGCCGCTGTTCGGCATCTGCCTCGGCCATCAGATGCTGGCGCTGGCGCTGGGCGCGCGCACCGCCAAGATGCATCTCGGCCACCGCGGCGCCAATCACCCGGTCAAGGATCTCGATACCGGCAAGGTCGAGATCACCAGCCAGAACCACGGCTTCGCCGTGGTGCCGGACTCGATCCCGGCCGGGGTGACGGTGACGCATCGCTCGCTGTTCGACGGCTCGATCGAGGGCCTGCGGGTCGAGGGCAAGCCGGTGTTTTCGGTGCAATACCATCCCGAGGCCTCGCCCGGCCCCAAGGACAGCGCCTACCTGTTCCGCCGCTTCGCCGCCCTGATGGAGCGTCGCCATGCCTAGGCGCGACGATATCCGTTCGATCCTGATCGTCGGCGCCGGCCCGATCGTCATCGGCCAGGCCTGCGAATTCGACTATTCCGGCACCCAGGCCTGCAAGGCGCTGCGGGCCGAGGGCTATCGCGTCGTGCTGGTCAATTCCAATCCGGCCACGATCATGACCGATCCCGAACTGGCCGATGCCACTTATGTCGAGCCGATCACGCCCGCCTTCGTCGCCCGCATCCTCGAACGCGAGCGGCCCGACGCGCTGCTGCCGACCATGGGCGGGCAGACCGCGCTCAACACCGCCATCGCCCTGGCCGAGGACGGCACGCTGGATCGGCTGGGCGTCAAGCTGATCGGCGCCAGCCGCGATGCCATCCGCAAGGCCGAGGACCGCGCGCTGTTCCGCGACGCCATGACCCGGATCGGACTGCAATGCCCGGAAAGCCGCATCGTCCGCAGCCTGGCCGAGGCGCGCGCGGCGCTGGAGCAGATCGGCCTGCCGGCCATCATCCGCCCCTCCTTCACCCTCGGCGGCCAGGGCGGCGGCATCGCCCGCACCGCGCGCGAATTCGATTCGATCGTCGCCACCGGCCTCGATGCCTCGCCGGTGCACGAAGTGCTGATCGAGCAGTCGGTGCTGGGCTGGAAGGAATACGAGATGGAGGTCGTGCGCGACCGCGCCGACAACTGCATCATCGTCTGCTCGATCGAGAACGTCGATCCGATGGGCGTGCATACCGGGGATTCGATCACCGTCGCCCCGGCGCTGACCCTGACCGACAAGGAATACCAGCGCATGCGCGACGCCTCGATCGCTGTGCTGCGCGAGATCGGCGTCGATACCGGCGGCTCCAACGTCCAGTTCGCGGTCGATCCCGCCACCGGCCGCATGCTGGTGATCGAGATGAACCCGCGCGTCAGCCGTTCCTCGGCGCTGGCCTCGAAGGCGACCGGCTTTCCGATCGCCAAGATCGCCGCCAAGCTGGCGATCGGCTACACGCTGGACGAGCTGACCAACGACATCACCGGCTCGACCCCGGCCAGCTTCGAGCCCACCATCGACTACGTCGTCACCAAGATTCCCCGCTTCACCTTCGAGAAGTTTCCCGACGCCGAGCCGCTGCTCGGCACCTCGATGAAGTCGGTCGGCGAGGCGATGGCGATCGGCCGCTGCTTCGCCGAATCGCTGCAGAAGGCGCTGCGCTCGCTCGAGACCGGGCTGGCCGGCCTGGACGAGGTCGAGCCGCCGGGCGAAGGCGCGCCGGCCGACCGGCTGCGCGCGGCCTTGCCCAGATTTGCGCCCGACCGGTTGCTGCTGATCGCCCAGGCATTTCGCGCCGGCCTTTCGGCGGCCGAGATCGCGGGTTTGACCAATTACGATCCCTGGTTCCTCGAGCAGATCGAAAATCTGGTGCGGATCGAGGAGCGCGTGCGGCGGGACGGCTTGCCGGGCGATGCCGCCGGGCTGGCCGCGCTCAAGCGGCTGGGCTTCTCCGATGCGCGGCTCGGCAAGCTGAGCGGACAAGGCGAGACGGCGGTGCGCGATCTGCGCGACCGGCTGGGCCTCGCGCCTGCGTTCAAGCGGGTCGATACCTGCGCCGCCGAATTCGCCTCGCAAACGCCCTATCTCTATTCCTCCTACGAAAGCGACGGCACGGCCCCGGCCGAGGACGAGGCCGCGCCGACGACCAAAAGGAAAGTGGCGATCCTGGGCGGCGGCCCCAACCGCATCGGCCAGGGCATCGAGTTCGACTATTGCTGCGTGCATGCGGTCCAGGGCCTGCGCCAGGCGGGCTACGAGACCATCATGATCAACTGCAACCCCGAGACCGTGTCGACCGACTACGACACCGCCGATCGGCTCTATTTCGAGCCGCTGACGGTCGAGGACGTGTTGGCGGTGCTGCGCGCCGAGGCGCGTTCGGGCGAACTGGTCGGCGCGATCGTGCAGTTCGGCGGCCAGACGCCGCTGAAACTGGCCGCTGGACTGGCCAAGGCCGGAATTCCGATCCTGGGCACGCCGGTCGAGGCGATCGATCTGGCCGAGGACCGCCAGCGGTTCCTCGAACTGATCGAACGCTTGGGCTTGCGCCAGCCGCCTTCGGGCACGGCGTTCTCGGCCATGGAGGCGGTGCAGGTCGCGCGGCGCATCGGCTATCCGGTGCTGGTGCGGCCGTCCTATGTGCTGGGCGGGCGGGCCATGCGCGTGGTCAGCGACGAGTCCGAATTGCTGGCCTGGTTCGGCGAGGCGCTGCGGGTGTCGGGCGACAATCCGGTGCTGGTCGATCGCTATCTGGCCAACGCGATCGAGGTCGATGTCGACGCCATCGCCGATCGCCGCGAAGCGGTCGTGGCCGGCGTGATGGAGCACATCGAGGAGGCCGGCATCCATTCCGGCGATTCCGCCTGTTCGCTGCCGCCCTATTCGCTGGCGCCCGCGATCGTGACCGAGATCGAACGCCAGACCGCGGCCTTGGCCAAGGGGCTGGGCGTGGTCGGGCTGATGAACGTGCAGTACGCCGTGAGCGAGGGCCAGGTCTACGTGCTGGAAGTCAATCCGCGCGCCTCGCGCACCGTGCCCTTCGTCGCCAAGGCGGTGGGCAAGCCGATCGCGCGGATCGCGGCGCGGGTGATGGCGGGCGAGGCGCTGTCCGGGTTCGACGTGACGCGGCCGCGCGCGGGCCATGTCGCGGTCAAGGAGGCGGTGTTTCCGTTCGCTCGCTTCCCGGGGGTCGATACCCTGCTGGGTCCCGAGATGAAATCGACCGGCGAGGTGATGGGGCTGGATCGCGATTTCGACCGTGCCTTCGCCAAGTCGCAGATCGCGGCCGGCGCCGCGCTGCCGGCTTCGGGCACGGTGTTCATCTCGGTGCGCGACGCCGACAAGCCGGCGATCGCCGAGCTGGCGCGGCAGCTGGCCGAGGGCGGGTTCGAGCTGCTGGCCACTGGCGGTACGCGCGATCATCTCGCCAAGGCAGGGTTGGCCGTGACCGCGATCAACAAGGTCCACCAGGGCTCGCCGCATATTGTCGATGCGATCGAGGCCGGCAAGGTGGCGCTGGTGGTCAACACCACCGCCGGCCGGGCGGCGATCGTCGACAGCTATTCCTTGCGCCGCGCGGCGCTGATCGGGCGCGTGCCCTATTACACCACCGTCGCCGGCGCTCGCGCCGCCGCCCGCGCCATCGCCGCCATCGCCCGCGGCAGGCTTGAAGTCGCGCCCCTTCAGTCCTATTCTTGATCGGCAGTCCGAATGCGGAACGGCAGCGCGCCCTAGCGGCGCGCTCGGTGTTTCAAGGCTGGCGCGGGAATGAACAAGATTCCGATGACGGGCGAGGGTTTCTCGACCCTTGAAGCCGAGCTGAAGACCCTGAAGACGGTGGAGCGGCCCGCCATCATCCGCGCCATCGAGGAAGCGCGCGCGCACGGCGATCTGTCCGAGAACGCCGAATACCACGCCGCCAAGGACCGCCAAGGCTGGATCGAAAGCCGGGTGCTGGAACTCGAGGACAAGCTGCGCCGGGCCGAGGTGATCGACGTCTCCAAGCTGTCGGGCAAGAAGGTGGTGTTCGGCGCCACCGTCACCGTGGCCGACGAGGACACCGACAAGGAAGCGACTTATCAGATCGTCGGCCAGGACGAATCCGACATCGCCAAGAAGCGGCTGTCGGTAAGCTCGCCCTTGGCGCGCGCGCTGTTGGGCAAGTCGGTCGGCGACCAGGCCGTGGTCGAGGCGCCCGGCGGCTCGAAGAGCTACGAGATCCTCAAGGTGGCGTTCAAGTAGCCGACGCTACGCCGTCACGGCGCGGCCGCGCAGCCGCGCCATGCGCTCCGACACCATCGCCCCCAGCATCAGCAGCGACGGCGTCACGATCAGCGTCAGCACGGTGGCGAAGCTGACGCCCACCACCATGCCGGTCGCCAACTGCACCCACCACTGGATCGAAGGCGCGCCGATCGTCACTTCGCGGGCGACGAAGTCGAGGTTGATGCCGAACATCAGCGGCAACAGGCCGAGCGCGGTGGTGATCGAGGTCAGCACCACCGGCCGCAGCCGCTGGGCGCCGGTGCGCAGGATCGCCTCCTCGGCCGCCATGCCTTCGCGCCGCAAGTGGTTGTAGGTGTCGATCAGCACGATGTTGTGGTTGACCACCACGCCGGCCAAGGCGATGACGCCGATGCCCGACATGACGATGCCGAAGGGCTGGCCGGTGACCAGCAGGCCCAGCATCACGCCGATGGTCGACATCACCACCGCCGTCATCAGAATGAAGGCCTGCCAGAAGCTGTTGAATTCCAGCACCAGGATGACGGCGATCAGGAACAAGGCGGCGACGAAGGCCTTGACCAGGAACTGGCCGGCGGCGCGCTGCTCCTTGTCCTGGCCGCGGAAGGCGGTCTCGATGCGCGGATCGAGCGGCCTGGTCTCGAGCCAGGCGCGCAGTTCGCGCACCTTGGCGTCGGCCAGCACGCCCGGCGCCAGGTCGGCCTTGACCGACATCGTCCGCTTGCCGTCGATGCGGCCGATGGTGCCGACCTTGGGCATCGGTTCGCGCAGGACGAAATTGCTGATCGGCACCAGCCCGTCGCGGGTCTGGACCTTGAGGGTGTCGAACTGGCCGAGACCGCGCTCGTCGGCCGGAAAACGCACCCGGATGTCGACCTCCTCGTCGGCGTCGTCCGGCCGATAGGCGCCGACCTTGATGCCGACGGTGACCATCTGCACCAGGTTGCCGACGTCGGTGACGTTGGCGCCGAAGCGCCCGGCCTGGGTGCGGTCGACCTGAAGCTGCCATTCGATGCCGGGCAGGGCGCGGCTGTCCTCGACGTCGATCAGTCCGGCGATGGATTCGAACTTGGCGCGCACCGCCGCCACCGCCGCCGGCAACAGCGAGGGATCGCGCGAGGAAAGCTGCAGCTGCACCGGCTTGCCGACCGGCGGGCCGGCGCGCGGGAAGCTGGTCTCGACCCGGATGCCCGAGATGTCGCGGGTGCGGGCCCGAATCTCGTCCAACAGCGCCCGCGCCTTGGGCCGGGTCTGCCAATCCGCCAATTCGAGGGTGACGACGCCGATGGCGTCCTCGGCGATGTCGGGCTTGGTCGATTGGCCGGTGCGGCTGTAAACCGAATCGAAGCCGCCGACGGTCAGCACCCGCGCTTCGACCTCGCGCACCAGCGCGTCCTTCTCGTCGATCGACAGGTTGCCGCGGGCGTGAATGGTGACCAGCGCCTGCTTGGGCTCGACGTCGGGGAAGAATTCGACGCCGTGGCCGAAGCGGCCATAGGCCATTTGGCTGCCGACCAGGGCCGCGATCGCCAGCCCGATCACGATCAGGGGATGGCGGATGGCGACCCGCGAGAGCTTGACATAGAATCCCGAAAAGCCGCGCAGATCGGCCAGATCGCCGTGTTCGGCCGCGGCCAGTTGGCGGGCCTCCTCGGCATCCTGGCGCGCGGGCTTGCCGAAGATCGCGCCCAGCACGGGCGTGAATACCATTGCCACCAGGAACGACGCCGCCAGCGTCGCCACCAGCGTTATCGGCAGGAACTTCATGAACTGCCCGACCACGCCCGGCCAGAACATCAGCGGCAGGAACACCGCCACCGTCACCGCGGTCGCGGCCAGCACCGGGATCGCCATGCGCTTGGCGGCCTCGCGATAGGCCTCGGCCCGCGGCACGCCCTGGCCCATGCGGCGATCGGCGAACTCGACCACGACGATGGCGCCGTCGACCAGCATGCCGACCGCCAGGATCAGCGAAAACAGCACGACGATGTTGACCGTCAGCCCCATCACCGACAGCGTCAGGATGCCGATCAGGAACGACGCCGGTACGGCGATGCCGACCAGCAGGCCCGAACGCAGGCCCAGCGTGCCCAGCACCACCACCATCACCAGCAGCACCGCCGCCAGCACGGCGTTCTGCAGGTCGGTCAGCATGATGCGGATGTCGGTCGACTTGTCCTGGCTGAAGGCGACCTTGACGCCGGTCGGCCAGTGCCGGCTTTCGGCCGCGACCAGCTCGCGCACGGCGCGGTTGGTGTCGATGACGTTTTGGCCCAACCGCTTCTTGATTTCCAGCGCGATCGCCGGCCGTCCGTCCAGCCGGGCATAGGACTCGGCGTCCTTGTAGGTGCGGCGGATCGAGGCGACGTCGGCCAGCGTCACCACGGCGTCGCCCTTGACCGCCACCGGCAAGCTGAAGACGTCCTTGGCGGTCTCGAACAGGCCCGGCACCTTGACCGCGAAGCGGCCATGGCCGGTATCCAGCGAGCCCGCCGGGACGAGGCGGTTGTTGAGAGTGACGGCGCGGATCAGCTGTTCCTGGCTGATGGCGTAGCTTTCGAGCCGCAGCGGATCGACCACCACTTCCAGCAGTTCGGTGCGGTTGCCGGCGATCTCGGCTTCCAGCACGCTGGGCAGCGCCTCGAGCTTTTCCTTCAATCGCCGCGCCAGCGCCAGCAGGGTACGATTCGGCACCTCGCCCGACAGCGTCACCACCAGCACCGGGAACAGGCCGACATTGACCTCTTTGACCGTCGGGTCCTTGGTGTCGCTGGGCAGGTCGCGCTTGGCCTCGTCGACCTTGCGGCGGACGTCGGACAGCGCCTTGGCGACGTCGAACCCGGCCTCGAATTCGAGCAGGATCTGGGCGCGGCTTTCGTAGGCGGTCGAACGGGTCTCCTTGACCCCCTCGACGGTGCGCACCAGCTTCTCGACCGGCCGGATCAGCAGCCGCTCGCCGTCCTCGGGGCTGATGCCGTCGTGTTGGAGGGTGACGATGATCAGCGGAATCTTGACGTCGGGGTCGGATTCCTTGGGGATGGTGACGTAGGCGACGATGCCGCCCAGGAACAACAGCGCCAGCGCCAGCAGCGTGACCCGATTGCGATCCAGCGCCGCGTCGATCAGTCCGGACATCATGACGACACCGCGTTTTCGACCACCACCGCCACCTGTTCGCCGTCCTTGACGAATTCCTGGCCGACCACGATCAGGGTGATGCGTTCGGGCAGGCCGGCGAGATAGACCCCGTCGGGACGGTCGGCGACGATGCGCACCGGGTGGAAGGACACCCGGCCGCCGCCGTCGACCAGCCGCACGCCGATCGCGCCGGCCTCGTTCAGCGCCAGCACCGCCGGGCTGACCAGATGCGCCTTGGTCCGCTCGACCGGCAGCCGCAGATCGGCGGTGACGCCGTCGCGCAGGCGGCCGTCCCGGTTCGGCACCTCGAGCTCGACCCGGAAGGTGCGGGTCTCGGGATTGGCGGCGGTGCCGAGGAAGCGGATGCGACCCTCGACCGCATCGCCCGAGGCCAGCTTGGCCGCGCCGGGCGCGCCAACCTTGAGCGCGCCGATCTCGCGCTCGGACACCTGGCCGATGACCAGGAAGGGATCGAGATCGATCACGGTCGCGATCGGGCCGCCGACGCCGACGAAATGGCCGATCTCGGCCGGCAGCGCCTCGATCACGCCCTCGAACGGCGCCCGGATCACGGTCTTTTCCAGATCGAGCGTGATGCGCGCCACCGCCGCCTGGGCGGCCTCCAGCTCGGCCTTGGACTGCATCACCTTGGTCTCGGGGCGGAAGCCGCGCTCGAACAGCTGCTTGTTCTGCTCGAATTCCAGCCGCTTGGTGGCAACCATGGCGTTGGCTTCGGCCAGCTTGGCCTGACGGTCGTCCTCGGCCAAGCGCGCGATCACTTGGCCGGTCTTGACCCGGCTGCCCTTGGCGACGTTCAGCGCCACCACCCGGCCCACGGTCTCGGCCTTGACCTCGACTGCGCGCGAATAGGCGCTGCGGCCGCGCACCGTGATCTCGCGGGTGATGGCCTCGGCATCGGAGATGCGCACCCGCACCTGGGTCGGCGCGGCGGCGGGCTTGGCCGCGGTTTGCGCTTTGGCGGCGGAGGGCTCGGGCCGGGTCTCGGCGCCGATATGGCCCGACAGCACCCAACCGGTCGCGATCAGCAACACGGCCAGGGCGATGATCCAGGATTTCGACATGGCGATCTCCGCTTCAATCGGCTGCGTTGCGCCCGGCCAGCACGGCCGGGGCTTCGAGCAAGTGACGGTTCTCTTCGATGTAGTCGGCGGCGGCCTTGTGCATGGCGACGCCGTAGCCGGTGACGAAGCGCATGCCCGGGGTCAGGCGCTGGGCTCCCCAGGGCACGCAATCGTTCTTGCAGGCCTCCAGCCCCTTGGCGATTTGGCGATGCAGGCGGATGTTCTCGTCGAGCCGAGCACCTAGCTGGCCGGCGGAAAGAATCTCGCTGAACAGCATCACCACCAGGAATTCGCTGCGCAGGCGGTCCTTGGCCGGAACCTGGATCAACGCCTCGGCCAGCGCCAGGCGGCCTTTCTGGGTGATGCGATAGACTTTCTTGTCGGGCCGCTTTTCTTGGCCGATGGCGGTGACGGTGACGTCGCCGTCCTTGGCCATGCGGTTCAGCGCCGGATAGATCGAGCCGAAGCCGGCATCGAAGAAATGACCCAGCGCACCTTCGACCGTCTTGCGGATTTCATAGCCCGAGCGCTCGCCGAGCGACAGCACTCCCAGGCAAAGCGTGCGTACGTCCATGACCGGCTCCGATCGCTGCGAGGCGGGCTTATAGTCAAATCAGCATATATTGTCAAACTATATATCTAGCCGATATATATGGAAAATCGGAAACTCGCCAGCGACAACTCCGGGGGAGTTTCTCTAATTCATTGATTCAGATAATTATTCTAGGCAGTATGCGATCCTCGACAGCGAGGCAGGCTATGACCGAAGGTGTTCCCCCGCCCAGCCAGGACTTGTCCCGATTCATAGCCAAGACGGCAATCGTCACAGCCGCGATCGTGATCGGAGTCGTGGCTTCGGCGACCATCATCGGCGACATGGTGGCGACGCGTTTGGCGGGCTTGGGCGAAAGCCTGGATTTACGGCGCATCGAGCGCGAACTGGCGCGCGCGGCCGATCCCAAGAACGATTTCACGCCCGAACAGCAGGAGCGGCTTGCGGTCTACTTGCGCGCGCTGGTCAAGCGGCTGCAGCCGCTGGCGACCGAACTGGCGCCGCTGTTCTGCGGGCCCGAATCGCGTCGCGGCTAGACCGCGATCGGTTCATAGGGAATCGCGCCCGCGATACCCTGTGAACCGTGAATCGCGGTCCAGAGCAGGATACGCGGGCATGATCGATCTGTCTTGAACCCTATGGTTCAAGACAGATCGATCATGCCCTAGTTTCGCGATCGCTCCCACACTGCGATTTCGCCTTGGCCGTTGGCGAGGACATGGCCGAGCACCAGCGCTATCGGAATCGCCAGCCACTCCAGCGGCCACAGCAACAGCCGCCGATAGGCCGGCCGTTCCGGCGCCACGAATCGCGTCCATAGCCAAAATGCGATCGCGTTGGGCATGGCGGCGTGGCCGCGCCGCTCCGTCAGCGACCAACCCTCAGGCGGCGGAGTCGGGCGGGCGGGACCGAACCAGGCGGCGCCGTCAATGACGATCAGGCGTGCGGCCCCGTCCGGCGGCGCATCGCCGGCCGCATTCGCCAAAGCCTGGGCCAGCGGAATTTCGGTCAGCGTCGCCGCCAGCCGCCTGATGCCGGCTTCGACTTCGCCCGGGCGATAGAACTTCCGCTCGTCGCCGACCGGCAAGCGCCATAGCGCGTTCCATGGCCCGCCTCCGGGCGTGAAAAAGCGCCGAGCGATGAATCGTCGGCGGGACGTCAGCAGCCGGTTGGCGACGGCGACATAAATCTGGTGCGCGCGAGAAAGCGGCGTATTGGCGCCGGCTGCGACGGCATGACGTTGCGCATGTTTCAATAGGCGCCTCAGCGCCGTGGCCGGATCGCGCAGCCATAGCCGATCCTGTCCCGCCGTGATCCCGGCCAGGATGGCGCCCACCACGCCGCGGGCGCGGGCCTCGACCGGCGCCCAATGAGCGGATTCGAGCGGCCCGGCATGCAGGCGGATCGGCACAGCGAAATGGGCGGCTTGACGAGGCCCGGTCTCGGCCAGGGCCCAGCGTACGGCGTCGGCCACGCTGCCCTTGCGCACGCCGGTGACCATCTCGCGCAGCGCATCGCTGAGTTCGATCATCATCAGTTCGTCGCTGTCGGCGACGATGTGGTCGCCCGCCGGATCCGGACACAGCGCCTCGAGCATGTCGTCGTCGACCGTGCCGCCGAAGCGCGCATCGTCGCGCTGGGGGCGCAGCATGAAAGGATGCAAATGGAAGCAATGCACCAATAGCCCGTCGCGACCCACCGGCCAGTTCAGCATCGAGGGGTGCAGGCTCTCGCCTGCCGCGCCGGCATCGAAACGATGCTCGGCCAGAAGGGCGGGGTGCAGATGCGCGATGCCGATTCCCGCAAGCGCTCGCGCCGGGACCGGCAAGCTGCCGTCGGCGGCGCGAAACGCCTCCAGCGCCGGCACGACGCTCGGTTTCCAGGTGCGGATTCCGATCACCAAGGCGGTCGAGCGCCCCGCCGCCGCCAGCCCCTCCAATGTCGGCAGGGTCCCGTCGGAAAAGACGTTGTCCCCGGTCAGGGGCGCCAGTGCCGCTCCCTTGGCGGCCGCATCGACCAGGCCGCGCCGATAGCTTTCCGACATCATGGCGTGGGCGCCGGCGTTCATGTCGTCGATCGGATCGATCGCCAGCGGCATGTACTCGCCGATGCGCCGGATCAGCGGATGGGCGGCGATGCGATCGCGATCGGCCGCGCGGGTGAAGACCCGGTAGAGGCTGGCCTCGCGCGCCTTCAGCGCCGGCAGGTTTCCGGCCGCGGCATGGCAGGGCAGCACCAGATCGAAATAGGTCCCGAGATAGGCCTCGCCCCAAATCGGGACGACGACATGCAGGGGATGGCCGCCGCTCACCGGCCGGCGCCCGCGTTGCCGGGCCCGGCGGGCTCGCCTATAAGCAGACCGAACCCCGACCGCCAGAGACCATCCCCGCCTTGCGCCTCAGACCGCCCACCTTCCTTGGCCGCATCGCCCAAATCGCCCTGGTCACGGCGATCTGCCTGGCCGCGCTGTGGGGCGGGCTGGTGGTGTTCGAGCGTTCGATCCTCAAGCGCATCGGCGGCTTCCAGCCCGACGCGCCGGGACACGACGTCGCCGCGACCGAGCGCACCATCCGCACGCTCGATCTTTATCCCTGGACCGGCTGGCACGTGCAGCACGAATTCCGCCATCGCGGCACCATGCCCTGGGAGTCGCAGCCGTACAACGACTATGACGTCGCCACCGGTCGGCTGGGATTCTTCGATCACGACGTGCTGGCGCCGCCCGACAAGGCGCAATGCGAGCGGCGGGTGGTCCTGATCGGCGGGTCGGGCGCGCAAGGCTGGGGCGCGCGCTCCAATGCCGATACTTTGGCGCGGCGGTTGGAATTCCATCTCGGCGCCGCGCCCGAAAACGCAGGCCTGACTGCCACTGTGGTCAACCTGGCGATGGGCGCCTCGATCGGCTACCAGAATTTTATCGCCCTCAACCGCTTCGGCCACGCCCTCAAGCCCGACGTCATCGTCAGTTATTCCGGTCGCAACGACTACATCGTGCCGGAGATGAACGGCAATGACGGCTTTTATCAGTTCAACCAGTTGTTGGCGCTGAGCCGCGTCGTCCGCCGCAACGAGAATTCGGGCCTGGTCGAGTGGCTGTCGAGCGCCTTTCCGCGCCTGATGGAGCGTACCGGCCTCGGCGCGGGCCTGCGCATGACCAACGAATATGGCCGGCTGACCCGCGAGGCGCCGGCGGAATACGCCGCCCGCTTCGGCTTCGAACGGATGTCGGCGTCCGAATTCCTCGACCAGGTGGTGCTGGCGAACTATGTCCACGCCCTCAAGTCGATCCGGCGCGATCACGCCGGCGTGCCGATCGCCATCGCCTGGCAGGCGGTGCAGCGCTGGGAGACTGATTTGTCGCGTTTCGCCAAGGAGGTCGAGCCCGATTTCTACGAGCGCCTGTTCGCGCGCGCGCGCGCGGCGCTCGAGGGTTACGGCGAGGGCGATTGGCGCTTCGTCGACGCCCATGGCCACATGAAGGGCTTCGCCGAGGAGAACACCGGCACCCATCTCGGCAATGCCGGCCAGGACCGCGTCGCCCGGCTGATTGCCGGCGAAATCCTGCCCTGGATCGAACGCAGCCGCGGCACATGCAAGCGGTCCTGAGGCGCGACGAAGCGCTGCTGACGGCGCCGCTGTTGGCGGTGTCGGGTTTCTGGGTGCTGGAGCTGAGCGGGCTGGCGCCGATCCTGCCTTGGCCTTGGTTGACGGCGTTGGTTTTCGGTGTATTGCCGGTGCTTGTGGCGAGAGCGGTTGGCGCGGGCCGCCACACAAGCGGCCAAGTCGCCGCCATCGTTGCGATGGTTGGGTTCGCGTTCGCGGTCCAGTTGCTGCTCTATCGCGACAGTTTCATCCTGGCGCATCTCGATCATCTCAACCCGCTGGCGATGGCGCGCGAGATCGCCGCTCACGGCACCATCCGGCATCTGCCCGAGACCGGCGATGCTTTCTGGATCGCCTATCCGCCGGGGCTCGGTCTGCTGCTGGCGCCCTTGTTCGTGCTGTTCGATCGGTTGACCGCGATCGGCCTCTACACCTGGATACACCAGGCCGTGGTCGCGCTTGTGCCGTTGGTTTGGGCGTTCGGATTGCGCCGCTTGTTCTTTCCGTGGGCGCCGGCAGCCCTGACGGTACTGGCGTTCTATGTCGGCTTTCTTTGTCTCGACCGGTCGCTGCTGCCCGGCTCGGTTCACGCCGGCAAGGATGCGCTGATGGTTGCGGCGTTGCTGTTTCCGGGGGCGATGCTGGTGTTGCTGGGCGAGGCCGCGGGCTGGCGGCGAGGCCTGGTGGCGGTGCTGGTTTGCCTCGGTGCGGTGCTGACCCACTACGCCATGATCTACCTGCTGGCTTGCATCGGCTTGGCTTGGGCGGCGGTGATGCGTCCCGGCTGGCGCCGGCTATGGTGGTGTGCAGCGGTGGGCGGCGCGGTCGTGGCGCTGTTCTTGCCGGCCTTGGTCCAGATCCAGGCGCAGCACATGACTTTGGCCGATCAAGGCCAGGTGGCGGAAAAAGGGCGGTTTCTGGTCGACTTGCTGGCGCAGCGGCTGAATCCGCTTTTGCACATCTACAACGATCCGCAGCATACCCGGTTGGTGCCGTTCCCCTGGAAGGGCGCGGCCCTGGTGCTGGCTTGGCTGGTGGCGATGGCTACGGCGCGTTGGGCACGGTCGAAGGAGTGGGCGGAGGCGCCGGCGCTGGCGGGAGTGGCGCGTGCCGCTTCGATGCTGGGCTTGGCCGTGATTTTGGCGGCGGTTCTGGCTTCGGGTTTGATTCCGGGCGCGGGCGTGAACCTGATCTACAGTTCCTGGTACATGCAGTTCCCGATCGCGGCCTTGTTCGGCTGCGGGGTGGCGGCGCTGCTGATCCTGGTCCGGCGCGCCGAGTTCGAGCCGCGGCTGATCGCCAGCCTGGCGCTGCTGGCGATCGTGATCCGCGGCGCGACATGGCTGGGCAGCGACTACGCCGAAAGCCGCCGCCATGTCCTCAAGCATCGCGTTGCGGCGTCGGATCTGGTGGCCCTGCGCTCGGTGCTGCCGACCGCCGCACCCTGTTTCCTTGCGCTGCAGGGCGGGGCGATCGACAGCGGCATGATGCCGCGCCTGGTGCAGGTCGCCCAGACCGCGCGCGCGCTCGACCATCTTGCGCTGTTGTCGGATTGTCGCGTCGTCAGCGGCAGTTTCGTCGCCTTCGCCATGCCGGGCGGCCGTGCGCTCGACGGGCTACCGGCGGCAGGCGCGTGGCCGACGGGCGCGCCCTTGACGGTGATCGCCCATCTCGAGCCGATCGAACGCTATGCCCGCGCCCTGGGGCGGAAGGTGCCGGAGTTGCGGCCCTTGCCCGGTGGCCTAGTGGCGGCGGTGTTTTAGGGCATGATCGATTTGTCTTGAACTCTATAGTTCAAGACAGATCGATCATGCCCTCGTATCCTGCTCTGGACCGCGATTCACGGTTCATAGGGAATCGCGGCCGTGATTCCCTATGAACCGATCGCGGTCTAGGCGCGGCGGACGCGCGCCACGATCTGCCAGCCCAGCGGCGCGTCGCGCAGGTTGAAGCGAAACAGGGCGTCGAAGGCGCGGAACGCCAGCGCCTGCAGCCCGCGCGCCGGCGCGGCCGAGTCCTCGACCGCTTGGCCGCCGCGCAGCACCACCACCAAGCGATAGAGGGTGTGAAACGGAAAACCGGCGCGCCAGACGAAATCGGCGGCCAGGCCCGCCGCCGCCAACTCGGCGCGCAGGATCGCTTCGGTATAGTGCTTGCGATGGCCGACATGGCGATCGAAGGCCGAGATCGGCCCCGCCGGCACGGTGATAACCATCCGTCCCTCGGCCGCCAGCAGCTCGCGTGCCGCCGCCAGCGCTTCGATCGGCCGATCGAGATGTTCGATCGCTTCGGCGCAGAGCGCATGCGTCGCCCAGCCCCGCAATTCCACCGGCGGCGCGGCCAAGTCGGTGGCGAAAAACCGCCCCGCGGGCACGCGCCGCGCCGCGGTCGCGATGCCTTGGGCGCTGCCGTCATAACCGGCAATGGCGATCTCCGGCCGACGCTCGGCCAGGGCCGCCGCGAAACTGCCCTCGCCGCAGCCGATGTCGACCAGGCGCACCGGCGCGCGCGCCTCTTCCAACGCCAAGGCCCGCCAAATCAGATCGCGCCGATAGCGATAGGCCGGGTTGGCCAGCATCCACACCGCCAGCCGCCGCCAATGCGCATCCCAATCGTCGCCGCTCATGGCTTGGGCGGCGGCTCGTCCTTGATCTCGACCGGCTCCTGCAACTCGGCCGCCACCGCCGGCCGCACCAGCCGCGACAGCCGCCGCATGCCGATCTTGAACAGCGAATAGGCCACCGACAGGAAATTGCGCAAGGTCAGCGCGCGCGATTCGCCGCGGTGCTCGGCCACCAGCTTGACCTCGACATGGCTGCGGCCCTCGTGGATCAGGCGCGTCGTCAGCTCGGCCTGGAAGCCGAAGCCCAGCGCCTCGACATGCCAACGCAGCACATCGCGCCGGCGATAGAGCGCGCAGCCGTTGTAATAGCGGATCGCATTGCCGCTGATGGCGTTGACCACCATGGTGTAGGCCTCGGACAGGATCAGCCGCAGCCCGCGCTTGCCGATGGCGTTGGAATAGTCGGGCAGCACGATGTCGGCCTGGCCCATGCGCTTCATCACTTCGAGGTGCGATTCGACCGGCTCGGTGTCGTCGCCGCAGATCAGGCGGTAAAAGCGGCCGCGGCCGTGGAACGCCGCCTCGACGAAATTGTGCGCCAGGCCGCGATTGACCCGATTGCGGAACAGCAGCAATCGGACTTCGGGATGGGCGCGGCGCCAGGCAAGCACCACCTCGCCGGTGCGGTCGGTCGAGCAGTCGTCGAACACCAGGATCTCGTAGGAGAATCCCAGCCGCCGGCCGATTTCGGCCAGCTTGTCCAGCGCGCCGGCGACATGTCGCTCCTCGTTGAGGCAGGCGACGAAAAAGGTGACGTCGAGCGGATCGCTCATTTCGCTTTCAGGATCTTCCAGATCCCGCTCGCGGTCATCAGCAGCCTGTCGCCGATCGTCAACTTGCCGCCGACGAAGACATAGCTGCGGGTGGCGCGGGTGATCTCGGCCCGGCCTTCGATCCAGTCGCCGACCGCGCCCGGCGCCAGGAAATCGCAATTCAGGCTGATGGTGGCGCAGGGCTTGCGGCCGGCGCCGAAGAACACCGCCGCCCCCAGCACATGGTCGGCCAGGCTCATCATCAGCCCGCCATGGATCACGCCGCGGACATTGGCGTGGCGGCGGTCGGTGCGCAGCCCGAACACCGCCTTGTTCTCGCCCTCGAGGCGGTAGAAGAGCGGGCCGATATGGCCTTCGAAGCCGTCGTCGAAACGATAGCGCTTGAAGCCCTCGGGAATGGCGGACTCGGCAGCCGACATGGCGCACTGTTTAGCGGCGAAGACGCGGAAAGGCAAAGCCGGCGCTTGTGCCGGCGCGACCCACGCGTAGACTGCGCCGCCATGACCGTGCCCGCGGCACTGCCCCGCGTTCGCCTGCTGCCCGGCGCCGACCGCCGGGTCAAGGCGGGCCAACCCTGGATCTATTCCAACGAGATCGCCATGGACCAGGCGGCGCGCGGCCTGTCGCCGGGCGCGACGGTGACGGTGACCGCCGCCGGCGGACGACCGATCGGCACGGCGGGCTTCAACTACCGCTCGCTGATCGCGGCGCGGCTGTTCGGCCGCGAGCCCGACATGACGATCGATCGCGTGTTCTTGGCGCGGAAGCTGGAAGCCGCGCTGGCCTTGCGCCGGCGGCTGATCGGCGGCGAGCACTATCGGCTGGTCCACGCCGATGCCGACGGCTTGCCCGGCCTGATCCTGGATCGCTTCGGCCAGGTCGCCGTGGCGCAGCTCAACACCGCCACCATGGATATGCTGCGGCCCGAGCTGGAGGCCGCCATTCGCCAGGTGCTGGCGCCCGATACCCTGGTGCTGCGTTGCGAATCGGGGGTGCGTGCGCTGGAGGGGCTCGAGACCTATACCGCGGTCCTCGGCGCGCGGCTCGACGACGCGATCGCGGTCGAGGAAAACGGGTTGCGCTATTTCGCCGATCTGGTCGAGGGACAGAAAACCGGCTGGTTCTTCGATCAGCGCCGCAATCGTGCGCTGGTTGCGGGCCTGGCCGAGGGCGCCCGGGTGCTGGACGTCTATTGCCACACCGGCGGCTTCGCCGTGGCCGCGGCCGCGGCCGAAGCCGAGTCGGTGCTGGGGATCGACCGCTCGGCACCGGCCTTGGCGCTGGCCGCGCGCGCCGCCCAGGCCAACGGCGTCGCCACCCGCTGCCGCTTCGAGCGCGAGGACGCGTTCGGTGCGCTGGATCGCATGGCGGCGGAAGGCGTGCGCTTCGATCTGGCGATCGCCGACCCTCCGGCCTTCGTCAAAACCAAAAAGGACTTGGCGGCGGGTTCGAAAGGCTATGCGCGGCTGGCGGCGGCGGCGGCGCGGCTGGTGGCGCCGCGCGGGCTGTTGTTCCTGGCGTCGTGCTCGCATCCGGTCGATGCCGCACAGTTCCTGGAACTGGCCAATCGCGGCCTGGTCGAGGCCGGACGGCAGGCGCGGCTGCTGCGCGCGGGCGGGGCCGATCTCGACCATCCGGTCCATCCGGCACTGCCGCAGACGGCCTATCTCAAGTCGCTGTTGCTCGCCCTCGATTGAGGCGTCAGACTCGCGAATCGGGGCCACGCAAAGGCACGCATGGATCGCTATCTCCGCCTGCTTTACCTCGGCGACGCGGGGGAACAGCGCGACGCAAGGACCGAGTTCGACATGGCGGCGCGCCATTGGCGCGGCGTCGGCTGCGAACGCGACCCGACCAAGGCGCGCGCCATCCTCGATCGCATTCATGACAAGGGCAAAGGCATCTCGGCCTTTTGCTACGCCTACATGCACGCCCACGGCGTCGGCGTCGAAGCCAATGTCGAAATCGCCGCCGAGCATTTCCGCAAGGCGCGGGAGATCTACGACAGGAATGCGGCCGCCGGCATGGCGGTGGCCAACAACAATCTCGGCTACATGCTGGCCGAGGGCATCGGCGGCGAGCGCGACCAGGCGCGCGCGGCGCGCAGCTTCGCCGAGGCCGCCGAGCGCGGCCTCGCCACCGCCCAGTACAATCTGGGCCTCTGCTATCTCAATGGCTGGGGCGTGCCGCAGGACGACGCCAAGGCCTTCGCGCTGATGCGCCAGGCGGCCGAAAGCGGCGATGCTGCGGCCGCGGGCGCGCTGGCGATGATGATCCAGGAGGGGCGGGGATCGACGCGCGATCCGGTCCAGGCGGTGCAGTGGCTGCACCAGGCGGCCGACGCCGGCGATGTCGCCAGTTGGTGCCAACTCGGCTTCGCCTATGCCGCCGGCTACGGCACGGTGCGCGATCCGCCCGAATCGCGACGCTGGTTCGAATTGGCGGCCGAGGCCGGCGATTCCTATGCCCAGGCCAGCCTCGGCCTGCTGCTGTGTACCGAGGGCGACGAGGCGGAATTCGAACGCGGCTGGCAGATGCTGCGCTGGGCGTTCGAGCAGGACAGTTCGGCGGCCGAGACCTATATCGCCCGCATCATGCTGCTGGGCGCGCCCCACGCCCCGCCCGAAGTTGCCGACGGTTTCGAGTTCGCTCGCAACGCGGCCCTCAAAGGCAACCCGGCCTGCATGTACCTGCTGGGCTATTGCCACGAGCACGGGTTGGGCACGGCGCCGGATCGCGAACAGGCGGTGGCGTGGTATCGCCGCGCTTTCGCCGCCGACGGCGAGCCGCATGCCGCGGCCTATCTCGGTCGCATGCATGCGCGCGGCGAGGGCGTGCCCAAGGATCCGGTCGAGGCCTTTGTGCTGTTGAGCTTGGCCGAATCTTCGGGGCTGGACTGGGTGCCGGCCGAGCGCGAAGCCGTCGGCCGCGCACTTGACGCCAAGCAGCGCGCCATGGCCGAGCGGCGCCTGGCCGAAACCAAGTCGCGCCTCGGCGCGCCCTTGGCGCTGCGCATGGCAAGCTGAACGCGGGGTCGGACGGTCGACCCCGGATCGCTCGCGTCCTATCCGGCGTATTCCGGTTCCTCGCGATCGAGGATGCGGCGCAGCGCCTTGAAGTGCAGCGTGGCCGAATCGATGTCGCGACCCATTTGTCGCGCCGTCATCGCCGCGGTCTCGGCCGGCATCGTCCTGAGCGGCCGGCCGGTGGACATTGCCAGCACCTGGGCCTGGCAGGCGCGTTCGAGATAGTAGAGTCGGTCGAACGCCTCGGCCACGGTCTGGCCGATGACGATGACGCCGTGCTGGGCCAGGAACAGCGTGCGCTTGCGGCCGAGGCCGCGGGCGACGCGGTCGCCCTCGGCCTCGTCCAGCACCAGGCCGTTGTAAACCTCGTCGTAGGCGACGTCGTCCCAGAACTTGATCGCGGTCTGCAAGGCCGGTTCCAGCCGGCCGCCCTGGAGCATGGTCAGCGCGGTGGCGTAGGGCATGTGGGTGTGCAGCACGCAGCGCGCCTCGGGGTGGGCGAGGTGGATGCGGGCATGGATGTAGAACGCGGTCGGTTCGGCGGCGAATTGGCCCTCGACCATGGTGCCCTTGGGGTCGACCACGATCAGGTTCGAGGCGGTGACCTCCTTCCAATGCAGGCTCCAGGGATTGAGCAGGAAGCGGTCGTCGCGCCCCGGCAGAGCCAGGCTGAAATGATTGCAGATGCCCTCGTGCAGGCCGAGCCGCACCGCCCAGCGCAGCGCCGCGGCCAGGTCGCGGCGCGCTTCGGTGGCGGAATCGTTGCTGGGATAGGTCATGGGTGCCTCGTGCCGATGCGGGGTGCGCAACCATAAGGGCTGGGCCGCCTGCAAGTCCACCCGGCTTGGTGTATGCTGCCCGTTTGCGGAGGTTTCGCGGCGGAGGCTGGTGTGGCCTTGTTCTCGGGCTCTCGGGGTTGGCTGGGCGAAATGCTGCGGCCCATGCGCGGGGTGTTCCGCGAGGCCCTGCTGATGAGTCTGTTCATCAACGTGCTGGCGCTGGCGACCCCGGTGTTCACGCTGCAGGTCTACGACCGGGTGGTGTTCTACGGCGGCGTGACGACGATGTGGGGGCTGGTGATCGGCATGATGCTGGTGCTGGCCTTCGATTACGTGCTGCGCCAGGCGCGCGGCCGGCTGTTGCAGCGGGTGGCGCTGCGGCTCGACGTCGAGGTCGGGCGCAAGCTGTTCGACAAGGTGCTGGCGCTGCCCTTGCGCCAGCTCGAATCCAAGCCGACCGCGTTCTGGATGACTTTGTTCCGCGACGCCAACCAGGTGCGCGACGTGTTTTCGGGACCGACCGCGGTGTTGCTGGTCGACCTGCCGTTCGCCCTGCTGGCGCTGGTGCTGACCTACGTCATCGCGCCGGCGATCGCCTGGGTGCTGCCGTTGATGCTGGCGGTCTATGCCGTGCTGGCTTGGCGCTCGGGCGTGGTGATGGACCGGCTGTCGAACGGCGAGCGGGTAGCGGGGCAGGGGCGGGACGCCATCATAGCCGAGATGCTGGCCGGGCGTTCGACCGTCAAGGCGCTGGCGCTGGACGCACACATGCGCAAGCTGTGGGAGGAGCGTCACGCCGAGGTGATCGAGCGCGGCCTGGTGCGGGGCGTGACCAACGACATGTACATGACGCTCGGCCAGTCGTTGGCGCTGTTCGCGACCGTGCTGTTGACCACGGTCGGCGCCTTCGCCGTGCTCGACCAGTCGGTCAGCATCGGCGGCCTGATCGCCTCGGGCATGTTGTCTTCGAAGATCATCGCGCCCTTCAACCAGTTGTTCGGCATCTGGCGTTCGCTGACCGGCGCGCGCCAGGCCTGGGAGCGGCTGGGCCAGGTCTTCGCCGCGACCGAGGAGCGCCGCACCAGCGCGATCGAGTTCGACCGGCCCAAGGGCGACATCGTCCTCGACGGCATCAGTTTCCATTACGGCGGGCGCGAGCCGCTGGTGGTCGACAGCGTGCGGGTGCGGATCGGCGCGCCCGGCTTGCACGGCGTGATCGGCCGCAACGGCTCCGGCAAGTCGACCCTGCTCAAGCTGATCCACGGCCTCTATCCGCCGCTGGCCGGACGGGTGCTGATCGACGGCGCCGATATCTCGCAGTTCACCCGCCACGAGCTTGCCCGGTGGTTCGGCTATGTGCCGCAGGATTGCACGCTGTTCGCCGGCTCGATCCGCGACAACATCGTCCGCGGGCTCGAGCTTTCGGACGACGACATCTTGCGCGCGGCGCGCGCCGCCGGCGTGCATGATTTCGTCGCCGACATGCCCGACGGCTATGCCACCGATGTCGGCGAAGGCGGCCAGCGCCTTTCCGCCGGCCAGCGCCAACGCATCGCGTTGGCCCGCGCGCTGGTGGCCGACCCGCCGGTGCTGCTGCTCGACGAACCGTCGTCGAACTTCGACCGCCAGGCCGAGGAGGAATTGGCGCGCACGCTGGCCGAACTGGCCAAGACCCGCAACATCGTCCTGGTGACGCACAGCCCGGCCTTGCTGGCGGCCTG
>Ga0194120_10001995_pt1 | contig 35890 bp, 29 predicted proteins | sample TA2MahCa65mmetaG_FD_148642 | JGI IMG/M metagenome (GOLD analysis project Ga0194120, IMG submission 148642) | Freshwater microbial communities from Lake Tanganyika, Tanzania - TA2015019 Mahale Deep Cast 65m | ecosystem: Environmental > Aquatic > Freshwater > Lake | place: Tanzania: Lake...
TCCGAAGCCGCCACGGAGTTCAAATTGGCAGCGTAACCGGCGCAGCGAACTGTCTCACAACCGTGCCCCGGTACAGTCCGTGCAGGAGCCGACCACGTCGACGCCGGGCTCCGCACGGACATCGAGGATACGCCATCTGCGCTTGCGCTGGCGTCCGCCGATGTGCAGCCGGATCGGTTCGTTGATGGCGCCTAGTCTGCCGGCACCTGCCACTCAAAGTCCTTGTCGAGGGGGAAGATCGGGCGTGGCGCGCGCTTGTAGGCGAGCCGCTCGAGCCGCGGCGTGGTCAGGCCCGGCACATCGACCTCGTGGATGCGGTCGTTGGTGAACACCTCGTCGAAGCCGGCGCGGAAATGGCCGCGGCTCTTGACGATCACGCTGCGCGCCGCGGCGATGGCGAGGCCGAACTGCTCGAACGCCATCGGATCGGCGCATTGCTGGCGCAGGCTGATCACCACGATCTTGATGCCGCCCACCTCGATCAGCGCCGTGGCGCCGAGATTGGTGGTGCGGCCCTGATGGACGCCGCGGCGTCCGACATACGAGCCTTTGCCGATCGCGATCACCCGGGCGTCGGCCGTGAAGGGGAGCGAGAATTCATGCGGCCGGTCGCGGTTGAAGCGCGCGATGAACTTGGCACCCACCCCGAGCTTGATCGCGTCCTCGGCGAGCGGCGGGTCGACCATCATGCCGAGCAGGCAGCCGGTGACGCCCGCCTTGTGGAAGGCGTCGAGGATATAGGTCGTGTTGCCGCGTCCGCCGCCGCCGGGATTGTCGGCGGGATCGGCAAACAGCACCGATGGCTTCGACGGGTCCCGCGAACAAGCGAGCGCCATGGCCGTCGCTTCCTCGAGGCTGACCATCTTCGGCACGTAGCGCTTGCGATCGGCCCAGGCGCGCCCAGCGATGTCGCGCGCCAGCGCCGTCGCCTTGGCCTTGTCGCCGCGCGCAGTGACCGTGACGGTCATGCCGTTGAGCGGCGTGTCGCCCAACGAGAAGCCGGCGCACACCGACACGTTGGCGATGTCGCGGCTGAGCTTGGTCTGGCCGTAGTTGATCAGATCGGCATAGGGGCCGCTCGCCGTGCCCATCGTGACCGAGGGCGGGATCATGGGCATGCGCAACATGTCGGCCGCCAGCCTGGTGCCGGCAAACATCTCCAGCATCAGGGCTGCCGCCTCCGCACCGCGCTCGATCATGTCGACATGAGGATTGGTGATGAAGGCGATCAGCGCGTCGGTGTTGTCGACCATGCGCTGCGACACGTTGGCGTGCAGGTCGAGGGTCGAGATCACCGGCACCTTGGGCCCGACGATGCTGCGCACCAGCGCGAACACCGTGCCGTCGGGATCGTGATCGCCGGTCGCCGTGCCGGCGCCGTGCTCGGCGAGGAACACGCCGTCGAGCGGCAGCGCCGCCTTGAGACCGCGTTCCATCGCGTCGAGGATCTCCTGGAAGAACGCCTGCTCGACCGGGCCGCCCGGCGGCGAGCCGGCCATGACGATCGGCACGGGCGTCCACGGGCCGGCCGTGGTCATGGCGCGCATGAAGCCGATCATGGTGCCCGGCGCGCGCGGCGCCGGCTTGGCGAGGTCGGCGGCCAGCTCGTCGCCCGCCAGATAGATCTGGTTGACGAAATCCGCCTTCACCGTGACCGGCGCGAAGCCATTGGCTTCGAGCGAGAAGCCCATCAGGGCGATGCGTTTGGGCTGGGGCATGTTTAGCTCACGTCGCTTTCACTTTGCCTCACCCTGAGCTTGTCGAAGGGTGAGGCCGTTGCTCGCAGGAAAGCCGCAGTCGGCTGGCAACTTTTCCTGGGGGCGAGACCCCCATCCTTCGACAGGCTCAGGATGAGAGAAGAAATGGAACCTTCCTACGCGCCGGGCACGCTCCACGTCATGTCCGGATCGATCGGGAACACCGGGCGCGGGATGCGCGTGAAGGGCAGCGTGGCGAGGTTGGGCGTGGTCAGCCCGGGCACATCGACCTCGATGGTGCGCTCGTGCGGGAAGAGCCAGTCGAAGCCGGCGCGGAAATGGCCGCGGCTCTTGACCACGACGCTGCGCACGGACTTGAGGTCGATGCCGAAGCGCTCGAAGAAGGCCGGATCGGCTGCCTGATGACGCAGGCTGGCGACGACGACGCGGATGCCGTCGAGTTCGAGCAGCGCCGCGCGACCGAGATCGACGGACGTGCCCTTGTAGATGCCGAGGCGGCCGACCACCTCGCCGTCGCCGATCTCGAGCACGCGCGCCGGGGCCGACCAGGGCTTGGAGAACTCCTGGGTCTCGTCGCGGTTGAAGCGCGCCGTGAACGTCGCGCCCTTGCCCAATCTGTGCGCCTCGTCGGCGAGCGGCGGATCGATCATCATGCCCATGACGCAGCCCGTGACGCCGGCCTTGTGGAAGGCGGCGAGTATCCAGGTCGTGTTGCCGCGTGCGCCGCCGCCCGGATTGTCGGCCACGTCGGCGAAGATCAGCGGCGGCTTCGCCTTGTCGCGGCCGCAGGCGAGCGCCATCGCCACGGCCTCGTCGAGGCTGGTCAGTTTCTTGATGAAGCGGCCGTGCTCGGCCCAGCCCTTGGCCGCGATCTCGCGCGCCAGCTTCTCGGCCGCGTTCTTGTCGCGCTTGGCCGTCACCACCACGGAGATGCCGCATTGCGGTGCATCGGCGAGCGCGAAGCCGGCGACCACCGAGACATTGAGGATGTCGTCGGTCTTGCGCGCCTGGCCCAGATTGATCATGTCGGCATAGGGGCCTTGCGCGGTCAGCAGCGTCACCTGGGCCGGCGCGATCGGCAGCTTGATGTGATACGCCCTAGGCTTCATGCCGTCGAGCATGGCGACCATGGCATCGGCCGCCTCGGCGCCGCGCTCGACATTGTCGACATGCGGATTGGTCAGATAGGAGATCAGCACGTCGGTCTGGTCGACCATGGCCTGCGAGACATTGGCGTGCAGGTCCAATGTGGCGATCACCGGCTTGTCCTTGCCGACCGCCGCTCGTGCGACGCGGAACACCGCCGCGTCGGCATCATCGTCATGAGCGGCGAGGCCGGCGCCGTGCTCCGGAAGGTAGACGCCGTCGAGCGGCTGGGCGGCCGCCAGTCTCTGGCGCATCTCCTGGAGCAGCCACTCGAAGAATTCCTTCTCGGCCGGGCCGCCCGGCGGTGCCGCGGCCATTGCGATCGGCACCGGCGTCCAGCTCTCGCCGCGCTTGGCCATCAGCTCGTCCATGCGCCGGATGAAGCCGCTCAGCTCGCCGAAGTTGCGCGGCGCCACGCGCTTCTGGTCCTCCAGGATCTCGTCGCCCAGCATCAGGACTTGGCTCTCGAAGTCGAGTCGCGTGGTCGGCGGCGAGAAGCGGTTGGCCTCGAGCGCGAAGCCCATGAGGGCGATGCGGTGGTTGCGGGCAGGCATGACAATTCCCCGGGTCAGGCGCGGCGCCGTCATGCTACGCCCTCCGTGCGGCGATTGTGAACCCGTTCCCGCTTGAAGCCGCTTGGCTGTCGGCGTAGGGTGCGCGCCGTTTTCCCGCCGCTGGCGCGATTCGCGCGCCATTGTCCCGAGGCAAGAGGAACCCCAGAGGAAGCCATGTCGATCATTGCCAACCGCTTGCAGCGCATCAAGCCATCGCCGACCATCGCGGTGACCCAGAAGGCGCGCGAGCTCAAGGCGGCCGGCCGTGACGTCATCGGCCTGGGCTCGGGCGAGCCGGATTTCGACACGCCAGTGCATATCCGCACCGAGGCGATTGCCGCGATCAACCGTGGCGAGACGCGCTACACCGACGTTGACGGCACGCCTGCGCTGAAGAAGGCGATCTGCGGCAAGTTCGCGCGCGAGAACGGCCTGACCTACCAGCCCAACCAGATCACGGTCGGCACCGGCGGCAAGCAGGTGCTGTACAACGCGCTGATGGCGACGCTCAATCCGGGCGACGAGGTGATCATCCCCGCGCCCTACTGGGTGTCCTATCCCGACATGGTGCAGCTCGCCGAGGGCACGCCCGTCGCAGTCGACTGCCCGGCTTCCTCGGGCTTCCGGCTCCAGCCCGAGGCGCTCGAGCGCGCCATCACGCCCAAGACCAAATGGATCATTCTGAACAGCCCGTCCAATCCGACCGGGGCTGCCTATTCCCGCGCCGACATGAAGAAGCTGACCGACGTGCTGATGCGGCACAGCAACGTCTGGGTCATGACCGACGACATGTACGAGCATCTCGTCTACGACGAGTTCGCGTTCTGCACGCCGGCCCAGGTCGAGCCGCGCCTCTACGACCGCACGCTGACCTGCAACGGCGTGTCCAAGGCCTATTCGATGACCGGCTGGCGCATCGGCTATGCCGGCGGGCCGGCCGAGCTGATCAGGGCGATGGCGGTGATCCAGTCGCAGTCGACCTCGAATCCGTCCTCGATCAGCCAGGCGGCCGCCGTCGAGGCGCTCAACGGGCCGACCGATTTCCTGCCCGAGCGCAACAAGTCGTTCAAGGAGCGGCGCGACCTGGTGGTCGCCATGCTCAACCAGGCCAACGGCCTGACCTGCCACAAGCCCGAAGGCGCCTTCTACGTCTACCCGTCCTGCGCCGGCACGATCGGCCGCACGACGCCCGAGGGCAAGGAGATCAAGAACGATTCCGATTTCGTCAGCTACCTGCTCGAATCCGAAGGGGTGGCCGTTGTGCAGGGCGAGGCCTTCGGCCTGTCGCCCTTCTTCCGCATCTCCTACGCGACCGGCATCGACGTGCTCGAGGAGGCCTGCCGGCGGATCCAGCGCGCCTGCGGGGCCTTGCGCTGACGGATTCTTACCCCTTGCGTCGGCTCCGCGCCCCGTGAAAACATCGTCTGGAAGAGGCGGCTGAGCGGCGACGGCAGCGCTTCGTGCTTGAGAGCGCCCGCTCGAACCAACCGCCCACGGTTGCGGAGAGGAGGCGCACATGGCGGACAGAAAACCGAGATCGCCGCGGACAGCGGTGCTGGTCGGGCCCTATCTGAGCGGCAAGACCACGTTGCTGGAGAGCCTGCTCGCGGCGACCGGCGCCATTCCCCGCAAGGGCACCATCAAGGAAGGCAACACCGTCGGCGACAGCTCGGCCGAAGCGCGCGCGCGCAAGATGTCGGTCGAGATCAACGTCGCCCATACCAAGTTTCTCGACGATCCCTGGACCGTCATCGACTGCCCGGGCTCCATCGAGTTCGCCCAGGAGGCCCACAACGCCCTGATGGTGGCCGACGTCGCCGTCGTGGTTTGCGAGGCGGTGCCCGACCGCGCGCTGACCGTGGCGCCCATTCTCAAATTCCTCGACGACCACAACATCCCGCACATGATGTTCATCAACAAGATGGACACCGCGGCCGCGCGCGTGCGCGACGTGCTGGAAGCATTCCAGGCCGTCTCGGAGCGGCCGCTCGTGCTGCGCCAGGTGCCGATCCGCAAGGGCGACGCCATCACCGGCTATGTCGACCTGATCAGCCGGCGCGCCTATGAATACAAGCCGGGCCACCCCTCGGCGTTGATCACCGTTCCGGAGAGCATGGCCGAGCGCGAGCAGGAAGCGCGCACGGAGCTCCTGGAGACGCTGGCCGATTTCGACGACAAGCTGCTCGAGCAGCTGCTCGAGGACATCCAGCCCTCGCCGCAGGACATCTATGCGCAGATTTCCAAGGATCTGCGCAAGGACCTGATCGTGCCGGTGCTGCTCGGCGCCGGCGAGCACGACCACGGCGTGCGCCGCCTGCTCAAGGCGCTGCGCCACGACACGCCCGAGCTCGATGCCGCGGCCGAGCGCCGCGGCCTCAGCGGAACCGGCGAGCCGGTCGTGCAGGTGTTCAAGACCTATCACGCCGCGCATTCCGGCAAATTGTCGGTCGCGCGCGTGCTGCGCGGCTCGATCAAGGACGGCGTGACGCTCAACGGCAGCCGGGTCGCCGGCCTGCACCACATGATGGGACAGACCCTGTCCAAGCATGGCGAGGCGGTTGCCGGCGACGTGGTCGGCCTCGGCCGCATGGATCCGATCAAGACCGGCGACGTGCTGACGCCGTCGGGCACCGCGCCCCCGGGCATCCAGCCATGGCCGGCGCCGCTGGTGCCGGTCTATTCGCTGGCGGTCAAGGCCGAGAACCGCAACGACGAGGTGAAGCTGTCAGGCGCCATGGCCAAGATGGTCGAGGAAGACCCCTCGCTCTCGATCGACCACAGCCATGACACCCATGAGATGGTGATGTGGGGCCAGGGCGAGATCCACCTGCAGGTCGCGATCGAGCGCATCAAGAGCAAGTACAACCTCAAGCTGACCTCGGCGCGGCCCAAGGTGCCTTACAAGGAGACGATCAAGAAGGGCACCAAGCAGCACGGGCGCCACAAGCGCCAGTCCGGCGGCCACGGCCAGTTCGGCGACGTGCATATCGAGATCAAGCATCTGTCGCGCGGCAAGGGCTTCGAGTTCCGCAACGCGATCGTCGGCGGGGCGATACCGAGGAATTTCATCCCCTCTGTCGAGGAAGGCGTCATCGACTATCTCAAGCGCGGACCTCTCGGCTTCACCGTGGTCGACGTGGCCGTCACGCTGACCGACGGCTCCTACCACGCGGTCGACAGCTCCGACATGGCCTTCAAGACGGCGGCGCGCATCGCCATGACCGAGGGCATGCCGAAATGCGATCCGGTTCTGCTCGAACCGATCTGCCTCGTCACCATCTCCGTGCCCAACGAGCACACCTCCAAGGTGCAGCGCGTGATCAGCGGCCGGCGCGGCCACATCCTCGGCTTCGACGCCAAGCCGGGCTGGAAGGGCTGGGACGAGGTCAACGCCCACATGCCGCAATCGGATCTGCACGATCTGATCATCGAGCTGCGCTCGATCACCCAGGGCGTCGGAAGCTACAGCTGGAAATTCGACCACCTGGCCGAATTGACCGGGCGGCTGGCCGACAAGGTGATCGGCGAGCAGGCGCAGCAGGCGGCGGCCTCGTAGGAGCGAAGCCCCGGCGCTGGCGGCGCCGGGACCGTTGTCGTCTTCGTTCTGGCCGCGTCGCCGCGGCCGACACCAAGTCGCCGGGCGTTACTTCGGCTTACCGTCGCGCACGAACACGTCGAAGATGAAGGTGAAGTCCTGCCCGACCCACGGCTTGTGGCAGGAGAAGCAGCCGTCGATGTTGGCGCCGGCGTTGCGCTGGCCGCTTGGCTGGAACGAGGCGTATTCCCACTCGCCGTTCCGCTTGGCTTCGGGATATTCGGTTCCCCAGCCGGCGCGCTTTTCCTGCACGTTGACCGCGGTCACCTCGTCGGTCGCGATGAACCGGCCGTCGGCTCCGCGCTCCGGGTTTCCATCGGCGCCGAGCTTGGCTTTGCGCACCTCGAGCACGAGGACCAAGCCGTTCGCGGCATTGCCTGGCACGGAATTCATGGCTGCGGGGTTGGCATAGAGGAAGCGGACCGCCTTGCCGTCGTAGCGGTCCAGAACGCCGAAGCTCGTCCACTTCTTGTAGTCGGCCGGGAACTCGACCTTCTCCGGGCCGGCCCAGAGCTGCGCCGGAACGGCGATCGCGGTGGCCAGAACGGCGGCGGCAACGAGTCTGATCGGGTGTCTCATGGCGCCACCGTCACTTTCGCCTTCATGCCGGGATGGAACACGCAATGGACGTCGAAGGTGCCGGCCTTGCCGAGCGGCAGCGCGGGCGACGACTGGCCCGGCTTCATGACGCCGAGATTGACCATATGGCCGAAGGTCGGAACCAGCACCATGTGATCGACATAGTCCTGGTTGGAGAATTTGAGCACGTCGCCGACGCGTGCCGAAATCGTGCGCGGCGCGTAGGCGTCGTCCTTGGCCGCCACCGCAATCTCGGCCGCCGCGGCCGGCAGTCCGGCGACCATCAATGGAGCAAGCAGGGGTAACAGCAAACGTCGCATCGTGAACCCTCCCGTTCGTTTTCGTCTCCGCCGGAATTCGCGCCGGAATCCGGCAGGGCTACAACCGGCATTATACGTGACATAAGGGGCTGTGGAGTGCCCCTCGGCGTGACCTCACCGATAGTTGATTTGTCGTGCCGCCGGTCTACGCTTAGAGACGGTGGCCGCGCCGGGATGGGCTTCGACCCGGTCGATTTGCTTTTTGGGGAGCTTTGCATGCTGATCAAGCGCAAGCGTGGCTGGGAAATCGCCCAATCACTGGCGACACCGGAAGCGCTGTTCCGCGACCGCCGCCGCCTGTGCCAGGCGATCGCCGCCGGGCCGCTCCTGGCGCCCACTGTTGCTGCCGCGCTTGCCGCCGGCTTGCGGCCTGTTCATGCCCAGGAGGCTGATCCCTCGGGCAAGCTCTATCCGTTCAAACAGAACACGCGCTACAGCCTGGACCGGCCGATCACCGACGAGAAGCTTGCCACCACCTACAACAACTTCTACGAGTTCGGCTCGCAGAAGAACATCGTGCGCGAAGCTCAGGCGCTCAAAGTCCGGCCGTGGACGATCAGGATCGACGGCATGGTCGAGCAGCCCATGGAAATCGGCATCGACGATCTGATGGCCAAGATGCCGCTCGAGGAGCGGCTCTACCGTCACCGTTGCGTCGAGGCGTGGTCGATGGCCGTGCCGTGGAGCGGCTTCGCCTTGAAGCCGCTGGTCGAGCTGGCGAAGCCGCTGTCGTCGGCGAAATATCTGCGCATGGAAACCTTCAAGGATCCCAAGATCGCGCCGGGCCAGAAGCAGACCTGGTATCCCTGGCCCTATGTCGAAGGCGTAACTGTGCAAGAGGCGGTCAACGAGCTGTCCTTCATGGTGACCGGAGCCTATGGCAAGCCGTTGCCGGCGCAGAACGGCGCGCCGCTGCGCCTGGCGCTGCCCTGGAAGTTCGGCTTCAAGCACATCAAGTCGATCGTGCGCATCACCTTCACGGACAAGCAGCCCAAGAGCTTCTGGGAGGAGATCCAGGGTTCGGAATACGGCTTCTGGGCCAACGTCAATCCCAAGGTGCCGCACCCGCGCTGGAGTCAGGCGACCGAACAGCCGCTCGGCTCCAAGGAGCGCGTGCCGACGCTGCTCTACAACGGCTATGGCGAGTTCGTCGCCGATCTCTACAAGGGCATGGACGAAAAGAAGCTGTTCATGTGACCTCTTCGACGCGCCGGCGCGCGCCGGCGTGATGCGTCACGGCCAGGGCACCTGCACATGTTGGAACTGGTCATCGACCAGAGGCGACGCGACATCGGCGGCTTCGAGGTCGGCCGGGTCCTGCCCTTCGCCAAGCGGCGCATGGTCGGCCCGTTCGTCTTCTTCGATCACATCGGGCCGGTCGATTTTCCCGCCGGCATCTCGCGCAGCGTCGACGTCCGCCCGCACCCGCATATCGGACTGTCGACGGTTACCTATCTGTTCGACGGCGAGATCATGCATCGCGACAGCGTCGGCTCGGAGCAGCCGATTCTGCCCGGCGAGGTCAACTGGATGGTCGCGGGAAGCGGGATCACCCATTCCGAGCGGTTCGAGCGCGCGCGGGCCGAGGGCGGCCCGCTGCACGGCATCCAGGCATGGGTTGCCTTGCCGGCGGAGCACGAAGAGACGGATCCCGCGTTCTTCCATCATGGCGCGGAGGATCTGCCGACCCATGAAGGCAGCGGCTTGTGGGCGCGGCTGATCGCGGGCGAGGCGTTCGGGATCAAGTCCAAGGTGCGGACCCACTCGCCGATGTTCTATGCCCACTGGATCATGCAGCCCGGCACCAAGGCGCAGCTTCCGACGGGACATCGCGAACGTGCCGCCTATGTCGTGTCGGGATCGATCGAGGCCGACGGGAGCGCCTATGGCCCAGGCCACATGCTCGTGTTCGCCGCGGGAGCGCCGGCCAAGGTGGCGGCGCTGACGCCAGCCACCGTGATGATCCTCGGCGGCGAACCCCTCGGCGAGCGCTTCATCGAGTGGAACTTCGTGTCCTCGTCGAAGGAGCGCATCGAGCAGGCCAGAGCCGATTGGCGCGCCGGCCGCATGAAGCTGCCGGATCTCGACAACGGGGAGTTTGTGCCCTTGCCGGAGCAGTCAGCGCGATCCAGTTCGTAAACCTGGCTAGTGGGGGCGCTCCGGGCCCCGGCACCTGCCGCAGATCGATGAAATCCTTGCGAAGCTGCCGCTTTGGCAGTCCGCGCGGGATCGCATAGATTGGCTGCCGGCCCTCGCGGATGCGCACGCCTGGGCGTCAAATCCCGGGAAAGCAGGCATGGCTCCAACAAGCGAAAAATGGACCGGGCGCGTCGGCTTCGTGCTCGCGACGGTTGGTTCCGCGGTCGGCCTCGGCAGTGTCTGGAAATTTCCCTACGAGGTTGGCGAAAACGGCGGCGGCGGCTTCGTTCTTTTCTATGTCCTGGGTCTCATCGTCATCGTCTCGCCGCTGATGCTGGCGGAGTTCGCCATTGGGCGAGCCGGTCAATCGGACGCGCGGATCAGCATCGAGACGGTCGCCCGCAAGCACGGTGCGCGACGACGATGGGGGATCGTGGGCGTTCTCGGCGTCGTCGGTTCGGCGCTCATCCTCAGCTTCTATTCCGTGATCGGCGGGTGGGCACTGGCTTACGCCTGCGAAACCCTGTGGTCGGGCCTGCCGGTAGCAGCGGCTGATGCGGTGCAGGCGCGATTCGACGGTTTCATGAGCTCGTTTGTGAAAATGGCCGCTTATCATTCGATTTTCATGGGTGTCACGGCCTGGATCGTGGGGCGTGGCGTCGCCCACGGAATCGAGAGTGCAACGAAGATCCTGATGCCCATTCTCGGCGCCACCTTGGTCGGCCTCGCGGTCCATTCGCTCATTGCCGGAGATGCCCAAGCGACGTTCCGATATCTGTTCCACATCGACCTGACGCGTCTGACGGCGCGCGCCATGCTGGAGGCCGTCGGGCTTGGTTTCTTTTCCATCGGCGTCGGATTGGCGGTCATGATCACTTACGCGGCCTACGCCGGTCCGGAAATCAACCTTCGCAGCGCCGCCATCATCGCCATTGCCGGCGACACGGCCATTTCGTTTGTAGCCGGATTTGCCATATTCCCGATCGTGTTCCACAACGGTTTGGATCCGGCGAGCGGCCCCGGGCTGATGTTCGTCACCCTGCCGCTGGCGTTCTCCGCAATGCCGGGGGGCACGACGCTGGCAGTCGCGTTCTTCCTGCTTCTGACGATTGCCGCGCTCGCGTCGGCCATTTCGTTGCTGGAGATGCCGGTTGCATTCGCGTGTCGCAGTCTCGGATGGGGACGGTCAAAGAGCGTCGCGATAACCGCCGTTTCGATCTGGCTCGCCGGCTTCTTCTCCATCTTTTCGTTCAACCTTTGGCGTGAGTGGTTTCCGCTCTCCGCCTATCCGATCTTCGCTTCGGCGACGTTCTTCGACGTGCTTGATTTCCTGACGTCCAACGTCCTGCTGCCGGTGGGCGGCCTGATGACCGCGCTGTTCGCCGGGTGGGTGCTGCCGTCCCGCTTCTTCGCATCGACGCTGAATCTCGGCTCCCGGACGTCCAGCCTGCTGTCGTTCGCGCTGCGCTATGCCGCGCCCGCCGGCATCGCCGCAGCGACCATCATGCCGTTCCTGTTCTGATCCGACGGACCGCTACGCATGGCATCTGTCCGAAGGCCAGAATCGAAGACATGAGCCCGGCGGCCTGACTGCGTGGGGGCCTCATCGCGGCTTGATCTGGAGTCCGCGAACCCGCTCGACGACGTCGCTGGCCAGAATGACCCCTGATCCGTTGATCGGAAGGCCGGCGGCGCGCAAACCTTCGGCGACCCAGGTGTTGCAGTTGTAGAGCACATTGTAGGTGCTGACCGACGCATAGAACCTGCTGCCCGGGTGGGGACCCGAGGCAAGCGGACGCGGCGTGTCATCCGGCTCCTTGGCCAGTTCGTCCCATAGATAGCTGGACAAAAGGGCGATCCCACGTGCCGAAACCGCGACGGCCAGGACACTGGCCGAACCGAACACGTCGGCCGGGGAGGCCTCAAGGGGTGTCACCAGCATCACGGCCGGGCCCGGCGCTGCCGCCCGCAAGAGATCGCCGGCCGTGCGCTCCTTTGCCATGTAGTACTCGCGCTGTCCCCAGCCGAACAGGAGGTACCGGGCTCCCGCCGTGGCCTCGTTCAGCGAACGGAGCGGGCCGGTGATCTGATCGACCGGCAGGCCGATCTCGGTGTGCCAGCCGCCGATGAGGACGTAAAGGGTCTCGGATCTCGGAACTGCGTCGGCGGAGCGGTCGATCGTGTCGACAGCGCAACCGAGGGGTCCGACAAATAGCACGAGCGCCGTTGCCGCGAGACGCATGAGCTTTGCCGCGGCGTGACCGTGGACCTGCTGACACAACGGCATGGTTCAACAGCATGCCATGAAAGGTGGCACGCGTCGCGGGCAACAAGGTCAATGCGGCGGGCCAGCCTGCGTGCGGAGCAGAAGAGCTGCGTGCGACCGCCGCGGCGGACGCTGCGGCGTCTCGGCCGGTACGCCGATCGGCAAGATCGCGATCGGCCACAGACCCGCCGGCGCGCCGAGGACGTTTGCGACCTGCGCGTCGTCGAAGGCGCCGACCCAGCATGAAGCGAGCCCGAGCGCGGTGGCGCAGAGTTGCGCATAGGCCGCCGCAATCGTGGCGTCCTGCAGTGCGAACAGCGTTCGTCCGCGCTGCGCATACTTGACGGCGCTGCGCTCGACATCGGCGAGGAAGACCAGCACGATCGCGGCGTCTCCGATGAAGCTCTGCCCCAGCGCGGCCTTCGCCAGGCCGGCCTTTTGCTCGGGGCTGTCGACCACTGCGATGCGAAAGGCCTGAAGGTCGCCTGCGGACGGCGCCACGCGAACTGCGTCGAGAATGGTTGCGAGTTGCGTGGCGGCGACCGTCGCCTGCGCATAGGCGCGCACGGATCGTCGACCTTCGAGGACCTCGAAGAAGTCCATGATGCGCGCGCGACAGGCGTGTGGCGGCGTCGATATGTCAGCGCTGCTTGAGGTCGGAGCCTGACACAGCGATTCCGGATTCGGCGCCGGCCGAACCGCTACCTTCCTCGACCAATTCGAAGTGGGTACAGTGCGCCGCTTTCGGATTGTTCCGTACCATGGCGATCGCTTCGTTGAGACTGTCTGCGCGAACGCCGAAGCGATGAATTTGTCCGTCCGTGCCCGCTGGCCCGCCATAGGCCTCAATGAGAAAGAACTTCATGTGACGACTCCCCGCCTATCCCATGACGCCGGCGGTGTGCGCCGCCGCCGTCTGCTGCCCGTGACGGGTGAAAGTTTCCAGCCAGGAAGGCATTGTCACATTGACTTGGGTCAACCCTTGCGGCGGGCACAGCGCTCGGTGATGACGCGGGTTTCCGGTCCTTAAGTGTTTGAGCGGGTCGCGTTTCCCGCGCTGGCGCCCCGCCAGCCAGCGATAAGCCCCGCCGCCGGGCCACGGCGGGGCTTCGTTGCACCAGATCAGGACCGGGCGAGGACTTGCCGGACGCGATCCGTCGTAAAGGGCATCGCGCCCAGCGTCCGCCCCGTCATGGCGAGAAAGGCATTGCCAACCGCCGGCGCCGTGCCGGCGATCCCGAGTTCGCCGACAGGCAGAGGGATATCGCCGCTCCGGATGATCTCGACATGCATTTGCGGGACGTCCGACATCCGCATCAGCTCGTAGTCATGCAGATTGGATTGCTCGACCTGCCCATCCTTGATGGTGATCTGCTCCTTCAGGGCGCTGCCGAGCGCAAAGACGATCGAGCCTTCGATCTGCGCGACGATATTGTTTGGCTGGATCGGCAGCCCGACATCGACGGCGCACCAGATGTTGTGGACCTTGATGGCGCCATTGCTCCGGTTCACCGAGATTTCCGCGACCGTTCCCGACATGGAGAAACCGACCGGCGGCAGGCCGAGCTTTCCGAATGCAATGCCGAGGGCGCGCCCGTCGCGCTTGCGACCCCAATCGGCCATGCGCGCCGCGGTCTCGACCACCTTGCGCGCGCGCGGATCCTTGAGCAGCGCCAGACGGTACTCCATGGGGTCCTTCTGGAGCTGCCGGGCCAACTCGTCGATCACCACCTCGATGGCGTAGTTGGTGTAGCCGGCACCGATACCCCGCCAGGCGGCGGTTCGCACGCCGCGCTCCTCGTAGATATGCTCGGCCGTGTGGGACGGCACGTCGTAGAAGGGAACGTCGGCGCCGGCGACCACGATGTGGTCGACGCCCTTCTGCGCCTCCAGCCGGGCCGTCCCGTAAAGATATGGCACGACCGTTTCGGCGGCGAGGCGGTGCCGCCATGCCAAGATCTTGCCCTGCCCGTCCAACCCGACCTCGATGCGCTGCGCGGTCATCGGGCGGAACCGGCCGAACACGAGATCGTCCTCGCGGCTTTGGATCATCTTCACGGGCTTCTGCACTGCCTTCGACAGCAGGACAGCATCGGTCACATATTCGACATAGGCGTTCCGGCCGTAGCCGCCGCCCATCTGGCGCAGATGGACCTTGACCTTCTCGGGCGGCACGCCGGCGGCTTGCGCGGCGGCGGCCACCGTCCGCGACGGCCATTGCGTGCCGGTCCACACTTCGACGCTGTCAGGCTTGGCCCAGGCGGTACATGAATGTGGCTCCATCTGCGCGTGGTACACGTAGTCATTGGTGAATTCGCTGGCGTGAACGCGCGCGGCGGCGGCGATTGCCGCGTCGGCATCGCCGGTCTTTCGGACAACCACGCCTGTGCGGGCAGGATCCCGCACGGCCGCCACGTATTCCTGCAGGTCTTTCGCTGAATTCACCTTCGCTCCGGCGGCGTCGCGCCACTCGGCCTTCACCTTCCTGCGCGCGTTGAAGACGGCAGGCACGCTATCTCCGACAATGCCGATGGCGTGATCGAATGCGACGGCTTCGACAACGCCGGGCTCTTTCTTGATCTCGTCGCGATTGAAGGATTTTGGCCCCGATCCCTTGTAGGGCGGACGAACGATGGTGCCGTACATCATCCCCGGTACCTGCACGTCGATGGCGTAAAGCGGCTTGCCGACCGCCATGTCCGGGACGTCGAAGCGGGGCACGTCGTGCCCGATCAGACGGAACTGCGCGACCGGCTTCAGTTCTTCCGGCTTCACCTCGGGCAGCTTGTCCGGGACTTGGGCAAAGCCGGCGATCTCGCCATAGGTCAACCGGCGGCCCGACGTCGCGTGCACCACCTGGCCCGGCTGCGTCGTCAGCTCGGCGAGCGGCACGCTCCAGCGTTGCGCCGCCGCCTCGAGCAGGACGCGGCGCGCTTGCGCACCGGCCGTGCGTGCCGGCATCCAGTAGCCGCGCAGCGTCAGGCTGCCGACGGCGAACTGGGACTTGAAGATCGGATTGTCGTAGTCGGGCGCGATCGGCGATTGCTCGATCCGCACCTTGGACCAATCGGCGTCCAGCTCTTCCGCGATGATCAGCGGAATCGAGCTGTTCACGGCCTGGCCCATTTCGGGGGCCGGCGCCATGATGCCGACGGTTCCGTCGGTTGCGATGGTCACGTAGGCATTGAGCCGTCCCGGCGTCGCGGCATTCGCCTGCGATCCGTCCAGCGCGCTGGGGGCGAGCACGAAGGCAAACGACAGGGCAGTGCTGCCGGCGAGGAACTCGCGTCGGCTCAGGGACGGCGCGGGCCTGCTGTGTGTCCGGTTCGTCATGACTAGGCTCCCCGCGCGGCGCGTTCGATGGCGCGCACGATGCGCGGATAGGTGCCGCAGCGGCACAGATTGCCGTCCATGTGCTCGACGATCTGCTCGCGGGTCGGATTCCTGGTTTTGGCGAGCAGCTCGGCGGCTTGCATGATCTGACCGGACTGGCAGTAACCGCACTGCGGCACCTGCTCGGCGACCCAGGCTTTTTGCAATGGATGGTCGCCGTTTTGCGACAGGCCTTCGATGGTCGTGACCTTGCGACCCGCAACCTGCGACAGCTGCGTCTGGCAGGACCGAATGGCCTGACCGTCGAGATGGACCGTGCAGGCGCCGCAGGCGGCAACGCCGCATCCATATTTCGTTCCGGTCAGCTTGAGGTGCTCGCGAATGACCCAAAGCAGCGGCGTGTCCGGCGCCAGATTCGCGCGCGCCTCACGGCCATTGATCGTGAATGCGACCTCCGTCATTGGCTGCCTCCCTGAAGAATGTTTTGCTTTGGGTGCGTGCCGTCAATTCGCGTCCGACCAGCGTCCCCGGCTTGCCGGCGCGTGTGGGACAACCGCCAGTATAGGCCGCGGCGTCTGGACGCGTCGCTCAAAGCACAGATCAAAGTGGTATTGCGCGCAAGAGGGGACGTCGCTGGCGGCAGACGCCGCTTGGGACAGGCGTCGGCGGGAGGCAAAAAAAATGCCGGCAATCTGTCGATTGCCGGCAAGTTGAACAGGGAGGCTTCACGTCTGGGAGACGTAGGACCCCGAAGGGACCCGTGATGTTGCGATGCAACAATCACCATGGATGCATAATGTCTCCCGCCTAAATAACCATCAGTAAATTAACAAATCCGCCATGCGCTCTACGCATATCTGCCAAAACTCGCAGCAAACAGCCAAAAAACAGCCAAGTTCCCCCGAGGGAAAGGCCGTCAACTTGATCGATTAACGCAAGCGACAGCCCGTCGTCGATGTCAGGTTCATTGGAATGATTTGAACACGAGTCGTCGGTTCTGCGCGTCCTGACAACGCCGCGGAAGGCCGGGCGCGGCGACTGGTGCCCATGTCAGAACTGGGATTGGGCGACTTTCTGCAGAAGAAAGTCGCGCAGCACGGCGATCCGCTTCGAATGCCGCAGTTCCTCGGGATAGAGGAAGTAGGCCTGCACCTTCGGACCGTCGACCTCGGGCAGCAGGCGGACCATGTCGGGCACCTCGCGGGCCATGAAGTCGGGCAGCGCGGCGAGGCCGGTGCCGCTCTGAACCGCCCGGAAGATGGCGTAGTAGTTGTTGATGTTCATGACCGGCACCTGCGGCTGCCCGCCCGCGGCGGTTGCCAGGTTGGCGAGCCAATTGACCTGCGGGAAGGGCGGGTGCGGGCTGTCGCCGTAGACGATCAGGCGATGCTTGGTCAGGTCCGCGAGCGACTCCGGTTGGCCATGCTTGCTGATGTAGCCGCGCGTCGCGTAGATGTGGAAATTGACCGTGATGAGGTGACGCTGCACCAGGTCGGGTTGGCGCGGCGGCGACATGCGGATCGCGACGTCGGCCTGGCGCATCGACAGGTCGAGCTCGTTGTCGTCGAAGATCAGCGTGACCGCGATCTCGGGATAACGCTCGACGAACTCGTTCATGCGCGGCGTCAGCCAGTTCGAGCCGAACGCGACGGTGGTCGTGATCTTGAGCGGTCCCTTCGGGCTCTCGCGGTTCTCGCTCAGCATGGCCTCGGCCATGGCAAGCTTGCCGAAAATCTCTTTTGCCGTGTGATAGAGCAGCTCGCCCTGCTCGGTCAGGATCAGGCCGCGCGCGTGACGATGGAACAGCGGCACGCTGAGCGATTCCTCGAGCCCGCTGATCTGCCGGCTGACGGCCGACTGGCTGAGGTTCAGCGTCTCTCCGGCATGAGTGAAACTGCCGGCCTCGGCGACCGCATGGAACACGCGCAGCTTGTCCCAGTCCATGTGGCGTCCCCCCGGCGCGTAAGGATTGGCGGCATGTCCGGCATGGCGCCCATCGGCCGATCGGCCCGGGCGGACGCGGCCGACGCCGCTCTTGGCACCGGCGACTGGCTGATCGTCGGCACGTTCAGCGGGAGTCGTCCTCGACGATTCGGCCGCCAGGCGACGCGGCCGACTAGGTCGGTCTCCCTCGTTCATGCGGCGCCCTCGTTCATTGGGCTGCCGTCTGCAGTTCGCTCGCCTCGCGATGAGCGAGAAACTTGTCGGCTTCGAGGGCTGCCATGCAGCCCATACCCGCCGCCGTGACGGCTTGACGGAACACCTTGTCCTTGACGTCGCCGGCGGCGAACACGCCGGGAATGTTGGTGGCGGTCGAATCGGCTCGCGTCACGATGTAGCCCTCCGCATCCATCTCGACCTTGCCGCGGAACAGCGCCGTCGCCGGGTCGTGCCCGATCGCGATGAACAAGCCGTCGAGCGCGAGGTCGCGGTGCTCGCCGGTCTTGATGTTGCGGATACGGATGCCGGTCACGCCGGGCGGCCCGCCCGGCGTGCTCTCCTTGCCGAGGACCTCTTCGACCACGCTGTTCCACACCACGTTGATCTTCGGATGCTTGAACAGCCGGTCCTGCCCGATCTTCTCGGCGCGCAGCGTGTCGCGCCGGTGGATCAGCGTGACCTTGGTTGCGAAATTCGTCAGGAACAACGCCTCTTCGACCGCGCTGTTGCCGCCGCCAACCACGGCAATCTCCTTGCCGCGGAAGAAAAAGCCGTCGCATGTCGCGCAGGCCGACACGCCGAAGCCGCGCAGGCGTTCCTCGCTCGGCAGACCGAGCCAGCGCGCCTGCGCGCCGGTCGCGATAATGACCGCATCGGCCGCGTAGACATCGCCCGAATCGCCGCGCGCCGTGAACGGACGCTTGGTGAAATCGACGTCGACGATGACGTCCTGCACCATGCGGGTGCCGACATGCTCGGCCTGCTTCTTCATCTGCTCCATCAGCCAGGGACCCTGGATGACGTCGGCGAAGCCTGGGTAATTCTCGACATCCGTGGTGATGGTCATCTGGCCGCCGGGTTGCAGCCCCTCGACCAGTACGGGTTTGAGGTTTGCACGGGCGGCATAGATCGCCGCCGTGTACCCGGCGGGGCCGCCGCCGATGATCAAGAGCTTGTGGTGCTGAAGGGCAGATTGGCCAGCCATGGGATCCCGCTGGGTCAGGCCGGGCATGGCCGGCGTGCATGTCTAAGCATTCTAAACATAGTGAGCGGTGTGCCTAGGCGCAACAACGGCCGGGCACACAGGCAATGGCGCGGGTCGGTCGGCGGCTGGTGCGCGATTTTCGCGCAACGCTCCTGCGACTCCGAACGAAAGCCCTGCCGTGGAAAGCGGGCGGCATCGCCAAGCCGACCCGTGACAAGGGATCGATTGCTGACCGCCGCCGCGCCGCAGGCATCCGGACGCCATCAGACGGCGGCTCATCCTGATGGGCGGCGCGCAAGATGGTGCGGCCGGCGCGCGCACCGCTCGGGCGGAACGCCGCTGCCGGCAGCTGCGAGGAGACCGCATGAGCCCGCCCACGGCGTGATCGCGTGGTCGCCGGTCGCGTAGCCGATCTCGATAGGTCGCTCGGCCGAACGACACTGGATCGAACAAGATCTGAAGCGCGCGCCATGGCGCTCGACGTGTGCCCGAACACGCCGCCGCGCTGGCCGTCGAGGCTGCGCGCGCACGAACCCATGTTCCGGCGATTATGGGGCAGCGACGCCGTGCGCCGGGACGCGCTGACATGTCGAGCGCCATCAGGCCTGTCGAGTCTTTGAAATCGATTATTATTATCGATCAATGATTTGCAAATGACACTCAATAGCATCTGCGATCGTCGCCCCGTGCTGGGCCGGATCAGGTCGTGAGTCTGGCGCGGCGTCCGCCCTGACCCGGCGGGCGGCCGCGGGGTTGGGCTTAAAAGCCGAACATGTGGTCGAGGCAGAACGCCTCGCCGTCGCGGATCAGGCCGTGATAGCCGAACAGCCGGCAGGTGCCGTCACGGACGAGCACATACGCATCGGCGCCGGCGGTCGAGCGTTCCGTCGTATCGAAGGTCTCGCTGTAGCGCCACAGCCTGGATCCGCCGCACGGGATCGCGAGCTGCCGGGTCGCGACGGCGGTGCCGTCGGCGCGCGTCAGGACTAGCTCGGTCGACGAGTGCGCGTGCCAAGGCGTCGACGCCGGATAGATCAGATGGCACAGCGTGTCGACGGGATGCGCGCCGAGGCGAAGGAAGATGCGCGTGCTCAGCCCCGGCGCGCGGCCGGAATAGGATTGCGGCTCGTTCCGGTAGGTCAGCACGGTGTTGAACATGTGCGCGCCGAAACTCGTGTCGGCGCGCTGGCCGCTCTTGCGATCGTGGTACCGGAACAGGCCGTGCAGCCAGCCATCGGCGCTGCCGCCCTCGGCAAAATCGTAGACCAGCTCGACATGGCCATAGCCGCCATCCTCGGCGGCCCAGCCATCGACGGGCAGATCGGCGCCGCCATGCTGGAGCAGGCCGTTGAGATCGAGCGCCACGCTGTCCTGGCGTAGCAGAAGACCAAAGGGGTGGCGTGCCCGCTCGCGTCCGTCGCAGTCGTAGACCAAGGCGGCAACCGGCAGATCGTCCTGACCGGTCGCCATCGGGGTCGGCAGGGCCAGGCTGCGCCAGCGCTTGATCGGCAGGATCGGCGCCGGCAGGAGGTAGCCTTTGCCCATCAGGTTGGCGATCTCGGGAATGCGCGGATCGGGCTTGAGATCGACGCGCTCGACATTGGCGTGGGCGATGAGCAATCGCCCGCTCGCCTGGACGACCTCGTAGCGCGGCCGGACCAGATGCTTGCCGGCGCGGATCTCGATCTGCTGCGGCCAGCGCGCGGCAGGCAGCAGCGAGGCGACGTCGAGCGCTGCCGTTCCATAGGGCGCAACCGCCGCCGTGGTCGAGGCGATGGCACCGTCGCCCATCAGATTGAGACCGATGGCGCCGGCTGGGATCGGGCACGGATGATGGTTCTGCAGCCACAGGATGACGCGCTCGCCCTCGGCCGGCGCTGGCAGGCCGGCATAGAAATCGGCCGGCCAATCATTGGCGTCGTGGCTGCACGACAGCACCCGGGGATCGTCGCCATAGGTGTCGAGCGCGTATTTCACGACGTCGTGGCCGGCGACGCCGGTTGCGTGCAGGAAGAGCTGCCCGGTGAACGGGCCGAGGCCGAAGCGCCGGCGCACTGCGGCACTGTCGATCGTGATGCTCGCTGCGGCGTCCGGCAACGCATCCGTCCACTCGGCGAGCAGCCGCCCGTCGGCGTCGAACAGCATCTGCCAGAGCTTGACCCCGCGTGCGCCATAGCCGGACCAGTAATTGGCGGTCACCACGCGCGTGTGGTGGCCGTCGGCGTCGCGGAAAAACGCGAGGTTGGTCGCAAAGTTCAGCGGATCGAGATAGTGGCGTGCATTGCTCAGGCGTTCGGCCGGGAGGCGGATGGCGTCGAGCGTGAAGAGCGTGGCGCGCGCCGGCACGAGGTGCCGGATCTGCGCGACCACGCGTTCGGCATCGAATGCCGTGACGAAAAGCGCATCGATTTCAGCGGTGCGCAGATCGGTGACGGGCTGGGCCGGCCGGCCGAGCACGGACTTGCCGAGATCGCCGAGGTCCTGGACGTAGCTGCCGGCGATGGCGAGACCACGAAGGTCATGGAGCTGACCGACCGTTTCGGCGTAGCCGAAGGGATCGTAGACGCCGATCCGCCCGGCCGACGAAAGCCGGCCGATCAGTTCCGACATCGCGCGCGCCGCCTGCGGATGGCCGACCGCCTTGAACAGGCTGTGACCACCGCGCTGCGCGTCGAAGGTTTCGATCTTGAGCGTCATTGTAGAGACCTAATAGCCGCTGGCGCGCCGCTGGGGAAGCAGGCGCTTGGTCAGAGCCGACAGCCGATGGCGCCATTCCTCCCGCCTGACCACGCCGTCATCGGTCACCCAGTTGAGCTGGATCGATCGCCGGGCGCCTTCGAACGGCAGGTGGCCGTGCCAGGCGTTGGGGCCGCAACGGAAGGCGAGCATCGTGCCCATGGCTGGCGGCACCTCGACGGCGAAGTCATCGATGTCGTCGGCCGAGCGCAGCAGGCGCAGATGGCCCGATCCCGATGCACCCTCGGTTTGCCAATCCAGATTCATGTAGATCAGCACGGTCAGGATCTTGGTCCGGCTGTCGACGTGGATCTGCCCGTCCTTGGCGCGCGCCATGCCGCGCGCGGTGATCATGATCGGCCGGCTCGACAGGTCGACTGCGAACTTGTCCTCGAAGGCGCTTCGCACGGCCGGGCCGTGCAACTCGGCGATGGCCGCGGCGAAGGCCGGGCCATAGTCGAGCGTGGACAGCGGAAAGCTGCCGCCGCGCTCGATGCGCGGAAAATCGCCGGCGACCGCGCCATGCCGCACGGGCCTGATGAAATCGGGCACGACGATGTGGTCGAATGGCGCGCGCACCAGCGGCGCGGCGCGCAGGCGCTCCAGGTCGAAAACCGACGAGTCGGTCATGTCAAACGGTGGCCCGGACATTCGCGATCACTGCGATCTGTTTACGGCGCGTGGCAACAAAGTTCAACTCGCGCCGCCCCGGCGTGCCGCGAGCCGTGCGATGATCTCGGCCGCGACGCGTGCCGTGTCATCGGGTGGCGGATAGCTCCAGGACTCGATCCGGCCGACAAAGGGCCGCGTCAGGCCGCTCTCCTCGAGGCGCCGGTGGAACGCGGCAAATTTGCCGTCGCGTTTGCAGTCGAGCGGAACCACGTGCACGGGTTTGCCGGTCGCCAGCGCTTCCGACACCATGTTGACCGAGTCGGGCGTGACGATGATGGCGTCGGCGAGGCCGAGAATGCCGAAATACGGATTGTCGCCGGTGAAATCCCAGATTTCGACCGGGCAACCCGCGAGCTCGGCACGGAGCGCGGCGGTGTTGGCCTCGCCGGTGCGCCGCGACGGCGTCACCGCGAGCCCAAAACCCTGGCGTGACAAGGCGGCCAGCTGTGCGCCGAGCCTGCGGGCGACGCCGTCGTCGAGCACGTAATGGCCGTTGCTGCCGCCGAGCAGCACGGCGACCAGGGGTCGCGGCAAATGGGCCAGGCGAGCGCGGAAGCGCTCGGCGTCGGCCGCCAGCCGCTCGTGGGTCACGCGGTGGATTGAACCCGCGGTGACCACCACATTGCGGCCTTCCAGCTCGTCATGGGCAGGCACCACGACGACGTCGAACGAGGCGGGATCGACCTTGGGATCCTGAATCTGCACGGTGAAGGTGGGGCCGCCCGCGCGCGCCGCGCTGGCGCGTCGCACCGCGATCGACAGCGCGACGGTCTGGCGCCCCGTTGCGATCATCAGATCGGGCCACGGCGGCGCCAGCACATCGGCGCGCGGCTTCTGCGCGGCGAGCGCGTTGAACCACAGTTGCGGCGGCAGCCAGCGCCACGGACCGCGCGTCATCACGCGTTTGACCTTGGGCGTGCAGCCGAGCGCCTCGGCAAGGCCGAGGCATTGCACCTCCATGCCGACCTTGCCGTCGGTCACGACCCAGCAGTCGAGGCGGCTCATGTCCATCGGTGTGAGGCTCTGCGCGTGAGGTCCGGCGGCGTGTGGTCGGACGAAGCGGCGCGACAGTCGCATGCGTCCGCGCGGCGTCGCAAGGTCGGCAATCCTGCGCCGCGTGAGCCGCCGATTCGGGTAATATTGTTGCGCGGCGGCCCGACCTCGTACTAATCTTGCTGCAAACCTGGGGAGGCAGCGCCGATGCGCCGAGTCAAGCTCGACCGGATCGATCGGAAGATTCTGAAGGATTTGCAGGCCGACGGACGCATCACGAATGTCGACCTGGCGCGCCATGTCGGAATCTCGGCGCCCCCCTGCCTACGCCGCGTGCGCGCCCTCGAGGAGGCGGGCTTCATCCTCGGCTACCACGCTGACGTCAATGCCAAGCTGCTCGGCTACGAGGTGACCGTGTTTGCCCATGTCGGACTGGCGAGCCAGGCCGAAGCCGATCTGAAGGCGTTCGAGGAACTGGTCGGCTCATGGCCGCAGGTGCGCGAGTGCCACATGCTGGCCGGCGAAGCCGACTTCCTGCTGCGCATCGTCGCCGAGAATTGGGACGCCTATCAGCGCTTTCTGACGACCAAGCTGACCGCCGCGAAGAATGTCAGCCATGTCAAATCGGCGCTCGCGATCCGCTCGGCCAAGCAGCTGCCGGGCGTGCCGATCGACGACGAGCCGGCTCCGCAATCCTGAAGCGCCCAATCCTGAAGCGCCCAATCCTGAAGCGCGGGGAACCTCGCCTCAGCGAAACTCGAGCTTGACGACCTCGTACGACTTGGTGCCGCCGCGCGGCGTGGAGACCTCGACGGAATCGCCGACCTTCTTGCCGATCAGCGCGCGCGCCAGCGGCGAGGTGACCGAGAGACGACCCTGGGCGATGTCGGCCTCGTCGGTGCCGACGATCTGATAGACCGACTTCTCGTCGGTGTCCTCGTCGGCGAGCGTCACGGTGGTGCCGAACGTCACGTTCTTGCCGGACAGCTTCGACACGTCGATCACTTCGGTGCGGCTGATCTTGTCCTCGAGCTCGACGATGCGGCCCTCGATGAAGCTCTGACGCTCGCGCGCGGCGTGGTACTCGGCGTTCTCGGACAGATCGCCGTGCTGGCGCGCTTCGGCAATCGCCTTGATGATCGCCGGCCGTTCCACGACTTTGAGATTGCGGAGCTCGTCCTGCAGGCGCGTGAGGCCTGCAGCTGTCATCGGGATCTTTTCCATCGCGCTCGTTCCCTGGGCTGCCCCTAGAGACGCAAAAGCCCGCCCCGCCCGTGCCTGGGTTCGCACCATCAAACCGGGGGAACAAGCCTTGTGACGTCTTAGAATGAGCCGCTGACGTAGGATTGCAGAGGCGCGACTTCAAGACGGCCGTTCCGCAGCGCTTGGATGGCCTGGACCGCGGCGCGGGCGCCTTCGACGGTCGTGTAATAGGGAATATTGTAAGTCAGGGCGGTCTCGCGCAAGCTGAAACTGTCGGCGATGGCCTGGGCGCCGGCCGTGGTGTTGAACACCAGATGAACCTCGCCGCTGATCATGTCGTCGACGACGTGCGGGCGTCCTTCGAGCACCTTGTTGACCGTGACGACCGTGAGCCCCTCAGCGGCCAGGTGCTTGGCCGTGCCGCGCGTCGCGAGGATGCGGAAGCCGATCGACGCGAGATCGCGCGCCAGCGGAGTGACGGCCGCCTTGTCCGCGTCCTTGACCGAGACGAACACGGTACCGCTCAGCGGCAGGTCGGTGCCGGCGCCGAGCTGCGACTTGGCGAAGGCGCGCGCGAAGTCGCGGTCGATGCCCATGACCTCGCCGGTCGACTTCATCTCCGGACCGAGGATGACATCGGTGCCCGGGAAGCGCGCGAACGGAAACACCGCCTCCTTGACCGCGACGTGGTCCGGCTGCCCGGTCGGCAGCTTGAAGTCGTCGAGCCGCTCGCCCGCCATGACGCGCGCGGCGACCTTGGCCACGGCGACGCCGGTCGCCTTGGCGACGAAGGGCACGGTGCGGCTGGCGCGCGGGTTGACCTCGAGCACGAAGACCACGCCCGACTTGACCGCGAACTGGACGTTCATCAGGCCGCACACGTCGAGCGCTCGCGCCATCGCCTCGGTCTGGCGGCGGATTTCGCTGACGACCTCGGCGGGCAGCGATTGCGGCGGCAACGAGCAGGCGCTGTCGCCGGAATGGATGCCGGCCTCCTCGATGTGCTCCATGATGCCGGCGATGTAGACCGAACGCCGGTCGGCGATCGCGTCGACGTCGACCTCGATCGCGTTGCTGAGGAAGGAGTCGATGAGCACCGGATTCTTGCCCGTGACCACGACGGCTTCGCGCATGTAGCGGCGCAGCTGCGCCGTGTCGTGCACGATCTCCATGGCGCGGCCGCCCAGCACATAGGACGGCCGGATGACCAACGGATAGCCGATGCGCTGAGCCACCGCCTCGGCTTCCTCGGCCGAAAATGCCGTGCCGTTCTCAGGCTGCTTCAAGGCCAACCGGTGCAGCAGCTCCTGAAAGCGCTTGCGGTCCTCGGCGAGATCGATCGCATCGGGTGAGGTGCCGAGGATGGGGATGCCCGCCGACTCCAGCGCGGCGGCAAGCTTGAGCGGCGTCTGGCCGCCGAACTGGACGATCACGCCCAGCACGTTGCCGCGCCGCTGCTCGACTCGCACCAGTTCGATGACGTCCTCGGCGGTCAGCGGCTCGAAATAGAGCCGGTCCGACGTATCGTAGTCTGTCGACACGGTCTCCGGATTGCAGTTGACCATGATGCTTTCGATGCCGGCGTCGCGCATGGCGTAGGCGGCGTGAACGCAGCAATAGTCGAACTCGATGCCCTGACCGATCCGGTTGGGTCCGCCGCCGAGGATGATCACCTTGCGCCGGTCGCTCGGCTCCGCCTCGCACTCGCCCGGGCCGATCCCGTCGCCCTCGTAGCAGGAATACATGTAGGGCGTGCGCGACGCGAATTCGGCGGCGCAGGTATCGATGCGCTTGTAGACCGGCGTCACGCCGAGCACGCGCCGGCGCTCGGCAACCTGCGCTTCCTCCTGGCCGGTCAGCTCGGCGAGCCGCGCATCGGAGAAGCCGAGCCGCTTGAGGGCCAGCAGTCCCGGTCGCTCGGCCGGCAGTCCGTCGCGCCGCAGCTTGGTCTCGGCGGCGACGATTTTCTCGATCTCGCGCAGAAACCAGGGCTCGTACTTGCAGGCCAGCGCAATCTCATCGACGGTCAGGCCGTGGCGGAACGCCTGGGCGATGCGCAAAAGCCGGTCAGGCGCCGGTTCGGCCAGCGCGGCGACGACGGCGCGCCGGTCGCTCTCGCCGTCGCCGACGACGCCGGACAATTCGACTTCGTTGAAGCCGGTCAGTCCGGTCTCCATCGAGCGCAGCGCCTTCTGTACCGATTCGGCAAAGCTGCGGCCGATCGACATCGCTTCGCCGACCGACTTCATCGAGGTGGTCAGCAGCGCCTTCGCACCCTTGAACTTCTCGAAGGTGAAGCGCGGCATCTTCGTGACGACGTAGTCGATGGTCGGTTCGAACGACGCCGGCGTGACGCCGGTGATGTCATTGGCGAGCTCGTCGAGCGTGTAGCCGACCGCGAGCTTGGCCGCAACCTTGGCGATCGGGAATCCGGTCGCCTTCGACGCGAGTGCCGACGAGCGCGATACACGCGGGTTCATCTCGATGATGACCAGCCTGCCGTCGGCCGGATTGACCGCGAACTGCACGTTCGAGCCGCCCGTGTCGACGCCGATCTCACGCAGCACCGCGATCGAGGCGTTGCGCATGCGCTGGTATTCCTTGTCGGTCAAGGTCAGCGCCGGCGCCACGGTGATCGAGTCGCCGGTGTGCACGCCCATCGGATCGACGTTCTCGATCGAGCACACGATGATGCAGTTGTCGGCGCGGTCGCGCACGACCTCCATCTCGAATTCCTTCCAGCCGAGCACGGATTCCTCGACCAGCACCTCGTGCACGGGCGACAGGCGAAGTCCGTTCTCGACGACCTTCTCGTATTCGGCGCGGTTGTAAGCGATGCCGCCGCCCTGCCCGCCCAAGGTGAAGGACGGCCGGATGATCAGCGGCAGGCCGATCTGCTCCATCGCGGCCGTCGCCTCGGCCATGTCGCGCACCAGGCGGCTCTTCGGCGATTCGAGGCCGATGCGGTCCATCGCCTCGCGAAACTTGAGGCGATCCTCGGCCTTCTCGATGGCCTCGCGCTTGGCGCCGATCAGCTCGATGCCGAGCCGCTCGAGCGTGCCGTTCTTGGCCAACGCCATGGCGGTGTTGAGCGCGGTCTGGCCGCCCATGGTCGGGAGCAGCGCATCGGGCTTCTCGCGCTCGAGCACCTTGATGACCATGTCGGGCGTGATCGGCTCGACATAGGTCGCGTGCGCCAGCCCCGGATCGGTCATGATGGTCGCCGGGTTGGAGTTGACCAGGATGATCCGGTAGCCCTCCTCACGCAGCGCCTTGCACGCCTGCGCCCCCGAATAGTCGAACTCGCAGGCCTGCCCGATCACGATCGGCCCCGCGCCGATGATGCAGATGGAGTTGATGTCGGTGCGCTTGGGCATGGAAGGTTACTCGACCACTCTCCGCGATCCCTCCCCCCTTGTGGGGGAGGGCAGGGTGGGGGGTGCGGCTTCGGCCGAGGGAGATGCCAGACGGAGCAGCGTCTGTCGAATGGATTCGACGACGCCATCGGTGTTCTGCAGCACCTCGTTGTTCCAGAATCGAATCACTGTGAAGCCCTGAGACGCCAGCCACGCGGTGCGCTTCGAGTCGATGGCAACTCGTTCAGCATGTTGACCGCCATCGGTCTCGAGCACGAGGCGCGGCGCGTAGCTGACAAAGTCCGCGATATAGCGACCGATAGGTGCCTGTCGTCGAAACTTGTGGCCCTGGAGTTGTCCGAGACGAAGCTTCGACCACAACCGCTTTTCGGCTTCGGTGGTGTTGCGGCGAAGCTGTCTTGCGCGGGCGACAGTCAATCGGATGCGCCCCCCACCCTGACCCTCCCCCACAGAGGGGGGAGGGTGAAATAGGAGGATCGCCTCCTCACTTGGTCTTCTCCATCAGCCCGACGAAGCGCTGGAACAGATAGTGGCTGTCCTGCGGGCCGGGCGAGGCCTCCGGGTGGTATTGCACGGAGAACACGGGCTTGCTCTTGAGCCGGATGCCTTCGTTGGTGCCGTCGAACAGCGAGACATGCGTGACCTCGACGTCGGCGGGCAGGCTGTCTGGCAGGACACAGAAGCCGTGATTCTGGCTGGTGATCTCGACCTTGCCCGTGGCGAGATCCTTGACCGGATGGTTGGCGCCGCGGTGGCCGCGCGGCATCTTGGCCGTGCGTCCGCCGAGTGCCAGCGCCAGCATCTGGTGGCCGAGGCAGATGCCGAACACGGGCTTGCCCGACTGCACGAGATCGCGGATGACGGGCACCGCATATTTGCCCGTGGCGGCGGGATCGCCCGGCCCGTTCGACAGGAACACGCCGTCCGGGTTGTGACGCATGATGTCCTCCGTCGTCGCCGTCGCCGGCACGACGGTGACGCGGCAGCCGGCGCTGGCCAGACAGCGCAGGATGTTGCGCTTGGCGCCATAGTCGACGGCAACGACGTGGAAGCGCGCAGCGTCGAGCTGTCCGTAGCCCGAGCCATGCTGCGCGGCGCGTTGGAAGTCCCACACCGTCTCGTTCCACTGATAGGTCTGCCGGCAGCTGACCTCGAGCGCGAGGTCCATGCCCTCGAGGCCGGGCCACTCCATCGCCTGGCGTTGCAGGGCGGCGACATCGAGTCTCCCGTCGGGCGTGAAGGCGAGCGCGCCATTGGGCGCGCCGCCGTCGCGGATACGGCGCGTGAGGCGGCGCGTGTCGACGCCGGCGATGCCCGGCAGGCCGTGGCTCGTCAGCCAGTCGGCGAAGTGGCGTGACGCGCGGTAGTTGGCGGGATCCGTGACGTCGACCGCCAGCACGCAGCCGCGCGCGGCCGGCGTCGTGGTTTCGACATCGTGCGGGTTGGCGCCGACATTGCCGATGTGCGGGAAGGTGAACGTGATGATCTGCCCGGCGTAGGACGGATCGGTCATGATCTCCTGATAGCCCGTGATCGAGGTGTTGAAGCAGACCTCGCCGACTTTGACGCCCGGCTCGCCGAGGCCGCGGCCCCAGAACACCGTGCCGTCGGCCAGCACCAGCGCGGCGGTGGTGCCGGGTGGTGCCGCGTGCAGCTGAGGTGGGGCGGAGGAAATCGTCGTCACATCGGCGCATCCGATCCAGGCGTTGTCCCCCGGTCGCGGCGCGCGTCGAGACAACCGTCCCGGGCGGACGACATCGTCACCGGGCGGGCGCCAAGAAGGGCTTGTCCTGGGGCAAGGCGGGGCCTACATAAGCAATCCGCGACAGGCCGTCAAGCCTGATCGAGTCAGGAAACGCCAATCAAATCAATAGTTTGTCAATTTATTTGGGTTTGCCAGACCGGTCGAGTTGCGGTATTGTCACGACTTTCCAGAATTCCTGTGAGGACATCGACGCCATGCTGCGTACGCGTCTCAATGACGCCCTGAAGCAGGCCATGAAGGCACGCGAGGAGCGCGCAGTTTCGACCTTGCGGTTGATCCTGGCGGCGCTCAAGGACCGCGATATCTGCGCGCGCGGTAAGGGCAATGACGACGGAATCGGCGAGGACGAGATCCTCGCCATGCTGCAGACCATGATCAAGCAGCGCAAGGAAGCGATCCAGCTCTACGAGCAAGGCGGCCGACTCGAGCTCGCCCAGCAGGAGCAGGACGAGATTCGGATCATCGAAAGCTTCATGCCGCGCCAGTTGAGCGAGGATGAGACCAAGAGCGCCATCACGGCGGCGATCCAGGAACTCGGCTGTTGCGGCGTCAAGGACATGGGCCGCACCATGGCGCTCCTGAAGCAGCGCTATGCCGGGCAGATGGATTTCGCCCGCGCAAGCGGAATGGTGCGTCAGCATCTGAGCTGACGGCTCACGGACGCCGCGGCGGCAAACGCGGCATCGAGGAGACCCGGGACCGGCACGTCGGGACCGGCAGTCGAGGGGCAGGCAAACGGGGCGGGTCGGCCGTGGCATGAGCTTTTCGCCCGAATTCCTCGACGAGATTCGCGCCCGCGTGCCGCTGGCCGAAATCGTCGGCAAGCGCGTCCGCCTCACGCGCAAAGGCCGTGAGTTCTCGGGGCTGTGCCCATTCCACAACGAGAAAACCCCGTCCTTCACGGTCAGCGAGGACAAGGGCTTCTTTCATTGCTTCGGCTGCGGGCAGCATGGCGACGTCATCGGCTTCGTCATGCGCACGGAAGCCCTGAGTTTTCCCGAGGCGGTCGAAAAGCTGGCCGGCATCGCCGGACTGGACATGCCGTCGCGCGATCCGCGCGATCGCGAGCGGTCCGCCGAGAACAAGACGCTGCATGTGTTGATCGAGGCGGCAGCCGCGCACTTCGAATCCCAGCTGCGCATGCCGGCGGGCAAAGCCGCCATGGAATATGTCCGCGGCCGCGGCCTCGACGAGGCGACGATCCGCCAATTCCGACTGGGTTATGCCGGCGATGCCGAGGGCGGGCTGCGCGCGGCACTCAAGCGCGCCGGCTTCGAGGATGCGCAAATCGTGGCCGCCGGCCTCGCCAAGCAGCCGGAGCAGGAAGGTCGCGCACCCTTCGAGTATTTCCGCCACCGTTTGATGTTCCCCATTGCTGATCGGCGCGGCCGCATCGTCGCCTTCGGCGGGCGCGTGCTCGGAGATGGCCAGCCCAAATACCTCAATTCGCCGGACAGCGAACTCTTCCACAAGGGACGCATGCTCTACGGCTTCGCCCAGGCGCGCGCGGCCGCGCGCGAGGCCGGCGACGTCATCGTCGTCGAGGGCTACATGGACGTCATCGCGCTGGCGCAGGCGGGATTCAGGGCTGCGGTCGCCCCGTTGGGCACGGCGCTGACCGAGGACCAGATCGTCGAACTGTGGCGCCTGGCGCCCGAACCGGTGCTGTGCTTCGACGGCGACGCGGCCGGGCAACGTGCGGCGGCACGCGCCATCGAGCGCGCGCTACCGCTGCTCAAGCCCGGACATTCGCTGCGCTTCGTGTCGCTGCCGGCGGGCGAGGATCCGGACACACTGGTGCGCCGCCGCGGGCGCGAGGCGATGGCGGTCCTGCTCAAGCAGGCCGAACCGATGGCCGTGGCTCTCTGGCGGCTCGAGATCCAGGCCAAGCCGCTCGACACGCCGGAGCGGCGCGCCGACCTGCATGCCAGGCTGCGGCGCCGCGTCGGCCAGATCCTCGACCCGACGGTGCGCGAGTTCTACCGCCGTCACTTCTCCGCGGAGCTGCGGGGCGCCTTCGGCGGTGGCCAGGCCCAGGCAGGGCCGCGATCATGGGCGCAGCGAGCGGACCCCGGCCCGCGGGCGCGCTGGTCACCCCGGGGGCCGGGCGGGCCGGCCATGCCGTTGTTCGAGCCGCCGGGCAGCCGGGTCGCCCGCGGTCCCGCCCTGGAGCAGACCACCGAACTGCGCCGGCAGCAGATCCTGATCGCGACTTTGGTCAATCATCCCAAGCTCATCGAGGAGCTACGCGAGAGCTTGGCCCAACTCACCCTTCCCGACCGCGACCTTGACAATCTGAGGGCGGAAATCCTACATCTTTCGGCTTCCCATCAGGACCTTGACGGGGGGGTGATAGAGCGCCACTTCTCGGCAAAGGGGGAGTCCGCGGTTCTCGAAATGGTCCTGAACGTACAGGTGATGAAACACGCGGATTTTGCCCAGCGCGAAGCCGCACCCGAGGCAGCGCGCAGCGGGTTGACGCACTTGATCAATTGGTTCGGCCGGCCCCAGCTCGAGGCCCAGCTGGCCGAGGCCGAGCGGCTCGCCGCGGCAGAGACGACCGAGAGCAATTGGGCCCGGGCCGACGCCCTGCGCCGATCGCTGCAGGCGCTCAACGCCAGGGCCGCCGATCTGGAGGCAGAAGGCTAGCCTGGCGTTGCCGCGAAGCCGGCACATCCGGCGTTATTGAATTGTGACACATTGAGTTGGAAGGCAAGACGCCGATGGCAAGTAAACCGGCAGCGCAACGAGAGCAGACCCCGGCCGCCCGCGAAGAGACGGTCGAAGCCGCCTTCACCGACAACCTGCCGCCCCAGGTCAAGCGCATGATCGCGAAGGGCAAGGAGCGCGGCTACATCACCTATGACGAGCTGAACACGGCGCTGCCGCCGGAACAGATGTCCTCCGAGCAGATCGAGGACGTGATGACCAATCTGTCCGAGATGGGCATCAACGTGGTCGACAGCGAGGAGCCCGAGGAGGCGCCGCCGGCGCAGGCCGACGCCGCGACGGAAGAGACGGAAGAGACCGAGGTTGCCCGCGGCAATCTCGACGATGACGACATCGGCCGCACCGACGATCCGGTGCGCATGTATCTGCGCGAGATGGGCTCGGTCGAGCTGCTGTCGCGCGAAGGCGAAATCGCCATCGCCAAGCGCATCGAGGCCGGCCGCGACATGATGATCGGCGGCATCTGCGAGAGCCCGCTGACCATCCGCGCGCTGATTGAATGGCGCGATGCGCTCAAGGACGGGCGCATCCTGCTGCGCGACGTGATCGACCTCGACGCCACCTTCGGCGGCGGTCCCGGAGCCGACGGCAAGGAGCTGGCGGATCTCGAGGCCGGCGAGGGCGAGGAGGGCGCCGAGGCGCGCGAGGGCGACGAGGCGCAGGGCGAAGGCGCGCCGGGGCTCGAAGGCGACGCCGACGGCGACGAGAACGCCATGTCGCTCGCCGCCATGGAGATGGCGCTCAAGCCCGAGGTGCTCGAGAATTTCGACCGCATCGCGACGACATACAACAAGCTGCACAAGATGCAGAACCGGCGGCTCGGCAAGCTCGTGCGCGGCGAGAACCTCAGCCGTGCCACCGAGCGGCGCTACGAGAAGATGCGCGACGAGCTGGTGGCCTTCATGCAGAAGGTGCGGCTCAACAACCAGCGTATCGAGCAGCTCGTCGACCAGCTCTACGGCCTGAACCGCCGGCTGACCGGACTCGAGGGCAAGTTGCTGCGCCTGGCCGAAGGCGCGCACGTCGCGCGCGACCATTTCCTCAAGGAGTATTTCGGCCACGAGCTCGACCCGAACTGGCTCGAGCGCGTCAGCGACCTGCCGGGCAAGGGCTGGAAGCGGTTTGGCGAGAAGCATGCCAAGGACATCGTGCCGATCCGCGAAAGCATCGGGGGCGTGTCGACGGAAGCCGGCCTGCCGATCGGCGAATTCCGCCGCATCGTCCAGACGGTGCAGCGCGGCGAGCGCGAGGCGAGCCGCGCCAAGAAAGAGATGGTCGAGGCCAATCTGCGTCTCGTCATCTCGATCGCCAAGAAGTACACCAACCGCGGCCTGCAGTTCCTCGATCTGATCCAGGAAGGCAACATCGGCCTGATGAAGGCGGTCGACAAGTTCGAGTACCGTCGCGGCTACAAGTTCTCGACCTACGCCACTTGGTGGATCCGGCAGGCGATCACGCGCTCGATCGCCGACCAGGCGCGCACCATCCGCATCCCCGTGCACATGATCGAGACGATCAACAAGCTGGTGCGCACCTCGCGCCAGATGCTGCATGAGATCGGCCGCGAGCCGACGCCGGAGGAGCTGGCCGAGAAGCTCGCCATGCCGCTCGAGAAGGTGCGCAAGGTGCTCAAGATCGCCAAGGAGCCGATCAGCCTCGAGACGCCGATCGGCGACGAAGAGGACAGCCATCTCGGCGATTTCATCGAGGACAAGAATGCGGTGCTGCCGCTCGACGCGGCGATCCAGGCCAATCTGCGCGAGACGACGACCCGCGTTCTCGCCTCGCTGACACCGCGCGAGGAGCGCGTGCTGCGCATGCGCTTCGGCATCGGCATGAACACCGACCACACGCTGGAGGAGGTCGGCCAGCAGTTCTCCGTCACGCGCGAGCGCATACGCCAGATCGAGGCCAAGGCGCTGCGCAAGCTCAAGCATCCCAGCCGCTCGCGCAAGCTGCGCAGCTTCCTCGATACCTAAGTCAGACGCCAGGGATCGGATATCGGGTATCAGTGACTGCGTTCCTGATACCTGATTCCTGTCGTCTGATCCCTGACCTTGGGCCCGTAGCTCAGTTGGTTAGAGCGCGCCGCTCATAACGGTGTGGTCGCAGGTTCAAGTCCTGCCGGGCCTACCAACTACTCCGCGCAACCTTCAGCTTCGCGCGCGGGCTGTCAGCGGCGAACGACCGCGTCGCCCGTGACGCAACTGGACCTTTTGCTGATCGCAGGTCCGCTCGCAGCGCCAAGTTTCTTGGGCGTGTCATGGTTCTACGGCAGCCCCCAAATTCAAACTTTCGTTTTACGCCGACATCCGACGCGCACGCCTACCAGGCGGAGTACTCGATCGTCGCTCCCGCGCCCAGCAGCCAAAGCACGCCGGCTGTGATCCACAGCCCGCTGGCGAGGGTGGCGCCATAGATCGAGTAACGCCGGAAAATGTCGGCCAGCGCCTCTGAAATCAGCTTTTGCAACATGACATCGGGCAGGTCGAGCGATTCGCGCAACATGATCCACACCTCGGTCCGGCGATAGGGACGATTTGGCGCCTCGATCGCCTTGTAGACCAGGATCACCACGGCAAGCGTGGTCAGGATGGCGGCCATGCGCAGTGCCACGACCGGCCAGGTGATGAGCCCGAACGACATGACCCAGATGCCGAGCGCTCCAAACATGCAAGCGCGTCCGACAGATGTCTGCGCTGCGGTCTTGATAGCTTCTGCTTGCCTCATGGATGCCTTTCCAGAACCAGGTCCGGGCGGTTCCGCGCGTGAACGCTGCGCCCGCCCAGCGTCCGTCACGTCAATGTAAAAGCCGCGAGATCGATCCTTTTGGTCAGCTCATCGTGAATGTTGCACATCGTCACGCGCAGATAGTTGCGGATGGTCGGCGCATCCCGCCCGCGCAGCTTCTCGTGGATCGGCATCAGGTTGAAATATTCCTCGGCAAAAGGCTCCGCCACGTCCTTTGCCATCTTGGGGGCATGCAGACCGATGAGCATGAGCCGGCGTTCGAGTTCGGCACGAAGGTCGATCGTAGTCGGCGTGCCCAGCACCTCGTGCACTGGCTGCCGATCGAACACCGACAGAACCAGCGCTCGAATTGCGTCGGTCTGAGCCAGGCGGCCCGCGCTGCGCGCCGGGCACAAGACGCCCTCGACCAGTTCGGCCACCATGGCAAGTCCAAGTGGGTACGCGCGCCAGCGCGCCCGGTCACAGGCATCCCGGAACTCCGACTCGCTGAACAAAACCTTGGCATAGTGCCCTGCGCGTGCCCGGGAATACTCGTAGATGCCCTTCTGCGCCACGAACGCCGCATTCTGGTCGATGAAATCGGCCAACGCCGCGGCATCGCGAATGGGCGGGCTTCGGCGAAAAAGGTCAAAGATTCCCATGGTATAGTTGTGCTCCACCCCTATGCTCGCTGCTGCGTCGAAGTCCCTGCCGACGGGGCTCGCCGGACCGCACAACGCCGCTGCGATTCCGTCGCATGAGCAGAAAGACTGTCGGTAGCGCGTGAAGATGTCCGCGTCTTGTAGCACATCATATGTCCACTGCTGATGATGTTGGGCCGGTGGGGTTGTGGGTAACGCGGAGCGTTATCCACAAATCCACCGGCCTG
>Ga0194120_10001999_pt1 | contig 35857 bp, 33 predicted proteins | sample TA2MahCa65mmetaG_FD_148642 | JGI IMG/M metagenome (GOLD analysis project Ga0194120, IMG submission 148642) | Freshwater microbial communities from Lake Tanganyika, Tanzania - TA2015019 Mahale Deep Cast 65m | ecosystem: Environmental > Aquatic > Freshwater > Lake | place: Tanzania: Lake...
AGCTGGCCCCTGGTTTTCCCCGCCCGCCGGGTAGCCAGGGGCGAGATCAATAGGCTGGATACGCACGTAGATCCTGTAGCGTAGGGCTTGCGGACGCGGGTTCGATTCCCGCCGCCTCCACCAATACATCCCCCGGCCAGAGATGGCCGGGGGAAGTCCGGGATCGCGTTGCGGAGCAGTACCGGCCACATTGGAATGTCCGTACGACGTGTCTACAATGTAGATACATTCGACAGGAGGCCGGTCATGCAAGCCGTAGTCCGCAAGTGGGGCAACAGTCCGGCCATCCGGCTGCCGGTGGCCGTGCTCAAGGAGGCTGCGTTCAGCCTCGAACAGAAGGTCAACCTGACCGTTACGCGCGGCCGCATCGTCATCGAGCCTTCAAGCAGGGTCGAATACGATCTCGATGAGCTGATTGCAGGCATCACGTCCAGGAACGCGCACGGAGAAGTCGGCTTCGGCAAGCCGGTCGGCCACGAGGCGCTTTGATGGCGAAACGCACCGATGTGCCCGACGCCGGGGACATCGTCTGGCTCGAATTCGATCCGCAGCCGGGTCACGAACAGGCCGGACATCGCCCTGCCCTCGTCATCAGTCCGGCGAGCTACAACGGCAGGACCGGGCTGATGGCCTGCTGCCCCATGACCACGCGGAGCAAGGGACATCCCTTTGAAGTGCTCGCGGAAGTTGATGGCGTCGCGAGCGCAGTGCTTTCCGATCAGGTCAAGTCGCTCGACTGGAAGGTTCGCCGCGCCAGAAAGAAAAGTGCAGTGCCGGCGGAGGTCATGGTTCACGTGCGCGCAAAGATCAAGGCGCTGCTGCGCATCCCGTGAGCGAAGCACCCCAGGCCGCTGGGGCTTTCGGTGTGCGACCTGACCTGTCCCGCCGGTACCATACGCCGATGCTCAAGGTCCTCGTCCTCGTCCACCGCCGGCCCGGCCTGACGCACGAAGAGTTCACGCGCGGCTACCGCGATGAAGTCGGCCCGGCGGTGGCGCAGAATGTGCCCGGCGTCATCCGCTACGCCCAGAATCATCACCCGCAGCAGCGCGACGGCAGCGACGCGCCCTGGGATGGTGTCGGCGAACTATGGCTCGCCGACCTGGCCGCCTGGCAGCGCGTGCAGGAGTTCGCGGCCAGCCCGGCCGGCCAGGCCGTCGTCGACCTCGAAGCGAAGTACATCGACCGTTCGCGGATGACGATCCTGGTCTGCGACGAAGTGGTGATGAAGGACGACGGCGCCGAAATGCCGCGCCCGCCTCAACCGCTGCCGGCGGACTCCGGCGGCGCGGGCGGCACAGCCAGCGGGGCCTGATCGACCGCCAGCGCCGCTTCGATCGAGGCGACCGTGATCGGATGCAGCGCCGGCCGGGCCGCCGCGAACACTTCGCGGGCGAAGACCAGCCCGTCCGGAGTGGCGGCGAGCGCCTTGTAAATCGGCATCACGATCTTGCGGCGGCCGACGCGGTTCAGGAACCTGGCCATGGCCGGCCGCGCAGCCGTGTAGCCGCCACGAACGGTCAGCGGATACCAGCGCTGCGCGATCTCGGGATTCGGCGTGCCGGTGAACTGGTAGGCAACATCGAGCGCCGCGAGCCGTTCCGTATCGGGCGCCTCCGGCAGGCCGTCGAGAAAATGCACCCATTCCTGCGTGCTCCAGGCGGCCGTCACCGCGGACTGTGGCAGTGCTGCGTTCGCCTGCCAGGCTTCACGGGCTGCGTCCACCGCCGCCAGCCGCGCCGAGGTTACCTGCGGCGCGGTCGCCGGCACGCCCGGCTGATACAGCCACGCATCGAACTCGGCCTGGCTGACGCGGCCCGGAGCGAGGTCGAGCAGATGCCGGCACGCGTAGTCGCGGAACTGCACGGTCGAGATCGACTGAAATGCGAAATGCTCGAAGTAGCCGCGCAGGAATGCGTCGAAGCGCTCCCGCCCGAAGCGCTCCTCGAGAAACTGCAGGAACCACGCGCCCTTCGTGTACACGGTCCCGACCAGGTTGTCGTCCGGATCGGGCAGCGCTTCCTGCGCGATCGCCAGCGGTTGCAGCGCGAGGTTTTCCGCAGCGAACTCCTGGCGCAGTTCGTTGCGCTCGATCACGCGGTCGAGGTCGGCGCGCTCGCGGCCGTACAGCGCCTCGATCAGCCGACCCTCGACGTAGGTCGTGAAGCCCTCGTTGAGCCAGGCGTCGTTGGCGGTCGCGAAGGTCACGAGGTTGCCGGACCAGCTATGCGCCAGCTCGTGCGCGATCAGCGCCACCAGGGAGCGGTCGCCGACGATCACGGTCGGCGTCGCGAAGGTCAGGCGCGGGTTCTCCATGCCGCCATACGGGAACGACGGCGGCAGGACCAGGATGTCGTAGCGATCCCAGCGGTACGGACCGTACAGCGTCTCCGCGGCCTCGATCATGCGGCCGGTGTCGGCGAACTCCGCGGCCGCACGCTGCACCAGCGCCGGCTCGGCCCAGACGCCCGAGCGATGATCGATCGGCGCGAACACCAGATCTCCGGCGGCGATCGCCAGCAGGTAGGACGGGATCGGCTGCGGCATGCGGAACGTGTAGTCACCGTCGCGCGGCGCCGCCGGATCGTTGTCGGCACTCATCAGCGCCATCAGCTCCGGCGGCGTGCGCAGGCGCGCCTCGTAGGTGAAGCGCACCATCGGCGTGTCCTGCAGCGGCACCCACGAGCGCGCATGGATCTGCTGCGACTGGCTGAAAATGAACGGCTGCCGGCCCCCCTGGGTCATCGCCGGGGTCAGCCACTGCAGTCCGGAGGCCGCCGGTGAAGTGCGGTAGGTGATGCGCACCGACCCCGGCTGACCGCCGGTGCGCAGGGTCAGGCGCCTGCCGAGTGTCCGGTCCGGTTCGGCCAGCTCGAAGGGCAGTTCCCGCCAGCCGCCGGCCGGATCGCCCGCCTCGGCCCGCAGGATGGTGAGATCGCGCGTGTCGAGCAGCAACGCGTCGGCGGCGGGATCGCGCCATTCGAGCTGCAGCGTCGCGGTTCCGGCCAGCGTCCGGGCAGCAAAGTCCATTGCCAGATCGAGGGCCAGATGCCGGATCGCGACCCGGTGCGGCTCGGCGAACGAATGGATATCGCGGATCGCGGCTGCGGCGTCAGTCACGGGCGCAGGCTCCGTCGCATCGTCCGTTGCCGGCTGCCGGCAGGCGGCGAGCGGGATCAGGGCGGCAACAATCAGCAGGGTCGGCAGGTGCATGGTCCGTCCTTCAGTCCGCTGGATGTCCCGCTGCCGCTGGCGGCCGGCACGCCTTCTGCCACGCCGCAATCAGCGCCTGCGCCGCACGCTCGATATCCGGCCCGGTCGTGTCCCAGCCGGTGGACAGGCGCACCGCGCCGCGCGCGCGGGCAGCGTCGCAGCCCATCGCCGCGAGCACACCACTGACAGTATCTTGCCCGGAATGACAGGCCGAACCGACTGCAGCGGCGACATCAGCACTCACCGCCTCGAGCAGTTCACGCCCGGTGACTCCGGGAAACGAGACGTGCAGCGTATTCGGCAGCCGCTCGCCGGGATGTCCGTTCAGAGCCAGGCCCGGAATCTCCGCTGCCAGCAGCCGATGGAGCCGATCGCGCGGTTCGCGCAGACTGCGCCCGGCTTCCGGCAACCGCTCGCGCGCCAGCCGTGCGGCGGCGCCCAAGCCAGCGATGGCCGGCACATTCTCGGTGCCGGGCCGCAGGCCGCGTTCCTGCCCGGCGCCGTGCAGGATGGCGGCGAGCGGAGTACCGGTCCGGACGTACAGTGCGCCGATGCCCTTCGGCGCGCAGAACTTGTGCCCGGCGATGGTCAGCAGGTCGACGCCGAGCGCCGCGACGTCCACCGGGATCTTGCCGGCCGATTGGGCCGCATCGGTGTGCAGCAGCACGCCGTGCGCGCGCGTGACCGCCGCGATCGCCGCGATCGGCTGCAGCGTGCCGACCTCGTTGTTGGCGTGCATGATGGAGACGAGCGCCGTGTCCGGCCGCAGCGCGGCCGCGACCTCCGCTGGCGCAACGCGGCCGCTGCTGTCCACCGGCACAACCGTGAGTGCCCAGCCCTGGCGCTCGAGCTGCCGGGCCGGTTCCAGCACGGCTGGATGTTCGACGGCGCTGATGATCAGGTGGCGCCGACCGGGCCGCGCGGCTGCGACACCCAGCAGCGCCAGGTTGTTGGCCTCGGTCGCGCAACCGGTGAAGATGATCTCCGCGGCCTGCGCGCCGATCAGCGCGGCGACCGAGTCACGGGACTCCGCGACCAGCGCCGCAGCGCGGCGCCCGGGCTGGTGGGCAGATGACGGGTTGCCGGATACGTGCCGCAGACAGTCGAGCATCGCCTCGACCACCGGTGCGGCGACCGGCGTCGTCGCGTTGTGGTCGAGGTAGACCGGTTCGTTCACCCCAGCGCCTGCGTCAGATCAGCGATCAGGTCAGCCGGATCCTCGAGCCCGACCGACAGCCGCAGCATCGAGTCCGAGATGCCGCGGCGCGCGCGCTCCTCCGGCGTCAGGCCGTGGTGGGTCGTCGTGCACGGCTGCGTCACCAGACTTTCGGCACCGCCGAGACTCGGCGCGAGAATGAAGATACGCAGGCGATCAGCGACGCGGGTGGCCGCCGCGCCGTCGCCAGCCACCTCGAGCGTCAGCATGCCGCCGTAACCCTGCATCTGACGGCGCGCCAGCGCATGACCGGGGAATTCCGCCAGGCCCGGGTACAGCACGCACCGCACCCGCGGGTGCCGCCGCAGCGCCTCGGCTACCGCCTGGGCGCTCGCGTTCTGCTGGCGCACACGGATGACGAGCGTCCGCAGGCTGCGCGCCAGCAAGGCCGCCGTCGCCGGCGCCAGCATCGAACCGAGACTCTTGCGCCAGTTCCACACCGGCGCCAGCAGCGCCTGCGCACCCATCAGGGCGCCACCCGTGATGTCGCTGTGCCCGCCAAGGTACTTCGTCGCGCTGTGCATCACGAGGTCGGCGCCGAGCCGCAGGGGCTGCTGGTTGACCGGCGAAGCGAACGTGTTGTCCACCGCGAGCAGTGCGTCGTGCCGATGCGCCCGCGCGGCGAGCGCGCGGATATCGAAGACCTCGAGCGTCGGGTTGCTCGGCGTCTCCAGGAACACGAGCCGCGCGCCGCCGGCGAGCAGGTCGTCGAGCCGGTCGAGTTCGTCCCCGCGGAGCAGGTGGGTGCGGATGCCCAGCAGCGGCAACTGGCTCTGCAACAGTTCCAGCGTGCCGCCGTAGGCATCGCCGATACAGACGATACCGTCGCGGCCGTGGGTCAGGAACAGCGCGGTCGCGGCGGCCATGCCGGAGCAGAAGGCCCAGGCCTGCTCCGCGCCTTCCAGCACGGCCAGCGTCTCTTCGAGTGCGAGGATGGTCGGGTTGAGTCCGTAGCGCGTGTACAGGCTGCCGGGCCGCCGCCCCGCGACGACGTCGCGCAATTCGGCGGTGTTACGGAATGCGAACGTCGTCGTGTCGTACACCGGCAGGTGCGGGCTGCCGTGCGGGTCGGTGAGGCTGTGCTCGTGGATGATGCGCGTGGCGAGGCCCGGTCCGGCTGGGTCGGTCATTCGTGGTACCCGGTCAGTTTCGGATCGCGCAGCAACCGCGCAGGCGGCGCGGGCCGATTATACGCTGCGCGCGCGGCTGGCTGCGGCTGCCGCAGCAGTTGATCATAGACTTCGCCGAACAGCATCTCGAAGCCGATGCTGAAGCCAGGGCAGGCGTGACAACGCTCCGCCGGTGCCACCCCGTGCGCCCAGAACAGTGTCGCGGTGGCCTCGACGAAGAACCAGTCGCGCCACATCGACCGGCGCTGCGTGAATCGCAGTCCGTAGAGATCCGGCTGCTGGCCGTCCGTCTCGCCCCGCGCGAACAGCTCATAGCGCTGCGCGCGGCGGTGGTCGAGCGCCTGGTACAACGCGACGCGCGTCTTCCAGCGCAGGCCGAGCGTCTGCTCGGACCAGCGCAGCGAGTTGGCCCAGCGCAGCAGATACGCCGGGGCCAGCGCCCGGTCGAAATCGAACGCCTCGGTCAGCCCGAAGCCCTCCTGGTTCTCCCAGAACGCGGTACTGCGCAGGGTCAGCAGCCAAGGCTCGGCCGGCTGGAAATAGCGGCGATGGCGCGCGTTGAGGTACGGGTTGAGCGGACTGTCGAGCTTGACCCCGGCGCCGAGGTCGAAGCGGCTGCGGCGCCCGCGGTGGACTCCATAGCCGAGGCCCGCGAACCAGGCCGCGTCCTCCTCATCGGAGAACTCGCCGGCCAGCGGGCCGATGCCGACTGTCTCGTCGGCGACGAATTCGTCGCGGCTGACCCGGCCGAAGATCGCATTCAGCCGCTCGTCAACCCTCGGCAGCGCCAGGTTCGCGCGCAGCCGGCCGTCCAGCCCGAGGTCGTCGAGTTCGTTCCAGCCCAGCGCAAGACCGGCGCGACCATAGTTACCCTGGCCGGGTTCGGCGAGTTCGTGGCCGCCGCCGAACAGGCGGTCCACGAATCGGGACATGCCGCAGACGCTGCGTTCGAGCCCGGCGCGCACGGTATCCAGGCTGCCCGCAGACGCGACCGGGGGATCCCGGCAGGGATCCGCGAGCTCGGCATCAGCCTCCTGCGCCGCCGCCGGCGCGATCAGCGCCAGCGCCAGCCACACTCCGCGGCATGCCGGAACCGTCCGCATGCGCTCATTATCGCCTGCCCCTGGCTAGAACAGATCTCCGTCCCGGGCCTGCACCACCGGGCCGTCGTAGTACTCGCGCACTTCCTTCAGTACTGCCTCCGGGTCGTAGGGGTCGGAGTAATTCTGCACGTGGTAGAGCACCAGCATCTTGACCCTGGCGGCGGTCGCGATGCGAGCCAGTTCCCGGGGCTTGATGTGGTACTGCCAGATGAGCTGCCCCTTTTCCTCCACGGTCTTGCCACCCCAGGGGGCATTGCCCAGATCGGCCTCCGAGCACACCTCGGCCACGAACACGTCCGCCCCCTGCGCGGCCGCGATCAGGCGGTCGTCGCCGGAGCCGTCACCGCCGATCACCAGCACCCGGTCCGGGGTCGTAACCCGATAGGCATAGTTGTAGGGCAGTTCCCAGTGCTTATGCTGGAACGCTTCCACCTTGACGTTCTGGTCCTGGTAGACGACGCCGGAGCTGTCGATGGCGAAATCATGCCCACGGGCCTTCCAGCCATGCGGCGGCGTCGTCGGATCCTTGGCCAGATCGAGTTCGATCGTGTCTCGCCACGCTTCGAGGATGGCATCGACGCGGCGGGTGATCCCCGGCGGCCCGTAGATGTCCATCGGATTGGCGCGATTCAGGTACCACGGCTGCAGGATCAGCGCCGGAATGCCGATCGTGTGATCCGGGTGCATGTGGGTGATGAACAGGCGGGTCAGGTTATCCACCTGGAACGCCTGCGCGATCACGCCACCGTGAAAGGTGGCCGCCTTCGCCAGGCCGCGCCACACGCCCTCGCCGGCGTCGAACAGGTACGACTGACCATTGACGACGACGGCCGTGCCCGGGCCGAAGCGATGGGGATTCGGCAGCGGATGGCCGGTGCCCAGCATGACCAGTCGCGACTTCGCGCCGGGCGGCGCGAGATTGCGCGGCGGGCCCGGGTCGTGGCGGTTCTCGTAGCTCTCGGTCACGCCGGCGAGGGCCATCTGCAACCCGGAGGCTCCGCACAGCAGGGCTGCCAAAGCGAGCCGCGACCACTGGTTGACACTGGAATTGAACATGGATCACTCCATCGGTTGATTCGAGGACAAAGCCACGGGTCCCGGCGGGCCCAGACCGCGCTGCGCAACCCGGAACAGGAGCAGGCTCACGGCCAGGAACGCAGCCGCAATCAGGTTCACCGCCACGTACTCATCGCCCTGGATCAGCAGGGCGGCGGCAGCCGGGCCAATCATCGCACCCGCACCCTGCGCCGCCGGAATCAGGACTGCATAGCGGCCATTCCGATCCAGGGTGGCGATCAGCGCCGCCTGGTAGGCAGTCGCGAACACCCACAGGGCACCGAACACGATCGCGCTCAGCGCAAACACCGGCAGCGTGACCTTGCCGACCGCCGCCAGCACCGTGGCCATCAGCAGCAGTATCGCCAGCAGGTTGGGCCGGGCGATGCCGCCGCGACCATGGAGCCAGGCCGGCCCGATTCCGCCGAGTACGCCCGCGGCCAGCGACCAGGCCAGTATCGTGCCAATCAGGTGGTTCGAATGACCGGCCGCCTGACCGATCCGCTCCAGATAGACCCAGAAGCCGAGCACGCCCGCGTAGAACAGCATCGTGCCAATCAGGCCGGCAGCGACCGGGGCAACCGTGGCCGGATCCGGACTTGGCGGAGGCTGGCCGACCGGTGCGGTCTTCGCGCTCCGCGCCGGCAGCCAGCCAACCGGCAGGGCAACCACGAATGCCAGCAACGCCAGCATCCGGAAGATTCCGGCGATGCCCTGCCACTCGATAATCCCGGCCGACAGGGCCATCACGACCATCGTCAGCAGCGTCTCGACCGCGAGCCCGATGCCGAACGCCGTCTCCGGCTTGCTCTGCTCAGCCAGGCTGGCGGTCGCCGCGGCGAACGCCGTTCCGGCACCGAGACTGGCCAGCGCCCGGCAGGCCAGCATCAGCGTGAACTCGTGCGCCCCGGCGGCCAGGAGGTTGCCAGCGACGGCACCGCCCAGTCCGAGCATGGCCGCGAGGCGCCAGTTCAGCGTTCGCACCCAGACCATGCCGAGCAGGGACGCCACGAACATGCCGGTCGCGTCGACCGAGGCCAGCAGGCCGGCCTGCCGGCCGGAAAATCCCAGCTCGTCGACGTACACGCCGACGATCATCGGCATCACCATCAGGGCCGCCGGGCCGATCGAGAACAGCAAGGCGCCAGCCGCCAGCGCACCCCGGGAATCGCGCTGGCCGTGGCTCATGCGGGAGGGCGACCTTGCCATCAGTCAGGCACTTGGCGGCGCTCCGCAGCAGCTTCGCCGGCCTCATACACGACCTGCCCCTCGAATACGGTTCTCAGCACCCGCGTCTCCGCCACGTCGGTTGCCGGCACTGTAAACAGGTTTCGGTCGAGCACGATGAAGTTGGCCAATTTGCCGCGCTCGATCGACCCCTGCGTCTGCTCCAGTCCGATCGAGATCGCGCCATTGATGGTCAGCATCCGCAGCGCAGACGCCAGGTCGACGGATTCCTCACCGCGCAGCAGGATGCCCTGGAGTCCCGGGAAGAGATTCGGCGTGGGCGTCACCACCCAGTCGGATCCCACGGTCAACAGGACACCGTGGTCCAGCAGCGTCCTGAACTGCCAGGCAGGCTGTGGCGGCTGCCCCAGTGTCCGGCCAAACAGGTGCCAGACGGATGGCGACATCTCACCGACGACATTCAACTGCGTGAATCGTGCCAGGTCGCGTGGCGCGATGATGTTCGTGTGCGCCAGGTCATGCCGGATGGTGGACTGCGGATTGGCCTTGCGCGCCGCCTCGACTGCATCCAGCGCCACGCGCGCCGCACCGGCGCCGGTGACGTGCATCTTGACCTTGATGCCCGCCTGGTCAAATCGCGTCACCATCTCGGCGACCTTGCCGGGTGGAATGAAGACATGCCCCAGGTCGACCTGGCAATGATCATCGATGCCGGCCTCGGTGAAGTGCGGAGGCAGCGGGACACCGTCGATCGTCATCTTGACGAAGTCGGTCCTGACATGCGCTGTCTGATACTTCGCCCGGTCGTCGATCAGTGCCTCCAGGGCCTCGTTCGGCACGCCGCCAAATCTCGGGCTGCCCCAGGTGAGATGCGCGGCAACCTCCAGCATCAACTCCTGGTCCCGGTCCAGCGCATTCAGTCCGGTCAGCGCCGCGCGGGAACTCGCCGCCTCCTGGATGGAGGTGATGCCGTATTGATTGTTGACCCTGACCGCCCAGCGCAGAGCCTCCAGTTGCTGTTCCGCGCTGTCCGGCGGCAGGAACCGCTGGGCGAGCAGCACCGCCTCCTCGACCAGTTCGCCGGTCGGCTCGCCGTTCTCGTCCTTGACGATCCGGCCCTTGTCCGGGTTGGGAGTCGCCTTGTCGATGCCAACCACCTGCAGCGCCCTGGTGTTGAGCAACGCGTGATGAAAGCTGAAATGCCTCAGGAACACCGGCGTGTCCGGAAAGGCCTGGTCCAGCCATTTCCGGTGCGGTCGGTGGTCAGGGAAGAACGTGTAGTCGTACGGGCTGGCCACCAGCCACTCCCGCGGGTCTCGACCCTTGGCACATTGCTGCAGTGTCGCGACGATGCCGGCAACCGTCTCCTGGTCCTCGAGCCGGCAACCGTACCGGCGATGCATACTGGCCCAGAGAAGATGCGTGTGCGCGTCATGAATGCCCGGCATCACCATCCGGCCTTGCAGGTCGATCGTGCGTGTGGCGGGGCCGATGAAGTCGCGGGCGGCAGCATTGCTGCCGACAAACGCGATCCGGTCACCCAGGACCGCGACAGCCTCGGCCCAGGGCTGGGACTCGTCAACCGTGTAGATCCTCCCATTCAGGTAGACGCTGTCCGCGCGGTCGGCAGCGATAACCGCTGCGGGACACGCGCAGGCGATCAGGGACAGCGCAGCAACGGCATTCTTCATCGTCGATTTCCTTCTGGTCGCAGGTGGCCCGCTCCGATTCGCTTGCGGCAGAGCACGTCTGGACTGTACACTCGACTGCAGTCCAGACGTGCCCGGACCCGACATCATGTCCGTTTCATTCCCGACCAGGGCGCTGGCCCTGCGGCCGTTCCGGTCCCGGCAGCCGGTCAGGCCCAGCAGCCGTTGCGTCGCCAGCCATGGCCCTGCTGCGTAGGCGCAGGAGCGCGCCGCGTTCGAGCGCTGCGGTGCAGCGCAGCCGCCTGATCAACACAGCGCGGGCGCTGTTGCACTCGCGGCGGCTGACCGAGCTGACGCTCAGCGACGTAGCGGCCAGGGCCGAAGTACCCAAGAGTTCGGCGTATCACTATTTTGCCGACATCGAGGACCTGTACGGCCACCTGTTGCTGATCCTGCACCAGGAAGTGCGGGCGGCACTTGCCGCGCCGCTGGTCGGGCCGTTCGCGTCCTGGTCCGAGGTCGTCGCCCGGTTGATCGAGCGTGGCGTACGGCATTTTGGCGCCGATCCGGCCGCGCAACAGTTGCTCGTCGATCCGGCGGCCTCGCCGGATCTCCGGCTCGGCGTATTCAAGTGCGATGTCGCGCTCGGTGAAGTCTTCGCGCAGCAGATCAACGCCCATTTCGAGCTGCCGGCGGTGACTGACCGGCCGGCCGTGTTCTTCCGCGCTGTCGAGATCGCGGGTCTGATGTTCTGCCTGTCGTTCGTGGACCACGGCCGCATCACCAGGGGCATGATGGTCGAAGCTTCGCGTGCTACGGTCGCCTATCTCGGGCTCTACCTCCCCGCCAAGCTGCCGCGCCGCCGCGCTGCTCCATCCGGCAGCGTTGGCGCGAACCCGTAGGCACCGCCCGACCAGCGGCCCCGTAATCACGACCGCTACTCGAAGTTCGCCCGCAGGCTCACGCCGAAGAAGCGAGTCCCCTCATTCGGGGCGCAGGCCTCCACGTCGCCGAAGCCCAGCCCGGCCTGACTGCTGCGGAAGAAGCAATACTCGGTCGCCCCCAGGTTCTTGCCCCAGACCGACAACTGGTAGCGCTGGTCCGCTCCGAAGCGGTAGTCGACGCTCGCGTCCAGCAGCCAGTAGCCAGGCTCGGTGGCGATGGGTGAATCGGCCAGATCCCAGTGTGTGGACCCCGAGTACCGCGCAGCGCCCTGCACACCGAAGGAGCCACTGCCCACGTCCCACTCCTTGCGGACCAGGGCGCTCAGGTTGACTTCCGGCGCTCCGGGCAGGCGGCTGCCCTTGACCGCACCGAGTATGGCGCCGATGTCCGTCGCCTCGCTGCGCAGGACTCCGCCGCCTACTGCGACCGTCCATCCCGGCGCCGGCAGCGCCGTCACGTCGACCTCGATTCCGTACGACCTGGTCTTCGGCACGTTGGTCAGGACCGGATTGGCCCCCAGGGGCGTCGGAATCACGAGAAACAACTGCTGCTCGGTCCACTTGTTGTAGAAGGCGGCCGCATTGAGGCGCAGCCGGCGCTCCAGCAATTCGCTCTTGATGCCGAGCTCGTAGGTCCACAGCGTCTCCGGCTCCACGAACGAGCCACCGTTACCGACGATGGCATCGAGGGCGGCTGCGCTCACCCCGCCAGCCTTGAAGCCACGGGCCAGGCTGACGTAGGCCAGCACCTCGTCGGCGATCCGGTAGTTGAAGGTCAGGTTACCACCGATCTCGTCCGAGGTCGTGCCGAACGACCGGCGCTGAAAGCACGCGTTGAGCGGGAACGGCGGCGGACACTGCGGCGGCAGCGGACCCGCTCCGACTTCGGTCCCGCCCGCGAGCAGGCGGCCGATCTGCGCGGCACCGATGAATTCAGCCGGCCCGAACAGCGGCACGAGGTCAGGCACGGCGCCCGCAACCAGCAGGCCGCTCTTGCGTTCCGAGGTATAGCGCAGGCCGGCCGTCACACTGAAGGCGTCGGCCAGGTCGTACTCGATGCGGCCGTACACCGACCAGACTTCATCCTTCTGGTCGAGCATCGTGAACGGCATGAAAGTCAGCACGCCCGCCTCCGGCACCGGCATGCCGGGCGTCGTGGCATCGCTCAGGATCGGATGTCCGCGCCGCGCCACCGTCGTGTTGTCGAGGTCCTCGTCGAACCAGTAGAGCCCGGCGATCCAGCGCAGCGGACCGGCCGCGGTCGATGCGAACCGCAGCTCCTGCGACACCTGGTCGGTATCCGTGGACTGCTCGAAGTTGAAGATGTAGCTCGGCCCGCCGTCACTGTCCTCGGCCCGCTTCGAGTCCGCATGCTCGAACCCGGTCAGGGACGTAACCGTGAAGGCCGGAAGCTGCCAGTCGAGACGCAGCAGTGCACCGTGCGTGTCGATCTCGAAGAGGTCGAGGGAATTCGCCGATACCTCGGTGACATCACCGCTGTCGACGAACCCCGTCTGGTCCGAGCAGCCGTTGCCGGGATTGGTGTGGCTGGCGAGCCGCGGGGTCGCTGAGGCCGATCTGCTTGTAGCGCGTCGCGCTGCCGCGCAGGCGGCCGGCGTGAACGTTGGCGAGAGCGGTGAAAGATTCACTCGGCTGCCACAGCAACTGCGCCCGGCCCGCCGACCGCTCGACGCCTCCTTCCTGCCGCTGCAGGTTGACGTTGTCGAGGTAGTCGCCCTGACCGAAATGGGCCACGGCCAGACGCGCCGCCACGGTCTCGCCCAGCGGTATCCCGACGGCACCCTCGCCATCGCGCCGATCGTGGTTGCCGACGTTGACGGCCAGGTAGCCGCCCGGATCCTGGCCCAGCACCGGCGTATTGCTGACGAACTGAATCGCGCCGCCGGTGGTGTTGCGGCCGAACAGCGTGTTCTGTGGACCCCGCAGCACCTCGACGCGGGCCAGGTCGAACATGCCGAAGTTCCACAGCAGCGGGGAGTTCAGCGAGATCTCATCGCTGTACATGCCGACCGCGCCGACCTGATTCGTGTGGAACGACGAATCGCCGACACCCCGGATGTAGATGTTGGCCACGTTCGAGGAATCCCCGGCGGCCCAGGTCAGATTCGGCAGCGCTGCGGCGATATCCTTCGCAGAGCTGATATGGCGGCCGCCGAGTTCTGCGCCGGTCAGCGTGGACAGCGCGATCGGCACGTCCTGCGCCGCCTGCTCCCGCTTCTGGGCCGTGACGATGATGTCCTCGAGTACGCCCGCCGGACCGGCCTGGGCCAGCAGCGGGGCCGGCATTACAGATACGACGCAGGCGACACCGAGATTCAGCCAGCGCGTTGCCATCGGCACTTGATTTCCCATGTTCCCTCCCGAATGCACCGTCGCTCGCCGGCGACTACGCCAGCACCGCTTGCCGTTCAACTCTATTGGACTGTAGACTGGACTCAAGTCCAGTATCGGCCAAGCGGCCGCCGATGTCAAACGCCAGTTCCAGCCGAGGCCACTCAGGAGCTTGCTGCATGCCGATCCATCCAGGCGAGGGCCCACCACCCGTATTCCGGCCACCGGCCGCGTCCAGCAGCTTCGCGTCGCTGCTCAACGCGCCGATCACCAGCGACCTGGAGACCATCGAGGTCGGACTCGTCGGTGTGCCCTTCGATGGCGGGGCAACCGTTCGTGGTGGCGCCCGGCATGGGCCGCGGGAGATCCGCAACCAGTCGTACCTGATCCGCGGGGTTCATCAGGCGCTGCAGCTCGATCCGATGACGCTGTGCCGCATCGCGGATGTCGGCGACACGCCGCTCGACCATCTCTTCAACCTGGAGGACTCGCACCGCGACATTCAGGCCGCTTTCGCGCGCATTCACCGCGCCGGTGTGGTCCCGATCGCCGCCGGCGGTGATCATTCCATCACGTTGCCGATTTTCCGGGCGATCGCCCGTGAACGGCCGGTCGGGATGATTCACTTCGACGCCCACTGCGACACCTGTGGCCCGTTCGCGGGTTCGAAGTTCCACCACGGTGCGCCATTCCTGCACGCCGTTCAGGAGGGCCTGCTCGACCCCAGGCGCACCATCCAGATCGGTATTCGCGGCACGATCACCGACAAGGACCTGTGGCAGTTCAGCCATGACAGCGGCATGCGCGTCGTCTACATGGAAGAGCTCTACGAACGGGGATACCGGGCCATCATCGACGAAGCACGAGCCATCGTCGGCGACGGTCCGACTTACGTCAGCTTCGACGTCGACGGCCTGGATCCGGTGTATGCCCCCGGCACCGGCACTCCGGAGCCGGGCGGCATGACGACGATCGAAGCACAACTGATGCTCCGGCGCCTGCGCGGCCTGAACCTGATTGGCGGCGACGTCGTCGAGGTAGCTCCACCACTGGATCCGCTCGGGAATACCGCCTATGTCGGCGCGACGATGATGTTCGAGCTGGCGTGCATCGTCGCCGAGTCGGTCGCCGCACGGCGGAGGCCGTAGCCGAGCGCCACGCCTTCCGGGACGATGGGTGGCGGGATCACCCGCAGTTTCCTGTGGGCCCCGGGTCCCGCATGATGGCGCCCGTGCGCGCCGCCCTCCCCTGGTTTGTCATCGTCAATCCGGCCGCCGGTGGCAGCCGCGCGCGCCGGCGCTGGCCGGCACTGCGCACGGCCCTCGAGCGCCACGGAATTCCGTTCACGGCCGCGCTGACGGCCGGGCCGGGCCATGCGCAGCAGCTCGCTGTGGCCGCGGTTACCGCCGGCGCGCGGCGTCTGCTGGTCGTCGGCGGCGACGGATCACTGCACGAAGTCCTCAACGGTCTGTGGGCGCATGACCCGGGGGTTCTGCAACACACCGTCATCGCGGTCGCACCCTGCGGCAGCGGCAATGACTGGGCCCGCACGCTGGACTTCCCTGGCGATCCGACCCGGTTCGCAGCGCGGCTGGCCGCCGGCCGGACCCGCCGTGTCGATCTCGGCCTCGCCACCTGCCGGCCACCCGGCGGCTCGACCGATCATCGTTGCGTGTTCCACAACGTCGCCGGTGCCGGCATCGATGCGGCCGTACTGCGCCGCACGCCGCGCCGTGGCCCACGCGCACTCGCCTACCTGACCGGCCTCGCGCTGGCCCTGCCGCGGTTCCGGGCACCCGAATTCAGGATCTCGACCGACCGCGGGACACGGAGCGGCCGCTTTTTCATTGCGCTCGCGGCGCTCGGCCCCGATTGCGGCGGCGGCCTGCGCCTGGCACCGGGTGCTCGGCCGGACGACGGACTCCTCGATCTCGTCGCCATCGATGCGTTGCCGTTGCGGCGCGCCCTCGCCCGCCTGCCGAAACTGTTCAACGGCCGGCTGGCGGCGGATCCGGCCGTGCACGGCGAGCGCAGCGCCGCAGCCCGCATCGAGTGTGATCCGCCCGGCGAAATCCAAGCCGACGGCCAGCTCATCGGGACGACGCCGCTGACCGTGCAGGTGCTGCCGGGCGCGCTCGGCGCGCTGGACTGCCGCGGCTAGCGGAACTCGCGCAGGATCTCCGCAAGTTTCCCCGCGCCCGGGCACAGGCGCGCAAAGGGCAGCGCGTTGAGGGCCGCGTCGGCCGTGTTGTGCCGGGTATGGAAGTCGCGGCGCTCCGGCTCCATGTAGATCAGCCCGGTCACGTATTCGTTGGCCAGGGCCCGTTCCTGCACGAAAGCCGCGGCGCGCGTCCGGTCGGTCGGATCGTAATCCGGTTCGAGCTTGCGCAGCAGTACGCGACTGCCGTCGTGCAGCGTGACCGGCAGGACCTCGCCCGCTGCGTAACTCGCCTCGATCGCGCGGCGTGGCGCGATGTAATCCAGCGCCACCGGCGCCTCGCGGTGCTCGCGCACGTAGGCGTAGCTCTTGGTCGAGCCCTCGTGGTCGTTGAAGGTCACGCAGGGCGAGAGGACGTCGATCAGAGCAAAGCCGCCGCTGCTGAGCCCGGCTTTGAGCAACGGCACGAGCTGCTCCCGGTCGCCGGAAAAGCCGCGCGCGACGAACGGCGCACCGAGCGCCAGCGCCAGCAGCACCGGGTCGAGCGGCCGCTGCTCGTTGACGTCGCCGCGGCGCGAGCGCGTGCCGACGTCGGCGGACGCGGAGAACTGCCCCTTGGTCAGGCCATAGACCCCGTTGTTCTCGATCAGGTAGAGCATGCGCGGATTGCGCCGGATCACGTGCGCAAGCTGGCCGAGCCCGATCGACAGCGAGTCGCCGTCGCCGGACACGCCGATGCTGTGCAGGTGGCGGTTGGCGGCATGCGCGCCGGAGGCGATCGACGGCATGCGGCCGTGCACCGCGTTGAACCCGTGCGCGCCGGCGACGAAGTAGGCCGTGGTCTTCGAGGAACAGCCGATGCCCGAGAATTTGACCACGTTGTGCGGCGGCAGCTCGAGCTCGAAGCAGGCCTGCACGATCGCCGCGGTCACCGAGTCGTGGCCGCAGCCGGCGCACAGCGTCGACATGACGCCCTCGTAGTCGCGGCGGTTGAGACCGAGCGCGTTGAGCGGCAGGCCCGGGTGCGCGACCTTCGGCTTGGGCAGAAAACTCATGCCTGGACTCCTTCGGCAAGTACCGCGCGGACGCCGTCGACGATGCAGCGCGCGCGCATCGGCAGCCCGTCGTAGTGCAGGATCGAAAACAGCCGGCGCTTGTCCACCGCCGTAGCCAGCGTCAGCAGCGACCGCAACTGCGCATCGCGGTTCTGCTCGACTACGAACAGCGCCGCGTGCGCGGCCAGGAATTCCTCGACCTCGGTCCCGAACGGGAACGCGCGCACCCGCAGGTAGTCGATGGCAAGGCCGCCGGCGCGCAGCTCGGCCAGCGCCTCGCGCACCGGCGCATCGCAGGAGCCGAAACTGACGAGGCCGAGCGATGCGCCCTGTCCGTCGCTCAGCGCCGGCGGCACCAGCGTCGCGGCGGTACGGAACTTGCGCGCCAGCCGGTCCATCACGTCCTGGTACTCGGCCGAGTCCTCGGTGTAGGCGCCAAGACGGTTGTGGCCGGAGCCGCGCGTGAAGTAGGCCGCCTTCGGACTGACGCCTGGCAGCGTACGGTACGGAATGCCGTCGCCGTCCGGGTCCAGGTAACGATGGAACTTCGTCGTCAGTGCAGCCACCTGCTCCGCGCTCAGGAGCTTGCCGCGGTCGGGCCGGTAACCGTCGTCCCAGGTCAGCTCCGGCGTCAGCCAGTCGTTCATGCCGATGTCGAGATCGGACAGCACGAAGACCGGAGTCTGCAGCCGCTCGGCCAGGTCGAAGGCCTGCACCGCCATCGTGAAGCACTCGGCCGGCGAGTCCGGGAACAGCAGCACGTGGCGCGTGTCGCCATGCGAAGCCCAGGCGCAGGCCAGCAGGTCGCACTGCTGGGTGCGCGTCGGCATGCCGGTCGACGGTCCGACCCGCTGCACGTCGAAGATCACGGCCGGCACTTCGGCGTAGTAGGCGAGACCGAGAAACTCCTGCATCAGCGAGATGCCCGGGCCGCTGGTCGGCGTGAACGCGCGCGCGCCGTTCCAGGCCGCGCCGATCACGATGCCGATCGCAGCCAGCTCGTCCTCGGCCTGCAGGATCACATAGTCGTGGCGGCCGGTCGCCGGGTCGACCCGGTACTGCGCGCAGAAGCCGCGGAACGCATCCATCAGCGAGGTCGACGGCGTGATCGGGTACCACGCGCCGACCGTCGCGCCGGCATACAGGCAGCCGAGCGCGGCCGCGGTGTTGCCATCGATCAGCACCTGCCCGCGGGTCGCCTCCATCCGCTCGACGCGCAGCGGCAGCGGGCAGGACCAGTGCGCGCGCGCCCACTGGTAACCGGTCTCGAGCGCCCGGACATTGGTGTCGCGCAGCCGCTGCTGCCGCGCGAACGACTCGTCGAGCAGCCCGCGCAGCACCGCGGGATCGAGGTCGACGAGCGCCGCGAGCACGCCGGCGTACATGACGTTCTTCATCAGCGTGCGCGTGCGCCCGCCCTCGAAGTGTTCGGTACACAGCTCGGCGAGCGGCACGCCGAGCGCCTGCACGTCGGCGCGGGAATGCAGCAGCTCCTGCGGCCAGCTCGAGTCGTAGACCAGCCAGCCGCCCGGCGCGACGTCGGCGAGGTCGCGCGCGTAGGTCTCGGCGTTCATCGCGACCAGCAGGTCGACACTGGCGCCGCGCGCGCGCCAGCCGGCACGCGTCACCCGGATCTCGTACCAGGCCGGCAGCCCCTGGATGTTGGACGGGAAGAAGTTCTTGCCGACGACCGGCACGCCCATGCGGCAGATCGCCTTCAGGATCAGCGAATTCGCACTCGCCGAACCGGAGCCGTTGACGTTGGCGAAACGGATCGTGAAGTCGTTTACGCGCGCCGGCGCTGCGCTGGACCCTGGCATCGTGCCTCGTCTCCCGCCTGTGGAATGTGCACCCAGGACTTGCGCATGTCCCAGGCCCCGGTCGGACAGCGTTCGGCGCACAGCCCGCAGTGCACGCACAGGTCCTCGTCCTTGACCATGATCCGGCCGGTCTGCCGCAGCGGCGCGGACACGAACAGCGGCTGCGCCGGGTGCAGCCGCGGTGCCCGCAGCCGCGCCTGCACCGCCGGCGGCGCGCCATCCGCGGTGATCGTCAGGCAATCGGTCGGGCAGATGTCGAGGCAGGCATCGCACTCGATGCAGCGCGGCGCTTCGAACACCGTCTGGATGTCGCAGTTCAGGCAGCGGCGCACTTCCTCGGCGGCGCGGGCCGCGTCGAAGCCGAGTTCGACCTCGACGTCGAGGCGGCGGAACCGCTCGCGTAAACTGATATGCGGCACGAGGCGGCGCTCGCGCCCGTCCCAGGCATTGCGGTACGACCACTCGTGCAGGCCGATCTTGCGGCTCTGCAGCGTGACCGCGTGCGGTGGCCGGGCGTTGAGCGGCTCGCCGCGGCAGTGCAGATCGATCGACAGCGCCGCGGCGTGGCCCTGGGCGACGGCCTCGATGATGTTGCGCGGGCCGCAGGCCGCGTCGCCGCCGAAGAACACGCCGCGCCGGGTCGACTCGAAGGTGACCGGATCGAGGCGCGGCAGCTCGTGCGCGTCGAACTCGATGCCGAGGTCGCGCTCGATCCACGGGAACGCGTTCTCCTGGCCGATCGCGAGGATCACATCGTCGCAGGGCACGAAGACTTCCTCGATCACGCGCTGCGCCGTGATTCGTTCGCCGTCCAGCTCGTATTCAAGGCGCTCGAAGGTCATACCCTGCAGCCGGCCGTCGTGCACGACGAACGCCTTGGGCGCGTGGTTGACCACGATCGCGACGTGTTCCTCCTCGGCGTCCTCGAGTTCCCACGCCGAGGCCTTGAAGAAGCCGCGCGGCTTGCGCGCCATGACCTGCACGCTGCGCGCGCCGAGGCGCAGCGCTGTGCGGCAGCAGTCCATCGCCGTGTTGCCGACGCCGATGATCAGCACGCGCTCGCCGATTGCGGTCACGTGTCCGAAGGCAACCGACTCGAGCCAGGCGATGCCGATGTGGATGCGCTCGCTGGCGTCGCGGCCCGGCAGCGCCAGTTCCTTACCGCGCGGCGCGCCGCTGCCGATGAAGACCGCAGCGAATCCGCCGCTGTCGAGCAGCGCGGCGAGGCTCCGGACCGGCGTGCCGAGCCGCAGATCGGCGCCCATGCCGGTGATGTAGCCGATCTCCTCGTCGAGCACCGCCGCCGGCAGGCGGAACGCCGGGATGTTGCTGCGCATCAACCCGCCCGGCCAGGCGTGCTGCTCGAAGATCACGACCTCGTAGCCGAGCGGCAGCAGGTCGTTGGCGACGGTCAGCGAGGCCGGCCCGGCGCCGACGCAGGCGACGCGCTTGCCGTTGCGCCGCTCCGCCGCGCGCGGCAGGCGCGCGGTGATGTCCTCGCGCAGATCCGCGGCCACGCGCTTGAGCCGGCAGATCGCCACCGGACTGGCCTCGACCCGGCCGCGCCGGCAGGCCGGCTCGCAGGGCCGGTCGCAGACCCGCCCGAGGATGCCCGGAAACACGTTCGTGGCCCGGTTCACCAGGTAGGCGTCGCCGTAGCGCCCGAGCGCGATCAGGCGGATGTATTCCGGCACGTCCGTGTGCGCCGGGCAGGCCCACTGGCAGTCGACTACGCGGTGGTAGTAGTCCGGATCGCGCGGGTCGGTGGGCTGCATGCAGGTGGCAAACGGGGCGCTCGCGGGGTGGTGATTATAGCCGTTGCCGGGGCCAGGACGCGGCGTGCGGCCTCAGCCCGCGGGCGACGACGGTCCGACCAGTTCGGCGATGCGCGTGGCCAGTTCCAGCGCGCGCAGCCCGTCCTCGCCGCTGACCACCGGCGGGCGATCCTGCTCGACGGCATCGAGAAACGACTCGATCTCAGCCAGCAGCGCATCGCCCTGATCGAAGCTCTGCTCTTCGACATCGACTTTGGGCAATTCGCCCGCAGCGGTCGGCGCCGGCCGCCGCACGACCGTCAGCAGCTTCTGCTGCAGGTCGACTGACAGGTAGGCATCGGTCTGGAACACGCGCAGCTTGCGCTCCGTCTTCAGGCTGATGCGGCTGGCAGTGACGTTGGCGACGCAGCCATTGGCGAAGCGCAGCCGCGCGTTGGCGATGTCGATCGCGTCGGTGAACACCGGCGCGCCGGCCGCGTCGATGGCCGTGACCGGCGCGTGCACCAGATGACTGATCAGGTCGATGTCGTGGATCATCAGGTCGAGCACGACGCTGACGTCGGTGCCGCGCGGGCGGAACGGCGCCAGCCGGCTCGACTCGATGAAGCGCGGCGCCCGGATCTCGCTGGTTGCCGCGACGACCGCCGGGTTGAAGCGCTCGAGATGGCCGACCTGCAGCACCCGCCGGTGCCGGCGCGCGAGTTCGATCATCGCGGTGGCTTCGGCGGCCGCGGCGGCAATCGGCTTCTCGACCAGCACGTGGATGCCAGCGGCCAGCAACTCGCTGGTGACGGCGCAGTGCGTCACGGTCGGCGTCGCCACGCTGACCGCGTCCACGCGGCCTGGCAGTTCGCGGTGATCGGCGAATGTCGCTACGCCAAGCTCAGCGGCCAGCCGCGCGCGCGCGGCGGCGTCGGGATCGACTACGCCGACGAATTCACAGCGGGCCAGCCCCGCGTACTTCTGCGCGTGGAAGCGACCGAGATAGCCGCCACCGATGACGGCGCAGCGCAGTCGGGCCACGAATCAGCGCCGTCGTTCGCGATACCAGCGGCTGCGGCGCCGATAGTCGAAGCGCAGGTGCAGAACCACGCCGCCATAGGCAACCAGCAGCAGGCCGGCCAGCAGGCCGGCCGCGAACAGCAGATCCCAGTCGGCGCGCGCCCAGGCGCGCACCGCTGCAAACAGCCCGCCGAGGCTGCCGAGCGCGAGCGCGCCCCAGGGCCTGACTTCGTAGAACGGCTCGGGCCACCAGATCTTCTGCATGGTGTGTGCTTGCTGCCGGGTGATGTGGCCCGGCCGCGCTAGTATAGCCCGATCGCCGCCGCCGGACACCAGCGTCGCGCCCGCCAGCCTTGCCGGCCGCCCCCGGTAGCGGCAGACTCGGCGCCTGCCCCGGCAGAGGATCACCCGCATTGGCCGCCGCTCCGTCACGCCGCCGTCAGGGCTGGGACCGCGAGTTCAGGATCGCCGCCCCGTTGCTCGGCTTCGGCCTGCTGATCATGCCGTTGCTGATCTATCTGGCCGGCGTGCTGACACTCGGTCCCTACGACGGCGGTCTGCTGGCCTTCCTCAAAGCCCTCTATCTCGCGCTGCTGCGGCTCGCACCGACGGCCTGGCTGCTGGTGACCGGACCGTTCCTGCTGTTCACTGCGCTGCGCCTGCTGTCGCGACCGCTGCGCCGGCGCCGCTGAGCGTCAGGCGGCCTCCGCCTGCGTGGCGGCGCTGCGCGGCGCGAGGCTGCCGGTCCGGGTCACGAGCAAGATGTTGGCCAGGTAACAGGCTGCCCCGGCCAGCAGCATCGCCCGCAGGCCGAAGTTGATCGCGACCACGAGCGAGGCGGCCGCCGCGAACACCGAAAAGACCCCGTTCACCGCCCAGGCCCAGGGGATCAGGTGATCATGGGCCTGCCGCGCCCAGCGGATGCCGAGCGGGAAACACATGCCGAGCAACAGGCCGATCGGCAGCAGCAGTGCGACCGAGCTCAGCACGCGCCACGGGAAGCTGAGCCACATCAGCGTCGTCATCTGGTCGTAAACGGCCAGTGCCGTCACCCCGACCAGCGCAACGATCGCAGCCAGGATGGCCGGCAGCCGCGCGAGCGGGATCCGTTCCGACAGCAGACTGCCGGCGCCGCTGGCGAGCAGGATCGAGAACAGCACGACCACGAACGAGTAGGTCGGGTGACCCAGATAGACGGTCAGCCGGTGGATCAGCGAGATCTCCACCAGCATGAAGCCGATACCGATGCCGGCAAAATACAGCAGGTAGCGGGTGCGCCGCGGTATGCCGCGAATGGCCAGGTCCGGGCGCAGCCACAGCGGCACGAACACGGTCAGCACCGCGAGTACGGCGAACAGCGCGAAGACGAAGTACAGGATCGGCAGCGCGAGACGGCGCGCCGGATGATCGTTCAGGTCCGGATGCCACAAGTCGCGCAGCCGGTCCATGAAGAAGAAGAACGGACGGTCGTCCGTCGACGGCGACACATCATGGCGATGGGCGGCCAGCAGGGTGGCCCGCTCCGCGGGCGACGCGCCGACCACCGCGCGGAAATGGCTGCCCTGGCCGCGGCCTCGAGGAGCCCGGGGTCGACCGCCAGTGGTGCGTACAGGATCCGGTAGCCGTTGCCGGCCGCCAGCGCGGCAATAGACTGAACCTCCTCCGGCGTGAACGGACCCTTGCGCAGCAGCAGCGTGGCGCGCCGGTAGAGCCGCGGCTGCTCGACGAGCACGAGGATCCGCCGGCCCGGCTCACTGACGCCCTGGTCGGTCAGATACGCGAGGTAGGTGTTAACGACCCGCAGGGCCTCGTCCCAGCGGTAATAGCGGCTGATCGACAGGACGCCGTCGTCCTGCAGGTGCGTGTAGTAGTCACGCACCGCCTCGTAGGTGTAGAGCGTGTTTTCGCTGAACATGTAGGCGCCCGCGGCGGCGCCGGCCCAGCTATCGATCATCGTGATCGTGATCAGGTCGTAGCGATCCGGCGACCCGGCGGCGAAGTTCCGCCCTTCATGCACGTGCAGCGTGACGCGCGGATCGGCGAAGATGCGGCCGATATAGCCGGCGTAGCGGCCCTGGACCAGGCCGGCGATGACCGGATTGATCTCGACCGCGGTCACGCTGCGATTGCCGAAGCGCAGCGCCGACAGCACATCCATGCCGCCGCCGGCACCGATGATCAGGCTGTCGCCGTGCGGGCGCAACTGCAGGCCCGCGTTGCTCGGCAGCGCGAGTGTCCAGTCGGCCTTGCGCCAGTCGCCGTCGAAGCGATGCAGTGTGGTCGGTGCACCGGCATCGTTGGTGACGCGCATCCGTTCACGGCCGGATTCGTAGCGCTGCGGGGCGAACACGGCCACGCGCGAGACCGGGCTCCATTGCTCGTAGATCTTCTGTTCCTCGACGCTCTGTACGCCCCTGGACTCGTAGCTCTTGACGCTGCCGACCTGCAGCAGGCCGAGCCGGTCATTGAGGCCGCCGGCGGCGACCGCCGCCAGCGCCAGCGCCACCAGTACCGCGCGTTCCGCCCGCCCGGCGGCCGGCGCGCGGAACAGCAGCGCCGCGACCAGGGCAGCGGCCGACACCGCAAACGCCAGGGCCGGCGCACTGACCTGGTAGAGCAGCACGATGACCAGCAGGCTGCCGAGCGCAGCACCGACGAGATCGAAGCAGTAGAGTCGGCCGATCCGGTCCCGATACCGGAACAGGGCAATCGAGATCACCATCCCGGCGCAGAAGAACAGGACGAAGAACGCGGCCATGTGCACGGCCAGGACGGCAAAGAACCGGCCGTGCTGCAGCGTGTATCCGGAAAAGTCGCTCGCCAGGTGCATCCAGACCACGAGCGGCGCCAGCAGCGCCAGCGCCACGGCAAACGCGGCCATGTGGCGCAGGTGATTCGCGCCGGTCCAGCGCTCGGGATTCAGGTAGCACAACACACCGGCAGCGCCGGTACCCAGCAGCGCCAGCGAAATCGCCACGAACCCGAAGTAGTACCAGAGCGTAACCGCGAAGATGCGCGTCAGGTCGACCTCGAGCAGCAGCGTCGCGCAGGCGATCAGGCCGACGCCGAGCAGCGTCGGCGTGCGGGCCGCCGTCATCAGCGGCGCAGCCACTCAGTGCCCCGCACCGCGCGCCGCCGCGCTCGCCAGGCGCGCAGCGCGGAACTCGTTGCCTGCGTACCAGTCCGGCCAGCCGCGGTCGCTGGCGACGCGGACGCCGACCTCGAACAGCAGGCGCAGGTCCTCGAGCGAGCCGCTGACATCCCAGCCCGGATCATATTCGTCGGCCGGCTTGTGATATCGATTGACCACGTAATCGTCGATGAGGGCGGCACCGGTTCCCGGCGGCCGGTCGCGCAGGCGCATACCCGACTTGACATAGAGCGCCGGCACGCCCTGCTTCGCGAAATGGAAGTGATCGGAACGATAGAAGAAACCGGCTTCCGGTCGCTGGTCCGGCGTCACGACCCGGCCCTGACGACCAGCGGCCGCAGCCAGCAGCTCCTCGAGACCAGAGGCGCCGAAGCCGATGACTTCGATGTCCTCGGCCCGCCCGAGCGGGCCCAGTGCGTCGATGTTGATCACGGCCGCGGTCTTTTCGAGCGGCACCAGCGGCGCGTTCGCATAGTGCTCCGAACCGAGCAGCCCCGACTCCTCCGCCGTCACGGCGAGAAACAGAATCGAACGCTCGGGCGCCGGACGCAGCGCGCGCCAGGCCTGCGCGATCGTCAGCACTGCGGCGACACCGGTCGCGTTGTCGACCGCGCCATTGAAGATCGAATCGTCGCTGGCAGCCTGGCCCCGACCCAGATGATCCCAGTGCGCCATGTAGATCAGGTATTCGTCCGGGCGCTTGCGCCCGGGCAGCAGTCCGGCGACGTTCGGCGAACTGGTGCGCCGGATCGCATTGTGCAGGCCGCCGCTGGCCGTGACCCCGAGCGGCAGCGCGCGGAATCCGCGCTGCATGGCGGCCCGTTCCAGCGCGGCGAGATCCTGGCCGGCGAGGCCGGCCAGCGCCGCGGCCCGGTCGTGAGTGATCCAGCCCTCCAGCGCACAGCGTCCGGCGTTGCCGTCCGCGGTCTCGGCGTACAGTTTCGGACCGGTCCAGCCATTCCGGACCACGTCCCAGCCGTAGGCAGCCGGCGCGGTGTCGTGAATGATCAGCGCCGCCGCGGCGCCCTGGCGCGCGGCTTCCTCGAACTTGTAGGTCCAGCGCCCGTAGTAGGTCATCGCCCGGCCGTGGAACAGCTCCGGATCGCCGGAGCCAAACCCGGGGTCGTTGACGAGGATCAGCGCGGTCTTGCCGCGCATGTCCACGCCGGCATAGTCGTTCCAGCCGTATTCCGGCGCCACGATACCGTAACCGACGAAGACGACTTCGCTGTCCGCGATGGCCGCTTCGGGCTGCACGCGCCGGGTCGTGAGCACCATTTCGTCGCCGTAGGCGAGCGCCAGCCGCTGCTGGTCACGGGCAAAGGAAAGCTGTGTCTCCGGGCCCGCGGTCAGTTCGACCAGCGCGACCTCCTGCCGGAAGCTGTCACCGTTGGCCGGCTGCAGTCCCAGCTCCCGGAAGCGCCGTTCCAGGTACTCGACGGTTCGCTCGCCGCCGGGGGTTCCGGGACTGCGGCCCTCGAATTCGTCGGCGGCCAGGGCCGCGACGGACTCACGATACCGGGCCTCGGTCATGACCGCTGCGGCGCGATCAAGGGCCTGATCGGCGGACTCGCAGCCGGCCAGGGTCACCAGCAGCAACGGCACGAATCGCCAGCAATTGACCCGCGACGTCGTCATTGCGGTCCTGCGTAGTACCAGGCCATGGCCAGCAGCATCAGCCACAGGCCGCTCTGCGCCAGCCAGCGCCAGCGGTACCGGCGCTGCCAGCCGATGAAAGCTGCCGCGGCGACACCGGCGAGCGTCGTGAACAGCGTCACGGACCGCGTCAGGGCCGGCAATTCCCCGGCCAGCGCCGGCTGGCCGCTCAGGTTGAACAGGAACAGGACCAGCACGACACCCAGCACGAACGCGATGGCCGCAGCGGAACCCAGCAGCACACCGGTCAGGAAGCCGAGCGGACTCACCGCCGGCGGTCTCGCCGGGGCGTGATACCGGTACTTGATTGCACGGCAGGCGGCCTCTACCTTGTACCCATCCGTTTGCAGCTTTCGACCCGATAGTCAGTGTATCAGCCCATGAATCCGACTTCCGGCCGCCGCCGCCAGCGTTACCCGCGGTTCCTGCTGGCGTTCGTGCTGAGCGGCGCGATCCTCGCGCTGGCCGGGTCCGTCTCGTACCGGGCCACGCCGCTGCCGCCGGCGCTGGCCGCGGCCGGCGAGTTCGTACCGAGCGAGCGCCACCGGCGGGTCATGCGGCTGGTCACCGAGGTCGTCGAACGCCAGCATTACCGCCAGGCGACCCTGGACGACACCATGTCGGCCCAGGTTCTGGAACGGTACCTGGAAGCGCTGGATGGGGGGCACAGCTACCTGCTGGCCGGCGACGTCGCGGACTTCGCGCCGCTGCGCAACCGACTCGACGATGCGATCCATGCCGCGGACGCCGGTCCGGCGTTCGAGATCTTCCTGCGCTTCCGTGAGCGCAACCGTGAAATGATCGCGTGGGCGCTGTCGCTGCTGGATACCGAACCGGACTTCACGCTCGACGAGACCTACCGCTTCGACCGGGCCGATGCGCCGTGGCCGGCGTCGCGTGAGGAACTGCGCGAGCTGTGGCGCAAGCGGGTCAAGAACGACGCTCTGTCGCTGCGGCTGGCCGGCAAGAACTGGGGCGAGACGCGGGAAGTGCTGCGCAAGCGCTACGAGCGGCTCGGTCGCCGGATCGAGCAGGTGACTCCGGACGACGTGTTCGAGACGTTCATGAATGCGTTCGCGCACGTTTACGACCCGCATTCCAACTACCTGTCACCGCGCAATTCCGAGGAATACAACATCGCCATGAGCCTGTCGTACGAGGGCATCGGTGCATCGCTGCAGCTCGTCGACGACTACGTGACCGTCATGAACGTGCTGCCGGGCGGGCCGGCGGCTGCGTCCGGCACGCTGAAGCCCCAGGACCGCATTACCGCCGTTGGTCAGGGCAGCTCCGGGACACTGGTCGACGTGGTTGGCTGGCGCATCGACGACGTCGTGCAGCTCATCCGCGGTCCGGTCAACACGGTCGTGCGCCTGCAGATCCTGCCGGGCGGCGTCACCCCGGGCAGTCCCGAAACGGTCCTGCAACTCACCCGCAACAAGGTCACCCTCGAAGCCCAGGCAGCACAGCTCGAGATGCACAAGACACAGCGCGGCCAGCGCGATCTGTCCGTCGCGGTCATCGCGGTTCCGAGTTTCTACCAGGACTACCAGGCGCGGGTGGCTGGCGATACCGAGTTTCGCAGCACGACCCGCGATGTCCGCCGGCTGATCGAGCAGGCGCGCGCCGCGGGCGCCGGCGCACTGGTCATGGACCTGCGCGATAACGGCGGCGGGCACCTGTCGGAGGCGGCCGGGCTGGTCGGCCTGTTTGTGGAACGCGGGCCGGTCGTGCAGTTGCGCGAAACGGGCGGCCGCGTCGAGGTACTCGACGACCCGGAACCGGGGGTTGCCTGGAGTGGTCCGCTGGTCGTGCTGGTCAATCGCGCCAGCGCCTCCGCATCCGAGATCTTCGCCGGGGCGATCCAGGATTACCGGCGCGGTCTGGTCGTCGGCCAGCAGACCTACGGCAAGGGCTCGGTGCAGAATCTCTTCCCCCTCGACCGCTATGCGCTCGGCCCGAAGGCCGGGTTCGGCCAGCTTACCGTGACCATCGGCAAGTACTATCGGGTCACCGGCGACAGCACCCAGCATCGCGGCGTGTCACCGGACATCGATCTGCCGTCGCTGCTGGATACGGCCGACCTCGGCGAAAGCACCCGGGACAGCGCCCTGCCCTGGGACCGGATCGAGCCGACCCGGTTTACCCCGCAGGCCGACGATGTACCGGCCCTGACTCAGCTCGCCCAGGTCCACAGCCGCCGGGTCGCGAGCAGCCCGGACTTCGCCGCGCTGCTCGGTGACGTCGAGTGGATGCAGCGGCTGCGCCAGCGCCATGAAGTGTCGCTGAACCTGGCGGCCCGCAAGGCCGAACGGGATGCCGACGACGCAGCCCGGCTGGAGCGGGAGAACCGCCGGCGAACAGCCCGTGGGCTGGCGCCGCTGCAGGATCTCGAGAGCTTCGATGACGAGGAATTGCCGGACGCCGTGCTGGACGAAGCCATCGAGATCGCGGCCGACGCCGCCGACCTGGAAGCGAGCGGCACAGCCATCCGTTTGAGTTGATCCCGGTCAGGAAACGGCGCCCGGCGAACAGCGTCGCGCTGATTGCCCGACCGGGTCACGGCTTCAGCGCAGCAGCACCTTGTACACGTCCCAGTAATCCTCGACCAGGACGTTGGCATCCGCCGTACCGCCGCCGGCCGCCGGCGGCAGCGAGCTGGGCTGTGGCACGGTCTCGCTCTCCGAGCGCCAGGTTGCGGCAGCGGCGATCCGGTCGCCGCGCTGGCGGATCTCGGCCGCCACGCCCTCCGCCGCCCGTACCAGCCGCAGCGCGCCGTCGATCTCCCGCAGCCGCGCCAGACAGGCATCAATGTCGCCGTAACGGGCGCTTTCGACGCTGCGATTGCTGGCCAAGCGCGCCTGCATCGCGAGGCCGGCGGCCGCGAGGCGCGCGTACAGCGTCTGCGCGTAGGCGATCACCGCGACGTTGACCTCGCGGCGCCCACCGATCGTGAGGCCTGGGAACTCCGGCCACGGCTCCTTTTCGATCGTGCGATGAGCCTCGCGCATGTCGGCGAGCTGGCGCTCCGCAACGATGCAGCGCTGCCGCTGAGCCTCGATCTCCACCAGCAGCTTGCGGCGCCGGAAGTAATGCCAGAAGTACGCCAGCCGCGCCAGGCGTTCCTCGCGCTCGCGCAGGCGCAGGCGCTCGGCGTCGGCGACCTCCTCGGCCTGGCGTAAGCGCTGGTCGGCAAGCTGCAGCCGTTCGGCGCGGTCCTGCTGGAACTCATCCAGTTGCTGGCGTCGCTGCCGGTCCTGTTTCTGCCGTTTCAGGTCGCCGGCGAACTGCTCGAGCTGCTCGCGGCAGGCGCGCCACAGGGCGCGCAGGCCGTAATGGACCAGCGCATCCGGGCCGCGGGCCAGATCGCCGAGCAGCACTTCGAGCTGGTCGAGCTGCTGCTGCACGCGTGCGGAGGCGTTCTCCTGCTGCTTCAGCTTCGCGCGCAGCGCGTGGAGCTGGTCGTCGAGTCCCTGCAGTTCCTTCTTCAGCTCGGCCCGGTTCCAGAACAGCTTGAGCAGGCGCTCCTGTTCGCCCGGATCGGGGCGGCCGCCAAGCGCCGGCAGGCGCAACTGCGACCACTTCTCCGGCAGGATCATCGCCATCGCCGCCGGCCCCCGTCAGCTCGCCGCCGGCGCAAGCTGATACCCGCGCCCGGCGCAGTATTCGAGCCACTTGTTCAGCAGCATGTTGCTGCGCCAGTGGTCGGGAGCGCGCCGGGCCGGTACGTCGGCCTCGCGCGCCGGGGTCGCGGCGGCCACGCCGCAGGCCTCGGCCAGGCGCGCGTCGTGGTAGGCGCGCACGGTGAGGCGTGGCGCGCGTTCGGTCTGGCCGCCCGTGTCGAACAGACAGGACAGCTCCAGCGTCGTGGTCCAGCGGCTGCGCTCGTGCACCACGATCTCCAGCGGTGGCTCACCGGCGGCGACCGCCACCGTCATCGCTGGCAACCGGCGCAGGTCCGGCACGACCCAGCCAAGGCGGATGAAGTTGCTCTCGTACAGCGTCATCAGGCTGACGAACGAGCGCGGCCGCGCCCGCCACGAACTCGCACAAAGCTGATCCGACTGCATGAATTTGACTATAACACAGGCATTTCCGCCCGCCGCCGGGCCGGAGCGTGCGCCCGATCACGAATCCTTTACGGGCGCACGTGCCGCGGGATGCCGAGTCGCTCCAGCACCCGCGCCGCGATCTCCTCGATGGAACACTCGGTGGTGTCCAGGTACGGCACGCCCTCCTTCGTGAACATCCGTTCCGCGGCCCGCACCTCCCAGGCGCACTGCCGGGTCGACGCATAGCGGCTGTCCGGCCGGCGCTCCTGCCGGATCTGCTGCAGCCGGTCGGACGCGATGGTCAGTCCGAACAGGCGGGCCCGGAACGGCGCCACGGCCGGCGGCAGCCGACCTTCCTGCAGGTCCTCGTCGGTCAGCGGATAGTTGGCCGCGAACGTGCCGTAGTGCATCGCCAGGTACACGCAGGTCGGGGTCTTGCCGGAGCGCGATACGCCGATCAGGATCACGTCGGCGCGATCGTAGTCGTGCGTGTGGGCGCCGTCGTCATTGGCCAGCGCGAAGTTGGTCGCGCTGATGCGCTGCGTGTAGGCGCGGATGTCGGTGACGCCGTGGGCCCGGCCCAGCGCGTGCGTCGACAGCTCGCCGAACTCGCGCTCGAGCGGGCCGAGGAAGGCATCGAAGAAGTCGAGGAACAGGCACTCGGCGCCGCGGACGATGTCCCGCACTTCAGTATCGACGAAGGTGGCGAAGACCACCGGGCGCGTGCCCTGTTCGCGCGCCGCGAGGTTGATGCGGCTGACCACTTCGCGTGCCTTGTCAATGCCGGCAATGAATGGCAGAGTGACCGTCCTGAATTCCAGGCTGTCGAACTGCGTCAGCAGGCTGTGGCCCATCGTTTCGGCGGTCACGCCGGTCTGGTCGGAAACGAAGAACACGGTGCGCCGCTGTTTCATAGCTGTCCCGGTGGTCCTGCGGACCGGCTGCGCGGAGCAGGCCGCGGGTCGCGCGATCGTAGCAGGTGTCGGCAACGGCGGAGTGCGTAAGTGACGGACTACACGATTCCCTTCGAACGGATCGGCCTCGGCGACATCGCTGCGGTCGGCGGCAAGAACGCTTCACTCGGCGAGATGATCCGCCGGCTGGCCCCTGCCGGTGTGCGCGTGCCGGGCGGATTCGCGACCACCGCCCGCGCCTGGCGCGACTTCCTGGCGCAGAACGGACTCGCCGACCGCATCCGCGGCGAGCTCGAGGGGCTCGACGTCGACGACGTCGAACGGCTGGCCGAGGCCGGGGCCCGCATCCGGCGCTGGATCCTCGACCAGCCGTTCCCGCCGCGGCTGCGGCAGGCGGTCGACGCCGCGCTGGCCACGCTGCTGACGACGCCGGACGCGGCCGTCGCGGTGCGCTCGTCAGCCACCGCCGAGGACCTGCCCGGCGCTTCGTTCGCCGGCCAGCAGGAGACCTTCCTGAATGTACGCGGCCAGGCGGCGGTGCTCGCGGCCCTGCACGAAGTCTACGCCTCGCTGTACAACGACCGGGCCATCGCCTATCGCGTGCACCAGGGCTTTCGCCACGAGGATGTGGCGATCTCAGCCGGCGTCCAGCACATGGTGCGCAGCGACCAGGGCGCGAGCGGCGTGATGTTCACGCTCGACACGGAGTCCGGGTTCCGCGACGTCGTGTTCATCACCGCGGCCTGGGGCCTCGGCGAGATGGTGGTGCAGGGCGCGGTCAACCCCGACGAATTCTACGTGTACAAGCCCGCGCTGCGCGCGGGACGCCCGGCGATCATCCGCCGCAGTCTCGGTACGAAGTCGACCCGGATGATCTACGCCGCGGACCGGGGCACCGAAGTCGTGGAGGTCGCAGCCGCGGACCGCCAGCGCTTCTGCCTCAGCGACGCCGACGTGCACGAACTGGCGCGCCAGGCGCTGCAGATCGAGGACCACTACGGCTGCCCGATGGACATCGAGTGGGGCCGCGACGGCATCACCGGCGAGCTGTACGTGCTGCAGGCCCGGCCGGAAACCGTGCAGAGCCGCTCCGGGCGCACGATCCAGCGCTTTGCGCTGAAGAACCGGTCGCGCGTGCTGACCAGCGGGCGCGCCATCGGCCAGCGCATCGGCGCCGGCACCGCGCGCGTCATCGGCAATGCGCGCGATATGGCCCGGGTGCAGGCCGGCGATGTGCTGGTTTCGGATCTGACCGATCCCGACTGGGAGCCGGTGATGAAGCGCGCCGCCGCGATCGTGACCAACCGCGGCGGCCGCACCTGCCACGCGGCGATCATCGCCCGTGAGCTCGGCATTCCGGCCGTGGTCGGCTGCGGCAACGCCACCAGCGCGATCGGTGAGGGCCAGCCGGTCACGGTCTCCTGCGCCGAGGGCGATACCGGCTTCGTCTACGAGGGTCGGCTCGAATTCGAGCAGCAGCAGATCCAGCTCGACGCGCTGCCGCCGGCGCCGGTCCGCATCATGATGAACGTCGGCAATCCGGACCGCGCGTTCGATTTCGCCGCGATTCCCAACCAGGGCGTCGGCCTGGCCCGACTCGAGTTCATCATCAACCGCATGATCGGCGTACACCCGCGGGCACTGCTCGAGTTCGAGCGGCTCGATCCGGTGCTGCGCGAGCAGATCCGCCGGCAGATGGACGGTTGCGCCGATCCGGTCGAGTTCTTCGTCGGCCGCCTGACCGAAGGTATCGCCTGCATCGCCGCGGCCTTCGCGCCGCAACCGGTCATCGTGCGCCTGTCCGACTTCAAGTCGAACGAGTACGCCAACCTCATCGGCGGTGGCCTGTACGAGCCGCATGAGGAAAACCCGATGCTCGGCTTCCGCGGCGCCGCGCGCTACGTCGATCCGGGTTTCCAGCCGTGCTTCGAGCTCGAATGCCGTGCGCTGCGGCGGGTGCGCGTGGACATGGGCTTCAGCAACGTCAAGGTCATGGTGCCGTTCGTGCGCACGGTCGACGAGGGCCGCCGCGTGGTCGAACTGCTGGCCGCGAACGGCCTGCGCCGCGGCGACGACGGGCTCGAGGTCATCATGATGTGCGAGCTGCCGACCAACGCGCTGCTGGCCGAGCGCTACCTCGAGTACTTCGACGGCATGTCGATCGGCTCCAACGACCTGACCCAGTTGACCCTCGGCATCGACCGCGACTCGGCGATCGTCGCCGGTCTGTTCGACGAGCGCGACGCCGCCGTCAAGGCGCTGCTGACTCTGGCGATCCAGGCCTGCCGGCGGACCGGCAAGTACATCGGCATCTGCGGCCAGGGACCTTCCGACCACCCCGACCTGGCGCGCTGGCTGGTCGATCAGGGCATCGACAGCCTGTCGCTGAACCCGGACACCGTCGTCGAGACCTGGCTGTTCCTCACCCGTCCAGCCTGAACAGCGCGCGCCGGTAGTAGCCGAGCTCGGCGATGGACTCGTGCACGTCGGCGAGCGCGGTGTGTCGCGACTCCTTCTCCACCGCTGCGAACACCGCCGGGGCCCAGCGGCGCGCCAGCTCCTTCAGCGTGCTGACGTCGAGGTTACGGTAGTGGAAGAAGCGCTCCAGCGCGGGCATCCAGCGCGCCAGAAAGCGGCGGTCCTGGCAGATGCTGTTGCCGCACATCGGCGACGCGCCGGCATCCACGTGCCCGGCGAGGAACGCCATGGTCCGGCGCTCGGCGGCGGCCTCGTCGAGCGTGCTGTCGCGCACGCGCCGGACCAGACCGGAGGCCGTGTGTGTGCGCGTGTTCCAGGCGTCCATCGCCGCCAGCACCGCCTCCGGCTGATGCACGGCCAGTACCGGACCTTCCGCGATCACCGCGAGATCCGCGTCCGTCACCACCGTCGCGATCTCGAGGATCCGGTCGGTCTCCGGCACGAGGCCGGTCATCTCGAGGTCGATCCAGATCAGGCGCTCGGCGCGGCTCATATTGCCGTGGATCTTAGCAGAGGCTGGGTCTGCGCTCGCGGGCGGCCACGACCGGGCGCTGCTCGTGCTCGCCGGGCGCGTGAACCGTCCCGGCCTGCCGCGCCTCAGGAGATGATCTGGCGCCCGGCCAGCGCGTGGGCCAGCGTACCGCCGTCCACGTACTCGAGCTCGCCGCCGACCGGCACGCCGTGCGCAATGCGCGAGGCGCGGATGCCGCGGCGCAGGACCAGTTCGCCGAGGTAGTGCGCGGTCGCCTCGCCCTCGACCGTCGGATTCGTCGCCAGGATCACCTCGCGCACCTCGCCGGCATCGAGCAGCGCTTCGAGCTCGCGCAGGCCGAGCTGCTCCGGACCGATACCGTCGAGCGGCGACAGGTGCCCCATCAGCACGAAGTAGCGCCCGCGATAGCCGCCCGACTGCTCGATCGCGACGACGTCGGCCGGGGACTCGACCACGCACAGGACGGTCGCGTCGCGGCGCGGCGCCGCGCAGGTCTCGCACAGCTCGGTGTCGGTGAACATGCGGCAGCGCCGGCAGTGACCGACGTGCTCGGTGGCCTCGAGCAGCGCGCGGGCCAGCGCCCGCCCGCCGTCGCGGTTGCGCTCGAGCAGGTGGAAAGCCATGCGCTGCGCCGACTTGGGCCCGACCCCCGGCAGCACGCGCAGGGCCTCGATCAGTCGCGCCAGTCCCGGCGAATACTTCACGGCGGGGACTTCAGAACGGCAGCTTCATGCCCGGCGGCAACTGCATGCCGCCCATCGCCTCGGCCATGTGCTGCTGCACGGCCGCGGCCACGCGGCGGACGGCATCGTTGCAGGCCGCGGCGACGAGGTCTTCGAGCATCTCACGATCGTCGCCGACCACGGCCGGATCGATCTGCACGCGGCGCACCTCGTGACGGCCGTTCATCACGATGCGGACCATGCCGCCGCCGGCCTCGCCGGTAACCTCCAGCGCGCCGAGCTGTTCCTGCGCCTTCTGCACGCTGGCCTGAAGCTGCTGCGCCTGGCGCATCAGGTTGCCGATGTTGCCTTTCATCCCCGACATTCTACCCGACCGGCTTGATCGAGTCCGGCTGGATCACTGCGCCGAAGCGGTCGCGCAGCGTGCGCACGGTCGGGTCGCTCTCCAGTTCGAGGCGCGCCTGTTCGAGTCGCTCGTCGCGCGCCTGCTCCTCGCGCCGCGCCGGAGTATCGGCAGCCGCGGCACTGACTTCGAACTCGAGCACCACCGGCGCGCCGGTAAGCTGCGCCAGCGCCTGCCGCAGCCGCTCTTCCGTCTGGCGCGTGCGCATCGACTCGGCGCGGGCATCGAGGTGCAGCCGGAACCGCCGGCCGGCCCGCGCCCGCAGTTCGCAGTTGGCGGCGAGCTGCCGCGCCGCGCCCTGCAGGTCGAGCTGCGCGACGAGGGCCGGCCAGTCCACTGGTACCGGTGCGGTGGCGGGGCCCGCGG
>Ga0194120_10002000_pt1 | contig 35842 bp, 32 predicted proteins | sample TA2MahCa65mmetaG_FD_148642 | JGI IMG/M metagenome (GOLD analysis project Ga0194120, IMG submission 148642) | Freshwater microbial communities from Lake Tanganyika, Tanzania - TA2015019 Mahale Deep Cast 65m | ecosystem: Environmental > Aquatic > Freshwater > Lake | place: Tanzania: Lake...
CGACAATCTCGGCGTGCCGGGCGCGCGCGTCACTGTCTATGCGGTTGACCCGCTGACCGGCCAGCGCCGCGGCGAGAAGGTGCACAGCACGACCACCGGCGCCGACGGCGCCTGGGGGCCCTTCACGGCCGCATCGGATGCATTCCACGAGTTCGTCGTCGAGATCGAGGGACAGCCGATCACGCACATCTACCGCGCGCCCTTTCCGCGCGGCACCGACGTGCTGCATCTGCGGGCCGGCGGCTTCGCCAAGGGCGAGGAAAGCGCGGGAAGCGTCCTCCTGATCAGCCGCCCACGCGGCTATTTCGGCCACGGGCGCGACATATTCCAGATCGACGGCAAGGTGCCGGGCGGCATCAATGAAGGCGTGCCGGGCGTGTCGATCGGGCGGCTGGTGCTGCCGGCGGGTGCGCCGCGCAGCGTGCCGGTCCGCTTCAATCTCGAATCATTTGCGGTGCGGTCCTGGCCCGCCGCCGAGCGGCGCGTGGTGATTGCCGAGTTCCATTACTGAGCGCGCGCACCAGCGCCGCCACATGTCGCGATAGGCTGTCTCGATCGCATGCGCATAGGCGGCGGCGTCGCACAGCGGCGATGCCGCGACGCGCGTGCGAAGCCCGGCACGCAGCTTGCTGAGCCGCAGCAGGTCGCGCGCCAGACCCGATGCCTTGGCAACGTAGTCGTCGGCATTCGCCGCCACGAGGTCCGTCAAACCAAGCTGGGCCATGAAGCTGGCGCCCATGCGGCCGATGAAGCGCCGGCCGGCGAGCGTGACATAGGGCACCCCCATCCAGAGCGCCTCGAAGCTGGTGGTGCAGCCGTTGAACGGGAACGGATCGAGCGCCACGTCGACGCGGTTCAACACCTCGAGATGCCGCGCGCGCGGCAGCTCGTCGCCGACGAAGATCAGGCGGTCGTCGGCGATGCCGTGGCGGGCGAACTGGCCGGCGAAGCGCGCGCGGATCGCGGCGTCGCCGAAGAACCCCAGATATTTGAGCAGCAGCTTCGAGCCGGGCACGGCCTGCAGCACGCGTGACCAGAGCGCGATGACGTCCGGCGTCAGCTTCGCCGGGTTGTTGCACGAGCCGAAGGTGACGTGACCGGCGGCCATGGCCGGCAACACGGTAATCTCCGGCGCGCCGTCAGGCGGCCGGTGAAGATAGCCGGTGGGCAATCGGACCAGGGTCTCGGTCGCGCGCTCGGACGTGTCGGGCGGATGGAGCACGCCGTCGGTCAGCCAGTAGTCGACGACCGACAGACCCGACGTCGTCAGGCCGAACATGTTGACCTGCACCGGCGCCGGCCGATAGGCGCAGACCTGCGGCCGGTTGGCGCCGGTATGCGCGGCGAGCAGCACGAGAATATCGATGCGATCGGCGCGGACCAGCTCGGCCAGGGCCGCATCATCGAGTGCGGCCGCGTCGCGCCACGCATCGGCCGCGGATTGCAACCGCTGGGTGACGAGATCGGTCCTGGCGTCGCGCATGTAGCAGAACGTCTCGACCGCGCCGCGATCGTGGTTCGCCAGCAGGCCTTCGATGTTGTAGGCAATGGCATTGTCGCGCAGATCCGCCGAGACATAGGCGATGCGCAGCCGTCGGTCGGGCGCACGGTCGCCGGCCCACGGCTTCGCCAGCCGATAGAGCGGCACGGCATGGCGGCGTTCCCAATCGCGGCACGCGGCGAACAGCTCGTCCTCGCCGATGGCGGCGTCGTAGCTCAAGCCGAACAGAAGATTGCTGTGCGCCTCGGCGAAATCGGGACGGAGCGCCAGCGCCTGGCGGAAACAGGCAGTCGCACCGGCCTGGTCGCCCAGCGCCTGAGACGCGATGCCCAGATTGTTGCTTGCCTCGGCATTGTCGGGATGAAGCACCAGCGCGCGCAGATAGCAGCCGATCGCCTCCGCCAGGCGTCCGCGCACCTTGAGAGCGGCGCCGAGATTGGTCAGCGCGGCGATCAGCTCCGGGCGCCGTGCCAGCGCCGCCCGATAGGCCTCGATCGCCTGATCGACGCGGCCCGCGGATTGAAGCGCGTTGCCGAGATTGTAATAGGCTTCCGCATAGTCCGGGCGCGCCGCAATCGCCCGCTCGAATCTGACGATGGCATTGTCGTGACGGCCGAGACGGCGCAGCGCCACGCCGAGATTGAGCTGGAGATCGGCGTTCGTGGGGTCGGCGGCGGCGGCGCGCTCGTAGGCGGCAACCGCATCGGCCACCCGGCCGGCCGTCATCAAGGCGCCGGCGAGACTGGCGCGATAGGGCGCGGCATCGGGCTTGGCGCGGCAGACCTGCTCGAGTTCTCTGATCGCGGCGTCGGCCTGACCGCGCTGAAGCAACAGCACCCCCAGCAGGTGCCGCGCATCGGCGTGGCCGGGCGACGCCGCAAGCGCCTTCCGGTAGAGCGGCTCGGCGCGGTCGAGGCGTCCGGCGCGATGATGCTCCATGGCCTGGGATAGATCGCTCACGGCCGGCACCAGGCCAGCCACGCCTGTCGATAGGCGGCTTCGACCGAGCCCGCGAAAGCGCGCGCATCGCACAGCGGCGAGGCTGCCATGCGCGCACGCAAGGTGCGTCGCAACTCGGCCAGGCGCGGGCGATCGGCGGCCAGAGCGGCCGCCTTCGCGACGAACTCGTCCTCCGTGGCAGCAGCAAGCTCGCCGAGGCCGACCGCAGACAGCAGCGTGAGCCCATAGCGGCCGCAGGCGCGACCCACCACCAGGGTCACGACGGGCGCGCCCATCCACAGCGCCTCGCAGGTCGTGGTCACGCCGCTATAGGGAAAGCTGTCGAGCACGATGTCGATCTCGTCGAGCACGCGCAGATGGTCCTGGAAGCCACGTGTCCAGCCGCGCAGCTCGACGCGCGCCGGCTCGATGCCGCAGCGCCGGAACATGTCGAGATAGCGCTGCCGCTCCGGCGCGTCGCTGAACGCATTGCCTTTGACCAGGATGCGCGATCCCGGCACGGCGAGCAGCGCCCGCGCCCACAGTCGGATCACCGGCTCGGTCACCTTGACCAGGCCGTTCAGGCTGCCGAAGGTCACGTGACCCGCGGCTGCCGAAGGCGGCGCCGCCGCCGGTGCCGCCTGATACATTGGGCGGTAGAGATATGCGAGCGGGACGCGCAGGATCTTTTCGCAGAAATGCGCCTCATGCTCCCGTGGCACCAGCAGAGGGTCGGCCAGCGCCCAGTCGATCGCGGCCAGACCGCTGGTGCCGGTCACGAAGGCGGCGATCTGCACGGGCGCCGGCCGGTGCGCAAGGGCGAGAAAGCGCGGGCCGCCGAGATGGCCGACGATATCGACGAGCACGTCGATGCGATCGGCGCGGACCTTTTCGGCGAAGGCTGCGTCGTCGAGACCGGCAGTGTCGCGCCAATGCGCCGTCGCCGCGCGGTACTTGGCCGTGTAGGCATCGGCCCGATCAGGCAGCAGGTCCGAATAGATCACGATTTCGACCGCCGCGCGGTCGTGCGCCTCCATCATGGGCAGCACGGTCAGGGCATGCGTGCTGGCGAACAGCGTCGGACCGGCGACGTAACCGATGCGCAGTCTGCGGTCGGGATCGCGGTCATGGTCGAAGGACGGCGCGGCCGCGCTCAAACCTCGTGCGTGACGCCGGCACCAGCCTTCGCGCTGGGCCCGCTCGACCAAGGGGTCGGCGTCCGGCTCGAGATTGCGCCATTGCAGCAAGGTGCGCTCGATCTCGGGTTGGCCGGGCCTGACCTCCAGGCCGCGACGATGGGCGGCGATCGCATCGGCGAGCCGCCCCTGGGAGAACAGTGCGGTGGCGAGGTTGGCCCAGATATCGGCGTGGAAGGGTGCGCCCTGCGGCAGATGCGCGAGCGCCCGCTCGTAGCTGGTGACCGCCTCGCCAAACTGCCCGACCGCCTGCAGCGCGTTGCCGAGATTGTAACTGGCCTCGGCCAGCGCGGGGTCGAGCGCCAGCGCCAGCCGATAGCTGTCGGCCGCCTCCTCGCACCTGCCGAGCGCGGCCAGCAGCGTGCCGCGAAAGACATGGGCATCGGGTCGTTGCGGCGACATGACGAGCGCCGGCATGAGGGCGTCCAGCGCTGGCGCACGCCGCCCCAGCACGCGCAGCGCATTGGCAAGGCTCAGGCGATAGTTCGGAACCTCGGGCCTTTCGACCACGGCTCGGGCGAGCAGATCGACACCGCCGCCGGCATCGCCGTGCTGCAGCACGGTCAGGCCCAGCAGATGCAGCGCGTCGGCATGATCCGGCACCGCGGCGAGCACGCGCCGGTAGATGTCGGCGGCCTCGGCGAATCGGCCCTGGCGATGATGCTCGACGGCCGCGGCCATGGCGTCGGGCACGCTCAGCAGCGAGGTGGACATCCCGCACTCCGGCATGTCGACTCGATCACCCGCCCGAATCTCCGGCTTGTTCACAGACATCAGGCGCAGCGCAGCGCCAAACCGGCCCGACTATAGCGGCAGCAGCCCGATGGCGAAACGGTGGCGCTCGGGTTCCAGTGGCAAAATCCCGCGGAATCAACCAATCTGGCCGCCATGACCATTGGCGCCGAATCGACGAGCGCGCCCAACGTGCCGCAGACGGTGCAACAGGTCCTGGCGCAGGGCCTCGCCCACCACCGTGCCGGCCGATTCGCGGAAGCCCAGGCGCTCTACCAGCAGGCGATGTCCGCCGAGCCGGGCAACGCCGACGCGCTGCATCTTGCCGGCATGCTGGCGCGCGATGTCGGCCAGAGCGAGATGGCGGCACGACTGATCGGCGCGGCCATCCAGCGCAACGCGCAGCGATTCGAATTCCACAACAATCTGGGCAACGCGCTGCGCGATCTCTGCCGGTTCCCGGAGGCCATCGCCGCGTTCGAGGCGGCGCTCAAGCTGGCACCCGACCATGCGCCGGTTCTCGCCAACTTTGCCGCCGCGCTCGAGGCGACCTCGGCACCCGGTCATCTCGACCGCGCCGACGAGTTGGCGGCGCGTGCCGTGCGCCTCGCCCCCGAGCTCGCCGACGCTCACTACGTGCTGGGCATGGTCAGGCTCCGGCAGGGTGACAGGCGGGCGGCATTGTCGGCCTTCGAAGCCGCGGCACGGCTGGCACCTGACTATGCCGAGGCGCACTACAATCGCGGTACGCAGCATCTGGAGCTGGGCGATACGGGACAAGCCGTCGCAGCCTTCACGCGCGCGCTGGAGCTGCGACCCGCCTATATCGACGCGCGCTGCAACCTCGCGACCGCGCTGATCGCCCAGGGCAAGCTGGTGCAGGCGATCGACCACGCGACGCAAGCCGTCCGCCTTGCGTCCGGGCACGCCGGCGCGCATTGCGTGATGGGCAATGCGCTGTTCGCCGCCATGCGCGCCGTCGAAGCCATGCGCGCCTACGAGACGGCGTGCCGGCTCGATCCGGCGCACCGCGAGGCGCATTTCAATCTGGCGAATGCGGCGCAGGATGCGGGCGACACGCCGCGCGCCCTCGGCCTCTATTGGCATGCCCTCGCGATCGCGCCGGACTTTCCCGAGGGCTGGAAGGGTCTCGGCCTGTCCTATCGGGACCAGGGGCAATTGAGCGAGGCATCGGGCGCCTTCGACCGCGCCCGCGCGCTGAAGCCCGATCCGGGCCTCGCCGTGCTGACGGCGCTCATGGTGCCGCGCATCCCCGCCTCCGACCAGGCGATCACCGATTCGCGCACGGCACTGGTGGCGGCACTCGACCGGCTCGACGCGCAGGGGCTGACGATCGACGACGCGCATCGCGAGGTGGGCGCCGCCAATTTCTACCTCGCTTACCAGGCGCGCGACGACCGCGCGCTCAACGAACGGATCGCGCGCTTCTACCGGCGCGCCTGTCCCGCGCTCAACGAGGTAGCCCCGCATTGCCGCGCCTGGCAGCCGGTCACGGGTCGTCGCGTCCGGGTCGGCTTCATCTCGGAGCTGCTGCGGGTTCACACCATCGGCAAGCTGACCCACGGCATCATCCGCAACATGGACCGCGCGCGTTTCGAGACCGTCGTGCTGCGCAAGCAGTCGAGCGAGGACCGCCGCAAGAGTGCGGATGACGAGATTGCCGGCGCGGTCGACCGCGCGGCTGACCGCGTGGTCGAGCTCGATCCGCTGATCGCCACGGCGCGGCGGCAGATCGCCGCGCAGGAGCTCGACGTGTTGTTCTATCTCGACATCGGCATGACGCCGATGACCTATTTCCTCGCCTTCGCGCGGCTGGCACCCGTGCAATGCGTGACCTGGGGCCACCCGGTGACGACCGGGCTCGACACGGTCGACTACTACCTGTCGAGCGAGCACCTGGAGCCGCCGGGCACGCAGGCGTTCTACACCGAGAAGCTGGTCCGCCTGCCGCGCTTGCCGACTTACTACATCCGCCCGACGCTTCCGGCACGGCCGGCCAGCCGCGCCGATCTCGGCCTGCCCGCCGATCGCCGCCTTTACGTGTGCCCGCAGAGCCTGTTCAAGCTGCATCCGCAGCTCGATCCGCTGCTCGGCGAGGTGCTGCGCCGCGATCCGCAGGGTTTGCTGGTGCTGATCGAGAGCAAGCACGGCCTGTGGACGCGCGAGTGGCGCCAGCGCTTCGCGGCGAGCCAGCGCGGTGCAGGATTGGCCGATGTGGCCGAGCGCGTGCAGTTCCTGCCGTTCCTCAATCCCGACCGGTTCGCCTCGCTGCTGCTGCTTGCCGACGCCGTGCTCGATCCGGTCGGCTTCGGCGGCGGCAATTCGACCTACGAGACGCTCGCTTTCGGCGCGCCGATCGTGACCTGGCCGGGCGCGCATATGCGGGCGCGGGTCACGGTCGGCTGCTACAACCAGATCGGCGTCACCGACCTGGTGGCCACCGATGCCGAGTCCTATGTCAGCCTCGCGCTCAGGCTGGCGCAGGACAAGGAATGGCATGCCGGGCTGTCCCGGCGTATCCTCGCCCGCAGCAGCGCGCTGTTCGAGGATGAAGCCGCCGTGCGCGCGCTCGAGGATTTTTTCCACCGCGCCGCCACCGGACAAGCCATCGCGACATGAACGATCTTCCCATGAGCGATCTGGCTGGGCTGCTGCGCAGCGCCACCTGCCCGGCCTGCGGCCACCACATCGCCGTTCCGTTCCTGACCAGCCCGCCGCAGCCGCTGGCGACATTGGCCTGGCCGGAGAGCGAGGCCGAGGCGCGCGGCCTGCCCCGCCTGACGCTCGATTTCGTGCGCTGCGTCGATTGCGGCCATGTCTTCAACGCGGCGTTCGACTACGCCGCCGTGCCCTATCGCAGCAAGCCCAACCGCATGTTCAACCGCGGCGGCGGCTGGTCGAAGCATCTGGAGCGCGTGCGCCGGCTGATCATGGCGCGCCTGCCGAAGAAGCCGGTCGTGGTCGAGATCGGCCATGGCGATGGCAGCTTCCTCACGGGGCTCGCCGCGGCGCGGCCGGCCGGGCGCTACATCGGCTTCGATCCCCATGGCCGCCAGGATTCGGACCGACCCAATCTCGAGTTCCGGCGCGAGCTGTTCAAGGCCGACGACGAGTTTCCCTCGGTGCGGCCCGACCTGATCGTGACGCGCCACGTGCTGGAGCATCTGACCAACCCGCTCGCCTTCATCCAGAGCCTCAGCTTCGCGGCGAGCTGGCTCAAGCGCGGCACCATCGTCTATCTCGAGGTGCCCTGCGTCGACCGCGCCATCGAAGCCGGACGCACGGTCGATTTCTACTACGAGCACAACTCGCAGTTCACGACGATGTCGTTCCGCCGCATGCTCCGGCGCTCCGGCGCGCGCATCGACTTTGTCGGCCATGGCTATGACGGCGAGGTCGTGTTCGGCTTCGTACGGCTCGAAGGCGAGCGGCGCCAGGCCGAGATCGCGGCCGAGGCGCGCCGTTACGACGGCGGCGCCCGGCGTGCTCAGGACGTGATCGCGGACCAGCTCCAGGCGCTGGTCGATCAGGGCAAGAAGGTGGCGGTCTGGGGCGGCACCGGCAAATCGGCCGCCTTCATGCATCGCTACGGCGTCGACGCCAAGCGCTTCCCTCTGGTCGTCGATTCCGACCAGGACAAGGTCGACACCTTCGTGCCCGGCACCGGCCAGGCGATCCGTCACGCGACCTGGCTCAAGGACCATCCGGTCGACGTGGTGATCATTCCGCCGCAATGGCGCGCGCGCGACATCATCGCCGAGATGGCCGACCGCGGCATCCATCCCGGCACGGTGCTGATCGAGCACAAGGGTCGCCTGATCGACTATTTCCGCGCGACCCATCCCTATCGGCCAGCGCGCCCCCATCGTCCGGCCAAGCGGGCCTGAGCGCGGCGCTTTGGCGCGCCCCGGCGGTCCGGGCGCGTTGTGGTAGAATTGCACCGTCATGAATACGATCGAGGACAAGCTGCAGCGCGCAGGCGAGCATTTCCGTGCCGGGCAGATGACGGCGGCAACCGGCATCTGCCTGGACGTGTTGCGCACCGAACCGGAGCATGGCGCAGCGCTCGACCAGCTCGGCCTGATCCAGCTCCACGCCGGCCGCGCCGCCGAAGCGGCCGAGCTGTTCCAGCGCGCCGTGGCCGCGGACAGCGAATCGCCCGCTTATCACGACCATCTCGCGCGCAGCCTGCGCATGCTCGGCCGCAACGACGAGGCGGACGCGGCGACCGTCTGCGCGAGCCGGCTGCACACGAGGCGCCGGCTGGTCCAGTACCAGCGCGACATCGAGGTGCAGCGGCGCTCGCGCTACCTGGATTTCCCGCAGCACGTCCATCTCGAGACCATGGCGACCTGCAACGCCGCCTGCGTGTTTTGTCCCTATCCGAACCTCGAGCGGCAGGGCGAGCGCATGCCCGACGAGCTGATCGAGAAGATCCTCAGCGATCTGGGCGACATGCCCAAGGACCTGCCCTTCCACCTGTCGCCCTTCAAGGTCAATGAGCCCTTCCTCGACGTGCGGCTGTTCGACATTCTCGGCTTGGTCAACGAGCGGCTGCCGCAGGCAACCATCACGCTCACGTCCAACGCGACGCCGATCACGGCCGGCAACCTCGACCGAATCGAACGAGTGAAAAACATCGGCTACCTGTGGATCTCGTTCAACGATCACCGCGCCGACCATTACGAGCGCACGATGAAGCTGCCCTATCAGCGCACGATCGAGCGGCTCGACCTGATCCACAAGCGCAAGGCCGAGGGCCGTCTGCCCTTCGTCGTCGTGCTGTCGCGCGTCGGCGACGGCACGGGCGACGATCAGGCCTTCCGCGACTGGTGCCAGGCCCGTTATCCGCTGTTCGGCACCTCCGTCTTCCAGTGCGGCGGCTGGCTCGGCCAGGTCGACACCGAGGTCGGCGACGTCCCCGATGTCGGCTGCATGCGCTGGTTCGAGCTGTCGATCACGGCGACCGGCGCGGTCGCCCATTGCTGCATGGACGGCCAGGCGAAATGGCCGATCGGCGACGTGCGCCAGACACATGTGCTCGACATCTACAACAGCCCCGATTACCGCCGGCTGCGTGCGGCGACGACGACGCGCCACGACGCCGAGCCGTGCAAGAGCTGCACGTTCCTGTGATGCGCGCGAGCCCTCTCGGCCCCGCCATCCGACCCTGCCCCCTTGCAGGGGCGAGCTGGGTTGGGCGCCAAGCTCGCGACATCAGGCGCTGATCGTCAGTGCAAACCGTCGCTGATGCACTCGCCCAAGCCGTTGCGCATCACCGCGCCGGTCGCCTCGACGAGGCGGCCCTGCTCTATCGGCAGATTCTGAACGTAGCTCCCGATCACGCCGATGCGCTGAACCTCCGGGGCATCCTGCGGCTGCAGCGCGGCGACGCCGCCGGCGCGGCAGCCGACGCAGCGCACGCAGTCGCGCATGCCCCCGATGTCGCGCCCTTTCGGACGAGCCTCGGCAAGGCGCTCAGGGCACAGGGCCGCCTGCCGGAAGCGGCCGCAAGCTTCGATGCCGCCGTTCGCCTGGCCCCGGAGGCTGTCGAACCGCGCTTCCTTCTGGCGGCGTGCTACCAGGCACTGGGCCGCAACGATGAAGCGGTCCGTCACTACGCCGCCGTCGCCGCGCTCAACCCCGCGATCGACGGCGTCTACGTCAATCTTGGCGCTCTGTTCAATGCCGATGGCCGGCCGATGCAGGCTGTCGCGGCGCTGAGGCAGGCCCTCGCCCTCAATCCCGGCAATGCCGGGGCCGCCAACAACCTCGGCAATGCGCTGCAGGCCAGCGGACAGGCCGAGGAGGCGATCGAAGCCTACGCGCGCGCCGCCGCGCTGGCACCCGATGACATCGTGGCGTCGCGCAATCACATCCTTTGCCTGAATCTTTCCGAGCGCGCCGGACCGGCGGCCATCTTCGATGCCGGGCGGCGCTGGCACGATCGTTTCGCACCGTCGCGTCCGATCCCGCCCTACGACAACGAACCCGATCCCGACCGGCGGCTGCGCGTCGGCTATCTGAGCGGACGCATGTTCCGCACGCACACCCTTGCCAATGTCATGATGCCGCTGATCGAGGGCCACGATGCGGCCGCGGTCGAGGTGACGATCTACTCGGATCTGCCGCCCGCGCAAGAGGATGCGATCAGCGCGCGTTTCGGTCGCGCCGCATGCTGGCAGCGTACCGGCAATCTCGATGACCGGGCGCTCGCAGCGCACATCCGCGCCGATCGCATTGACGTTCTGGTCGACGCCATCGGTTTCGTCGAGAATTCGCGCCTGCTCGCGCTGGCGGACAAGCCGGCGCCGATCCAGGTGACGATTCCCTTGATGGCAACGTCTGGCGGCCATTCGCTCGACTACGTGATCGCCGACGAACATCTCGTGCCGCCGGCGCTCGAGCCCTTCTTCAGCGAGGCGGTCGAGCGCGTGCCCTTCGCCTACCGCTTCGATCCTCTGGGGCCGACGCCCGATCCAACGCCGCCGCCCGCGCTGTCGCGCGGCCACGTCACCTTCGGCAGCATGAACACGTTGAGCAAGATCGGCCCCAGCGCAATCCGCACCTGGGCGCGCATACTGAGAGCCGTGCCCAGCGCACGGCTCATGGTCACGGCGCAGGCATTGGCCGATCCGGGCAGCCGCGAGCTCATGTTGCGCCGCTTCGCGACCGAGGGCGTTGCTGCGGAGCGTCTCGAGCTGCGCGGCTGGGCCGCCGATCATCAGCACCACCTGGCGATCTACAACGAGATCGACGTCGCGCTCGACAGCTTTCCCTATGGCGGCGTGACGACGACCTGCGAGGCGCTGTGGATGGGCGTGCCCGTTGTCACGCTGGTCGGCGACCGTGTCCTCGGCCGCTACGGCCTGTCGCTGCTGACCGCGGTCGGCTTCAGACACGGCATCGCCCGCGACACCGATGCCTATGTCGCCAGCGCTGCCGCGCTGGCCGCCGACCTCAATCGCCTGGCCGAATTGCGCCGCACGCTGCGTCTGGCGATTGCCAGCTCGCCGCTCTGCGACGGGCGGCAAGCGGCCCGCGCAATAGAGCAGTCCTTCCGGCGCATATGGCGGCGCTGGTGCCGGGCGGCAGGCGCGGCCTGACCGGCGCTCGCGGCGAACGTCCGTCGCGTTTCAATCCATCCTGGCCGCGTCGACCGAGACGGACGCGCCGCCGTGCCAGACGTCGGCAGGGCTGGTGATCTGGCGCCCTTCGACCGCGGTCGTATCGCCCGGCGGCAGGCACACCATGCCGACCGTGACGGTATTGCCGAAGATGTTCTCAGGATTGCCGTAGAAGTTCTGGGGATTGAACAGCGGCGCGATGTTCCAGTAGAGGCGATAACCCAGGCCCATGATGTAGCCGATCAGCGCCGCCGACTTTTCCTTGTGATAGTTGGTGACATACATCACCGGCCGGAAGCGCTCGATGAATCGAGTACCGCCGCGGATGACGGCAAGCTCCATGCCTTCGACGTCGATGGTCAGCACTTGGCAGGACTGCGCCGGCAGGTTGTCGAGCGGCATCAGGGGCACGGTCTCGCTCGGTGTAGTGGCCGAGCTCGACCGCGCCGAAATTGTTCTCCACGTCGTAGTTGAGCCCCGGCACGATGATCTGGTCGACCTTTTCGCCGGCAGCGGCATGCAGCGTGAAGACATTGGTCAGGCTGTTGAGCGCGGCATTCGCCGACAACGACTGAACCAAGAGGCGCTGCGGCTCGATCGCGATGACGGCGCCAGTCGGGCCGACCACCTTGGCCAGCGCGATCGCATGCACGCCGATATGGGCGCCGACATCGACGACGACGTTGCCGGGGCGGACCAACTGACTCAACAGATCGAGCTTGATCTGGCCGGACTCGCCATAGGCCTGCAGCGCCCGGCCGACATAGATGTCATTGCGATTGTAGAGCGTGATTCCAGTTCGGCACAGCCGCAGGCGGTTGAATCCCGAACCAATCTCCACGTCCCGGCTCAGAACCTGGTCCTGGTCGCCTGACGGCATGTCGTGTTCCTTCTCGATCTTGGCTCAACAGGCGTGGACGCGACCTGCGCCCCGATTCGCCGAATCTGTATATCAGAGGGATTGAAGAGGGTGAAGGCAAAGCCCCGTGCCGTGCCGCTCAGCGATGCGCGTCGAGCCACGCCTGGACCCTGCCGCCGTCGCTCAGGATGTCGTCGGGAACCTCGACGCCCTTGGCGCGCGCGACCTCGTGCACATGCGCCATGATACGGCTGACACTGGCGAATTCCGGGCTGTTGTGCATGATCGTGTGATCGCGCATGAAGTACTTCTGACACTCGGCCGAGATGTCGATGTTGAAGTCGCGCAGGTTGGTGCCCCAGCCCTTGCCGAAGCGCGCGCCCCATTCGCCGAGGAAGGTCTGGATGTCCCGGTAGATCACGTCGCGCCGGTTCCGGGTCACCGATTCGGGCAGCGATTCGCGCCGGCTGACCGGCGAGATGCGGGCATCGGCGCATAGCTCGTTGCGGCCGCCGGCGGCCCAGATGCGCATGGCCAGGTCGCCGTCGCCGAAATGGTTCTTGAACATCGGCCGGATCCAGCCGCCGACCGCCTCGATGCTCTTGCGGCCGGTGAAGTGGTAGTAGGGGTAGTAGAGGCCGAACAGCGTACCGACGCCGCCCGGCGTCGTGTGCAGCCCGCAGCTATACGGAAAGAACAGCGCCTCGCGCCTGGTGATGAAGCTGAGGACGTTGGCGAGCCAGCCCGGCTGGAGAACGGAATCGTCGTTGAAGCCGAAGACGTACGCGCCACGCGAGTGACGATAGGCGGTGTCGTAGGCCTGGACCGTGCCCTTGGGCGTGTCTTCCTTGACCCAGACAATGCGTTCGCCGCCGACCTCGAACGGCGTGACCGCGACCACCTCGTAGTCCTCGCCATGGCACGTCTCGTGGACGTTGCCGAGCGCGCGGTGAAACATGTCCGGGAACAGGCTGCACAGCAGGATGCTGACCTTCAAACGCCGCGCCCCCTGATTCGCAACTGGGCGAAGAATTCACGGGCCAAATCCTATCAGCGGCCGATGTGTGACGGCAATTGCCGGCGGTGACATTGGCGCCGCACTTGGCTAGGGTCTCGGTCGGCGCCGGATCGGCGGCGCGGCGAAACTGGACCCGAATTGAGCGACCAATCCCTCTTCGCCGGCAAGCGCATCCTGGTCACCGGCGCGACCGGCCTGATCGGCCGCGCGCTGGTGCCGCGCCTGCTCGAGACTGGCGCCGAGCTGCGAACGACCTCGACGAGCCCCGCCTCGCGCGGGTTCCCCCACCATGCCCGCGCGGTCGAGCACATGGTCGGCGACCTGACCGACCGCCGCTTCGCCGACAGCGCGGCTGCCGGCATGGACGGCATGATCCATCTCGCGGGGCGACGCGGCTCGGTCGGCATCCAGACGACGCAGGCGGCGACCATGCTCGGCGAGAACGCTCTGATCTGCATGAACGCGCTCGAGGCGGCGCGGCGCGCCGGCGTCGCGCGCATCGTCTACACCAGCACCGTATCGGTCTATCCGCCGATGGATCTCTACCGCGAGGATCTCGCGTGGTCGGCCAACCCGCATCCCGCCGACCAGTATGCCGCCTGGGCGAAGCGGCTCGCCGAGAAGCTGATCGAGGCCTACAAGGTGCAATACGGCCTCGACAACATCGCCATCGTGCGGCCGGTCAACACCTTCGGACCCTACGACAATTTCGATCCCAAGACCGCGCTGGTCGTGCCGGCGCTGATCGGGCGTGCGCTGTCGGGCCAGAACCCGTTCGTCGTGTGGGGCGACGGCACGGCCGTGCGCGACTTCCTCTACGTCGACGACCTGGTCGACGGCATCCTGCTTGCCTACGAGCGGGGCCTGGGCCAGGGGCCGATCAATCTCGGCAGTGGACGGGGCTATTCGATCCGCGAGGTGGTGGAGGCCGTGCTCGCCGGCGCCGGGCTCAGGCCCGAGCTGCGCTGGGACATGTCCAAGCCCGCCGGGGAGGCGCGCAAGGTGGCGGACATCACGCGCGCGCGCCGGATCCTCGGCTTCGAGCCGCGCATCGGCCTTGCCGAGGGCATCAGGCGCACGATCGCGTGGTACAGGCATTCTGCCCGCTGAGCAAGCCGGCACCTCAAGACCACACGCCAAGTCCAGGAATCCTCAGGGAATTTGGACCCTGCGCCCGTTTGGCATGTTTGCGAAAACCGGCTTTTCGAGTAAACTTAGGCATTCATCGATGAACGATCCGGCTTATCCCAGCGCCTGCGCGCGACACGACCAGGAAGGTCAGACCATCGCATGGCGGGCTGCCGGCCTGCCGCAGACGAGGACATAGAAGATGTCTGACGCCGCCGCCAAAGCCGGCTCGAAGCCCCTGATCGTCGGCCTCGCCCAGATCAACAACAGCTTCTCCAACCACAACTATCTGCCCTACTCGGTCGCGCTCCTGCAGGGCTACGCCCAGAGCAAGGCGGCCGACCCGTCGCGCTACAAGTTCCTGATGCCGCTCTACAAGCGCATCCGGGTCGCCGACGGGGTCGCCCATATGCGCGACGCCGACATCGTCGGCTTCAGCATCTATGTCTGGAACGTGCAGCTTTCGCTCGAGATCGCGCGCCGCCTCAAGGCCGAGCGGCCGGACCGGCTGATCGTGTTCGGCGGGCCGCAGGTGCCCGACAAGCCAGAGGCTTTCCTGCGCGCCAACCCGTTCATCGACCTGGTGGTTCACAACGAGGGCGAGCAGACCTTCCTGCAGCTGCTCGAGCACTATCCGAGCCGCGACTGGTCCGGCTTCGATGGTGTGAGCTATGTGGCATCCGATGGCACCTTCGTGCGCAAGCCGAACGCCCAGCGCTTCCGCGACATCGCCCAGCTGCCCTCGCCCTTCCTGACCGACATGTTCGAGCCGCTGATGGCGGCCAACCCACAGGAGACCTGGATCGTCCTGTGGGAGACCAACCGCGGCTGTCCGTTCCAGTGCACCTTCTGCGACTGGGGCTCGGCGACCGCCGCCAAAGTGCTGCAGTTCGACGTCGACCGGCTGATGAACGAGATCGACTGGTTCTCGCGCCACAAGATCGAGTTCGTGTTCTGCTGCGATGCCAATTTCGGCATCCTGCCGCGCGATGTGGAGATTGCCCAGCGGGTTGCTGAAAACAAGAAGAAATACGGCTATCCCAAGGCGCTCTCGGTGCAGAACACCAAGAACGCCACCGAGCGCGCCTATCTGACGCAGAAGATCCTGTCCGACGCCGGACTGAACAAGGGTGTGGCGCTGTCGCTGCAGAGCGTCGACCACGTCACGCTGACCAACATCAAGCGCCAGAACATCTCGCTCGACACCTATCTCGAGCTGCAGAAGCGCTTCACGCGCGACAACGTCGAGACCTACAGCGACCTCATCCTGGGCTTGCCCGGCGAGACCTTCGAATCCTTCGTCAGCGGCGTGGCGCAGGTGATCGAGAGTGGCCAGCACAACCGCATCCAGTTCAACAATTTGTCGATCCTGCCGAACGCCGAGATGGGCGATCCGGCCTACCAAGCCAAGTACGGCATGGTCACCATCGAATCGCGCATCATCAACATCCACGGCGCGATCGAGGAATCCGAGGACAACATCTACGAGACCCAGCAGCTCGTGATCGCCACCCACGCCATGCCGCCCGAGGACTGGCGGCGCACGCGCTCCTTTGCGTGGATGACGGCGCTCCTTCACTTCGACAAGCTGCTGCAGATCCCCTTCATCGTGACCCACGAGCTGTCGGGCATCAGCTATCGGCAGATGATCGAGGCGTTCATCGACGTCGACGGCGCGAGGTTCCCGCTGCTGGCGGAAATCCGCGATTTTTTCATCGAGTTCGCCCGGCGAATCCAGGAGGGCGGACCGGAATACGTCTATTCCAAGGACTGGCTCGGCATCTACTGGCCGGCCGACGAGTACATCTTCATCAAGCTGACCGCCGAGAAGCGCCTGGACGACTTCTACGCCGAATCCAAGGGCGTGCTGATGGCGCTGATCGCCGAGCGCGCGCCCAGCACCAACACGGAGGTCGTCGAGGAAGCGGTCAAGCTCAACCGCATGCTGGTCAAGCAGCCGTTCCAGACCGAGGACACGACGATCCGGCTCAGCTACGACATCCTGCCGTTCTACCGCAATGCGATCCGCGGCATCTCCCATCCGCTCGACCGGGTCGACGCCACCTACCGGATCGACCGGTCGAGCGAGACCTACCAGGATTTCCAGAAATGGTGCCAGGAGGTCGTCTGGTACGGCAACAAGAAGGGCGCCTACCTCTACGGCAACAAGGTCGTCGAGACCGAGCTCGCCGGACACTATTAGGCGCGGCCCGCCGCCGCGTTTTCTGCCGCACCCCGCCGCAATTTCGGATAACCTCGCAGCCGCCGCGCAGGCGGCGATACCCCCTCCCTCGTGCGAAAGCGCAGGGGAGGGCTGGGGTGGGGGCCCTTCGCGGTCAAGCGCTTCAACCCTTCGGGCCCCCACCCCGACCCTCCCCCGCCTTTGGCAGGGGAGGGGCAAACTTATGGCGATGGTGAAATGCGGGCGAAGGCATGAACTACCGCAAGCTCGGCAGGACCGGCATCACGGTGTCGGACATCGGCTTCGGCGCCTGGGGCATCGGCGGCAAGACGGCAGGCGCCACCTCTTATGGCTCGACCGATGATGGCGCCTCACTCGATGCGCTCGCCGCCGCCTTTGAGCACGGCATCACCTTCTACGACACGTCCAACGTCTACGGCGCAGGCCACAGCGAGACGCTGATCGGCAAGGCGTTTGCCGGGCGGCGCGATCGCGTGATCATCGCGACCAAGGCCGGCCGCCGCGACTACGAGGGCGAAGACGACTACTCTCCCGCAGCGCTCGAGCGCTCGCTCGACGAGAGCCTGAAGCGGCTCGGCACCGATCATGTCGACCTGCTTCAGCTCCACAGCCCGCCACTGGATGCCGTGCGCCGCACCGAAGGCGTCGTCGCATCGCTCGAGGCCCTGAGAAAGAAGGGCAAGATCCGGGCGTTTGGCTTCTCCACCCGCTCTCCGGCCGATGCGATCGCATCAATCCGCGAGTTCGACGCGCCCGTGGTCCAGGTCAACCTCAACCTGGTCGACCAACGCGCGGCGCAGAATGGCCTGCTCGAATTGGCCGCCGAACGCGACGTCGGCATCATCGCGCGCACGCCGCTGTGCTTCGGCCTCCTGTCCGGCACCGTCGCGCCCGACACGGTCTTCGATTCGAGCGATCATCGCAGCCTGTGGCCGCGCGCGCAGATCGAACGCTGGATCGAGGGCAGCCGACTGTTCGTCGATGCCGTCGCCGATCGCAACCGGCAATCCAAGGCCCAGGTGGCGCTGCGCTACTGCCTGTCCTTCCCGGCGATCTCCTCGACCATCCCGGGCATGCTCAAGCGCAGCGAGGTCGAGGAAAACGCCCGCGCCTCCGACATGGGCGCGCTGTCCGCGGCCGAGCTCGCCGACATCGCGCGCATCTACAACAGCCGGTCTTTTTTCGTGGCGCGGTAGGCGCTATCTCTTCTTCGCCCCACCCTCTACCACTCCTCGCCCCCGCCAGGGGCGAGGGCAAAAACTGGTTAGGGGCGAGGCAGGCTACGAGAGGGCGACCGGATCCGCAGACCGGCAAGAACTGCCGGGTTTCCTGCAGGAATTGCCGAAGCAGGGTCAAGGCTGCCGGTCGGCGGGGCTCATCTGGCCGAAAAAATAAGGCATCATCTTCAAGAGGTTAGGGGCCCCGCCCAGACTGGCCCGGCGCTTGCTGTGGAGCCGACGGGTTTTCACACTCTGAGTGCGCCATGGCTCTGCAGCCGATCGACCAGTTGAACCGCTCCGCCTTCGGTACCGCGTCGCGTCCCGCCGACGAACGCGACAATGGCTTCTCCGATCTGCTTCGCCGCAGCGTCGACCGGCTGCGCGAGCTGCATCATGTCGAGCGGCGCCAGGTGCCGCGCGGCCGTAGCGAAATCGCGAACCCGGCCGAGGCCGACACCGGCGCCGAGGTGGACGCCGAGCTGCGCGTCACGCGCCGGTCGGCCGACGATGCCGGTCAGAGCGAGCCCGGACGGGTCAAGTTTCGCAAGCTCGGCTTCGGCCGGGACGCGTCGAATTCCGGCCAGCCCAAGTCCGGCAACGAGGACAAGGCTCCGGCCGAGGTCAAGCCCGCGGCGGAGACCGACAAGGTTGCGGCGCCGGTCGCCGAGGACGGCATCGCCGTCGCCGCCGACATCGAGGACACGGTCGAGATCATCGCCAAGGACCCGAACGCCTCCGAGCGCGCGCCGAGCGACGCAGTCGTCGCCTTCGTCGCCACCGACACGACGGTGACCATTGTGCCGGTCGTGCCGCAAGGCACGGCCGGCAATTCCACCGTCCCCGTCGAAGGTAGCCAATTCGACGCGGTCGAGGTCGCAGGAATTCCCCTGGCGTCCATGACGCCCCCGCCGGTGCTTCCGCCGCAGTCCGATGCCGAGGCCAAGCCCGCCGCGCACTCCACTCCCTTCGCGCCCGTCCTGAATGCTTTCGCACTGACCGCGGAATCGCCGAAGGCAATTGACGGCGTGATGACGGAGCTTGCATCGGCCACGCCGCTGCCGGCCGTCCCCGTTGCCAACCCTTCCGAGCCTGATCGGGTCGAAACGAGCGTGCAGTTGGTCCTGCCGCAGATCGTGCCGTCGGCCGCGCCCGGCGCTCCCGCCGTCCAGCCCACGACTGAAGTCGCGCCGCAGCCGGTCGTCACGCAGACCACGGTTCAGATCTCGGCCACCGTCATGGCGCCGGTGCCACCTGTCGCAGAGCAGAGCGCCGAGGCGACGCAGGCGATGGGCCTGCCGGTCGCGGCCACCGTCGTGGTTGCCGATCAGGCCAAGCAGCTCGTGTCCAGGCCGACCGTCGCACCGGCCCTGCCGGTCGAGGAGGTCCAGGCGGACGATGCCGCGGCCGCCCCTGCCCTGCCGACGACGCCGAATGCGGCCGCCGCCGAGACCGCCGATCCCGATCCCGTCCTGCCGCTCTCCGGCAACGCAAACGTAGCCGCCAACCCGTCGGCGAACGCCGCCAGCCTCGGCTTCGTGTCGCCCGGTGCGGTGAGCGGCGTGACGACCGGCTCGAACCAGCCCGATGCGATCGTGGCCACCAGCACGAATGGCTCCTCGAACGTGGCGGCAGCCGTCGCCGAGCTGACCGCTGCCGCCGGCACGGCCGAGCAGGCCGAGCTGGCCGCGCCGGTCGATGCCGACGTCGAAGCGCCGACGGCCCATCAGAACTTCGTCGCCCATCTGCAGAACGCCGATCAAAGCAACAGCAGCAGCCGCGCCTCGGCCCCGCATCAGCAGCAGATGGCGCAGCTACCGGAGCGCGTCGCCGATCAGGTCGCCGTGCACATCAGCAAGGCGCTGAAGGGCGGCGACGACCGGATCAAGATCGAGCTCAGGCCGGCCGCTCTCGGCCACATCGAAGTGCAGCTCAAGCTCGCCGCCGACGGCCATGTGCAGGCGGTGATCGCCGCCGACAAACCCGAGACGCTCGAGCTGATGCAGCGCGACGCGCGCGGCCTGGAGCGTGCGCTCAACGACGCCGGCCTCAAGACCGACTCCGGCAGCCTCAGCTTCAACCTTCGCGGCCAGGACTCGCAGCGTGATCAGGCGCGCAACGAATTCAGCGGCAGGGGCGGCAGGGGCGGAGTCGACGTCGTGCGGCCCGAAGACGACATCTCAGCGGTCGAGGCCATGGTGGCGCTGTCGCGCACCAATGGCGGCATCGACCTTCGCGTGTAAGTAAGGAGTAACGGCCATGGCCGTCGACGCCCTCGGTTCCTCGACCAGCACCGGCACATCGCAGTCCGCGATGGCGACTGCGTCGATCAGCCAGACCTACGACCAGTTCATCAAGCTGCTGACCGCGCAGCTCAAGTTCCAGAATCCGCTCGACCCGATGAAGCCGGAGGATTTCACCCGCCAGCTCGTCGAGTTCGCCAGCGTCGAGCAGTCGATCGCGACCAACAAGAACATCGAGAAGCTGCTCGCCCAGCAGGCCAGCACGCAGATGTCGATGGCGGTGTCCTATATCGGCCTGGTCGTCACCAGCACCGGCAACAGCCTGCCGGTCCAGAACGGCTCGGGCTCGTTCAACTACACGCTGCCACTCGCGGCCGCCAGCAGCCAGATCCAGATCATGGACTCGAGCGGCAACGTCGTCTTCTCCACCGCCGGCCAGATCAGCAAGGGCAATCACGCCTACACGTGGGACGGCAAGGACAGCCAGGGCAACCAGCTGCCGGACGGCAGCTACACGATCTCCGTCACGGCGCTCGACCCGACCGCCAAGCCGATCGACGGCATCACAACCACGACGGACGGCATCGTCACCGGCGTCGAATCCGCGAACGGGGTCATCCAGCTCAAGATCGGCGACACGACAGTGCCGCTCGACAAGGTCACCACCGTCGGACTCGGCTGACGCCGTCCGACCCAGCCAACTGCCTCGACAAACGGATCCACCGCAACCCAGGAACAAACGACCAGACGCCAACCCAGCCGGACAGGCTCCCGCAGCTGTCGGCGTGACGCCGCCGCCCGGCTCGGCTGCCGGCCTACCCATTTCCGGCGCGCTCAGCGTGCGCGTCCTCGCCTTCGAGGCGTCGACGGCGGACAACCCGGTGCCCCATCCGGGCCGGCTGCCGACGGCGCCGGCCGGCGGCGCCCCCGTGCTGACGGGCTCGGTGCTGTTCTCGACGCCACAGGGCCAGCCGGTCGTCCAGACCAGCGCCGGCGTGGTCACCCTCAACTTGCGCGCGGATCTGCCGATCGGCAGCGCAGTCGCACTCGAGGTGCTGGGCGAGGCGCCGGCACCGCTGCCGCTGCCGCCGAGCCAGGCCGCCGCCGCGAACGCGGCACCGCTCGTCGCCCTGTCGCGCCAATGGCCGGCGCTCGAGGAGACCTTGGCCGCGCTGCAGCAGGCCGACCCGCAGCTCGCCCAGTCCGTGATGCGCGCGATCCTGCCGCAACCGGGCCCACACTTCACCAGCGGCATGCTCTTCTTCATGTCTGCGCTGAAGGGCGGCGATGTCAGGGCGTGGCTCGGCGAACCGGCCGTGCGCGCGCTCGAGGGCGCCGGCAAGGGAAGGCTGATCGGCAAGCTCAACGACGAGTTCCGCGAGATCGGCCGCGGCAGCGAGGCGCGCGAGGGCGAATGGCGCGGCTATTTCCTGCCCGTGCATGACGGTCAGCACATCCAGCAGGTCCGCCTGTTCGTCCACCGCCATGGCGGCGAGGACGGCGACGGCACCGATGGCGAGGCCGAGGGCACGCGCTTCATGGTCGATGTCGAGATGACCCGGCTGGGCCCGATCCAGATCGACGGCCTGGTGCGCGAGAAGCGTCTCGATCTCGTTGTGCGAACGCGCGAAGCGCTGCCCGACGAGATGCGGCGCGAGATCAGCGCCATCTTCGTGTCGGCGGGCGAGACGACCGGCTTCAAGGGCGGACTGACCTTCCAGGCCGGGCCGAAGATGCCGCCGCCGCCGCTCGAACAGGTGGTCGGCCACCGCCCCGATGTCGTCGTCTAGCGCGCTCGAGCTGCGGCGCGCCGGTCTCGCCGCGCTGGCAAATCCGGGCGGCCAGCTGGACTACCTCGTCTCGCTGGCTGCTGCCGTCGGCACGGCCAACGTGACCCTGCGCTACGTGCCCGACCGCCTGGTGCTGGCGCCCGGCGCGTTCGAGCGTTATGCCGCGGAGCTGCCAAAAGCCATTCCTGGCGACTGGCCCTCGCCCGAAGCGCTTGCCATCGCCATTCTGCACGACATCAACAACGAGATCGTGCCGCGTTGGCTGCAAGTCACCGTGGCGTGCGGCGTCGTGGCCGCGACCCATGCGGTCGCGGTCGTCGATCAGCAGCCGAACTGGAAGAACCCGGGCCTGCTCGCGCGCGTCGGCGCGTTGTAGCCGGCGCCGATCAGCCCAATCCGGTGCCGCTCTCGCGCCGCCGGTAGATCGACAGCCCCATCTCGTCGAACTCGGTTTGCTCCCGCCGGTTCGCCTCTTCCTCGGCGCGCTTGTCGCGGTTTGCCTTGGCAATCTCGTATTTCTTGAGCTCCTGGAAGGCATCGGCGACCTCGTTGGTCGCGGCCACGATCTGCTGGTCGACGTCGGCAATCATCTTCTCGAGGTTCTCGCGCCGCTCGATCAGAACCACGGCGTAGTTGTGATAGGTCATGCTCGATTCGACCGAGGTGCCGGCGACCGCCTGCTCGCGCTTCATCTCTTCGCCGAGGTCGACGAGCTGCTGGCGCAGCCGGTCGGCCAGGCCTTGCAGCTCGGCGAGCGCCCGGCGCTTTTCGTCGAGCAACTGGCCGTGATAGCGAATCAGCGTGGACAAGCCCTTCATCTACGGCCCGTCACTGACCGCCTCGGCTGAGGATCTCACCGAGCTGTCCATAGCCGGTGTCGAGGTCGGAGCGTTCGTTGCGGTCCTGGCGCAGGAAATCCTCGAGCGCCGTGTTGTACGAGATCGCCTCGTCGACCAGCGCGTCGCTGCCCCGCCGGTAGGCGCCGAGCCGGATCATCTCGGCCATGTCCTCATAGGTCGCCATCAGGCGGCGAGCGCGCGTGACCAGCTGGTTCTGATCGTCGGTGTTGCAGTTGGGCATCATGCGCGACACCGAGCGCAGGATATTGACGGCTGGGTAGCGGCCGCGGTCGGCGATCGACCGCTCGAGCACGATGTGCCCGTCGAGAATGCCGCGCACAGCGTCGGCGATCGGTTCGTTGTGGTCGTCGCCCTCGACCAGGACCGTGAACAGGCCGGTGATGGTGCCCTCGGTCTGGCCAGGCCCGGCCCGCTCCAGCAGCTTGGGCAGCTCGGCGAACACGGTCGGCGTGTAACCCTTGGCGGCGGGCGGCTCACCGGCCGACAGCCCGATCTCGCGCTGGGCCATGGCGAAGCGGGTCACGCTATCCATCAGACAGAGCACCGCCTTGTCGCGGTCGCGGAAGTACTCTGCCACCGCGAGGGTCAGATAGGCCGCCTGGCGGCGCTGCAAGGGCGGCTCGTCGCCGGTCGCCACGACCACGACGCTGCGCGCCAGGCCGTCCTCGCCCAGATCGTCGGAGATGAACTCCTGGACCTCGCGGCCGCGCTCACCGACCAGGCCGATCACGGTGATGTCGGAGGCGGTGAACCTGGCCATCATCGACAGCAGCACGGACTTTCCGACGCCCGAGCCCGAGAAGATGCCCATGCGTTGGCCCTTGCACGTCGTCAGGAACGTGTTGATGGCGCGCACGCCGAGGTCGAGCTTGCCGCCGATGCGGCGCCGGCGATGGGCCGGCGGCGGCGAGGTGCGCAAGGGATAGGCGATCGGACCCTCCGGCAGCGGGCCCTTGCCGTCGACCGGCTCGCCCATGCCGTTGATGACGCGGCCGAGCCACGCGTCGCTCGGGTAGATGGCCGGCGCCGCCTCGGCGACGTCGACCCGGCAGCCGATGCCGATGCCGTCGACGCTGCCGAACGGCATGGCCAGCGCGCGGTCGTTCTTGAAGCCGACCACTTCGCACGGTACCCGCTTGCCCTGACGGGTCAGCACGTGGCACCGGTCGCCGACCGAAATGCCGCGCTGGGCGCCGCCGATCTCGATCAGCATGCCCAGGACCGCGCTGACGCGGCCATAGAGCGTGTAATCCGGGATCTTTTCGAGTTCGCCGATGACGTTGCGGAGCGAGGTCGCCAAGCCCTGGGGTCCTCATCCTCGCCGCCTGCCGGCGGCGAACGTTCAAGGCGGGCGCCGTGTCGGGTCCACTACCCCAACGGGCTGCCTCGCCATAAAGATGTGACTTGCCATATTAACCTTGATTCGCTCAAACTGTTAATGGTTTGTGCGGCCCTGCCCGTATTCTGGGGGCGAAAGCGCGAGGGGCGGATATGCGGGTACTCCTGGTTGAAGACGACAGCGCAACGGCGCGCAGCATCGAACTGATGCTGAAATCGGCGGGTTACGTCGTCGACGCGACCGAACTCGGCGAGGACAGCCTGGAGATCGGCAAGCTTTATGACTACGACATCATCCTGCTCGATCTCATGCTGCCCGACATGGACGGCTACGAGGTGCTGCGCCGCCTGCGCGGCTCGAAGGTCGAGACGCCGGTGCTGATCCTGTCGGGCCTGGCCGAGCTCGACAACAAGATCAAGGGCCTCGGCTACGGCGCCGACGATTACCTGACCAAGCCATTCGACAAGCGCGAGCTGATCGCGCGCATCCAGGCCATCATCCGCCGCTCCAAGGGCCATGCCCAGTCGGTCATCCGCACCGGCAAGCTGGTGGTCAATCTGGACGCCAGGACTGTCGAGGTGAACGGCAAGGGCGTCCACCTGACCGGCAAGGAATACGGCATTCTCGAGCTGCTCTCGCTGCGCAAGGGCACGACGCTGACCAAGGAGATGTTCCTCAACCATCTCTATGGCGGGATGGACGAGCCAGAGCTCAAGATCATCGACGTGTTCGTCTGCAAGCTGCGCAAGAAGCTGACGACGGCGGCCGGGGGCGAGAACTACATCGACACGGTGTGGGGCCGCGGCTACGTGCTGCGTGACCCGCAGACCGCCGAAACGCCGAGTCGCAAGCGCGCCTAGACGGCGGTTTCCTAAGTCACCTCGAAGACCGCGGCGCGGTGCGTCGCGGGCAGAAACGCGTACACACGGTCACCGGCCGGGGCCAACGCCGTCGTGTGGGCTCCCTTCTCGGTCGGCACGCTCGCCAGTTTCTGCATCGTCGCTGTGTCGAACACGTCGATCACGCCCGGGTCACCGGCCGCGACATAGAGCTGCTGGCGCTGCCGGTTGAAGAAGACGACGTCGGGCACGCCGCTGAGCGGCCGCTGGTCCAGGACCCTGCCCGACCGCGCCTCGAGCGTGACAAGCGTCTTGGCATCGCAGGCGCAGAACAGCCGATTGCTCGCCGGATCGAGATCCAGGCCGTGCGGACGAGCCGCCGGAATATCGATGACGCGCGCGACGCGTGAGGCATTGCGCGCCTCTATCACGACGATCTGCGGAGGATCGGAGATGTTGACGAAGAAGGCATCGGTCTCTGCATCGTAGAGCGCCCAGCGTGTCCTCCCCGCCACCGGGATTGCTGCCGTCATCCTGCCCGCCGAGCGGTCGACCACGGACAAGGTGTAGGAGCCGGGGATGGCAGGGTCGCCAACGTTCGCAACGAGAATGACGCCACGCCGCACATCGTAGGCGACGCCGTTGGGACGCACGCCGACGGCGATCTTCACCACCGACGGAGACGGTCCCGGCGCGAACACGCCGATCGTGTTCTCGGCGCGGGCAGTGGCAATTATCACTTGCGCATCATCGCTGACCAGGACGCCGGCAACGCCGGGCAAATCAGGGACGGAGAAGAGATGCCGTCCGGCCGCCGGATCGAAGACATCGACCGAATCGTTGGCCGTGTGCGCGACGTAGACATGTCCACTGGCGGCGTGGACAGCGGCGTGGTCGAAGCCGCCTTTGCCGCGGTGGGGAGGAAGCGTCACGTATGCCAGATGCCGGAGCGGCTGGTCAGGAGCGGTTCGGCGATGTTCGTCCATGGCTCATCCCTCGACGCATCGAGCGGTGAGCAGAGCTTGGACGGAGGCCGTCTTGGGGGTAGGCCGGGGGTCTGCGGGCCCCGACAGACAGAAAACCTAGGTCGAATGCGGCAAGAGCACAAGCGGGATCGACATCGCCCAGCGCGCTTGCCGGCGGGTCAAAGACGATGCGGCCCCGCCCTTACGAGCGGGGCCGCTATCGTCCGGCCATGGAATCGGGTCAGATGCAGTAGGTCTTGAGCGGCGAGAAGCCGTTGAAGCCGACCGAGGAATAGCTCGAGGTATAGGCCCCGGTGCTGAGGATCTCCACCCGGTCGCCCGCCTTGAGCGCGCGCGGCAGGTGGTATTCGGTCTTCTCGTAGAGAATGTCCGCGCTGTCGCAGGTCGGGCCGGCGATCACGACCGGACCGGTCTCGCCGCCGTCATGGGGGGTGCGGATGCGGTACTTGATCGCCTCGTCGAGGGTCTCGGCGAGCCCGCTGAATTTGCCGACATCCAGGTAGACCCAGCGCTTGTCCTCGCCATAGTCCTTGGTCGAGACCAGCACGACCTCGCTCTGGATGATGCCGGCATCGCCGACCATCGAGCGGCCGGGCTCGATCAGCACCTGCGGCAGGTTGTTGCCGAAATGCTTGGTCATGGCGCGGGTCACCGCTCCGGCATAGCGCTTGAGCGTCGGAATCTCGGTCCGGTAGCGCGCCGGAAAACCGCCGCCGACATTGACCATCCGGAGATCGACGTTGGCCTCGCGCAGCACGGTGAAGACCCGCGCAGCCAAGCCGACCGCGGCATCCCACTGCTTGAGGTCGGTCTGTTGCGAGCCGACGTGGAAGGCGATGCCATAGGGGTCGAGGCCATAGTCGCGCGCCTTGCGCAGCAGGTCGGCGGCCATCTCCGGGCTGCACCCGAACTTGCGCGACAGCGGCCATTCGGCCCCGCCGCAATCGACCAGGATGCGGCAGAACACGCGTGCGCCGGGGGCCGCGCGTTGCAGCTTCTCGAGCTCGGACTCGCTGTCGAAGGCATAAAGCCGCACGCCGCGCTGGTGCGCATACGCGATGTCGCGCTCCTTCTTGATCGTGTTGCCGTAGGACATGCGGTCGGCGGTCGCACCCTGGCCGAGACAGATGTCGATCTCGCCCGGGCTCGCCACATCGAAGCTCGAGCCCAGCGTGTTCAGGCGCGCCAGGATCTCCGGCGCCGGGTTCGCCTTGACCGCATAGAACACCTGGGCTTCCGGAAACAGGCCAGTAAGCTGGAGATAGCTGTCGGCGACAGCGTCCAGATCCATGACCAGGCACGGGGTCTCGGGCTGACGTTCACGCAGGAAGCGACGGATTTTTTCGGTCATCGAAAGCTCACTCCAATCAGCAAATGTATAGAAGGAACGGCGGCACGCCGGTCGACTTCTATCGCTGACTGGAGAGCGGGTTCTCGCGCCCGAACAGGGTGATGTAGGACACCCGGTGGCGCAGCCGCAGCATATGAGCGAGCGCACAAGCGCTCGCGCCCGGATCGACAGCCCGGTGACGGCGCTTCACATCTCGTCGGGAGGTGCGCTGACGCGCACGATCCAGATTTACAGCCATCTCCACACCCCTCTCGGACCCGGAACCCGCCGGCAGGACCAAAAAGGACGCGTTACGTCGTTGCATAACCACGGAGGGCCATAGGCACGTGCGCGTGCGTCTACTGGTGCGCACGATACAAAAAAAATCTTATGACGCAACAGGAAATCCGGCTGTCATCAAAGTGTCACGCTATTTGCGGGATCCCAGCCACGCCATGGGCCGTTCGAGGTCCATCCGTGCGGCGACCGACGCCGCAGGTTGAGCCCGAGTCTGCCGCCGCAGCCCTGTGGCTAGGCGGCCTTCGGCCCCGCAACGGCCGCCGCGCGCGAGTCGTGTGCATCGCGCCAGCCATGCCGATCGTACAGGCTGCGGCGCGGTCCGTGCCTCAGACTTAAGCAGGACTTCCTACGCGGGCTCAGGCGCGGGCAGCAGGGCCTCGATGACGACCCGGCCCGTGCCGCTGTCATAGGTCAGGCGGGCATCGAGCTCGGCGGCGAGCTGAGCCGCGAAGAATGCCTGGACAGTGCGCGTCTGGAGCGTGCCGGCGGTCGCCTGTGGCGCGAGCGCCGCCATGACCTCCGGATCGAGGCGGGCATTCGTCCCCTCGGCGGTCACTGCGACGTAGAGCCGCGGACCCTGGGCGGTCATGCCGATCTTCAGCTTGCCGCCACGCGGCAAGGCGTCGACCCCAACGGCGATCAGATTGAGCAGCAACCTGATGCCGCCCGAGCCCGCGCGGTCCGTGCGTTTGGCGTCGTCGTCGGGCCAATCCAGCGTGACCTTGCCATCGAGCAGGAAGTCGGTGGCGAGCTGGCGCGCGTCGGCGAGGCTGCGGTCGCTGCCGGTGCCGGCCGCGCCATACGCGATGCGATAGAATTGCAGCCGGCGCGACGCGAGCCGCGCGCTCTTGGCGATCAGAGCCATGGCGTCTTCGGCAATGGCCGAGCCATTCTCCTCGATCAGCTCGACGCCGTTGACGATGGCGCCGACAGGGCTGATCAAGTCGTGGCAGACCCGCGACATCAAGAGCTCGAGCACGTGTGCTTCCATCGCTTCTTCTCCGGCCACTCGTGCAACCAGGCGGCGTGCCGCTCAGGCTTCTGCGGACCATGCATTTTTCGTACAATTGAACGACCAAGGCAAGAAACAGACATTCCATGCCCGGCACCCTCGTTCCCGGCACCTATGTGCGCCACCCCTCCGAGCCCGATTGGGGGCTCGGCCAGGTGCAATCGATCATCGGCAATCGAATCACGGTTAATTTCGAGAATCGCGGCAAGCTGTTGATCAATGGCGCCGTCGTCACGCTGATCGCCGTCGATCAAGAGAAGGACGGCGACGAGACGTGACCCCTGTGGCTCGATTTTCCCCTGCGCGGCGCTGACGACGCCATGGCCACGGCTCGCGATGGATCTCTCGCCCGGCGCCTCGCTGCCGATGTCGCCGATGCGCCGGTTCGTCGCGTGCTGGCAGGCATCAACTGGACCTTCGTCGAGGGACCGCATGGGTGCGGACTGGCGCAGACGCCATCGCGCGACGGCAATGGCTGTCGCCCGCTCGAGGCGGCCGGCTCGTATGCGGGTCGCGGATTGAAGGAGCTTGCGGGTCTGGTCGTCTCCGACAATCGTTTCGAGGTTGCGATCGGGTGGGCGGCGATCAACGCTCATTTCAATCGCCGAAATCTGCAAGGCCCGACGGATAACGGGCTGGCGTTGCTCGCACGCGACGGCGATGCTGGCGGGCAAGGGCGAAGCGTCGTCGTCGGCCGGTTCCCCGATCTCGATCGTTATCTGCCGGGCGCACTGGTGATCGAGCGCGAGCCCCGTCCGGGCGAGCATGCTGAATGGGAAGCGGAACAGCTGCTGCCGGGCGCGCGCCGCGTCGGCATCACGGCATCGGCGCTCTTCGACGGCAGCGCCGAACGCCTGATCGATTTGGCACGTGGGGCGCGCATTGCGCTCATCGGACCCAGCACGCCGCTGGCGCCGGCGCTGCACGAGGCAGGCGTCGCCGTGCTGGCCGGGCTGGTCATCGAGGATGCCGATGGCGCTTTCGGCGTCGTCGCCGAGGCCGGCGCGGTGCGCGCGCTCAGACGCCACGGGCGCTTCGTGGCGCTGATCCGGGACATGTAAGAGACGGCCGGTTTTCGGCGCCGGCCTCGTCGCGCGTCGGAGCCTGGCCTATTCCTGATGCCGCGTCAGGCGGCAGCTGATGCGCTCCTGCGCACCCTACACCACGACCTTGTAGCCGACGGTCGCGTTGATGTTGCACTTATCGGCACGGTCGCCCTTGACGTAGACTTCCATGTTGACCGTGCGCAACCGCTCGAAACCCTGCGGAAACGGCAAGCGTACGCATTTACCGGCGTTCACCTTGGATTCTTCGGACGTCCAGATTTTCACGCGATAGAAGACGGGAACCGCCACTTCGTTCTGAATGAAGATCGGATCGGTGATCGGCACCTGCGCCTGGCCAGCCGGGCCTTTGCGCCGCTCGTCGCGGCATTGCTCCGCCTTCTCCGCCGCGGCAACCGGCGACGATGCCGCCAGCCATACACAAAAGACCGCACCTATCGGGCGAAAAAACGCATACCGCATCACGACCCCCGGGGGCGAGGTTATTCTAGTTAATTCAAATTTCTAGCATTTCAGGCGGCTGATCTCAAATAGCCTTGTGTATAGCTCGATCTAGTACCGAAACGGCATCGGCCTGCTCCGGTTCCCCGGGGCAGGCCGAAGCGCGTGAAAACTCTACGGAAAGGCTGCCTACTTGGCGACCTGGTCCAGCCAGGGACGGCCGCCGAACCAGTAATCGAAGCGCTCCTTGAGCCAGCCATCCTGCTGGCGCAGGGTGATCCAGTTGTTCAAGTAGGCGAGCGCGTCGGGGTCGCCCTTGCGCACGGCCATGGCGTCAGCCTGCTTCACGAACGGCTCGGCGATCGGAATGTAGAGCACGTCCGGATTGTTGAGCGTCTCGAAGGTCGGCCGCGGCGTCGTGCCCGACATCGCGTGAGCCCGGCCGTTGACCACTTCGAGGATGGCCTGGAAGTCGTCGTCGAACAAGCGGATCGTCGCCTTGGGCAGGAGGCGCTGCACCGCTGCGATCGCCGAGCCGCCGCGCCGTCCGGTGAGCGTATAGTCGGCCTTGTTGAAGTCCTCGAGCTTGGACAGGTTCGGCGCCATCTTCTTGCTCGCCACCAGCATCACTCCGGTCGCCGAATACGGATTGGTAAAGTTGACGGTCAACATGCGCTGCGGCGTTATCGTCATGCCGCCGATGATGAAGTCGAACTTGCCGGCCAGCAGCGCCGGGATGATGCCATCCCAGGCGGTCGGCACGAACTCGACCTTGACGCCCATGTCCTGGGCAAGCCGCGTCGCAACGTCGATCTCGAAGCCGATCAGCTCGCCCTTGGTGTTGCGCATCGCCCATGGCACGAAGGTGGCCATGCCGGACAGCAGCGTGCCGCGCTTCTTGATTTCCTCGATCACGCTCGTCGCGGCCAGGTTCGCCCGCGCATCCTGCGCCTTAGCGACGCCGGCAATGCCGATCATGGCGCCGAGCGCCACGACCGCCGAAATCCAACGTGAAGCAATCCGTGTCATTGTCGACCTCCTCGGTTCTCGACGATGGCGCCGGGAGAGCCCCCGCCGGCGACCCGGATCAGCATAGGGGCCGCCGGTTTAAATATCCACCGAATATGCAAAAGCTACAGCGCGGATGCGGTCATGCGCTCGGCTTCGGCCAGGTCTTCGGGACGGTTGGCATTGAAGAATGGATCGATCGGCGAGACGGGGAATTCGACCTCGACCAGCCGATAGCGCGCCGTCCAGACATCCACCTTGCGCAGTTCCTCCTCGACCAACGCCCGCCGGAGCTCGCCGCGCAGCCGCACCGGCCACAGTCCGAACACCGGGTGGGACTGTCCACCCGAAGCCGCGCAGGCGAGATCGGCGCGGCCGCGCCTGAGCTCGGCCGCCATGCGCGCGACCAGATCGCGCGGCAGGAACGGTGCATCGGTTGCGAAGCTTGCAACGAGCTTGGCTTTGGGCTGGGCCGCGGCCGCCCAGTCGAGACCGGCCAGCACGCCGGCCAGCGGGCCGACAAAGCCGGTCACCGAATCCGACACGACTGGAAGCTCGAAGTCCGCAAACCGCTCGATGTCGCCATTGGCATTGATCGCGAGGGCGGCGACTTGCGGGCGGGCACGCTCGATGATGCGCTCGAGGATGGTGCGGCCCGCCAGCACGCGCAGGCACTTGTCGCCACCGCCCATGCGCCTGGACTGGCCGCCGGCCAGCAGCACGCCGACGATGGTTGCGCCCTCAGGCGGCGTCATCGGCAAGGCTGGCCTTGCGCTGGTGGCGCGCCTCCTCGTCGCCGACCGCGCGCGGATCGACGTCGTAGACGATGCGGTGCTGGCCGGCGACCGCCACGAAGCGCTTGCCCTTGGCGCGGCCGACCAGGGTCAACCCGGCCTGGCGCGCCAGATCGACGCCCCAGGCCGTGAAGCCCGAGCGGGAGATCAGGATCGGGATGCGCATCTGCACGCACTTGATCACCATCTCCGAGGTCAGGCGGCCGGTCGTGTAGAAGATCTTGCCGTCCGAAGACATGCGGTTCATGAACATGTAGCCTGCGATCTTGTCGATCGCGTTGTGCCGGCCGACGTCCTCCATGTAGATCAGCGGCCGGTCCTCTTCGCACAGCACGCAGCCATGGATGGCGCCCGCCTCGAGATAGAGGCTGGGCGTTGTGTTGATCTTCCTGGATAGCGCATAGATCCACGAGGTCTTAAGCACCGCATCATCGGGCAGCTTGATGTCCTCGAACTTCTCCATGAGATCGCCGAACACGGTGCCCTGCGCGCAGCCCGAGGTCAGCGTCTTCTTCTTCAGCTTCTCCTCGAAATTCGTGCGCTGCCTCGTGCGCACGACGACCGTGTCGATCTCGGCATCGAAATCGATGGCGGCGATCTCGTCGCCCGGCTTCAGCATGTTCTGGTTCAGCAGGTAGCCGATGGCGAGATAGTCGGGATAGTCGCCGATCGTCATCATCGTGACGATCTCCTGCCCGTTAAGATAGAGCGTCAGCGGGCGCTCCATCGGCACGGATGTCTCGATCGGCTTGCCGTCCTGATCGGTGCCGTCGACCCGCTGCGAGAGCTTCGGATTGGCCGGGTCGGGGCGGACGAGGAATTCGTCGCTCATGGCAGGAATATGGGTCGCATATCAGTGCGGTGCAATTCGTCCCTTTCAGGGTCGGGCTTGCAGATATCTTATGTCTTTGGTCTGCTCGTCCTTATGAGAAATGAGCACTTCCACGAACGGATTGCCTTCGCCTACACAGCTTCGGTAGTACAGCCGCCCGAGATTGTCGCCAAATCTAATTTCGAACCATCCTTTAACACCCTGGAGTGCCTTGGCAGTGGTTCTCCTGAGCCTTAGCAGCGGATCGTCGTTAAGCGATCTCAGATCGTCCATCAGCTTCCGACTTCTGTAGTAATTCTCAATGACCATTTCGAGACTGTCTTTTAGCAGACGTATGTTCGGCAGCACTGAAGCGAGCAGTCCCTCGCCCAGGCTGCGAACGTGCTTATGCCTGCCTCCAAATCCAGTCACTCTAGGCGAACGCGATTGAAGCTCTTGATGAAGCTCGCCCAGATCTCTGATCCGCTCCGACAATTCCCGCGCTTTGCTCCGATCAGCCTCCCATCGACTTCTGGTATCACGGTATTTGTCCTCTAGCTCTGCACACTTGGCTGCGAGCAACGTGATGACTTCTGCGTCGGTCACCGCGTCGCCGTTGGCTGCTTTGACGTAATAAACAGACGCGGCCGTCCCCATATCGAGAATAGTCGCGGACGTAAGAATGCGGCGGCTGGCCACTACGCCATTAAGCGAGGAAATTGCGGCGCGCTGACGCGCTAATTCCAAATGTCTCAGGCGAATAAATCCGCGAATTCGCGCCGGATGACCGCTGCCGTATAGCTTGTGCTCCTCCAAAATTTTGGCCCCGGCAACGGAATCGAAACGCGTAAACTCACAAAACTCTGCCGTAGCCATCAGTCGGCCACCTTCCTGCCCATCGGCATAGAATGCCACTTCACTGCCACGATCGAGGGCAGAAATATTGCGAGTCGTGGCAAAATAAGCTTCGCCCTTGCTGCGGCACTCATCATGCAGCGCGACCATTTCTTCGTCGGGCGGCGGCTGCTCCTGAAACGAGAGCAGCAGCAGCACATTGATCGGACGTTGCGGCAGTTTCGCCATATAAAGACCTCCCTTGCTCAGTCCGGTCGTCGTTAAGATTCTTCGTCTTCCTCTTCTGGCGGTATCCGTTTCCAGGGAGGAAGCGCTGCTGTAGTTTCCGCGCGGTTCAGTATGACCAATGGTTGCTGATGAGGTGCCTTGCGGGTGCTCTGCTCCTCAATCTGGTACCTTTTCAGAAAGTACAGCAGCATGGCTCGTCGGATTCGCAGCCGCAATTCGCCATTGCGCATCCCATACTGTTTTTCGATGTGCCAGCGCGCATCGGCACCCAGACCGGGATGCGGACCGAGCCGCACGTCTACAAACTCATTCCAATCTCGATCTCCCAGCCCGAGATGAGTGGCCGGTCGCTCCTCAAGAGCATCGACAATCCGATCCAGCACCACGTCTCCGTAGCGGCCGTAGTCGAGGCGGTATGCCCTAGCCGCCCACCGGAACGCGTCATTGGAGAGCGCGTGTGGAGTGATCCATAATTTGGACGTCCCGGGTCGGTTAGGAGACTTATAGACAATCTTTAAGTCTCGCTCACCGCGAACGGCCTGAATGATTCGACGAAGAACACCGGGCCTAATGCGTTGGCGCTCAAGCTCTACCGGCCCGTCAATTGTGAAAGATTTGCGAATGTCGCCGCGCTTCTGATCGGTCGCATCGGCGTCGCTTGCCCGCGCAACGTACGAGTAAGGAGCAGCTACGCCCTGAGTTCGTCCAAGGGAATAGAGAAAGTCTTCAGCATCGGGCGTGATTATGATTGGTCGGAAATCCGATGGAACGGAGTATTGCTGCTTCCTCAGCTCCATGCGACCACCGAGGTCACGATAGGTTCGAAAATCGACCAACGCCGTACTGCGGTCGACCTTGAACTGGTCGATAACAGCTGGCTTGGTGATCGTTCCGTACCAGTACAAATGAAAATCGATGAAGTGCAGCCGCTGCCGCTTGAAGGGGGGCAGTTTCTCAAGCTTCTTCTGCCGAATAATGTCAGCCGTCGCCATCTCTTCGTCACCTCCTGCCACATTCTAGCTGGAAATCTAAAGACACTGGGGTCGGGAATCCGCCCATCGAGTCCAGCAAAACACGTGTATCAGGCGTCATCGATAGCGACTTTGTGGAGCTATAAGATGACCATCACGAAACATGCCCAAGTGCGGATGAAGCAGCGCTCGATATCGCCGAAGCTTCTACAGGCCCTCATTGACTTCGGCAATTGCAGGCGCAGCCATAGTACGAATGTCTTGTTCCTGACCAGAGAGGGACTCGACGACATACGCGCAACCTGGGAGCGCGAGTCTTACAAGCTCGTGGAGCGGAAGCGTCATGCCTACGTCGTCATAGGCGACGACGGATTTATCATTACAGCCGCCTATGGTCGGCATCGGAAGAAGGTGGCGTAAGATGTCCAACCTCACGTCTATAACCACTCACTCGGGCCTTGCGTTTCCCTTCCTCGCTGCCCGGTCGGAGCACATTGTATTATCGGACATAGCCCATGCGCTCTCCATGCTGTGCCGATTTGGAGGCCATTGCGCCCGCTTTTACTCAGTCGCCGAGCACAGCGTCCTGGTAGCGCGACGTTGCCCACCGCAACACCGGCTCTGGGGCCTGCTGCATGATGCCGCCGAAGCGTACATGGGCGACATACCAAAGCCGATTAAGGCTGTCTTGCCAGACGTGCAACAAATCGAAAAGCGATTGCTGGAGCTGGTCGCGGCTCGTTTCGGTCTAATACCGGGCATACCCCGCTCGGTGATTGCCGCTGACGCTGCAATGCTCGACTACGAGATGAATATTCTCATGGCACCGCACTGCGATCTCACCGCGGCTTCAAATGAACCTTCAGACACCGCTCTATATTGCCTCCCACCCGAGCATGCACGCGAGTTGTTCCTGCGGGAGTTCAAGCTCATCTCGTTGAGCAATATGAGGGATCAAGTCGACAAGCTGCAACCATCCGTCACAACAAGATCGAACCGCGGGCGAATGACATGATCGACCTGAATACCA
>Ga0194120_10002001_pt1 | contig 35836 bp, 35 predicted proteins | sample TA2MahCa65mmetaG_FD_148642 | JGI IMG/M metagenome (GOLD analysis project Ga0194120, IMG submission 148642) | Freshwater microbial communities from Lake Tanganyika, Tanzania - TA2015019 Mahale Deep Cast 65m | ecosystem: Environmental > Aquatic > Freshwater > Lake | place: Tanzania: Lake...
CGCCAGCGTCCCAACAGACCAGCCCCGATGCCCAAGTCGGCGGCGATTTGACTCACCGTTACCCCGGGTGCGTCGAGCATGGCCACCGCTTCACGTTTGTACTCCACTGAAAACTTCCGTCGTGCTCTCATGACACCCCTCCTGGCCCATTATGGGCCTTAAGTGAGGTGTCCGTAAAATCGGGGCAGAACCCAAGGGAGAAATGATTGCGGAACTTCTACTTCATTAGCCATAAGCCATTCAAGACGTTCCAAATCACCAAGTTCTAAAGCGAATAAGATTGCATCAGCGTAAGCATCAACTTCACCAAAACCTGGCCCAGCTTCAATTGCAGTTAAAGGTTCTTTGCCAAAATTATTAGCCACTTCCTCAGGTGTATGAGCAACGATTTTTCCCGGAATAAGAACATGCTGACCTCTAAATGCTTTAGTTTTAGCTTGATCAATTAACTGTTTGTAATTACGCTTTGACATTAATTGATCCCCCCTAAAACTCGATTGATTAACGCTGATTTATGTTCGGTAGCCAAATGGCTATATCTTTTCGTAACACTTAAATTGCGATGACCAAGAACATCGCCTATTTCTAGAAGCGTAGCACCGTTTTGAGCGAGATATGAGGCGCAGGTATGTCTTAGGTCATGGAATCGAAAATTTTTGATCTTGGCTTGTTTTAAAGCTTCTCGCCACACCCAGTCAAAGTGGTATGGCGCATCAGTTTTGCGAGTTGATGAAAATATAAGCTTAGATTCTGCGGATTTAAATTGCTCAAGCTCCTGTAATACTGCTGGAACTAGCGGAAGGGTCTTTCTATCGCCATTTTTAGTTCTGTGGATGGCGGCTTCAGACCTCTCCCAGTCAATATCGCCCCATTTGAGGCGCTTTAATTCCCCGCTACGTGCCCCAGTAGTTAGGGCTAATAGGGTTAGAAGGTACAGTTTGGGCCACTTTGATTGCTTGCATGCGTCAAGTAACGCAATGCGCTCATCCTTATCCAAAAAACGAACAACTTCATTGTGTTCGGGCGATTTTTCAATACCCTTGCATGGATTGGACCAGCCTTTAGGTGCTATGCGTTTTTTAATGCACCAAGTAAATAGGGCTGCCATCGTAGCCACGTATCTATTGAGTGTTGCGGCTGTATAGGGTTTATTTTTGGCTTTATAAATTGAATTGCCATCGGCATCTTTGCCTGCATAGTAACGAGGCTTTTTGCTGGATAACTCTTCAATCGCATAAAAGATATGGTCTTCATCAACCTCTAATAGCGTTAAATGACCAATTTTGGCTTGCCACCAAGCCATACGCTGGGCGCGACTCTCATCACGGCCCTCATAGGCAGCCATATAGGCATCAATTGCTTGGGATATAGTCATCAGCCCAGAACGCTCATAAAGAGCGGGGCGACTACTTGTGCCAGTTTGCAGAGTGCCGGAAATCACTGTTGCAAGCCCACTGGCGGGCAGTGTAGAACGATTCATTGTTAGACCCTTACTTTGTCGTCCGCCTTTTCACCGGCGGACTGAAGTGGGAGTCTAGAAAGTCCCGTTACTACTAGGTATTTGGCTCCTCGACCTGGGCTCGAACCAGGGACCTACGGATTAACAGACCCCATTTGAGCGGACAATCACATCCTCTTCCCAATCGGCACATCTGCCATTCGCCTGCCCGTCGGTATAAGATGTCATTGACTGAAACTAGTCGCAATGATACTTTCGTGAATAATTGTATCATTGTGATTCATGGCGGGAATGGAAGTATCATAATGGGAACATGCCGTGAAACCAGATGATTTTACCGGCAACTCAAATGGTCGTCTGATCCGTACCCCATCAGATTATTGGGCGTTTGTTCCACATCCGCTTCCTCCTCAGCTCACATTGACCTGGGAGCTGGTCCATCAGTTATCTAGCGCGGAGCGAGCCCTGAGTGAGTTGGCCGGTGTTGCCCGCACACTTCCCAATCCGCATCTTCTCATCGGTCCCTTTATCCGGCGTGAGGCGGTCTTGTCTAGCCGTATTGAAGGGACCCAGGCGTCGCTTTCTGATTTGCTCTTTTTTGAAGCCTCGGGGGCGGTCGATCAAAAAACACCAGACGTCCGTGAGGTCGCAAATTATGTAACGGCGATGGAATATGGACTGGAACGTCTCAAGAAGCTTCCGGTTAGTCTGCGCCTCTTTCGTGAGCTCCACGAACGTTTGATGGCCGGTGTTCGAGGCGATCACTTGACGCCAGGAGAGTTCCGGCGTTCTCAAAACTGGATCGGCCCAGCCGGTTGCACGTTGATGGACGCGACCTATGTGCCACCGCCTCCGGATTCTATGAATGACGCCCTCCGGCATCTGGAGCAGTATCTCCACTCACCATCACCGTTGCCGCTGTTGATTCGTCTGGCAGCTATCCATTATCAGTTCGAAGCCATTCATCCGTTCTTGGACGGCAATGGCAGAATCGGTCGACTGCTGATCACTCTGTTGCTCTGCAGCGAAGAAGCGCTGCCTGCGCCCTTGCTCTATCTCAGTGCGTACTTTGATCAACATCGAGAAGACTACTACCGTCTCCTTCTCGCCGTGAGCCAACTCGGTCGTTGGAGTGAATGGATGACGTTCTTCTTGGCAGGAGTTGCGGAGCAATCCAGAGATGCGATCAGCCGGTCCAAGCAACTTCTCGATCGGTGGCAATCCTATCGCGCGACGCTTCAATCGGCTCGGTCGTCAGCTCTTCAACTTCAGTTGGTCGATGAGATATTCGCGTATCCTGCCATCACAATCGGCCAGGCTGCCAAACGATTGAAAGTCACGCAGCGTTCGGCTCAACTGAATATTGAAAAGCTCGTTCGGAAGGGCATTCTACGAGAAGGAACAGGGAAGAAGCGAAATCGAGTCTTCATTGCCCCCGAGATCATCAAGATCATTGAAGCGCCGAGGGTCGTCTGATGTCGTCTTCCGCAAGCCACCTCAAGAGGCGTCAACTTCAACCAGCAACTGCAAAAACCATTCGTTGTGTCTTCGATCACCTTGATTACCCTGCCCTCGGTCCCATCTACTGCTACGAAGGGGGCGAGGAGTTCTGGCGGGCGAAGCGAAAGCCTTGCGAGCGGCTGGGTATCAACATCTCTCAGGCACTGCTGAGAAAGTTATCGCATGGCGGGCGGAGCCTCTATGTGGGAGCTGGGGTTGCAGAGCTACCCTGTCTGCTGGCCGAAGCGCTGGAGCTTGATCGCCACGTTGAACCCTATAACCTTCGCCGGTCCGAGGTCGCCACGCTCAACAGGGCTTGCCGTGGTACGTCGGTAAAGTTTCGGCCAACAACAGCAGAACTGGCCAAAGGAACATTTGACCATCTCTGGATCGTGAGTGTCCTCAATGACCCGGAGCGGTTTCCAGACCTGTCGCCGCTATCCTACGGAAACCTCGATCCGGTCACGTTCAATCCGACGAAATTTGAACAACAGCGTCGCATCGTCCGGTCGATCGTTGATCGCTGCATGCCCAAGCTCAGTCTGCCTGGTTGGGTGACCACCTCGATCGAAGAAGTCGTCTGGATTGCGGAATGGTGCCACCGGCATGACACTCCGTATCACGTGGAACGGAAGCAGTACCCAACCGCGTTGGTGGGAGACCCAATCTGCTTCATTCGAATTGGCCAGGAGTAAGGGGTCAGGGGAAAGAAAGGACTCTACGGAACGAAACCGGTGGGTTTGGATGGACCGCCCATGTAAGTGCGGGCATATCGAACGTAGTTCTCAGCGGACTCCTTGATCCAAGCCAATTCGTTCTCACTGACCGGTCGCTTCACCTTGGCCGGTGAGCCGAGAATCAGGCTCTTGGGCGGCACGATCGTCCCTTCCGTGACCAGCGCCCCGGCTCCCACGACCGAATCCTCTCCGATCACCGCGCCGTCCATGATGATGGCGCCCATCCCCACTAACACGCGATCCTTAATGGTGCATCCATGCAGTACGACATGGTGCCCGACCGTCACGTCGTCTCCGATGATCAAGGGATGAGTATCGTGGGTCACATGCAGCATGCAGAGGTCTTGGACGTTGGTCCGATTGCCGATTCGAATAAAGTTCACATCGCCCCTGATCACGGCATGGAACCAGACACTGCAGGCCTCGCCCATCACCACGTCCCCGATCACGACGCCGGTGTCTTCGATGAAACAGGAGCTGGGAACGGTTGGCTTGATGCCTTGGTAGGTACGGATCACGCCCCGCACTCTAGGCGAAGCGCGACCGGAATAGCAAGCGTGCGCTCGTTGACAGGCTTTTCGAGCCTCCCGTAGACTGCGTGAATGTCTACGCCATTGATCCAGCTCGACCGAAAGAACACCTCCAAAAAGACGGCGCCTGTGAAGAAGGCCGCTGCTCCTAAAACAACGACCATCGGTTTCGTCAACCTGGGGTGCTCCAAAAACCAGGTCGATTCCGAAGTGATGCTGGGCACCCTTGTCCAGGATGGGTTCCACCTGACCGACAATCCGAAAAAAGCCGAGGTCGTCATCATCAATACCTGTGGCTTTATCGAGGAAGCGAAGCAGGAATCGATCAATACCATTCTCGAGCATGGCAAGTTGAAGCAACAGGGTCTCTGCCGTGTCCTCATTGCGGCCGGCTGCCTGGCGCAACGCTATCAGGGCGATTTGCTGAAAGAGTTGCCCGAATTGGACGGGGTGGTCGGCACCGGCGAATTCGGCAAAATCGCTGATATCTGCCGTGACCTCCTCGCACCGAAGAAGCGTCACCAGCGCGTGTGGATGAGCAAACCGCCATATCTCTATGACGAACTGGCGCCTCGGATTCGACTCGGCAAGCAGCACAGCGCCTACGTCAAGATTGCCGAAGGCTGTAACCGTAACTGCGCCTTCTGTGCGATCCCTCTGATGCGGGGCAAACAGCGGAGCCGCTCGATTGAATCGATCGTCGCCGAAGCCAATCGGCTGGCCGCCGAGGGTGTGAAGGAAATCAGCCTCATTTCGCAAGATACGATCAACTACGGAGTTGATCTTGGACTTCGGCAGGGGCTCGTGTCGCTCCTGCGCGAGTTGGTTCGCGTAGACGGGATACGGTGGATCAGGCCTTTTTATCTCTATCCGCAACAGGTCACGGATGAACTGTTGGATCTCTATGCAGGAGAGACGAAGATTGCGAAGTATATCGACATGCCGTTGCAACATATCAACGACCGTATGCTCAAAGCGATGCATCGTCTGGGTGACCGGGGAGCCATCGAACGATTGGTCGATCGGATCCGGCAGCGCATCCCCGGTGTGACGTTCCGCACGGCCTTCATCGTCGGATTCCCCGGTGAAACAGAGGCAGCGTTCACCGAACTGAGAGAGTATGTGCAGCAAGCTGAGTTCGACCGAGTCGCGGTCTTCCACTATTCGGACGAAGAAGATACCTCGGCGGTCGGCTTTGATGGAAAAATTGAGCGAGACGTGATGGACGAACGCCGCAACGAGTTATTGGCGGTTCAGGAATCCATTGCGGCGGCGAAGGGACAGGAAAAGGTCGGGACGGTGCTTGATGTCCTGATCGACGGGCCATCCGAAGACACCTCCTTGTTACTCGAAGGCCGGCACGAGGGGCTGGCCCCCGACATCGATGGCGCGGTGTACATCAATGACGGCGTGGCTTCCGCCGGAGATCTGGTCAAGGTGCGGATCACCGAGGCGGCCACGTACGATCTCGTCGGACAAATCATCTCGTAACCCCCTTCCCGATTTTCAGGCCCCTGCTATACTCAAGAAGTCTCTCCGTAACCAACCTGAGTTGAGGTTATCTCGAACATGACGACACAGCCGAAAGAGTCCATCGTCCTTCTCATCCATTGCAAGGACCGTAAGGGCATTGTCGCCCGTGTCTCCGGCTTCATTCACGATTTCGGGGGCAATATCCTCGACTCCGATCATCACACGGATGAAGAATCGAACGATTTTCTGATGCGGATGGAGTGTGCGACGGAAGGATTACAGATCGCTTCTGATGAAATCGCCTCCGCGTTCGCTCCCATCGCCAAGGTGTTCGAGATGCGGTACGAATTTCATCTCACCAGCCGACGACAGCGCGTTGCGATGATGGTGTCGAAACAAGACCACTGTTTGGCGGACCTGCTGCAACGGCACCGCCGAGACGAGCTCCACATCGACATCCCCATCATCATTTCCAACCATGAGACCTGCGCGAGCTGGGCGGATCTCTTCAAAATTCCGTTCGCCGTGCATCCCGTCAGCAAGGAGACCAAGTCCCAGCAAGAGCGGCAGGTCGTCGCCCTCTTGAAGGAGCATCGAGTGGAACTCGTCGTGATGGCCCGATACATGCAAATTCTCAGCGCGGATTTTCTTGCGCAAGTCGGGTGCCCGGTGATCAACATCCACCATTCGTTCCTTCCCGCCTTCATCGGCGCGAATCCCTATCGCCAGGCCTATGACCGCGGGGTCAAGATCATCGGGGCAACCGCGCACTATGCCACACAGGATCTGGACGAAGGACCGATCATCGAACAGGATGTGTTCCGGATCGGTCACCGGGATACCGTGGAGGATCTCGTCCGTAAAGGCCGAGATTTGGAGGAAATCGTGTTAGCCCGCGCCGTCCGTCGGCATATCGAACATCGCGTGCTGGTCTATGGGAGAAAAACGGTCGTGTTTGACTGAGTGCCGCGAGCGCAGATCGTCGCAGGCGCACTCAGCAACAACTCACGCCGGGTGCGGCGCGAGCGGCAGCGTGACCGTGAACGTGGAGCCTCGGCCCAGTTCGCTCTGCACGCTGATACGGCCCTTGTGGGTTTCGGCGATCCAGGAGCAGATGGCGAGGCCCAAGCCGGTGCCCTTCTTGGTGTGGGCGCGCGCTTCGTCGGTGCGGAAGAATCGGTTGAAGATCTTGTGTTGATCGTCCGGCGCGATCCCGATGCCCTGGTCCGTGACGGATACAATGGCCTGTTGGCCATCGGTCATCAGGCTGATCGTGACTGTTCCCTTCGGGTTCGAATACTTGACAGCGTTCTCGACCAGATTGAGCAACAGCTCACGCAGCCGCAGTTCGTCGCCCTGTACACGCGCCGGCATCATGGCTCCCAATACGACCGCGATCGTGCGATCTTGCCCGAGCAAGGTGGCCTGGCGGTGGATGTCTTCAACGAGCGTTTCCAACGAGACCGGTAGCAGCTCCATCTTGACCGCGCCCATGTCGGCGCGGGAGAGAAACAGCAGTTCATCGACAATGCGGGTCATCCGGTCGATCTCCTCGAGATTGCTTTCGAGCACGGTGTGATAATCTTCCAGCGGGCGCGGCCGTCGCAGCACGAGCTCGGTTTCACCTTTCATCACGGTTAACGGCGTTCGCAGCTCGTGCGAGGCGTCGCTGGTGAATTGGCGGATCTGTCGAAAGGACGCTTCCAGCCGCCCGATCATGTTGTTGAACGTCCCGGCCAGCCGGCCGATTTCGTCAGACGCGGTCTGCATGGTGAGGCGCTGACTGAGATCGCCGCCGGCAATGCGTTGCGCGGCCAGCGTGATGGCATCGACAGGGCGCAAGGCCCGGCCGGCAAGAAACCATCCCGCCGCAAGCGAGACGGCCAGCGCAATCGGCACGGCCACAATCAGCAGGATGAGGAAACGGCGCAAGGTATCCTCGATGGATTCCATCGATGTGCCGACCTGCACAATGTAGAGCAGGCTGCCTCGGTATGTGATGGGAACGGAGATCAGCCGCAGCTGAGGCTCGTTGGGATACTTGGTTGTTTCGAACAACGACTGGCCGAGGAAGGCCGTCTCGAGCGCCTTTTGGCTGAGCGGCACCTCATGCCGTTTGATGTTGGGTGATCGGATCGTGATGGTGCCGGAGGGGCTGAAGATCTGGAAGAATTTGTCGATCCGGGCCAATTCAGGAAACTGGGACAGCAGGTCTTCTTCGTCGAGAAGCGGAAGAAACCCGCGTTCTTCCAAAGAACGTACTGCGGTGGCGGCGGTTTCTTTGAGGGATTCATCGACGTCGTCTCGAAGGTTCCTGGCGGTGATCACGTACAAGACGACGGAGAACGTGATCAATACCATGGCCAGCGCGCTTCCGTACCAGAGGGTGAGCCTGACACGCAGCGGCATCAGCAAGCTCCGGCGCAGGGCCTGAAGGACCTGGCCGAGGCCAGTCGGTAACGGCAGGTTCGCGGACGCAGAATGGGCGCGACCTTCATATTAGTCGGCCTTCAGCATATACCCACTGCCTCGAATCGTGTGAATCAGCTTTTTGGTTCGGCCGCGATCGATCTTATTGCGGAGGTAGTTCACATAGACATCGATGACGTTGGTGAAGGTGTCGAAATCCTGATTCCACACGTGTTCGGAAATCATGGGTCGCGTCAAGACCCGTCCGGTGTGCCGCATGAGGTATTCCAGCAGGGCATACTCCTTGAGTGTGAGATCGATGCGTTGGCCGCCACGGGTGACTTCGCGCGTGGCCGGATTCAAGACCAAATCATCGACTTGAAGAATTCCAGGACTCTCCGTTGCGCCACGGCGGAGCAGGGCACGGACGCGGGCCAGCAGCTCATCGATGGCGAATGGCTTGGTCAAGTAGTCGTCGGCGCCGGCATCGAGCCCCTTCACCCGCTGATCGATCTGGGACTGTGCCGTGAGAATCAGGACGGGGGTTTGAATGCGCTCTCGGCGGACGGTCTTGAGAATATCCATGCCGGACATCGACGGGAGCATCAGGTCGACCACCAACAAGTCGTAATTGGTCGCCAAGGCCATCTCAAGCCCCTTGGCTCCGTCCTCGCACAGATCGACGGCGTAGCTTTCTTCTTCAAGCGCGCGCTTGATAAAGCAGCCGACTTTGGTCTCATCTTCGATGACGAGTACGCGCATGGACGATCTGTGTACAGGGGGGATTATACCAAACCGGACTCACCTCCATGGCAAGAAGTTTTGAGAAAGGCAGATTGAGAGGTGGGAGGGGATGTTTGCAGACGACGGGCTCTTACATGGAATCCCCTGGGACGACTTTTTCCAGCGAGACGATCGTTGGTTTGTTCCCCAACATTCGTACGACGAACGTTTCTTCGCCTTCGATTTTGAATTCCCGATTCGATTGCAGCAACGTCTGTGTCGATTTGTACGAGACTTTTGCGCTTCGCTCATCCGGAGCCAGTGAGACCGTGGTATTCACACGGGTAAAATCATTGGCGCTGGGGAAAGTGAATTCCATCGTGAGCGTTTTTCGATACTCTTCGCGTGTCAGCAGCGCGGACTGTTGGTGTGCCCCCTGCCTCATATGAATAGTGATCGTTACATCGGGAGCGATGTGCCGCAGGATGCCGTCGACGTCTTTTTGTTTGATGGCCTGATCGAGATGGTTGAGCAGAAGATCGATGGAGGCCCGCGTCAGAGGCGGCTCCGGCTCGGAAGGTTTGAGCGAGAGATTCGGTGATGCGGCACCTGGCGGCGTTGCTGAAGATGAAAACGAAAAGGTCTGGGTTGAGAAACTTTGAGGGTTGAAGAGAAACAGGTATCCGATTCCAATGATCACGATCACGAGGCCAAGACCGATGGTGAGTGTCAGGGCCGAACCCTTAGAGGAGTGTTGGTCTGACATCGATGGACATCCTCAACCGGGACGTGACGCTGCGTTGTCAGAGAATGCGTGCGAGCACGAATTGGAATTGGTCCCTACCGCAATCGCAATAGCGCAAAATTCCAGGAATGCATTTGGGTGAAACCAGAGACAGAGAGAATATGGAGCGGGAAAAGGGATTTGAACCCTCGACCCTCGCCTTGGCAAGGCGATGCTCTACCACTGAGCTATTCCCGCTCTCAGAAGTCACTACGCCGATAAGGGAGCCGGATTCTACTGAGCGCACAATACCGTGTCAAGCAATCTATCTCAAAAGAAGATCACCGCAGTGTTGCCTAACCGACCAGATGATCATGGTCGCTACAATTTCGTAACATCATCAGTCATCTAATTATATTCATTAACCCGTTGTATTTATAATAGGCACACATTTTTCAGCGAAACTTCGATGATCGATTGCTACGATAAGTAATCATTCATGAGAAAAGTATTGATCGAGGCATGGACATACGAATAGCGCATAATATCTTTATATTTTGATAGTTTAGTGAATGTTTCGAAGGGATAGTGCATGCTACATCAACCTGGTTCAACTATTGCTTAGAATATGCTTGGTTTTTTGTGGTGAGATGTGTTTACTCATTCATTCAATTGCGCAGCTGGACGTGGTTTGGAGTTGACATCGAGCAAGCTCAGCAGTGCCAGGCTTATGTGGATGTGGATAACGGTGTGATGGTTTGGTGAGGGTTCTGCGGGGCCCTCGAAATCGTAGGAGGTGTCTACAATGTTTTTGTCGCGCAGGCAGTTCTTGAAAGTCTCCGCGGGAACGGTCGCTGCGGTAGCGGTGGCGGATAAAGTTCTGGCGTTGACCGCACTGCAGCCGGTCATTGAGGTGGGCAATCCGTTGGGCGACTATCCGGATCGGTCATGGGAACGGGTCTATCATGACCAGTACCGGTACGATTCATCGTTCACATGGGTCTGCTCCCCAAACGACACCCATGCCTGTCGTGTTCGGGCGTTCGTCCGAAACGGCGTGATCATGCGTGTGGAACAGAACTACGACCATCAAACCTATGAGGATCTCTACGGCAACCGCGGGACCTTTGCGCATAACCCGCGCATGTGCCTCAAGGGGTTTACCTTTCATCGCCGTGTGTATGGACCGTATCGTCTCAAGGGTCCATTGATGCGGAAGGGCTGGAAGCAATGGATGGATGATGGGTCCCCCGAGCTGACCCCCGAAACGAAACGCAAATACAAATTCGACAGCCGCTTCTTGGACGATATGTTGCGGGTCTCCTGGGATACGGCCTTCACCTATGCCGCTAAGGCGATGATCGTCATTGCGACCCGGTACAGCGGCGAGGCTGGTGCGCGACGTCTTCGTGAGCAGGGTTACGCTCCGGAGATGATTGAAATGATGAAGGGGGCAGGGACTCGTTGCTTTAAACACCGCTCCGGTATGCCTGTGCTTGGCATCGTCGGCAAAATGGGCAATACCCGCATGAACGGCGGTGTCAACGCGCTCTTGGACACCTGGATCCGCAAAGTCGGTCCTGATCAAGCGCAGGGCGGCCGATATTGGTCCAATTACACCTGGCACGGCGATCAAAATCCTGCCCATCCCTGGTGGTCGGGTGTGCAAGGGTCGGATATCGACCTCTCCGATATGCGTTTCTCCAAGCTCAATACCAGCTGGGGGAAGAACTTCGTCGAAAACAAAATGCCGGAAGCCCACTGGAAGTTGGAGTGTATCGAGCGCGGAGCTCGCGTCGTCGTCATTACTCCTGAATATAATCCAACGGCCTATCGGGCGGACTACTGGATGCCGCTTCGACCGGAATCCGATGGATCGCTGTTTCTCGGCGCGATGAAAATCATCGTCGATGAAAACATGCATGACACCGACTTCATGAAGTCCTTTTCCGACGCGCCGATCCTTGTCCGAACGGATACCTTGCAGTATCTTGACCCTCGCGACGTGATCGCGGATTACAAATTTCCAGATTTCTCCAAGAGCTATTCCGGCCGCATCCAGTCATTGAAAGCCGAGCAGATCGAACGGCTCGGCGGAATGATGGTCTGGGATCTCAACAAGAAGCAGGCGGTCCCACTGCACCGAGAGCAGGTGGGCTGGCATTATGCCAATAGCGGCATCGATGCGGCGCTCAACGGCACGTATCGTGTCAAGCTGCTCAACGGTCGTGAAATCGATGCCATGCCGGTCTGGCAGATGTATATGGTCCATTTCCAGGATTACGACCTGGATACCGTTCATCAGATCTGCCGGACGCCGAAAGATCTGATCGTCCGATGGGCTCGAGACTCGGGTACCATCAAGCCGGCCGCGATTCACAACGGGGAAGGCACCTGCCACTATTTCCATCAAACGATCAATTCCCGTGGTGCGGCGATGGTGCTCATCATCACGGGCAACGTCGGAAAGTTCGGCACGGGTCAACATACCTGGGCCGGTAACTATAAGGCCGGTGCGTGGACGGCCACTCCCTGGTCCGGGGCCGGTCTCGCCGTGCACACAGGCGAAGACCCCTTCAATATTACGCTGGACCCCAATGCTCACGGGAAGGAAATTAAGACCAAGTCCTACTACTACGGTGAAGAGGTCGGATACTGGAACCACGGTGATACCGCCCTCATTGTGAATACGCCCAAGTATGGACGGAAGGTCTTTACCGGCAAGACCCATATGCCGACCCCCAGCAAGTTCCGCTGGGTTACCAACGTGAACGTGCTCAATAACGCCAAACACCATTACGACATGGTGCGCAACGTTGATCCTAACATCGAGTGTTTGATCACCCAAGACGTCGAGATGACGTCGGACATCAATCACAACGATATTGCGTTTGCGTGTAACACCTGGGTGGAGTTCACCTATCCAGAAATGACCATCACGGTGTCCAATCCGTGGGTCCAGATTTGGAAGGGTGGAATTCGCCCTCTGTACGACACGCGTAACGACCTCGACACCTTTGCCGGTGTGGCCGCGAAACTGTCAGATATGACCGGTGACAAGCGGATGCGGGACTACTTCGCGATGGTCTATAGCAACCGCGTGGATGTCTACGTCCAGCGCATGCTCGATGCCTCGAGCACGTTCTATGGCTACTCAGCTGACGTGATGCTGAAGTCCGAAAAGGGCTGGATGGTCATGGTGCGGACGTATCCGCGCCATCCATTCTGGGAAGAAACGAATGAATCCAAGCCGATGTGGACGCGCAGCGGCCGCTACGAAAACTATCGAATCGAGCCGGAAGCGATCGAATACGGAGAGAATTTCATTTCCCATCGTGAAGGGCCGGAGGCCACGCCATACCTGCCAAACGCGATCTTCACGACCAATCCGTATTGCCGGCCGGACGACTACGGTATCCCCATCACGGCGCAGCACCATGACGACAAGACGGTGCGCAACATCAAGTTGTCCTGGCACGAAATCAAGCGCCACAGCAACCCACTCTGGGAAAAGGGATATCAATTCTACTGCGTCACACCCAAAACCAGACATCGCGTTCACAGCCAATGGTCGGTGAACGATTGGGTTCAGATCTACGAATCGAACTTTGGCGATCCCTATCGCATGGACAAACGGACGCCAGGTGTCGGTGAGCATCAGCTGCACATCAATCCTCAAGCGGCCAAAGACCGCGGTATTAACGACGGTGACTATGTGTATGTTGATGGTAACCCGGTTGATCGGCCCTACCGGGGATGGAAGCCGAGTGACCCCTATTACAAGGTCGCCCGGCTCATGATTCGCGCGAAGTACAATCCAGCGTATCCGTACCATGTCACGATGACGAAGCATGCGCCCTATGTGGCGACGGCCAAGTCAGTGAAAGGTCATGAAACCAGGCCGGATGGACGGGCCATTGCGATTGACACCGGGTACCAATCGAATTTCCGTTACGGTGCCCAGCAATCATTTACTCGGAATTGGCTGATGCCGATGCACCAGACCGATTCGCTCCCCGGCAAACACGCCATCGCGTGGAAATTTAAGTGGGGGTATCAGGTCGATCACCACGCGATCAACACCGTGCCGAAGGAATGTTTAATCCGCATCACCAAGGCGGAAGACGGCGGTATCGGCGCACGCGGTCCGTGGGAACCGGTGCGGACCGGGTTTACGCCAGGTCAAGAGAATGAATTCATGATCAAGTGGCTCAAAGGCGAACACATTAAGATCAAGGTATAACCGTAGGCGTCGAGTGATAGGGCGAGGGGCTGGATGCTCCTAACGCCTAACGGAAAGGAGAGAAACAATGCCTGAAGTGTATAACTGGCATCTCGGTCGAAAGATGCTCTATCCCTATGAGGAGCGGCATCCGAAGTGGCAGTTTGCGTTTGTATTTAACATCAATCGCTGCCTGGCTTGTCAGACCTGCTCCATGGCGGATAAATCGACCTGGCTCTTCTCAAAGGGGCAGGAATACATGTGGTGGAACAATGTGGAAACCAAGCCCTACGGCGGGTATCCGCAGTTCTACGACGTGAAGATCACCCAACTTATTGAACAGGTGAATCCCGGCGGTCAGGTGTGGAACGTCCGCGTCGGGCGTAAACACCATGCGCCCTACGGCGTCTTTGAAGGGATGACGATTTTTGACGCTGGCGCGAAGGTGGGACAAGCCGCTATCGGCTATATTCCTACCGACCAGGAATGGCGGTTCGTGAACATCTACGAAGATACCGCGACCTCGATGCGCGCCCTTGTGGAAGGCGTCGATAAAACCGGATTTTCGCGCGACGAACCCTGGAAAATGACGGGGAGCAGTTTGCCCGAACATGAAACGTTTTTCTTCTATCTGCAGCGGATTTGTAATCACTGTACCTATCCAGGCTGCCTCGCGGCCTGCCCGCGAAAGGCCATCTACAAGCGGCCGGAAGATGGGATCGTGTTGATCGACCAGAATCGCTGCCGCGGGTACAAGAAATGTGTGGAGCAATGCCCGTACAAGAAACCGATGTACCGGGGCACGACTCGTGTCTCAGAAAAGTGCATTGCCTGTTATCCTCGTATCGAAGGCAAGGATCCGCTGACCGGCGGCGAGCCAATGGAAACTCGCTGCATGGCAGCCTGCGTGGGCAAAATCAGAATGCAAAGCCTTGTTCGCATCGGCGAGGATGGCCTGTGGGCTGAAGACCGCTGGCACCCCCTGTATTATGCGATTCGGGTGGAACAGGTCGCACTTCCGCTCTATCCACAATGGGGTACGGAGCCGAATGGCTACTACATTCCTCCGCGGCACAGTCCGCGCGGCTATGCCAGGCAGATGTTTGGTCCAGGCGTGGATAACGCCATCGAGAAATACCTTGTGCCGAGTCGCGAACTCTTGGCGGTCCTTCAGCTCTGGAGGGCGAGCCAGCAGATCGTGTTCCGGTATGATGTGATCCCCGGTCCTAAGGTCTTTGAAACCCAGATCCACGGCAAGCGCTTTGAGATGTATAACGACACCGTGCTGGGCTTCAACAAGTCTGGGAAAGAGGTTGCGCGTATCCAGGTTGAAGAGCCGATCTATATCAGGCCGGCTGAACGGGTAACCTGGCTCTAAGTCTGGAGTGGGTGGTGTTGAACGGGCAGGGTTCCGAAAGGGACCCTGCCCGTTTTGTTTGTCCGGTCTTTCGACTCACTCCGCACTGCTCCTTTTGCACGCTTGACGGGCGTTAGGGGGTTCGCTACAGTTCTACCGGATACCGTGCTTTCCCATTACCTGAGGAGTCTTCCCCGCGTGACCTCACAGCCCGAGCCGATCCCTTTCGCGGCCCAAGCCATTCCATTCGCCGAATTCCTCGATTCAGGGCAGCTCCCTGAGGGATATCTCGCGAGCGAATATGTGGCCGAGCAATTTGTTGAGCGTCTGGTGCACTATATTCTCAGTGTCCATACGGGAAGCTATACCATGGCACAGCTCAGCAAGCTTCTCGAACAGCTTGAACCTAAAGCTCAGGTCTTCTTCTTCAAGCGTTTAAAGGAAACGAGTCCGGAGTGCTTGAAAGACTTTGCACCCCTCTACTACGGATTCATGAACGAATTCGATTCCTTGCTCTTTACCTAGAGCGAAAATAGTCCTTGTCGTCTTACCAGACTCATGTATAATTGGAAAATCTCGATTACAGGACAAGGAGCATTATGAATCCATCGCTGCAACGGGCCGTCACCAGTTTTTACAATTTGATTTACGAAGCCCAAACCTTTGCAACCGCAATGGCCCGTATCGACACTGCCGAACAGGAACACTACGCTGGAAGAATCGAAGGTCTTAACTGGGTCCTTGACCGGTGCCAAGAGCTTGAGGACATGGACGCCAACCTCACGCCGTCGTCGCTTCAACGAGTATTGGGCGAGGTGAAATCAGACCTGGAGCACGAGTTATCCGTGCAACGTCGCGAAAAGGGACGCCGAGCCGATGGCCGAGAGGAAGCCCTGAATTTTGTAGCTGATTATCTCTCCAGCCTGATCACTGCCACCGGGATCGAATCCGCCAAAACTGCCGTCTAGCCGCCAGCCGCCTTCCACGTACCTACGACCAAGACCGATGAAGGCGTATCGTCCGACACGAGAGAGGCATGACGAGGATTGGCCTTGATCCTCACGGGTCTGTCTGACTAACATACCCCATGCCCATACCGCCTAGAAGATCTGTTCCTTCTTGGTTACCGGCTACCGCACGTGGCTCAGCCAACCGGAACCGGACTCAACCTCCCGCAGAGGCCCAACAGGAGCAATTTCGATCCCTGAATGCCTCACTCCTCTACTGTCCACGGTGCAAGGTCGCAACGCCGACCCGAGAACGGCTGCTCCTCGTGCTTCCGAGCGGCAATCTTTACGAATATCGCTGTATCCAATGCGGGACGTCCACTGGCTCAAAAACTGACAATCCGCATGGCACAGGACAGATTCTCAGTCCATAGCAGGCCTGACGCCGACGGTTTCTCGGCTGTGGGGCAGACGCACATTACACTATTCAGGGAGCAGAGCACTGCAAGAAGAGCAGAGTGGGGACGGCCCTAACCGGCTTGATGTAGCGGAATCCCTTCTTCAATCAACATCACCGGAATCCCTTCCCTGATCGGATACAGAATAGTCTGATCGGCGCGGATCAAGCCTCCGTCCATCTGTTCAGAGACCGTCTTCGTCGCTTTGTTCTTTAACACCCCTCGTGCCGCAGCCTCATTTAGTTGACTGACGAGGGTGGCATCGGCAAGTGTAACGGGTTGCTTCGTCTCGGGACAGCAGAGAATTGCGAGAAGCTCCTTGTCGATCATAATCGCACCGATCCTTCCGTTGCCATTATCTATTTTCTGTAATACGCCGTATCAACCAACTAAATTGATCATAAGATACGCCACTCCGGAGCGCAAGCCAAGTTTCGCACAATCCTCCCATTGCCTGCCTCAAGTCTGATACACTCCCCGCACGACGTACACCTCGCCATGACCACGATGCTTTGGAAAACCTTTCTCGCAGGAATCGCGATTCTGGTCCCAACGTGGGCGACCGTCTTGATTCTCTGGACACTCTTTACCGCCCTCGATAACGTCGTGGGCAGCCACATGTCCGATCCCATTCCCGGCATAGGATTCCTGCTGCTCCTCGGTCTTCTCATCATCAGCGGCATCGTGACCGACCATGTGATCGGCCATCGTTTGATGAGGCGCTTGGAGGAACGACTTGAGCGTATCCCCCTCGTTCAGAGTATCTATCTCACGTTAAAAGGGATGACAGATGTACTCAATTTCCGGTCGCGATTCGGCAAAAGCACCGTCGTGGCCTTCCCTTTTCCCCGTGACGGATTGTGGGCCCTTGGTTTTGTGATGGGGGTGGCGCCTCAGGCCATCCAAGTTGCACCGACTGCCAACTTATTGATGGTCTTTGTGCCGACCGCCATCCATCCGTTTACAGGCTACCTCGCCTTCATTCCGGAACAGCAGGTGAAGCCGATCAACCTGCCTCCGGAGGATGCCATGAAATTGGAATTCTCCGCAGGCTTCTACAAAGCGCGAACCGGTTGGCTCAATGTCCCGACCTCCCATCCCTAATGTGTCTATGCCGTCGACCCCACACATCCACGTCAGACAGGCTGGACCACCGGATGCCGATCTCTTGGTCGGCTTTAGCGCCGCCATGGCAAAGGAAACGGAAGACCGGCAGCTCGATCTCGCCAGGCTTCACGAAGGGACGCGGAGCTTGTTGGCCGCCTCCGAGCGAGGATTCTTTATCCTCGCTGAACTTGAAGAAGGCGGTTTCCGTCGCCCCGTTGGGCAACTGATGATTACGTTTGAGTGGAGCGACTGGCGGAACGGAACCTTCTGGTGGGTGCAGAGTGTGTATGTCGATCCTGTCTGGCGACGACAAGGGGTCTATCGGTCCATGCATGCCCATATTGTGTCCAAAGCGAAGGCCGATCCAAGCGTGTGTGGGATCAGACTGTACGTTGACCGACACAACCAGACCGCACAGAGTGTGTACCAGCGTGTTGGACTGGCCCCGTCTGGATATTGGGTCTTTGAACAGGATTTTGTACTCGAGAAGCGACCATTCTTTCGGATGGATTGAACAACAAAGGAGCAGTCATGAGAGTCATGCGATCTATAGCGATCATTCTTGCGCTCGGTCTCCTACTCCAAGGTTGTATCGTCAGCCGATGGAGAGTCGGTAATCCAATCGAAGAAGAAAGTCTCAATCAAATCCAAAAGGGGACTACTGGTCGTGATCAAATCGTGGTCCTGCTTGGGGCGCCAGACCGCATCATTCAAGGAAACGATAAGGAAATATTCCAGTACTACTATTACGATGCCAAATCACCAGCCCTGTTTCTGGGGTTGTTCAACATCATCACATTCAATGTGAAGAGCGATAACCTCTATGTCTTTCTGGACAAGGGGGGAATTGTCCAGGATATCGTGTTTGGCAAACGGACCAATACGGTGGAGTTTACGTTGCGTCCATGGGGGAAATAGTCACATGAAACCGTGGGGCTGGTGTCACGCCGTTGTTGCGCTGGTTTTGTGTCTGACAATTTCCAGCTGTTCGGTACGACGGGTGAATTTCAACGAGCCGATTGCCGGTGATGCCCTTACTTTCATCAAGACCGGCGAGACCACACTGCAAGAGGTTGTCGATCGGCTGGGGCCTCCGGAGGAAATCGTCACAACGACCGGTCAGTTCATTGCAGAATTCAAGTGGAGCACCACACGATCCTCGTCATTGGATTTTGGGCATGTCTTCAAAATCGTGTCCCCTGTGACGCCGTCGATGACCCTTTCTGGAACAGGCATCAACGTTGAGCGTTTCCTCGTGATCTGTGACGACCGATTAATCGTCCGTTCCTATGCATTTGGGAAAGTGGATGAGCATGCCTTCTTCGAATTCTGGCCATTTTAGCCGTAAGGGTGGTTGATAGGCACCGACCGCAATTGCCGCCAGTCTGTGGCCTCGCTATAATGTTGGGCCATGGGGCCGGATTCTTCCGATAAGCTTTCGTCTCGACCACCCGACACTGCGCATCCCTCTTACCTCCACGCCTTCAAGGATTCGGAATTTCTCGAACGGGACGAGCTCCGGCCGATTCGGATCGGGCTCGAATTGTTGAAACCTGAGCTCATCCAACGCGAGGAGCAGATTCACTCAACCATCGTCGTCTTCGGCAGCGCGAGAATCCAGGAGCCGGAGGCTATGGCGCAGGCCTTGCGGAAGGCCGAGGAGGATAGCGCACGCGCTCCGAACGATCTTGAGCTCCAGCGCAAGGCGGCGATCGCGCGGCGGCAAGTCGCCCTCTCGAAATATTACGATGTGGCTCGCGAGTTTGGGCGCCTGGTCTCCTCAACCTGCCAAATTGACGGCCGTTGTGACTACGTGGTCGTGACCGGCGGGGGACCCGGCATCATGGAGGCGGCAAACCGGGGGGCGGCGGATGTCCAGGCCAAATCAATCGGCCTCAATATCACGTTGCCGCACGAACAGCATCCCAATCCCTACATTACCCCGGCGTTGAGCTTCCAGTTTCGCTATTTCGCCATCAGAAAAATGCATTTTCTCATCAGAGCCAAGGCACTGGTCGCCTTTCCGGGTGGATTCGGGACGCTTGACGAACTGTTTGAAACCTTGACGCTGTTGCAAACCGGCAAGACCGACCAAGTGATGGTCGTATTGGTCGGCCGTGAATTTTGGGAGAAGCTCGTCAACTGGCAGTGGTTGGCGGATAACGGGCTGATCTCGCCTGCCGACTTGAATCTCTTTCACTATGCCGAAACGGCCCAGGAAGCCTGGGACCTGATCGCACGCCACAATGGAGTACTCCCCCCATGAAACTCTCATTTTACGGCGCCGCTCGTTCAGTCACCGGCAGTCGGCATCTGGTCGAAGTCCCAGGGTTCCGCATGTTGTTGGATTGCGGACTCTTTCAAGGGCGACGTGAGGAAGCGGCTCGCCGAAATCGTGATTTTGGGTTCGAACCGAAGTCTCTGGGAGCGGTCCTCCTCTCGCATGCGCATATCGACCATTCCGGCGCCTTGCCCGTGTTGCCGAGGCAGGGGTTTTCAGGGAAGGTCTATCTCACAAGAGCATCGGCCGATCTTGCGGGCATCATGCTCGAAGACTCGGCGCGCGTGCAGGAATCCGATTGCCGGTATGTCAACAAACAAGAACGCAGGCGGGGGAAGACCTGTATTCAACCATTGTACGACGGCGACGATGTACGGAAGATCGTCCGACGATTTGAGGGCGGGCGCTACGGCGATCAGCTGAAGCTCGCGCCTCGAGTCACCGCGTCGTTTCATGACGCCGGGCACATTTTGGGGTCGGCCGCCGTCCGCGTAAAGTATGCGGCCCGTGGGACTACCACCACCGTCTTGTTCAGCGGAGACTTGGGGCGATCTCACATGCCCATCCTGCGCGATCCCGAACCTCCGCCACCCTGCGACGTGCTCATCCTGGAATCCACCTACGGCGACCGCTTGCACGAACAAGTCGGCGAGGAAATGAAGAAGAAAGCCCAGGACTTGATCGCACACGCGCGTGAACACAAAAGCAAAATCATTGTCCCGGCCTTCGCCGTTGGCCGTACACAGGAATTGGTCATGCGGATCAAGGAATTGGTGGGGGAGGGGCGCGTCGATCCCATTCCGATTTATATCGATTCACCGCTGGCCGGCAAAGCCACGGAGGTGTTCAAGCGGCATCCCGAGTGTTATGACGACGAAACCATGAGGACGTTTTCGTCCGGCGGCGACGTCTTCGCGTCCCGCTACATCCACTTCGTCTCTTCTCCGGAGGAGAGTAAACGGCTGAACGCGATGCGCGGACCCTGTGTCATCATTTCCTCATCGGGCATGTGCGAGGGGGGGCGCATCATTCACCACCTCAAACATGCCATTCAGGACGAGGCGAACGTCATCGTCTTTGTCGGCTTTCAAGCGGAACATACGTTGGGCCGCAAGCTCGTCGAAGGCTGGGACGTCGTCCCGATCTTCGGTGTCCCGACACCACGGCGCGCGCAGATCGTCAAATTCAACGGCATGTCGGCCCATGCCGACCGCAACGATCTCCTGGCCTATGTGCGAGCCATCGATCCCCTGCCCAGCACCATCTTCGTCGTGCATGGCGAAGAAAAGCAGGCCCTCTCCCTGGGCGCAGCGATCCAAGCGGAACATCCGAAGATCGATGTGCGGATTCCCCACCAGGGCAGCACGCATGAAGTCTAGCTCTCGGTATGCGGCTCAAGTGGCGCTGGGGGCTTGTCTCGCAGCGGTACTGAGCGGCTGTCTCTCCACGGCGGCGGCAGAATCCACACAAGAGCGCCAACGAATCCGAAACCTCGGCATCGCCATCGGCCAGTATCCAACAGGGTTGCTCAATGCCATCACCGACGTGGCCGGAGTGAAGGTCGGACATCAGACGCTCATACGAGGAGACGGGGCGCTCACACCGGGGCAGGGGCCGGTCAGGACTGGCGTGACGGTGATCATTCCCCGCGACGATGTCTGGCACAAGAAAGTGCCGGCCGGCGCGTTTGTCCTGAACGGGACCGGTGAGATGACCGGCCTCTCGTGGATCGCGGAATCCGGATTTCTGGAATATCCGATTGCCCTCACGAACACGCTGAACGTTCCACGCGTCGCGAACGGCGTGATGAGCTGGATGATCCAACGATATCCCGAGATTGGCATTACCGACGATACGCTCACACCGGTTGTGGCAGAGTGCGACGATGGACGGCTGAACGACATTCAGGGACGGCATGTGTCGGAGCAGGACGTGATGGCTGCCCTCGACGGCGCGAGCGGAGGCCCGGTGACAGAGGGGTCAGTCGGCGCCGGCACCGGCATGGTGTCTTACGGATTCAAGGGGGGGATCGGCACAGCCTCCAGGAAAGTACCGGACCAAGAAGGCGGATATACCATCGGGGTATTGGTCAATGCCAACCATGGCAGACGGCCTGAACTGATTGTGAGCGGCGTGCCGGTGGGCAAACTGTATGATCCGCAACCCCATGCGCAGCAACAGTCGCAGGCCCTGTCGCCAGGCCAGAGCGAGGGGTCTATCATCATCATCGTCGCCACCGACGCCCCGTTGGATGCCCGGCAGCTGACCAGACTGGCCAAGCGGGCCGCGCTCGGTTTGGCCAGGACCGGTTCCACGGCCCGTCACGGGAGCGGCGACTTCATCCTGGCCTTTTCGACCGCCAATGTGATTCCCCATTATCCGAAAGACGCGACCTTTACCTTGACCCATCTGGCCGATACGCACCTGAATCCGCTCATCTCCGCGACCGTCGAAGCGACGGAAGAAGCGATTCTGAACGCCCTCGCCATGGCGACGACCGTCGTCGGCAGAGACGGGAATCGAGTGGAAGCGATTGACCTTCATCGGGTGAAAGGCTTCTTGTCTGGCTCGATTCGGAATTGAGCGATGATTTCGAACGAGACAGCCGGCCACGGGAACGATAGGCGCTTGCAATTAGGGCGTCCCCCTCGTTATCCTTCAGCCAACCTGTGAGGAGAAAGAACCGGTGAGCGAGTATCAAATCGGCGGTGGGTTGCAACTCCTGACGGCTGTCCAGAAGACCGAAGCCTTCGCCGAGTTCCTCAAATCACGGATGGTCCACGCGCTGGAAACTCAGGACCCGACGGAACTGCACTACCTTCTGGCACAAGTCGACGACTACCATTCCTACCTGTGGCGCTACTACAAGAAGTTGTCACAGGACCGACCCCAACGCATGGATCCGGGTGTTTGACCGCACGAAATAACCTTCGCGCAGCTATGCCGAGTGTCTCTTCTTCATCGTCGTCTCAGACCGTTGCGCTACGCTTTGCGACGGCGTTGTCCACACAATCCGATACGGAGAAGGCGGCCGGCGAGCTGGCCGATGAAGTTCGGGCCAAGTTCGGCACGGCACCGATCGACCTGGCCTGTCTCTTTTTTTCGGCGCACCATGCCGTGCAAGCCGACGTGCTCGCGGCGTCGATCAACCGTTCCCTGCGTCCTCGGTTTCTTATCGGATGTAGCGGGGAAGGCATCATTGCGGGTGCCGAGGAGCTGGAAACGGCACCGGCCGTCACGCTCTGGGCCGCGTCGTTGCCGGATGTGAGTCTGGACCCGATTCGCGCGTCGTTCTCACCGACACAGGACCAGTTCCGGTTGTCTGACTGGCCTGATTTCAACGGGGACGATGCTTCGTTGCTCGTGTTGGCCGATCCGTTCACCACGCCGGTCCAAGAAGTGCTGAGCCTGCTCGATGACCGGTATCCGGGAGTCAAAGCGATCGGGGGACTTGCCGGTGGGGGACATGGGGCGGGTGAGAATCGGCTGATCTTCAATCATGAGGTCCTGACCGGTGGGTTGGTAGGGGTGCGGGTCTCGGGTCCCGTGGATATTCGCCCGGTCATTTCACAGGGGTGCCGGCTGATCGGCGACCGGTTCGTCGTCACCAAAGCCGAGCACAATCTCATTCATGAGCTTGGCGGGGTCCCAGCCCTAGAACGGCTGCAGGCGGTGTTCGAATCCTTGCCGGAAGAGGACCGGCGTCATGCTCATCGGGCGTTGCATGTCGGCATCGCCATTGATGAACATCGCGATCGGTTCGAGCGGGGGGATTTTCTCGTCCGGAACCTGGTCGGCGCCGACCAAACGACCGGAGCCGTTGCCGTCGGCGACATCGTGCAAGAAGGGCAAACCGTGCAATTTCAGCTTCGTGATGCGCAATCGGCCAGCGAGGACTTGAATGCATTGCTGGCGGCCGACCGCGCTGCGCATCGGCATCCTCCCCTCGGCGCGCTCCTGTTCAGTTGCTGCGGCAGAGGACGGGGCCTGTTCGGACGACCGCACCACGATGCGACGGCCACGGCGGAACGGCTTGGGGCGATCCCTCTTGCGGGATTCTTCGCGCAAGGCGAGATCGGACCGGTCGGCGGACGGAATTTTCTGCATGGGTACACGGCGAGCATGGCGCTCTTCGCCGAGCGGGATCGGTAGCTGAGGGAGGAGATCATTATGACGTTACTCTATCGTGTCGCACTCATCGCGATGTTAGTCCTGTCATCATCTTTTGGAGTAGGAGGTTCCATGGCCGAGAATACTCAGCAAGTCACCACGCCATCCGGGCTCAAATATGTCGATCAAGTGGTCGGTACGGGAGACGCAGCCGTGGCCGGCAAGACCGTGAGCGTCCATTACACCGGCTGGTTGGAAAACGGGAAAAAGTTCGATAGCTCGGTCGATCGTGGGCAACCCTTTTCGTTTCGGCTTGGTGCCGGGAACGTCATTAAGGGCTGGGATGAGGGGGTGGAGGGGATGAAAGTGGGGGGCAAGCGGAAACTCACGATTCCATCCGATTTGGGCTACGGATCGCGCGGCGCCGGCGGGGTGATTCCACCGAATGCCACGTTGATTTTCGACGTAGAGTTACTCGGGATACGTTAACAGGCTCCAAGCTAACAAGCTGACAGGTCCGATCCGATATACGTGCAAGCTTTCTGGCTTGCGCACTTGTCAGCAAGAATCATGATGCAACAGACCCCGCTCATCACCCAACATCGTGCCGCCGGCGCCAAGCTCGTGGACTTCGCCGGCTGGGAGATGCCCATCCAGTACAGCGGCGTGGTGGATGAATATCACGCCGTCCGCGGCAGGGCCGGGCTCTTCGACGTGAGCCATATGGGGCGGATCAGCGTATCCGGCCCAGGCTCCGTGGGGTTTCTTCAGTATGTCACGACGAATGATGTCTCCAAGATTTCCGTCCGCTCTTCTCAATATTCGATGGTTTGCAATCCCCACGGCGGCATCAAGGACGACATCTTTATCTATCATGTGAAACCGTACGAGTTTCTTGTCTGCGTCAATGCCTCGAATCGAGAGAAGATCGTTGCCTGGCTGTTGGAAAAAGTCGCCCATGTGCAAGGCTGCAGAGTGAGGGATCGTTCAACGGAGCTGGCACAAATTGCCGTGCAAGGGCCCATCTCCCGTGAGCTGTTGATCGCGACCGGCATGCACGATGTGGCCGACCTCAATGTTCGGCAATGCCTCGAAGTCACCGCGTTCGGTGGGACGGCTGTCGTGTCACGGACTGGGTATACGGGAGAACTGGGGTATGAGCTCTACCTTCCTGCCCACCTGGCATCCTCGGCCTGGGAAGCATTGATGAAAGTCGGCCACCCACTCGGGCTCAAGCCGGCTGGGTTAGGCGCGCGCGACTTGCTGAGGCTGGACATGGGCTATCTCCTGTACGGAAACGATATCAGCGAAGACGTGAGTCCACTTGAAGCGGGGGCTGAGTGGGTGGTGAATTTTGAGAAGGGCGAATTCGTCGGTCGCTCAGTGCTGTGGGCTCAACGGACACAGGGGCTGACACGTCGATTGGTGGGGTTTGAATTGCTTGAAAAAGCCGTCCCACGCCATGGGTTCACCATCCTGTCAGGCGATCCACCGGGCCAGTCTATCGGTGAGGTTGCAAGTGGCAATCTGTCACCGTCCCTCCAAAAAGGGGTTGGCTTGGGCTATGTGCCGCCACGCTATGCTGAGCCAGGGACGACGATTTGGATCGACATTCGAGGGAAATCTGTTCCGGCAAAGGTCGTCAAGCCGCCGTTCTATAAGAGGACCAGGAGCGTATAGCGTATGGCGAGTGGCACAAACGGGATAGTCTCGACAACATTCGTCCTCGTTCGTGCTATAAGCCATAGGCCATAGGCGAGGTGTTCTTCTTATGACGAGAAACATCTATACGGGGAAGGTCGTGACCCTCAACGTCGACACCGTACGATTGCCGAACGGTGAGACGGTCGAGTTGGAAACCATACGCCATCCCGGTGCGGCCGCCGTCGTTCCAGTGAAGGATGATGGGACCGTCGTGCTGATCCGGCAGTTCCGCCATGCGGCGAGCGGGTTCATCTATGAGATTCCGGCGGGCAAACTCCATCCCGGCGAAGATCCCTTGGACTGCGCCTCACGTGAATTAGAGGAAGAGGTCGGCTATCGGGCCTCGTCGTTCGAGCTGCTCTCCAGCATCTTTACGGCGCCGGGTTTTGCGGATGAAGTGATTCATGTCTACAAAGCGACAGGGCTGACGAGAGGCAAGCAGCAGCTGGATCGTGACGAAGTGTTAGATGTCATCGAAATGCCGCTGGCGGAAGCGGTGGGGAAAATCGCGGATGGAACGATTCGAGACGCGAAAACGATCGTCGGACTACAGGCGGTCTATCTCAGAACCAGCCGATGAAATGACTGGGGGCCTTCCCCAAAGGGAAAGGCCCCCGAGCCTCGCCGATTGGGCTGGAATTACTTGCCGCCCTTGTCCTTCTTCTCGTCGCCGAAGGTGTCCGCGTGGCCACCCTTCTTCTCTTCCTTCTTCTCTTCGCCGTACACCACGTGGCCGCCCTTCTTCTCTTCCTTCTTCTCTTCGCCCGCGAATGCCGGCATGGAGAACGTCACTGCCACTGCCACTGCCATGACTGCCATCAATAAACGCTTCATAATGAGATACCCCCATCAAGATTGTGATAGTGTGTGCCGCTCATGTGGCACTCATGATGTCGTGAGCAAGCTTGATGCCGAAGAATAATGGTTCGCGGTGAAGAAGATTTACTAAAATAGTCAATAGGTTACCGTCTCGCTCTAATGATCTGGCGAATGAATTTTCCTGCAAGTGTCTGTGGCGGAATGGCCTAAGCCCAACTAAACTGCCTCAGAAAACAGTCAGCTGATTACCTAAAAACTCTCGACCCCGGCTCCGGAAAGAAGCCCGTTCACAGCGATCAAGAATCGTGTTATCTTCATCCCCCGCAAGCGTCACTCGTCAACCGCAAGGAGCACGAACACCTATGTTGCTGGAAGGAAAAAATGGCCTGGTGATCGGTGTGGCGAACAAGCACAGCATTGCCTGGGCGATCGCGCAATCTGTGGCCAGCCAGGGAGCCCGGCTTCTGTTCAATTATCAGAATGAGCGGCTGAAGCAAAACGTCGAAGAACTTGCCGCCACGGTGCCAGGGGCCAAGGCCTTTGCCTGTGATGTGGGAAGCGACACCGAAATCGCGTCATTGATGCAGCAGGTGCAGAAGGAATTCGGGCGGCTCGACTTTCTCATTCACTCCTTGGCGTTTGCGCCGCGAGAAGAGCTCATGGGCGAGTTTATCAACACCACGCGCCAGGGCTTTGCGACGGCGTTGGACGTGAGCGCCTATTCCCTGGTGGCCGTGGCACGCGCCGCGATGCCGCTGATGACCGACGGGGGCTCCATCGTGACCCTCAGCTACTTGGGCGCGGAACGGGTTGTGCCGCATTACAACGTCATGGGTGTCGCCAAAGCGGCACTGGAATGTTCCGTTCGCTATCTGGCCTACGATCTGGGCCCGAAGAATATCCGCGTCAACGCCATTTCCGCCGGGCCGATTAAGACACTTGCTGCGCGCGGAGTGTCCGGCATCAGCAAGATGATCGATCATCATAAGGAATTCGCCCCCCTGCGGCGGCCGACAGAGCAGGGCGAGGTCGGAGACACGGCGCTGTTTTTGGTCAGTGCGTTGGGGCGAGGCATTACCGGAGAAGTGATCTATGTGGATGGGGGATACAATATCGTTGGGTTGACAGCCTCGGAGGCATAGCGCTTTGCTCGATTCCAGCAAGCCGTTGACCATGGCCGATCCAGGGCATTTCTGAGTCAGAGGGGTCGTACGTGCATGTCCATGACGTTGCCGTAACGTGTCATGGAGTAGAGTTGAATGAGGCCTGCTCACGGAGTTCCTAGAATGGGGCGTAGTTTATCAAATGGTTCCGTTCTTTCTCCCCAAGTTGGGAATATGGCATCGGGCTTGCTCATCTGATCTCTCTTATTTGAGTCCTGTCCTACTGACTAGACGGAAAACAGCTGACAGCATGCAAACAGGTTTTAGACTCATCATCGCAAGTCTCGTAGGGTGCAGCCTCATGTTCCTGACGGGGATCGCGTCGGCCGGTGATGCCGCACAGGCTTTGTCTCAGCAAGCGCTGCAACACTGTGAGGATGGGCGAGTGGCCACGGTGCGGGACACCAGGCTTGCCTATTTTGAGCAGGGCCGGGCGCTGGGCGAGCAGGCGGTTGCGACGGATGAGCTCAGCGCCGACGCGCATTTTGCGCTCTTTTGTAACCTGGGCGAGCTGCTTCGTCTCGATGGAGAATCGCTTACCTCGGTGTTTGGGTTGCGCCGCATGATGAACGAACTCGACCGGGCTTTGGAAATCGATCCGACCCACATCGACGCCCTGTCGGCCAAGGGGACGCTGCTCGTGAAGTTGCCGGGCCTGTTGGGGGGTGACTCAGAAAAAGGGGAGCAGCTCTTACGGCACGTCATCAATCGCGCGCCCAAAGCTGTGAATGCTCGGCTGGCCCTGGCGAAAGTCCGGTGTGAACGAGGCCACCATCAGGAGGCCGTCGCGTTGGCTTCCGACGCGCTGGCCATTGCTAAGAAAGATGGCCGGATCACCTTCGCCCGTGAAGCGACCACCGTGCTTCGGCACGCGCAGACCCACGCCGCCAAGACCGTCTACGCGGTCAATCGCTGACGCGTATCAGTCCTCGAGCCTTCTTCTCAGTGCTTTCAGCCGTCCTTGTTGTTTCTTCTCCTCAATCCGCCGGTTGTTCGAGGTCTTCGTCGGTTTCGTCGGTCGGCGAGCCTTGCGTGGAATCGTCACGCGGTGAATCAACTGCCGTAATCGTTCGAGGGCATCCTCGCGGTTCCGCTCTTGTGTGCGATGCTGCTGCGCCTTGATCGTGATCACGCCGTCATTGGAAATTCGATGATCCCGAAGTTTCACGAGCGCCTCTTTATAGAACGGCGGCAGGGACGAGGCGCGGATGTCAAATTGAAGATGGACGGCGGTAGAGACCTTATTGACATTCTGGCCCCCGGCGCCTTGCGATCGAATAGCGTGGAGTTCGATTTCTTGATCGGGAATCACAACCGTGGAGGAGATCTGCAGCATACCCAGTAGGTAGCAGAATCACTCCCTTGGTGCAATGGAGAGAGGCGAAAGAGCCTCAACCCTCAAATTTTGAACTGGCGTTTCTCTTGCTGGCTGCGGTACAAGATCCGCCAATGTTCGCGTGAGGAGAAATCGTGGAGCTTACAGGAGGTCAACACATGTGTACGTGGAAGCGGGGGATGATCATTGTGGCTCTTGCCTGGACCATACTGGTTAGTGGAGAAGCCTTCGCTCAGTCGACCTTCAGCCAGGACTTTCGGGTCTGGTCGCCTATTTTTATGACGGCGAAGCTTCCGTCCTCGTTTCTTGCCCATCTGGAAATCCAGCCCCGCTTCGCCGATCTGGATGAAGATGGCCGCATCGATCAGCTGATCCTTCGTCCGGCAGTCGGCTATCAACTGACAGAGAACCTTTCTATCTGGCAAGGCTACGCCTGGGTCGGGAACTATAATCAGAAGCATACCCCGCCGCAGTCGCCCTTCTTCGAAGAAAGCCGCATCTATCAGCAAGTACTCTATGAGCGGAAGTTCGAGTCGTTCAAGATTACGAGCCGCACGCGCCTGGAGGAGCGCTGGATCGAACATGTCGATGGCACGGCCGTCCGCTTCCGAACCAACCTGCGTGGGATGTATCCCTTACCCATGGCACCTGAATGGGCACTGGTCGCCGCCGATGAAATTTTCATCCATCTCAACACAGTCGGCTCGCGCGGCCCAGCGGCCGGATTTGATCGGAATCGCTTCTTTGCCGGTATCAACCGGACCTTTTCAAAGCAGTTTAATATGGATGTGGGATATCAGAACGAATTAGTCAACAGCCGGACGATTCCCGACCTGGCGAATCAGATGAATCACGTCGTGCTTGTGCAGTTCTTTGTCACGATGTGAGCGAGGATCTCACGATTCTTCAGGTAGGAATTCAGGAGAAAGGGCAATATCATGGATGGCGTTCTCGTCCAGACCTTTCAAGATCCCCTGGGTCTTTTGTGTCACGCTCGACAACTCGCTCAAGACGATTTCGACCTGTTGGTGCTCCCGTAATTCGACCTTCCCCACCGGTTTGAACACGCCGTTTTCATAGACGGCGTGGATAACTTTGGCCATCGGGTTGCCTCCTCGACAGGGAAGAGCAGATGCAGCAACTGACGGTAGCCTATCAGAAAGACCCCTATCGGACAAGGCACGTGGGCCATCTGTGTAGATAGCAAGCTGCCTGTGTCAATCGGCGAAGGGCGTGACTTCAGCGCGAGGCATTGCGACGTTGTACCAAGGGGTTAACACTATCAGTTGTTCTCCCGAAGCGTTTCAGGCGGTAACAATGCCCGCACGGCCTCACGAATGCGTCGAGTCGTGACGACGGATTGTTCTGCCTCCGGCCGGTCAATAGGATCCCAATCGCCTGGGTATCGTGCTTCGATGGTATAGCGATTCAAGGGGTGCACTTCCTGAGGGCTCACACCTCGGAAACCGGCAGCCAGTGCCAAGTTGAGCAAGACGACGAGATCATGGGTGCGTGGAACGTCGAGTTGTTTGGAGATGAGCCAACTCTTCAGGTACTTTTCCACGCACTGCTGGGCATGAAAGCACACCGTATCGAAGGGGCATTCTTCGTCACAGATGGTAAGCGTATGTTCCGCGTTGCGCAGATCGTGCTCCGCCTTCTCGACCCACTGCTGAGCCTGTCGGGCCAGATCACGCGGCTCGGTCATAGAGGACCAGCCCTTCGAGCGCCGCAGGACGCAAAACCGACCCGATCTGATGACGAGCCCGTTCAAACTCCTCTGGAGTCACCACAATGAGGTCCACGGGGATCGTTCGATCTGCGAGAGCCCCGTCGATTTCTGTGGCTTTCCGCCGTTTCGACCCTTCCACCGGCATGACCACAAGCAGGTCGACGTCACTGTCCGGCCCCGCCTTGCCGCGCGCGTGAGAGCCGAACAAAATGATCTTGTCGGGATGAAACTGGGCGGCAATCCGCCGCACCATCTCACGGATGGAGTCTTGAACGGGAATGGAAGCGGCGCGTTGCTCAACCATACATAGCCTCCGGAAAACGCGAGAACTCTACCCTATTTCAAGTCATTCGTCACCTAGCGGGAGCCGTCCGTCCTGTGGGAGGCCTCTTGCCGATTCGGGGGTGGCCTTACCGGAGTTCCGGCAGGCGGTCGATGATGCGCAACCGTACGTCGTCGCCGAGTTGGATTTGCACCATCTTCGTGGAGAGGTTATCTCGGATCTGTTGAACTTCTTGAGCGGTGAACTGTAATTGCCCCCCGCATCGGTCAACCAAGTGATAGAGCAGGAGGGTCGTGAGATAGTGTACCTCTTCGTCGTTGGCATGCTCACTGCAGTTGAGAATTTGTGGCATTGTGACCATCCCGCCGCATCGTGGTGAGAGAACCTTATCGCCGAACCGCCGGTTGTTCCACAATGCCCCAAACGTAGGGGGATCGGCTTCACGCGGAGTCTCAACGCGCGTGAATAGTTTGTGGATCGCAGGGTCCCTTCCCTGTGCGGACCGCCCAGGATCCAGGCCTTCAACACAAATTAGAGGGAGGAGTTTACCGCGCGACGGCTGGTTGTTGTGCGGGGATGGTCGACCAACTTCCGACAGGCTCATAGCGGACAAACTGACCGGTTTGAATGTCCAACACGATCAGATGGAGCCACCGGTTGTCGAACAGGTGTTGGAGATTCTTGTGGCGCTGCACAATTGAGCTCACAAGAGACGGGCGGCTTTCGACAATAAAGGTAAGACGCAACGGTTCGTGAACCCAGACCATCTGGAATGGCAGGCCGGTCCGCAGGTCGCTATGTGCGCCATCCATCACGCCGACAAGGCCGCTGACATTGTGTGGTACTTTGGTCCCGCTCCCGTACCGAATATTGTCAACGCGGGAAAAATAATACTCCAGCCCGATGCCGGCACAGACCGGCCCCACTGCTGTCATGATCCGCTCGAGGATGGTTCCCTCCGGGTCGTCGAAGGGGTTGTAAGATTGCATAAACGTGCGACGATCAAGGTCGAGTCCCTTTGACAGAGCTCGCCGACCAACAATCACAGACGCATTTGTGGCATGGCCCCACTCTGGGTGAACCTGGCTGAAATCAACTGATCTGCGCTCCACATGGCGGAGAGCCTGGGCTGGTTCAGGATTCTTTGGTGCCACAGGCAGAAGCCGACAGCGTTCTCGGGCATTCAGAGCCCGAGCCTCGCGGAGGTCGCGAACGAGATGGGAGAACTCCTCGCGGTGAGACAGGGGAATCCGCTCCGTATCGAAAAAGGTAATGTTGTCGGAAGCGGTGTTATGTTGTGAACCGATGAAACAGGTGTCATCCGGGATATCGATGCCTCGGTCACGTAAGGCGGCTCGCACCTCCGGCTTGTTCGACATGGCCGCCAGTGCACGGGCGTTTGGCCCTCCGTGCTTTCCACCACAGGCTCCACAGTCGTGAGCCGATTCGTGCGGGTTGTTTTGGCTGGTCGACCCATGTCCAAGGAAAACCACTAACCGAGAGAATCGCTTGGTCAAGCCCATCACCCGCAGCTGTCCCTCGACGAGACCGATCTGTTCATCAAACAGGAATCCCAGTTGCTGAGACGGATGATCTGGAGTGGCGATTTCTGGTGATGCGTCGATCGTCAGCCTGGTGTGAACCGGCTTCACGAAACGCTGATGAAGATTCTCGATAACCTTCGCAAAGCGACGTGGCACGAGCGTCTTTCCCAACAATATGATCGCCATATAGATCGCAGCCAGATCGATCACGAAATAGGATAAAATGATATTCTTTTTCAGTGAAACGAAGTATTCATCCACCTTCACGAGCAAGTGCTCTCGTGACGAAGACTGCTTCCAAAGGTCCAGGTGTTCTTCCGCCGGGACCTCCTGAACAGCGTGATTGGGTGTGACCACGACAGGGCAGAGCGGGGTAGACCCATGCCCATCTAGGCCGGAGTAATTCATCACGACGCCAAAAAACCCAGCCGTTCCAAATGTTTCGTAGGCTGGGCTCAGCGATTCGATATGCCGACGGATACTTTCCTCTCGCTCATCGATACAAAAGACGAGCTGGGCCTGAGGGCGACTTTCCCCCTGAGAAAGTTCGGTCCGATTCCTGCCAAGCGTGCGAAGAAGATCACGCTGGTAGTGCCCTTCAAAGGCGGACTGCCAGATGGGACCGTGGGTGGATGATGGAAATCTGTCGAGCATCGCCAGCAACCGGTCCCCGTCGCTCAGCGGCAGTCTTCTGAGATCTCCCGCGGACAGTCCGAGCAACTGGGATAGATGAAAGAGCCGCCAGGCATGGTGACAAGCCGTGGTGAGCGGGTCTCGTCCCAGAGCCGTGGCCTGACGGTACGTCCAAATCATTTCCGCCAATCGAATCCACCGATCTCGGTCCTGTTGTGGATTGGCCTGGAGGAGTGCCTTGCAACGGGCTAACAAATAGTCTGGTAATTTCCCTCGGAAATACTCTCGTCGGAGATAGAACTCGTAGGGATGGTCACGGTGTAGCTCGCTTAATTTTGGGAGCGTACCTTCGAGGCCCCAGATGTCACGGCAAGCATGCCTGATCAACATCGATTCGCAGAACAATCGGACTGCAAGATATTCGACCAAATCGATATGTTCTTCGGCTTGTTTGAAATGCCTCGGATGGTGTTCGCGCCACTTCACCAGCGAGGCCCACCCGGGCAATTTGAGAAGGCGTCGCCTCAAGTACGGAGAATGATATTGTTCGGGGATATGGAGTGACTGCAATGTCTGAAGCAGGCTATCATCGGCGCGTTCAGGCAGGGCGAGGACGGCCTCGCGCCAGCCATCCACTTCACCGAGCGCCAGGGGCAATTCCCCCACGGCCAATATTTTCCAGGCGCGGTAAAACCCCAATTCCCGGTAGGGCATCGACCAGCTGGCAATCCCCTGATCGAGAAAGGCTCCGCACCACTTGATCATGTAGCGGTTCACAGGTTCCACGATGTCGAGACCCGTCAGGTCAAGCAAGAGCTCACTTACAGTGAGGCTGTGCCCGACCCGTTCCATCGTGGCGGTCAAGTCTGCGCGCGAGTGTTTCACGAGCCGCTCTCGCGGATCGAACTGGTGGAGGTCCGCCAGCAACCGGTGGCAGGCGAGCGTCCGATCGCGATGTTCAATGAGCTGTTGCAGAGCATCATAGGCAGGGCGTGACAGCTCCGTCTCGCGAAGACCGTCTTGAACGGTACGGCAGAGCCTTACTTCAAGGTCGATATCGCTCTCTTGGTGCAGTTTCGACAGGTCCTCCCATTGCGCGATGTCTTCCTGTAATGCCTGCCACCCCTGCAATGTCAGCCCCTCGTCCGTCAGCCCACCGAGAATACGGGTGCGTCGCGCCTCGGCGTGCGGATCAGATCGTGGCGGAGACAACTCTTCTTGGAGCGCCAATCTGGCGTTGTCCGTGACGCGAACCCGCACATGCGCATTGAGGAACATTCTCCAGGGCCCGTCTTGGTGCGCAGAAGAGGGGTTGATGAATAACGGCCGGTCGCAGATCTGTTTCCATGTTCTCCAATCAAAGCCTTTCCGAACGCGGATCTCCCCGGCAAGACGAAGAAGGCCGGCCGGCGCGCTGATTTCTCCCTGACGGAGGGTGCGGAGTTTAAGGTCAGCTTCCGCCGACAGTGTGAGAGGCGGGAGATAGTCGTGAGAGTCGCCTGGCCGACGAGGGCGGCACAGGTCGAAGAGAATTGTACGGCGCCGTTGCCGCTGGCGTCCCACTAAACGAAGTTCTTCTTGGATGGCGGTCCGAACATCAGCCGTGAGCGGAAGCGGAGATCCGCCGTCTTGTTCCACCGTTAAGATGCGACGGTAGAGGGTGTCTCGTCGAGCAGCCAGACAATCCTGCTCGACTAACGTCTCCGGGTCAGACGGCGAGAGAGGATCGTCCAGACCGCGCGTGGCCAGGGCCGCATGCCAAAGATTTACGGCTGCATATCTCTCCAGATCGTGTTCGCATCCCGTGCGGATTCCGAGGAAGGTGCCTTTCACATGAAGATGGCGAGGGACTACTTCCCTGAGGATCTCATATTCCAGCTCCAGCCAGCGAGTTTGTAATGCCTGCTGCAGCGCGGTTGAAAAGAGGCCGGTGTTATACAAGTGGCGATTGATACAACGGCGGTATCCGTCTCGCCTTTCAGGAGGAATCTCTAAGGCATCAAACCAGTGGTTCGCCTGGGCGAGTGTTGGAGGAGTGGTCCGGTCACGTGCGGTTCCGGTGTCGTACTCGTGACGGAGTTGCTTCCTGAGATGGCCAGGGAGATCGAGATGGCAGTGGACTTGCAGCCATTCCGCCAATGTCCATTCTCGACCGATCCGGTCAAGACTGAGGCGCAGTTCCGAGGAGGCTTTCGTCAAGAGGGCTGTTTTCGTGTCAGGGGGCAGGTCAGGTCGTAGCCGGCTCGTTGCGTGCTCACCATGCGCCTGCCATGAAAGATGGGCAGGGTCTATGGGATCAATGCCATACAATAGGTGGAGCCGAAGCACCTCCTGGACATGAACAACACGTTCCTCGCCTACGCCGACCGAGTCATCCGTTTCATTCGATCGCCACGCGGTGAGTGCCTCGGCTATATCATGATCGGTAATGCGTCCACGTTGATAGAGCTGACGGAAATCTTCGTTGGGCAGGTATCCACGCCCTCCAAGTAGTTGTTCAGCGGCAGCCACTGCATCATCGAATGTCAGATGCTCAAGATGGTGTAAGGGGTTGGTATGGATAAAAGTGCTGATCGGCCCCTGCT
>Ga0194120_10002002_pt1 | contig 35830 bp, 36 predicted proteins | sample TA2MahCa65mmetaG_FD_148642 | JGI IMG/M metagenome (GOLD analysis project Ga0194120, IMG submission 148642) | Freshwater microbial communities from Lake Tanganyika, Tanzania - TA2015019 Mahale Deep Cast 65m | ecosystem: Environmental > Aquatic > Freshwater > Lake | place: Tanzania: Lake...
AACGTCGGCTCGTTCAACTTCAAGGCGATCACCGATCGCTTCAGCGAGTTGATGTACGACTACCCCTTCAGAGTGCCGGCGCGCTTTGCCTTGATCATTCGCGCCGTGGTGAGCCAGGAGGGCCTGGCGCTGCGGCTCGATCCCAGCTTCCGCATCATCCGCGTGGCCTATCCCTATGTGGCGCGGCGGCTGCTGGCCGGCGACACCGCCGAGATGCGCGAGAAGCTGCTCGAGGTGCTGTTTGACAAGGGCGGCCGCCTGCAGCTCGAGCGCCTCGAGAACCTGCTGGCCGTGGTCGAAAGCGACGGTGAGCCCACCGATCTGATTCCGGTGGCCGGTGCCGGCCTCAAGCTGCTGCTGGGGCCTGAGGGCACCAGCCTGCGCCAGCGTCTGCTGCTCACCCTGGTGCGCGACGACCGGCTGCACACCGACGACCTGCGGCAGCTGCTGGGCCTGCTGCGCCGCACATTCTCCCCACGTCGCCTGGCTGGCGGCATGCTGCAGCGCCTCAACCCGCTCGCGGCGTAAGGCTTTTGCCTGGAGATTGAGTGCCAGCTTCTTGCCCTGGTTGGCATCGCTACGCAGCGCGTTGATTGTTTCGCTGGCACCGGAGTGCTTGCAACGCCATGGTCAAGCGTGAGCACCATCAGCGACTGGCACGGGTGTTTGACCAGCTTGCTGCGGTCAAACTGCGCAGGTTGAATTGTTTCTTTGCTGGTAGTGATCTGCGGCGCGCGCTTCAGCGCACGAGCGAGCAGTTGCAGCGTCTGGAGCATCGCCTGCCGCCGCCCGCCTAGGAGTGAGGGTCAATCCCTCGGGGCAGCAAGGTCTTTCAGAATCTTGCGAGCCAGCCGCTCGTTGATCTCGCGATGCCTGGGAACCGGCTGCGTCATCCCTGTCTTGGGTTGATGAAAGATGTCATGGTTTCCGCCATGTCTCAACAGAACACATCCATCCCGTTCCAGTTGTTGGATCAGATCAACCCGTTTCACAACACAAGCAGATCTTCAACCTTGCGGATTCCGGGGAGATCACCTTTGGATAATTCCTTGTATAAATCCAAAAGGTGGACTTTCAAGTTGTCCAGGTCTGTGCCCTGGGTCCAATGGTCGGGGAAGCTGTTTAGGTAGCCGAGATAGCTCCCATCCGGCTCCATCCAGTAGGTAAAAGGCTCGTGGGTCATTGGCCCTCACTCCTCGCTGTCGAGACCCCTGTTAACTCCATCGTAATCAGTCTCGCTTGCTCGGCTTGCAGCACTGTGGGGGTCCAGCCATCAAGGATCACCGCCTAGGGTCGGCAGCAGTCGTCGTGTTGCGAGCCCATGGCCCTGGCCCCGATCACCCTGAGCGAAGCGGCCCAGGACCTGGCCACGGGCGACTACGGCGATCTCGATGCCTACGAGATTTTTCTTGAGTACGCGCCGATCCAGCAGCCGCCCTACCTAGTGGCGGGGCTGGGCCTGGCGATCGGGGTGCTGTGCGGGCTCACCTTTGCCCGCATGGTGCAGAACAAGCTCGACGGCTGGAAGCAAGACCGACTGGCCCTGCTGCCCCTGGGCACCTGGGAGCTGAACCTCTCCTACGCCGGCGTGATCCTGGGCGTCACCCTGTTCATCGGCGGCAGCCTGCAGGTGTTCGGCTTTGCGCCGGGCCTGGCGTTGCTGGTGTCGTTCGTGCTGTCGCTGGGCACGGCCGGCGCCCTGTGGGTGCAGCTCGAGCGGCTGATGGAGCAGGTGCAGGCCGGCAATTTCAAAGCTGTCGATTTCGACAACTTCGATCAGTTCTTCTAGGCCGCTTGCCTCAAGCTGCCAGGTACCCCTCAAGATCAAGGCTGCGGGCGCGAATACCTTCGATGGCCTTGCGCTCGAGGTTGCGGGTTTTGTCGCGGCTCATGCCCAGCTGCTTGGCAATGGCGCTGAGGCTCATCGGCTCGGGCAGCTCCTCGCCGCCGGGCCCCTCGATGCCGTAGCGCATCTTGAGCACGCGGCCCTGCAGCTCGGGCAATTGCTCGAGCAGCGCCCGCAGATCACCCTTGAGGCATTCGCCATCGAGCTTCTCGTCCGGCAGCTCGCCATCGCCGGCCAGCAGGTCCAACAGCTCGGTGTCGTCGCCATCGCCCACCTTGGTCTCCAGCGACACCGGCTGACGGGCGCGGCAGAGCAGGTCCTTGACCTCCTCTTCCGGCAGCTCGACCGCCTCAGCCAGCTCGGTGATCGTGGGGGTGCGGCCCAGCAGCTGCGACAGATCGCGCTGACCCTTCTTGAGCTTGTTGAGGGTCTCTGTGATGTGGATCGGCAGGCGGATCGTTCTGCTCTTCTCGGCGATCGCACGGGTGATGCCCTGGCGGATCCACCAATAGGCGTAGGTCGAGAACTTGTAGCCGCGGGTGGGATCGAACTTCTCGACGCCCCGCACCAGGCCGATGGTGCCCTCCTGGATCAGATCCAGCAGCTCCATGTTCCGCTTGGTGTACTTCTTGGCGACGCTCACCACCAGGCGCAGGTTGGCGGCGACCATGCGCTCCTTGGCGCGGCGACCGGCCTGCAGGCGGCGCTTGAGCAGCACCGGCGTGAGCCCGGCGGCGGCGGCCAGCTCGGCCTGGCTGGGCTTGCTGCCGCCGGCGCGCAGTTCCAGTTCGGCTTCCAGCTCTTCGAGGGCAACGAGCTCCTGCACCTGACGGCCCAGGGTGATCTCCTGCTCATGGGTGAGCAGGGGAACGCGGCCAATGTCGCGCAGGTAGCTGCGCACCAGGTCGGCGTCGCCGGCTGGGGCGCTGGAAACCGGTGAGAGAGGCGCGGCGACCATGGCTGCGTGCTTTACGAAACCAAATTGTTTCGCAACCGTACCACGGATTTTCAGCCGCCAAGATGGTCTCAAGCTCTGGGTTGTTGGTGCGTGCATGGCGGCAGAGCGCCTGCAAAAACTGCTTTCTGCCGCCGGCGTCTGCTCGCGCAGACGTGCCGAGGAGCTGCTGCGCGCCGGCCGGGTTGTGGTCAACGACAAGCCTGCTGCGCTGGGCGATCGCGCCGATCCACAGCTGGATCGCATCTGTGTCGATGGTCGCCGCATCGATACGGCGATCGCACCGCTGGTGCTGCTGCTCAACAAACCAGCCGGTGTTGTGTGCAGCTGCCATGACCCCGAAGGACGACCCACCGTGCTCGATCTGCTGCCACCCGAGCTCAGCCGGGGCCAGGGGCTGCACCCGGTGGGGCGGCTTGATCTGGCGAGCCGCGGTGCTCTGCTGCTCAGCAACAGCGGTGAGCTGACGCTGCGGCTCACCCACCCGCGCTATGGGCATCACAAGACCTATCGGGTGTGGCTGCGCGGCAGGCCCAGTGCCGCTGCGTTGGCGCGTTGGCGCGCTGGGGTGCCGCTTGATGGCCGCAGCACCCAGCCGGTGCAGCTGCAGGTGCTGGACCAACAGGGTGATCGCTGCCTGCTCGAGCTGGTGTTGCACGAGGGCCGCTACCGCCAGATCCGACGCACTGCCGAACTCCTGGGGCATGCAGTCCTGGATCTGCAGCGCTGCGCGATTGGTGATCTGGTGCTGGGCGACCTGCCCGAAGGGCGCTGGCGGCGCCTCGACCCTCAAGAATGGGAGCCATGGCTGGCTCAGTGACCCGCTCTTGGTTCGATCGCTTGCGCCGCAACCGCAAGGCGGCTGCTGCGCCCGCTGATCTTTCAGCTGGTGCGGCGGATCCGTTGCTCGAGGTGGGCAGAGTGCTGCGCCAGGCGCGCGAGGCCCGCGGTCTTGGTTTGCGCCAGCTGGCCTCAGAAACCCTGATCAGCACGCCGGTGCTCGAAGCGCTCGAGCGGGGCTGGCGTGATCGTTTGCCCGAGGCGGCCTATCTGCGAACGATGCTGCCGTTGCTCGAGCGCTACCTCCAGCTCGAAGCCGGCAGTCTGCGCTCGGCCGTCACAGCACCCCAGACCGACGTCGTTTCGCGCGCCACAACAGCATCGCGGCTGCCCCTGCTGTCGGTTGAGCTGTTCACCAGCTGGCAGGGAACGGCCGCCTACGCCGCGCTGCTGTTGGCGCTGATGTATGGCCTCAATCTTGAACAGCGGCGGCTGGCGGCCCAGGGAGTCCACGCGCTCACCCCCATCCCACCGCTGTCTGAAGCGGCGGTGAAGCGGTTGCCGCCGGTTGGATCTGAGCTGCTGCTGCAGGTGTATCCCGAGCTGCGCCCCCTGGCCCAGGCCCGCGGCAGCAAGGGCCTGGAGCTGGCGCGCCGCCAGGCCGTCGATCAGGACCGCACGCCGACACCCGGTGTGCTGGAGCTGACCTTGAGCCGACCTGCGCGCTTGAGCCTGGAGGCCGCGAATGGGCTGCGCACCAACCTGCAGGCTGGATCAGGCGAGTTGGTGCTGCCGCTGACCCCGCCGCTGATGCTGGCGCTCGACCCGCCTGGCGCTGCCAGCGTTGGCGTGCGCTGGAACGGCACGCCGCTCAAGCCTGATGCGGCCGGTCGTTACAGCTGGCCGCCGCGACCGGCCGAGGCAGCAAGTTCGCCGTAACCCTGCAGAGCCCCTTCGAGGCTGCTGATCGGCTGGCTCAGCCGCCAGCACCAGTTGCCGCTGGCTGTGCCGGGGGTGTTGAAGCGCGCTTCATCCCCCAGCTCCAGCAGATCCTGGAGCGGCACCACCACAAGCTCGGCCTGGGAGCGCAGGGCCAGTTCAGCCAGTTGCCATCCCGGGGCGTGCACGGCGCTGCCCAGGGCTTGTGCAACGTGCTCGCGGCTGCCCTGATCAAGCTGCCCCCACCAGCCCAGGGTGGTCGCATTGTCGTGGGTGCCGGTGTACACGACCCAGCGGGAGCCCTTGTAGTTGGCGGGCAGGTAGGCATTGGCCGGATCGCCATCGAAGGCGAACTGCAGGATCTTCATGCCGGGCAGGCCAAAGCCATCGCGCAGCCATTCGACCCCGCGGGTGATCACCCCCAGATCTTCCGCGATCAGGGGCAGGCGGCCGCCTCTGAGCAGCAGACCGCGGGAAGCGCAGGCCAGCCACAACAGCGCCAGCAGCGGCCCGCCCGGTGAGCGTTTCCAGCGGCCGTGCTCGGCGGTGGGAGCCGTGCCGGGGACGCTCCAGTAAGCCTGTAGCGCTCTGAAGTGATCGAGGCGGAGCAGGTCAAACAGCTCGAGCTGCCGCAGCAGCCGCTGCACCCACCAGCGAAAACCCGTACGCCAATGGGCGCCCCAGCGGTAGACAGGCGTGCCCCACAGCTGGCCAGTGCTTGAGAAGTAGTCGGGCGGCACCCCGCTTTGCTCAAGCAGCTGACCTGTAGGGCCGAGGGCAAACAGGCCGCGATGGCTCCACGCATCGGCGCTGTCATGGGCCACGTAAAAGGGCAGATCACCCACCAGTTGGACCCCGCAGCGCAGGGCGTGCTGTTGCAGGCGGCGCCATTGCCGCTGCAGATGCCATTGCAGCAGCGCTTCTGCCAGCAGCTCGCTGGCGTGCTCGCGATCCAGCCGCCGCAGGGCTGCTCTCTGCCGCTGCGCCAGTGGTGGACTCCAGTGCCACCAAGGCTGGTTGCCTTCAAGCCGTTTGATCACCGCGTAGCGGCAGTGGTCCTTGAGCCAGTGGCGCTGGCGCTGGCGCCAGCGGGCAAAGGAGCGCTGTTGATCTGCGCTGGCGACCTGCAGCCATTGGCGGCTCAGCGCGGCAGCCAGCTCGCTGGGATCTGGCGCGTGCAGAGGCACGCTCAGCCATCCCTCCTGCACCAGATCAGCCAGATCCAACAGGTGCGGGTTGAGCGCCGAACCACTCGGCGAGCTGTAGGGCGAGCCGGTGCCATCCACCGGGGCCAGCGGCAGAACCTGCCAGACGTCAATGCCGCGCCGACCGAGCAGGCTGATCCACGCGTGGGCGGCCTGGCCAAAGCTGCCGCAACCCTGGGAACCCGGCAGCGCGCTGACATGCAGCAGCACACCAGCGCGGCGGCGGCTCACAGGGCCGGCAGCCGGTAGCGGCTGATGATCTTGTGTGCAAAGGCTGGGATGTGCCGATCCGCCATCTCCCCATGGTGACGGCGCACCCACAGGGCGTTGCGGGTGAAGTGCGAATCGATCGAGAAACGGCCATATTCCAGACCCCTTGGACCCACGGCGTTGACCACACAACCCACCAGCCTGGCCAGCCATAGGGGCAGCTTGACCGCCTTGTCGTAGGCGTCGATGCCCTGCTGCACGGCGGTGCGCCGGTCGCCCTTGCTGCTCACCGGTGCGGTGTCGAGCTCGTCCTCGACCAGGGCCAGCAGCGCGGCGCCGCGGTCGTTGCGCACGGTGATCCACTGGCGGCCAAAGGTGGCGCCCATGTAGCCAACCACCAGGTCGGCCCCGGCGTTGGTGTAGTCAAAGCAGCTCAGGCAGCTGGGGGCAAACACGTCCTTGAGCTTGGGGGTGTCGAGCCCGAAGAAGGGCACCGTCTCTTCGCGGCCGTCGCTGTGCCTGAAGTGGATGCGGAAGTCCTGCATGAACTCGTAGTGCACCACCGTCTCCGGTGAGCTCACCGTGCTCTCCAGAAAGGTCTGCAGGCCGGCCCGGCTGACGTTGTCGACGCAAGGCAGCCCCAGCACGTACAGCTGCTCGAGCGGCAGGGTCGCCTCCACCGCGCGCAGGGCCTGGATCTGGCAGCCCACACCGATGGCCAGCAGCCGCTGGATGCCGCTGCCGCTCAGCTGCTCGAGCACCTCCAGGTTGGGCGAGAGGGTGGGTTTGTTGACCCGGGCCGCCAGCACCTCCTCGGGGGTGCGGGCCAGCACCGGCACCGGTGTGAAGCGGTCGTGCTCGCTCTGCTGCACGCACAGCACCGCATCCACCAGGCCGCTCTCGAGCGCGCGCACGCCGATCGTGCTGACGATGCCGGTCCACTGGGCGCCTGCGAGGGGCTGCTTGAGCCGGGCGGTGAGCATGCGCTGCTGCACGCCGAAATAGAGCTCGTCGTCGTTCTCCAGGTCACGGCTGCGGCCATGCACCCGCGCCTCCATGGCGTCGAACTGCTGGTTCAGAAAGGCGCAGGCGTTGCGCACATAGGCCACCCAGCGGCTGTCGCACAGCCCGCACTGGCTGCAGAGGTCCTTGGCGGGGTAGGTGCTGCCCTTGGCCAGGGGCCGAGCCCGCTCGTGCGGCTGCAGTGGGGTGGTGGGGCCAGGCAAGAGTGCTGCTGCCGCAGGTCGGTGTCCAAGTTATCGGTCGTATCGCTTGGCCGGCTGCCCCGCCGCCTTGGGCCAGAGTGGGCCCTCAGCATTGATCTGATGCAGCCTCGCCCCATGCCCAGCACTGTGCGCCGCCGCCGCCGCGCTGCTCTGCGCCTGGCGTCAGCAGGTTGTGGCGTGGCTTTGGGCCTGGCGTTTCTGGGCCTGCTCTGGCCGCGAGCCGACCGCTCGCTGCAGCCCAAGACCAGTGGCAGCCTCGCTGATCTGGCCAAGCCCCCCAGCCGCGCTGTGACGGTGCTGCTGATCGGCATTGACGCTGAGCGTCCGGGCGATCCGCGCAATGGGGCTGCCCCAGCTGGGCCAGCCAACAGTGATGCGCTCATGCTGCTGCGGGTGCAACCTGCCGGGCCGCTGCAGCTGCTCGAGCTGCCGATCGAAGCGGCGGTGCAGTTGCCCGGCCAGAAGAAGCCCCAGGCCCTTGGCGGGCTGTACCGCCAGGGCGGGGTAGCCCTGGTGGCCGACGCGGTGCGCGAGCTGGTGGCCTTGCCCCCGGGTCAGCCCGATCGTTATGTGGTGATCGCTCGTCAGGGTCTGCGTCAGTTGATCGATGCCATGGGCGCTCTGGATGTGAGTCCACCGCGGGCGATGCGCTACAGCGACCGCAGCCAAAAGCTCAGCATTGATCTGCAGGCTGGGCTACAGCGCCTCGATGGCGCCAAGGTCGAGCAGATGGTGCGTTACCGCGACCCTGCCGCTGGCGAGGCGGGACGCCGTCAGCAACAGCAACAGTTGCTGCGCAGCCTGATGCGCGAGCTGGTGCAAGCGGATCGCTTGAGCCAGCTGGCCGCGTTGGCCAGGCTTGTGCTCAGCGACTCCCAGAGCAACCTCAGCGAGGGCGAACTGCTCAGCTTGCTGGCGGCGGGCCTGGCCCAGCCTGATGCCCTTGAGGTCAGCGAGCTGCCGCTCGAGCCCGCTGATCCGCGCCACAAGACCCTGCGGCAGCTGGCGCCGTTGCCCGGGGGGCTGCCCGCCTGGCAAGAGTCGTTGTAGGCCGCAGGTTCAGCGCTGTTCGGCTGCGAGCCTCTGCCAGCGCAGGCGCGCTGCAGCGATGAACGCCGCGGCAGATGGACCCGTCGTGCTCGAGTCGGCCTCGAGCCAGCCGAGCCAGGGCAGTCCATCGAGCCGCCGGGCTTCACCATCCCAGGGGGCGCCCCACTGGAGCAATCCCAGCAGCGGCACCTGCCAGTGCTGCAGCAGGGCCGTGGTCGCCGCCGCCACACCGCTGCTGAGCTGCTCGGCGCTGACCAGCAGCAGGCAGCCTTGACGGGCTGCCCCCAGCTGCTCGGCCCAATGCCCCTGCGCCCCAAGCGGCATGCCGGGGTCAACCCCCAGGGGGGCCAGGCAGGTCACTGGCAGGGCTGCCAGGGCCTGTTGGGGGTTGGCCGTGCTGGTTGGCGCCTGTAGGCCCTGCTCGAGGGGCAGGTGCAGCAGGCTCGCCACGGGCAAGGCGGCAGCGGCCTGCAGCGCTTCGATCTGGCCTGGATCGCCGCAGCACAGCAGCACAAGGGCAGCAGCGGTGGTGGACATGGCTGCGTTGCTCACAGGGGACGGCACGCTTCTACGATCGGGCATGAGCTCCATCGGCTGCGCCCGCCGTGACCCAGTTCCTCACCGCTGATCGGCCGGCGCAGACCGCGCAATCAACCCAGCAGCTCACCGCCCAGCACGATGCCAGGCGGCTGCGGTTGTTCAGTGGCACCTCCAATCCTGAGTTGGCCGCTGAGATCGCGGCCTACCTGGGTGTGCCCGATGGCCCCAGGGTGATCAAGCGTTTTGCCGACGGCGAGCTTTACATCCAGATCCAGGAATCGATCCGCGGCTGCGATGTCTTCCTGATTCAACCCACCTGCGCTCCGGTGAACGATCACCTGATGGAGCTGCTGATCATGGTGGATGCCTGCCGGCGTGCCTCGGCGCGGCAGATCACCGCAGTGATCCCGTACTACGGCTACGCCCGCGCCGATCGCAAGACCGCCGGCCGCGAATCGATCACCGCCAAACTCGTCGCCAACCTGCTCACCAAATCAGGGGTGGACCGGGTGCTGGCCATGGATCTGCACTCCAACCAGATTCAGGGTTATTTCGACATCCCCTGCGATCACATTTACGGTTCACCGGTGCTGGTCGACTACCTCAGCACCCGTGACCTCGGTGAGGTGGTGGTGGTCTCCCCCGATGTGGGCGGCGTGGCCCGTGCCCGCGGCTTCGCCAAGCAGATGAACGATGCCCCCCTGGCGATCATCGACAAACGCCGCAGCGGTCACAATGTGGCCGAAAGCCTGACCGTGATCGGTGATGTGGCCGGTAAGACGGCCGTCTTGATTGACGACATGATCGACACCGGCGGCACGATTTGCGCCGGGGCCCGCCTGCTGCGCGAGCGCGGCGCCACCCGGGTGCTGGCCTGCGCCACCCATGCGGTGTTTTCACCGCCGGCGATCGAGCGCCTGTCGGCGCCGGGGTTGTTCGAAGAGGTGGTGGTGACCAACAGCATTCCCCTCGGCGAGGAGCGTCGCTTCCCGCAGCTGCAGGTGCTTTCGGTGGCCAACATGCTCGGCGAAGCCATCTGGCGCATCCATGACGAGAGCTCGGTGAGCTCGATGTTTCGCTGAAGCGGGTGCGGCTCGCGCGTTCAACAGCAGCTCTGCTGGGAGCCGTGGCCCTTGTGGTGCCACCAGTTCAGCTGCGGGCCCAGCCGCACCTGCCCCCTGTGCAGGCGGGACCCCCAGCAGCAGCGGCGACGTCACCCCGGCGTGTTGCGATCCCGGCCCCGCGCCGCAGGGTCGGCGTTTGGCTCACCAACAGCCCCAGCCCGCTGTACTACGACGCCACGCGCATTGAGCGCGCGGTGGCCGAACTGGCCGGGGCCGGCTTCAACACCCTTTACCCCAATGTCTGGAGCCGGGGCACCACCTTTCACCGCTCGAGCTATGCGCCGCTTGAGCCGGCGCTGGCTCGCTCTGGCGCCGGCTTGGATCCGATCTGCCGCATGGCGGCTGCCGCCCATCGCCGCGGCATGCAGGTGATTCCCTGGTTCGAATACGGGTTGATGGAGCCTGCCGATGCTGAGGTGGTGCAGCGCCATCCCGAGTGGCTGCTGGCGCGGCGCGACGGCAGCACAACCATGGACCTGCACGGCAAGCCCATGGCCTGGCTCAACCCAGCCCACCCAGGCGTGCGGCAACGCTTTGTGGGCCTGGTCAGCGAGATCGTGCGCCGCTGCGGACTCGATGGCATCCAGCTTGATGACCATTTCGCCTGGCCCGTGCAGTTCGGCTACGACACCTACACCCGCGCGCTCTACAGCAGCGAAACCGGCCGTGAACCCCCGGACGATTTCACCGACCGCGCCTGGATGCGCTGGCGGCGCCAGCAACTCACCAGCCTGCTGCGGGAGCTGCGCCGAACGCTGCCGCCGCCCACGGTGATCAGCCTGTCGCCAGGGCCGTTTCGCTCGGCTTACAACCTGTGGCTGCAGGACTGGGAGCTATGGGCAGTTGGCAACCTGATCGACGATCTGGTGGTGCAGAACTACGCCTATTCGGTGGCTGGTTTCGCCAGGGACCTCAACCAACCCGCGCTGGTCAAAGCCAAGGGCTGGGGCATGCCCGTTGAGATCGGCATCCTCGCCGGCTTCGGTGGCCGCACCCCAACGATGCAGGTGCTGTCAGAGAAAACGCGGCTCAGCTTTGCGCGCGGCCACGGGGTGATCTATTTCTATTGGGAAGGACTCTGGGGACAACATGCCGGGCCCGAAGGCGGCACGGCGCGGCGGGCAACCTTTGCCCAGTTGCACCGTGAGTGAGCCAGACCGTAAGTGAGCCAAACCGTGAGTGAGCCAGCCAGGAGCTCAGCCGTGGTTGTCCTCAGCCAGGCACTGCTGCACAACCTCACCGGTGTTGGCTGAGAGCTCAGCTTGCGCGAGAGTCGAAAGGGCGCTGTGCATCTGCGCCGCACGTTCGGTCCCGTAGCTGCGCCAACGGCTGAACACCTTGGCCAGTCTTGAGGCGGTGATCGGGTTGCGCCCATCGAGGTCCGCAATCTGCCGGGCCATGAAGCGGTAGCCGTTGCCATCGGCTGCATGAAACACCGGTGCATTGCCGGCAAGACCACCCAGCACGGCACGCACCGAATTGGGTGCGTTGGGGTCGTAGCGAGGGTGTTCCAGCAGCCGTTGCACCCGCGCCAGCCCATCGCCAAAGGGGGCCGAGGCTTCCAGGGCGAACCAGCTATCCAGAATCACCGGTCGGTGCTGCCAACGCGCATAAAAGGCCTCACTCGCTGCCTGACGCTCAGGTCGATCATGGTGCTGCAGCGCTGCCAGCCCGTAGCGGGCCAGGGTCATCGATGCACCATCGACCGCGGCGCGCGCCTGGGCGATCACGGCAGCGTCGCCGGCAGCGCTTCGCCATGCCCAGATCAAACCGCTCAGCCTGCGGTCACCCTGGCCGTGCGGCCAACTCTGAGTCCATTCTGTTTGGCAGGCCTCAAGCTGCTGCAGCAAGGTGGTTGCAAGAGCCTGGCCCAAGCGCTGCCGCAAGCTCTGGGCGGCGGCAAACAGCGCTGGCGGATCGGGCTTGTGCCCAGCCTGTTGGGCGGCATCCTCGAGCTCCGGCTGGCCTGGCAGGCTCAACAGCAGAGCCTTGCTGGCCTGGGAGAGCGAGGGGTCATTGAGGATGCGTCCAAAGGCATCGCCCAGCTCCTCTTCGAGCTGGGCATCGTGTTGCCCCTGGCTGCGTGCCAGCACGGCGCGCTTGAGCAGCAGCTGGCCGGCATCCCAGCGGGCCAGCGGGTCGCTGTCGTGGGCCAGCAGATGCACCAATTCGGCAACAGGACGGCCTAAATCCAGCTTGATCGGGGCTGAAAACTGCCGCAGCAGTGACAACGCCGGGGGGTGGTGCTGCTTGGGCAGCCCGCACAGGCGCAGCTGCACCTCAGGCTGATCAATCACCAGCAGGCGGCTGCGGCGGCCCCAGCTGGGTGGCAGGTCCTGCTCTTGCGCCGTCTCAGGGTCCTCGCCCTCGAGTTGCACAGGCAGCGGCTCGCCCCCTTGCCCCACCAGGCCAAGCACCAACGGGATCACCACGGCTTGTTTGTGGGGTTGGCCTGGCGTTGGCGGGGTGTGTTGGCGGATGTGGAGCTCCAGCTCGCCGCAGGACCCGTCCCAATTACGTTGGATCTGCAGCACCGGGGTGCCGGCCTGGTGATACCAGCGCTTGAACTGGGCGAAATCAAAGCGGCAACTGTCGCTGCTTTCCTGTGCTTCATCCCACGCCAACGTGGCGGCATCCTCCATCGCGCGTACGAAGTCGTCGCAGGTGGCTGCTGAACCATCGTGACGACTCACATAGAGAGTCATGCCACGCATGAAGGTCTCCTCACCCAGCAGGGTGTGCAGCATGCGGATGACTTCTGAGCCTTTTTCGTAGATCGTCGTTGTGTAGAAGTTGTCGATGGCCTGGTAGGCATCCGGTTGCACTGGGTGCGCTGTTGGGCCGGAGTCTTCTCTGAATTGCGTGTTGCGCAGAATCGACACGTTTTCGATGCGATTGATGGCCGCTCCATGCAGGTCTGATGTGAAGCTCTGATCGCGAAACACCGTCAGCCCTTCTTTCAGTGACAGCTGAAACCAGTCACGGCAGGTGATGCGGTTACCGGTCCAGTTGTGAAAGTATTCGTGTGCGATCACGCTCTCGATGCGTTCCAGCTCTTCATCGGTTGCTATTTCATGGTCGGCAAGCACCAATTTTGAGTTGAAGATATTGAGACTTTTGTTCTCCATGGCGCCCATGTTGAAGTGGCGCACAGCAACGATGTTGTATTCATCGAGGTCGTATTCAAGCCCGTAGCGCTGCTCGTCCCAGCGCATGGCTCGCCTGAGCGATGCCATCGCATGCTCGGTGTAGGTAAGGTCGCCTGGCTCGACGTGAAGTCGCAGCTGCACGCTGCGTCCGCTTGCCGTTGTGAACAGCTCACGGCGCTCTTCCAGAACCCCCGCAACCAGGGCAAACAGATAGGAGGGCTTGGGGAACGGATCGTCCCAGATGGCGTAGTGGCGCCCCTGATCGAGCGGGCCGCTGTCGATGCAATTGCCATTGCTGAGCAGCACGGGGCAGCTGCTGTGCTCGGCCTCGATGCGCACCCTGAAGCGGCTCAGCAGATCAGGGCGGTCCGGGTGAAACGTGATGCGCCGGAATCCTTCGGCTTCGCATTGGGTGGTGAACAGCCCTCCGCTGACGTACAGGCCTTCCAGGGTGGTGTTGCTGTGGGGCTCGATCCGCACCCGGCTTTGCAGCACAAATGGAGCCGCAGGTGGGGCTTTGATCATCAGCCCCTCGCTCTCCAGCGCATAGGCCTCAGAAGCCAGCGTCAAGCCATCGATCTGCAGTGACTCAAGCGTCAGCGCAATCCCAGCGAGCCAAAGCGGCTCGCCAGAAGCACCGGCCCCATCGGCTTCGTTGGCCGCCGGGTTGGGCGCAAACCTCAGTTGCGCCTCGACGAGGGCGTGATCTCCATACAGCCGCACCGTCAGGTCGGTGCGGCTCAGGAGATAGGGCGCCGGACGGTAATCGGCGAGGCGCACGCTGCTCATGGCTCGAGGTCCCTCGCGGCTCAGGGCTTGGCGGCGGGGGCTGCTGCAGCGGGCTTGGCAGCGGGCTTGGCTGCTGGAGTTGCGGCTGGCTTGGCTGCTGGAGTTGCGGCTGGCTTGGCTGCTGGAGTTGCGGCTGGCTTGCTGGCCGGGGTGGTTTTGTCACCGCTGCGGTTGAGGGCCTCTTGCACCCGTTTCATGATGTCGGCCGGCACCTCTTTGGGGCAGACCTCAACGGCTCCCAGCACGGCTGAATTGATCGAGCCCTTGCGCAGATCATCGAGGCTGAGCGGTTTGGTGCCGACCTGCTGGATCACGCCGCCATGCTGACCCTGGATCAGCTGGGCGATGGTCTCACCGGCAATGCCCACGGCTTTGTCGAACTCGACCCCAGCCGCACGAGCGATGCAGACATTCACGGCCGCGATGCGGGTGTAGAGATTCATCTCCGCTTCGGTAGCCGGTGCTGCCAAGGCCGCAGTCGGCGCCACCAGCAGGGGCAGGGTCAGCAGGGGCGCCACCACAAAGGGGGCCATGCGGCGCAGCAGTGTCAAGGCGAAAACAGGCAACGACATGACCATGCTGCTGCATTGGGCAAGCGCGGGCTCATCGCAGTGGTGTGCCGGCCTCTTCAACCCTGATCTCATATTGGGTTTCGGCCAGCTCCAGCACGCCGTCCTTCCAGCTGTAGATCGAGCGGGCCCGGTAGCGGTCCTGGTCCACCAGGCGAATGTGCTCAAGGATGTCCCACTCCTGGTAATGGGATTCGAACACCACCTCGTGTTCATCGACCTGGCGGATCTGGCTCTTGGTGGGGCTGCCGCAGAGGTAGCCGCGGCTGCGCCTGAGCTGATGGCCGCAGAGGTACGCCTCCATCGTGCCGGTGGGAACAAAACGCGGTTTCTTTTCAAAGAAGTCGAACTCTTGTTCGGGCCACCAGCTGAAGCGATAGGCCGCTTCGCCTTCGATCGGTTCGCTGAAGCTCTCGACCCGCAGCATCATGTCGACGCGCAGCACGTCGCCATCGGCAAAGAAATACAACCGCCGTGAACGCCAGAGGCCCAGGTTGCGCGAGAACCAGCGCCGCAGGCTGCTGTCGAGTCGAATGCGGCTTGGCGCTGACGAACCCTGAGGAGGACTCGTGGGATTGACCCGCTCGCTGAGCTCATGGGGGGAGGCCATGGTCAGGCTCGGCAGCATCCAGCACTCTTGTCTAGCCATGGATGCAACCGGGGGCCAGAGCTTCTGTGTCGCCATGCCGTCTTTTCACGGCAAATCTCCATAAGGTGTGTCGCGTGAGCGCCTCTGCCCCTAGCCCAAAGACTGCGGACGATCGCCAGAACGGCGAGCGTCAGGAGCTCAAGCTGTTGCTGGTTGCGGCCAATCACCACCTCGCTTCACCCGATTTGCGCCAACTGGTGGGCGCCTTGCAGAACGAGGACTTCGGCTTTGAGATCAGCCTTGAGATCGCTGATCCCGCCAAGCAGCCGCAGTTGCTGGAGTTGCACCGTCTGGTGGCGACTCCGGCCCTGATCAAGCTCTCGCCCCTGCCCAAGCAAGTCTTTGCGGGGCACGGCATCAGCCAGCGGCTGCGTACCTGGTTGCCCCGCTGGCAGCAGATGGAGGTCGTCACCGGGCTCGGCATGACCCTGCGGCCAGCCGAAGTGGACGGCAGCCGCAGCCAGCGCGAACTGCAACTTGAAGATCAGCTGCTAGTGCTCAGACAGGAGAACGAAACGCTGATTGAGCGCCTGGGGGTGCAGGAGAGGCTGCTGCGCATGGTGGCCCACGAACTGCGCACGCCGCTCACCGCAGCCAAGTTGGCGTTGCAGAGTCACAACCTCGGGCAGATCGATGAGCCGCGCTTTCGCGATGTGCTGACCCGCCGGCTCGATGACATCGAGCTCCTCTCGCAGGATCTGCTCGAAGTGGGCACGACCCGTTGGGAGGCGCTCTTCAACCCTCAACGCCTGGCCCTGGGCAAGGTGGCAGCCGAGGCGATTCTCGAGCTCGAAAAGCTGTGGGTGGGGCGGCGCCTCCGGCTGGTCACCGATATTCCTGCCGATCTGCCCGATGTGTTTGCCGATCAGCGGCGTATGCGCCAGGTGCTGCTGAACCTGCTTGAGAATGCCCTCAAGTTCACCCCTGAACGCGGTGAGGTGTCGCTGACGCTGCTGCACCGCACCAGTCAATGGGTGCAGGTGAGTGTCTGCGACAGCGGACCGGGCATACCTGAGGCCGAGCAGCAGCGCATTTTTCAGGATCGCGTGCGTTTGCCCCAGACCTCCACCACCACCGCTGGCTTTGGTGTGGGCCTGTCGGTGTGCCGCCGCATCGCCGAGGTGCATGGCGGCCGCATCTGGGTGGTTTCAGAGCCGGGTGAAGGGGCCTGCTTCCATTTCACGGTGCCGGTCTGGCAAGGCCAGAGCGGACCTGCGCTCCTTGACGAAGGGTCACCCTGACCCGTACGTTCCTGTTCAGCAGCAAAGGCCCGATCGGCCTGTTCGCTGTGGCCTCGCCCCCATCGTCTAGAGGCCTAGGACACCTCCCTTTCACGGAGGCGACAGGGGTTCGAATCCCCTTGGGGGTATTGCCAGAAGACGGATGCACCAGAGGCTGAAGGCTTCTGCATGCGTGGTCGGGCCTGCGCACCATCGCTGCTTGGCATGATCCGATTCTGAAGGTCAGTCAGTGGCCTCAGGCTGCAGCCTTCGAGCGTTTGAGAGCTTCCTGCTGCACGGCCCGCAGGTTGGCGGCGAGATCGTCGCGCAAGCGTTGCTCGATCAGGGCGATTGGCATGCCGACGCAGCCTTGAACCGTCAGCTCATAGAGCAAGGTGCTGCCGCCTGCGTCACGGCCGATCTGCCAGGCGCCCTCAAAGCGGCGAAAGTCTCCCTTCACCATCACAAAGCTCAGCCGCCGCTGCTCGAGGTCCTCGGTGAGCTCGAGCACCACCTTGGCCTTGAAGCGCAGGCCGATGAAGCTCTGAGCCCCTTCCTGCTCCAGTCCCACCACGTTGGCGCGGCGCCACAACAGCCGGGACGATTCAAGGTTGGGAATGAACCGGCTGAGGTTCGCATAGTCCGTCAACACAGCCCACAGCCACTCAGGGGCCAGATCCATGCGCAGACGAACGGCCAGACGCCTGGTGCCCTGAGGCAGGCGCTCCATGTCCTGCTGAATGGTGTCGAGACCGCAACTCGCATTCGCTTCCGGACCTTTCAACAGGCCCTGGAGGCTGTCGAGGGTGCCCTTGCTCAGCTGGGGATCGAGAAGCTGCACTGCGGCTTCAGGGCTGGAGAGGATTCAGCTGACAGCTGAACGTGCCCTGGCGCACAAACTTAGCGGGCTTGGCCGATTGTGCGTGTTGGCTGCAGGCACAGCCTGTCGATCAAAGACGTTCCCTATGATCGGCGCGCTTTACAGGATGGCCGCCATGCGTGTTTCCACCGGTTCTGCGCTCATCAGCGACGGCCGCATGTTTCGCGTCACGGTTGCCGCCCTGGGTGTCGGCCTGCAGCACCGCGGTGAGCGGAGCCTGCTCGTACCTTTCGAGCGGCTGCAATCCCTGATGCAGACGATTGCGCTCCAGGGTGGTCGCATCACGGCGATCACCCCGGTTGGTGAGGGCAGCGCCCTTGCCGAACCCGCCACGACCCCTGCGGCCAAAGCTGCCCCCAAAGCCCAAGCATCCCCTTCAAAACCTGCTGCCGTGTCTGCTTCCCACGCTGACGTTCCCGTCAATCTCTACAAGCCGAAGGATCCTTTCGTTGGCACGGTCACCGAGAACTACAGCCTGCTGGCTGAAGGGGCCATTGGTCGGGTGAACCACATCACCTTCGATCTCAGCGGCGGCAACCCCCAGCTTCATTACGTCGAAGGTCAGAGCATCGGCATCATTCCCGACGGTGAAGATGCCAACGGCAAGCCTCACAAGCTGCGCCTGTATTCGATTGCCAGCACCCGCCACGGCGACAACATGGCCGGCAAGACGGTGTCGCTCTGCGTGCGCCAGCTCCAGTACGACAAGGACGGCGAGACCATCAACGGCGTCTGCAGCACCTTCCTGTGTGACATCGAGGCCGGCGCCAAGGTGAAGATCACCGGCCCTGTCGGCAAGGAGATGCTCCTGCCCGCCGACGAAGACGCCAACGTGATCATGCTGGCCACCGGCACGGGTATCGCCCCGATGCGCACCTACCTGCGCCGCATGTTCGAGCCGGCCGAGCGCGACAAGAATGGCTGGGCCTTCAAGGGCAAGGCCTGGCTGTTCATGGGCGCGCCCACCACGGCCAACCTGCTGTACGACGAGGACTTCGAGCGCTACCAGAGCGCGTTCCCCGACAACTTCCGCTACACCAAGGCGATCAGCCGCGAGCAGCAGAACGCCAAGGGTGGGCGCATGTACATCCAGGACCGCGTCAGCGAGAACGCAGACGAGATCTTCGCCTGGATCGAAAATCCCAAGACCCATGTTTACATGTGCGGTCTGCGGGGTATGGAGCCCGGTATCGACGAGGCCATGACCGCCGCAGCTGCCGCCAAGGGTCTCGATTGGTCTGAGCTGCGTCCCCAGCTCAAGAAGGCTGAGCGCTGGCACGTCGAGACCTATTGATCACTGCGTTGCTGATCCCACACACAATTCCGTCACAAAAACGGGAACTGCTGGGAATGCGCCGCTGAGGTCGTTAAACCAGGGGCACATGCCTGAGCAGCGATGAGCGCGGTGCTCACCAATCCGTTGCGGGTGGGACTCCGGCAGGAGAGGGTCATCAGTCCCCAGTGTCTGGTGATCTTCGGTGCCAGTGGTGATCTCACCCACCGCAAGCTGGTGCCGGCTCTCTTTGAGCTCTTCCGGCAGCGGCGCCTCCCCAGCGAGTTTGCGGTGTTGGGCTGCGCCCGGCGCCCCTGGAGTGATGACGATTTCCGCAACCGCATGGCCGAAGCCATGGCGGACGAGATCGCCGAGCACCGCTCCGCCTGGGAGCAGTTTGCCCCGTGCCTGTTCTATGAGCCGGTGGATCTGCAGGATCCCCCCACGGTGGTGAAGCTGGGGGAGCGGCTTGCGGTGATCGACCGACAGCGCGCCACCCGAGCCAACCGCACCTTTTACCTGTCGGTCTCGCCGGCGTTTTACGGCAGTGGCTGCCGTGCCTTGGCTGCCGCTGGGCTGCTGGCCGATCCGGCCCGCAGCCGCGTGGTGATCGAAAAGCCGTTTGGCACCGACTACGCCAGTGCCCAGGCGCTCAACAAAGTGGTGCAGGGCTGCGCCCAGGAAAGTCAGATCTTCCGCATCGACCATTACCTGGGTAAGGAAACGGTCCAGAACATTCTGGTGCTGCGGTTTGCCAACACGATCTTTGAGCCGATCTGGAACCGCAATTACATCGCCAGTGTGCAGATCACCGCAGCCGAGACCGTTGGTGTCGAGGAGCGGGCGGGCTACTACGAAACCAGTGGTGCCCTGCGCGACATGGTGCAGAACCACCTCACCCAGATCCTGGCGCTGACCACCATGGAGCCCCCTGGGCGCTTCGATCCTGAATCGATGCGCAACGAGAAGGCCAAGGTGCTGCAGGCCGCCCGGCTGGCCAACCCTGAAGAACCCTGGACCTGCTGCGTGAGGGGTCAGTACGGGCCCGGTGGCAGCGCCGAGCGTCCCATCGCCGGCTACCGCCAGGAGCCTGGCGTCAACCCGCAGAGCACCACCGAGACCTACGTGGCCACCAAGTTGTTCATCAACAACTGGCGCTGGCAGGGGGTGCCCTTTTACATCCGCACCGGCAAACGCCTGCCCAAGCGCCTCTCTGAGGTGGTGCTCACCTTTAGGGAGGCGCCGGTGCACCTGTTTGATGCGGCAGGTGGTGCCCCCACGCCCAACCAGTTGATTCTGCGGATTCAGCCCGATGAGGGCGCCGACATCCGCTTTGAGGTCAAGGCGCCGGGCTCGGGGATGCGCAGCCGGCCGGTCGACATGGCGTTCAGCTACGACGAGAGCTTCGGCGAGCCCTCCGATGAGGGTTACGTGCGTCTGCTGGCCGACGCCATGCTGGGCGATCCGACCCTCTACACCCGTAGTGATGAGGTCGAGGCCGCCTGGCGCCTCTACACACCGCTGGTGGAGCTGATGGAGGAGTCCCCCGATCAGCTTCCCGTTCATCCTTACGAGGCCCGCACCTGGGGGCCTGCCGCCGCTGACAGCCTGCTGGCCGAGGAAGGCCTGGTCTGGCGGCGGCCCTGATCAACCATTCCGTTGCCTTGATGCCATGGCTGCCCAACTGACCCTTCAGGCACCTCTGGCTCTGCCACCGGCAGAGGTGCGCGACTACCTCGAGCGGCTCTGGAGCTCCGATCTGGAGGGCTCCAAAGGGGCTGCCACCTTCACCCTGGTGATCTACGAGGCCTCCTGGCTGCAACAGCAGTTGATTCGTACCGGGTTGATCGATGGACCGATCACCGGTCTGTTGGAGCGCCCGTTGATCGAGCAGGCCAAGCAGGCTGTGGTGGCGTGTGGACTGCCGCTCAGTACGGCGGTGATGGATCAGCGCCTGGCGTGGGCTCTCGGCAAGCGCGAGGGGGCGCGCCAGGCCGAGGATCTGCGCGGTCAGTTTGTCGACAGCGCCATCAGCGTGCATCAGCCGCGTCGGCTGATCACCCTGGCGCCCACCCTCGATGCGGCCCAACCCCTCGAAACCCTGGTGGCGGCCTTCTGCCCGCTGGTCGATGAGGCTGCCGCTGCGGCAGAAGCCTGCGGTGATGTGGCGGTGCTGCGGGGCGGGCGCGGGGCGCTGGAGCAGAACCTGCCGTTGGTTGATGCGTTGATCGACCCGGGGCTGCCCTGCTGGATCTGGTGGAACAGTTCGCTCGATGAAGCGCCCGATCTGCTCAATGCGCTGGCGCCGCCGGGACGCCGTCTGGTGGTCGACAGTTCCCTCGGGCAACCCCGCCGCTGCATTGATCTGCTGGTTGAGCGCATCGAGGCCGGCCAGGCCGTCAACGACCTCAATTGGATGCGCCTGCGCACCTGGCGTGAGTCCTTGGCGATGGTCTTTGATCCGCCGGCCCGTCGTGATGCGCTCGAGCATGTGGTGCAGCTCGATGTCGATGTTGAGGGTGATCACCCGCTCAAGGGGTTGCTGCTGGCGGCCTGGATTGCTGATCGTCTGGGGTGGCACCTGCTCAGCAGTTTTGCCCTCGATGGTGACGGCTTTGGTCAGGGCGTGGGCGCTGAATTTCAGCGCACCGACGGTGCCACCGTGCAGCTGCGGCTGATGCCAGTACCCGTGGGGGTGCCGCGCATTCACCCCGGTGCGTTGGTGGGTCTGCGGTTGATCTGTGAGCCGCCGGGCCGTGCGCCCTTGTGTGTGATCCTGTGCTCCGAGTCGGGTGGTTGCATGCGTTTGGAGGCCGGTGGCATGGCCAGCATGGAGCTGCTGGAAGAGGTGGTGCCGGTGCCCAACGAGAGTGAGGAGATGGAGCTGGCACGGCTGCTCGGCGGCGGACACGACACCACCAATCCCCTGCTTGCTGCGGCAGCGCCGATTGCGGCACGGCTGCTGCCGGCTTGATGTGGCCTGCCTGATTGCCGCACCCAGCAGTGGTAGTGGCAAAACCCTGCTGACCCTGCTGCTGCTGGCCTTCGCCCAGCGCCAGGGCCAGAGCATTCAGCCCTTCAAGGTGGGGCCCGATTATCTCGATCCGCAGCTGCTCGGCCGCATCGCAGGTAGGCCCTGCCGCAATCTCGACCCGTTGCTGTGCGGCCCAGCCTGGGTGCAGCACTGCTTCAACTGGCATGGCAGCGCCGCTCAGCTGGCGCTGGTTGAGGGGGTGATGGGCCTGTTCGATGGCCGCGGCCCGACGGCTGAGGGCAGCTCGGCCGAAGTTGCAGCGCTGCTTGGGCTGCCGGTGGTGCTGGTGGTTGAGGCCTCGCGTCAAGCCGGTTCGCTGGCGGCGCTGGTGCGGGGCTTTCGGGATCACGGTCCCCCGCGGGTGCAGCTTGCTGGGGTGGTGCTCAACAAGGTGGGCAGTGAGCGCCACCGTGCCCTGCTGGCCGAGGCTCTCGCCGCCATCGAGGTGCCGCTGCTGGGTGTGTTGCCACCTGATGAGGTGATGGCTTTGCCTTCGCGCCACCTCGGTTTGCTGCCCGCCGCTGAGCTGCCCGATCTGGAGCAGCGCGCCAAGCAGTGGGCCCAGCTGGCCCAGAGCCATCTGAACCTCGAGGCGCTCTGGCCGCTGCTGCACGCACCCCGGCGCCAAGGGCTGCATGATCCGCTCGTTGCCCTGGCCGGCGAGCCCTGGCCAGAGCCTGTGCCCGTGGCGATCGCCAGTGACGCCGCGTTTCATTTTCGCTATCCCGAAGCCAGCGAACTGCTGCGCGCGCTGGGCGCTGAGCCCCGCCCCTGGAGCCCCCTGGCCAATGAGCCACTGCCGGCCGGCACCCGGGCGGTGGTGTTGCCGGGCGGCTACCCCGAGTTGCATGCCGAGGGCCTGGCCGCGGCCGATCGAGCGCTGGCCAGCCTCCGGCAGGCCGTGAGCGCAGGGTTGCCCGTGGCGGCCGAATGCGGCGGGTTGCTGTTGCTGGGGGACCAGCTGGCCGATGCGGCAGGCCGGCGCCATGCCATGGCTGGGGTGCTGCCGTTTGAGGCGGTGCGCGGTGCCCTCAGCCTGGGCTACCGGCAGGCCCATTGCCGCGAGCAGGGACTGCTCATTCGCCCCGGCGAGCGCTGGTGCGGCCATGAATTTCACCGCTGGCAACTGCAGCCCACGGCTGCCGTTGCCAGCGCTCCCCGGCCGGTGGCCGTTCGGGCGGGGTTGTGGCAGCTTGAAGGGTGGGGCACGTCACCTCAGGAGGAAGGATGGACAGCGCCAAACGTGCACGCCAGCTGGCTGCATCTCCACTGGGCGGGATGCCCGGAGATTCCCCGTCGCCTGGTCGCCGCAGCCGCGAACGCCGTGCCGCTGCCGCCAGCCGCCGGTTTTTGCAGCCCGCAGACCCACGCCCCCAGATCCACTGCGAGCGCTGGCGACTCACGGTGAGTGGTCGTGTGCAAGGGGTGGGCTACCGCCAGGCCACCCTGCGTGAAGCCCAGGCGCTTGAGCTCGGTGGGTGGGTGCGCAACTGCCCCAACGGCACGGTCGAGATCGAAGCCGAAGGCCCCCTGCACAAGCTCAACGACCTGCGTCTGTGGTGCGAGCGCGGACCGGCATCGGCCCTGGTGCGTCGCGTCGCGATCACCCAGGTGGCGGCGACCGGCAGTGACTGGTTCGAGATCCGCTGCTGATGGGTCATGGCTGCTGAGCTCTGGCTGCTGCGCCATGGGGCCACCGAATGGGCGCGCAACGGGCGTCACACCGGCCGCACCGATCTACCCTTGCTGGCTGAAGGCGAGGCAGAAGCTGCAGCGCTGGCGCCAGCGCTGTCAGCTGTTGCGTTTGATGCTGTTCTGGTGAGCCCGCTGCAGCGGGCACGCCGCACGGCCGAGCTGGCTGGCCTGGGCGCCGGCGCCCAGATCAGCGCCGATCTGATGGAGTGGGACTACGGCGACTACGAGGGGATCACCACCGCGGCCATCCGCAGCCAGCAACCGGCCTGGTCCCTTTGGCGTGATGGCTGCCCCGGCGGTGAGCAGGCCCAGCAGGTGCAGCGGCGCTGTGAGCGCTTGATCGAGCAGGCCCTGGCCCTGGCTCCGGCGGGGCGGGTGGCGCTGGTGGCTCACGGCCACATCCTGCGCGCCCTGGCCGGCACCTGGTTGGGACTGGGTGCCCCAGGCGGTGCCCTGCTCAGCCTGGCGACAGCCACCGTCAGTGTGCTGGGCTTCGAGCGCGAGCAGCGTGTCATCTTGCGCTGGAATAATCGCCTCGGTTGATCGCGGAGCGGCTGTGCTGTTGGTGTCCATTGCCGCTGCTGCGTCGGCCACCGCTGCTGTTGAGCCGGAACCCCTGGGGGTGCTGGCCGGCGAGCTGGCGGCCTTTGCCCTGGCGATCGGGTTTTCGCCGCTGCACATCGTGCTGCTGCTGTTGTTGCTGCTGGGTCCGAACCCGCTGCGGCGCGGCGGCTTGTTGGTGCTGGCCTGGATCGCCACCGCAGGCCTTGCGCTCACCCTGCTGCTCACCGCGGGCCATGGCCTGCTGTTGAGCATGGACAAGGGCACCAGCCACAGGACCGGTCTCGATCTGATCGCCGCCGGTGCGTTGCTGGCACTTGGCCTCAAGGAGTTGCTGACCAGCCGCCAGGAGCAGGGGCACACCCCGGCTTGGGCCAACCGCCTTGATCAGTTCTGCGCCATGGCGCTGCTGCCGCTGCTGCTGCTGAGTTCAGTGCTTGAGGTTGCCAGCCCCGATGACCTGTTTTTGTTTGCCAAATCGGCAGGCACCCTGCTGGCGGCTCACCTCGACCTGTTGGGGGAGCTGGGCCTGACCCTGCTGTTCAGCCTGGTCAGCGCCACGCTGCTGTTGGTGCCCTTGCTGGCGGTGCTGCTGCTCGGCCGCGAACGGGTGTTGCCGGTGTTGCAACAGGGCAAGACCTGGATGCTGCAGCGCGGCGATGCCCTGGTGGGGCTCATGGGGGTGGCGGTGGCGTTGTACCTGGGCTGGCAGGGCATCGACGGGCTCAGGTTGGCGTGAACCACTGCTGCCACTGCTGCTGCTGGGCGCCATCGCTGCGGCCGGCCATCAGGCAGACGGCGCTGCTGGCACGGCTTACGGCCACATAGACCAGCTGCTGGCGCAGCTGGGCGTCCTTGGGCCAGAACACATCGGCATCGACATACACCTCGCCAAAGGTGCTGCCCTGGCTGCGGTGCACCGTCAGCACGGCGGCTGGCCCCAGCGATGCAAAGGCATCACGCAGCAGAAAAAAACGCCGCCACAGAGCTTTGCCTTGCTGTTTGTCGCCCGCGCTGCTGGCTTCGCGGGCCCGCAGGCGCAACTGCTGCGATACCGCATCAAGGCTGCGGCGGCTACTGCTGCCAGCCGCAGGCAGCAACCGCAACGAGAGGGTGGTTTCACCGGCATCCATGGCGGCCTGCAGGGTGTCGATCACCGGCACCGCCATGGCGGTGCCCAGATCGGCGCTGCTCAGCCCCAGCTCGGCCAGGTCAAAGCGTGTTGGTGTGACATCGCGCACCACCAGCTCCCGGTTGGATCCCAGCACCATGTCGGGCTCCTCGGCTGCGGCTTCGGCGGCCTCTTCGCCCGCGGTGCATGCAGGGGCCATCACGGCGCTGCGGCTGATCAGCACCTCGCCGGGCAGCACGGGCAGTTGATCGGCCATCTCGCCGTGCAGGGCGCGACGCGCGATCGGCACCAACCGTTCCAGGGAACGGTTGGTGTAGCAGAGAATCCTGGCGTGGTCGGGGTTGTCCAGCTCCACACTGCGCCGCAGCGCCTGCTGCGCAGCGTCGAGCCAGGCCGATGGCGCCAGGCAGCGCACCTGGCTGTTGCTGCTGCAGACCGGGCTCAGCGGTGGCGGAGCGTGGTTGCAGCTGAGCTGGCCGCTGCGAATCCCGCTGGCGAGCCGCAGCACCGCTCCCTGGTGCCGCACGACCTCTTTGAGCTCTGCCTTGGCGCAGCGTTGCAGACCGAACACGGGGCTATGGGGCTCGCCAACCGGTGGCAGTTGGGCAGGGTCTCCCACAAACACCAGCCGGGTGCCAAAGGGATGGGCGCAGCGCAGGCAGATCTCCAGCAGGGTGCTGTCGACCATCGAGGCCTCATCGATGAGCACCAGAGCCAGGTGCTCCAGCGCCCCTGCGGTCTGCCCTGTTTCCTCGCAACGCTCCAGGTCCCCCTGGCGCTTGAGCTTGAGGCGCAGCAGCCGGTGAATCGTGGCCGGGTGCCACGTGGGGTGCAGTCCCGCGGCTGCCAGATGGCTGCGCAGCACCCCGACGGCTTTGTGGGTTGGGGCGGCGACTGTCCAGCACAGGCCAGCTGCTTCGGCCGCTGCCAGACAGCGCATCGACAGAAAGGTTTTGCCGGTGCCGGCGTAGCCGCTCAACACAAACGGCGTGCCTCGATCGGATCGCTCGAGCCAGGCCAAAAAAGCCGCCTCAGCGTGCTGCTGGTCGGCGCTCAGCGTTGCTGCCACCGCACTCAACCCACCGGCGGCACCAGTCCCAGACTGATCGCCAGCTGCCAGGGGGAGCCGATCCACACCAGCCCTGGCAGGGCCACCAGCGGACCCATCAAGCTGCCAACGAGCACCTCGAGGCGTGTGTGACCAAGGTTTTCCTTGAGCGCTTTGACGGCAGGGGTGCCATCAACGTGGCCTGCCCCCAGTTGATTCACCCGTGCCGCGGTCAGACCGGCGGCGCGCCGCACGCCACTGGCGTCGTAGAGCACCACAAACGAGAGCGTCGCCGCCAGCGCAAACAGGGCCCCGTCAAACCCGTATTGCCAGCCGATGCAGGCGGCGGTGCCGGTCATCAGCGCTGAGTGACTGGAGGGCATGCCCCCTGTTTCGACCAGCACCTTGGGGTTCCAGCGGCGATGCACCACCAGTTCGATCAGCAGCTTGGAGAGCTGGGCGACCCCACAGGCCGCCAGGCCCCACCACAACACGCCGTTATCGAGCAGGCCTAACAGACCCAGATCAACAGGGACAGCCGTGGCGTCGCTCAACGGTCACGCCCTGTGATGTAGTCAGCCAGGGCCAGCAGCGGTGCCGCCTTGTCGCTCCAGGGAGCCAGGGCAGCTTTGGCCTGTTGCACCAGCTCGTCGGCTCGCCGGCGTGATTCGTCGAGTCCCAGCAGCTTGGGATAGGTGGTCTTGTCGGCGGTGAGGTCTTTACCTGCGGTTTTGCCCAGCACGTCGGAGCTGGCGGTGACATCGAGGATGTCATCGATGATCTGAAAGGCCAGCCCGATGCCACGGGCATAGACCTTGAGGGCTTCCAGCAGCGCTTCGCTGGCCCCGCCGATCAGGGCCCCGCACAGCACGCAGGCCCGCAGCAGGGCGCCGGTCTTGTGCAGATGGATGTATTCGAGCGTCTCGAGATCGACGCTCTTGCCTTCGCACTCCAGATCGACCACCTGGCCGCCCACCAGCCCGGGAGCGCCCGAGGCCAGACTCAACTCACCACTCACCGCCAGCAGCCGTTCGGCCGGTACGCCCGGGCTGCGCAACGCCACCATTTCAAAAGCACGGGTCAGCAGGGCATCGCCAGCCAGAATCGCTTTGGCATCCCCGTAAACCTTGTGGTTGGTGGGGCGGCCGCGGCGCAGATCGTCGTTGTCCATGGCTGGCAGGTCGTCATGGATCAGCGACATGGTGTGGACCATCTCGAGGGCCACAGCCGTGGGCAGCGCCAGCTCGGCCTGACCTCCGGCCAGTTCGCAGGCCGCCAGACACAGGATCGGCCGCAGTCGCTTGCCCCCGGCCAGCAGCGAATAACGCATGGCCTCGCGCAGGCTTTCTGGCCGCTCAGGCCCCAGCGAGGCATCCAGGGCTGCTTCCACCTGCAGCCGAGCAGCCTCCAGATAGGCGGCGAAATCGAACGGGGTCGTCACCGCCGCAGTCATGGGCTCTGCATAGCTTTACGCATGGCGGCGATTCTCTCAGGCCGCAGCAACCGAGCCGCAACACGCTGAAGCCTTGCTTCACCAGGCGTCCATGTTGCGAAGAATTTTTCGGGCCAGTGGTTCCTTGATCTCTTGATGACGCGGAATTGTTTCGATGGCCCCTGTTTGGGGATTCATCCAGAGTGCGTGGCTTGCACCTTCTCGTTTGAGAAAGCAACCTGCCCGGCGCAAGGCGCGTTCTAGATCCCTGCGCTTCATGCCTGAGCTGGCTCAACCGATGGCCAAAGGCTCGCGGATCGCTTCGTGGGGCAACCCTCTCAACAGATCTGCCTCCCGTTCCTGAAACAACAGCTCGATCGCAGCACGCAAGTCGGCTTTGGCCTCTTCAACCGTTTCGCCTTGACCGTTTGCCCCCGGGACTTCGATGCAAACAGCCCAGTACCCCCCCTCTGGGGCAGGTTCAATGACAGCACTCAAGATGCCTTTCACCTGACCTGCAATGGCAGGCTTGAATCCTAGTCAATTGCACTGTCTACGCGGTTTGGGTGATCGCTCAGGGCACCAGATCGCTCAGCGGATTGGCCATGCCGTTGCGCAGGCACCAGCTGCTGACGGTGTTGACCAGCAGCATTGTCACCGTCATGGGACCGACGCCGCCTGGCACCGGTGTGATGGCGCTGGCCAGAGGCTCCACCTCGGCAAACCGCACATCGCCGCACAGGCCCCCTTCGGCCCGCCGGTGGATGCCCACATCCACCACCACTGCGCCTGCTTTGACATGCTCGGCGCCGATCATGTCGGGCTTGCCGGCTGCCACCACCAGGATGTCGGCCTCGTGGGTGAGGGCGGCCAGATCGCGGCTGCGCGAGTGGGCCACGGTGACCGTGGCGTTGGCGGCCTGCAGCATCAGCGCCATCGGCTGGCCCACCAAAATGCTGCGCCCCACCACCACGGCCCGCTTGCCTTCGGGTTCGACGCCAGCGGCAGCTAGCAGCGCCATCACCCCGGCCGGTGTGCAGCTGCGCGGTCCGGGTTCGCCCTTGAGCAGCCGCCCCAGGTTGAGGGTGTGCAAGCCGTCGGCGTCTTTTTCGGCGTCGATGGCCGCCAGCAGGGGGCCCTCATCGAGGCCGGCGGGCAGGGGCAGTTGCAGCAGGATGCCGTCGACCGCGGGGTCGGCGTTGAGCCGCTCGATCGTGGCCAGCACCTCGGCGGCAGGGGTGTCGGCGGCCAGGTGGGCGCCATGGTTGGTGATGCCGACCCGCGTGCAGGCCTTTTCCTTGTTGGCCACATACACCCCGCTGGCGGGATCGTCGCCAACGCGCAGCACCGCCAGCCCAGGCGGCCTGTTGGCCTGGTTGAGGCCGGCCGCAATTGCGGCCTCGAGGCGGTTTTCGATGCGGGCTGCCAGCTGGCGGCCGTCCAGGCGAGTGGCCATGGGCACTGTCGCGTGCAGAAGGGCTAGCGTTTCATGATGCGATGGCGCCAGCTCAACGTCTTGTGGCGGCGGTTGCTGCGGCTCGAGCGACCCCGGCAGCAGCCGGCGCTCTGGCGCCCCCGCGACACCATGGCGGTGCTGTTGGTGTGTGTGCTGGTTGCCGTTCTGGCGAGCTGGCCGCTGTTGGTTGAACCCAGCATTCGGCCTGGTATGCCGGCGCCCTTCACGGCAAGGGCTCCCAAGGCTGCCACCGTCGTCGACAGCACGGCGCTGGAGGAGCGGCGCTTGCAGCTGCTGCCGCGCACCACCGTGCAGGTGGTCGATCAACGGGCCACGCGCGTGCTGCAGCAACGGCTCGAGCGCAGCCTGGCCCAGCTTGAGCAGAGCAGCCGGCAGCCCGATGCGCTGGGGCTGTCGCAACAGCTGACTCCTGCAGAAGCCAGCTGGCTGCAGGGCCAGGGGCCGGCGGCGCTGGCCAATTGGGCACGCGAGTTGCGCCAGGCCCAACTGCGCATGCTGGCCCAGGGGCTCAACGGCAACCTGGCCGAGGGGCAGCTGCTCGAGGCTGCCAACCTGCAGCTCGACTCGATGCCCCAGGTGCCCCGCGCTCTGGGCGCAAGGCTGCTCAGTCGATCGCTGTTGGGCCAGGCCAACCTGCGGGCTGATCCTGCCTTGAGCCAGCGCCGCATTGAGGCGCTGATCACCCAGCAGGGCATTCCCACGGTCGCGGTCAAACCTGGTGATCTGATCACCCGTCAGGGCGAACCCGTGAGCCCGCAGGCCCTCGATGTGCTCGATTATTTCGGCCTGGTGAACCGGCGGCCCCGTCCCCTGGCCTGGTTGGCGGCTTTGCTGCAGGCTCTGGCCGCTGCGGCGGTGATGGTGTTACTGCTGCGGCGATGGCGGGCCTGTCTCGAACCCCGCCAGGCGCTGCTGGCGCTGGGCATGGTGATGCTGGTGCAGGGGGTGTCGCTGTGGCTTGGGCCGTTGGCGAGTCCCTTGGTGCTGCTGGTGCCGCCGACCCTGCTGCTGGCCCAGGGACTGGGAACGGCGGCGGGCCTCAGTTGGCTTGCGGCGGCATCCTTGCTGGTGCCTCTGCCCCCTGGTGGTGCCGCTGATTGGCGGCTCCTGTTTGCCGCTGCGGTGGCCGCTGCCGGGGCCCTGGCGGCGGGGCGACAGCGCTCGCGCGCAGAACTGTTGCAGCTGCCCGTGTTGTTACCAACGGCAGCGGTGCTGCTGCAGGCCCTGTTGCTGCAAAGCCTGGGTCAGCCTGCCCCGGTGGATCTGCTTGGGGAGGCGTTGCTGCTGGGCGGCCTGTTGCTGGGTGGTTTGCTGCTCACCCCATTGGTCGAGCAGCTGTTTGGCCTGCTGACGCGTTCGCGCCTGCTGGAGCTGGCCGATGTGGAACGCCCGCTGCTGCGGCGCCTCTCGAGCGAGGCACCGGGCACCTTTGAGCACACCTTGATGATTGCCGGCCTTGCTGAAGAGGGTGCGCGCGCCATCGGTGCGGATGTCGATCTGGTGCGCACTGGATCGCTGTATCACGATGTCGGCAAGCTGCATGGTCCCCAGTGGTTCATTGAGAACCAGCAGGACGGCGACAATCCCCACGATCAGCTTGATGATCCTGTCGCGAGCGCGGCGATCCTGCAGTCCCATGTTGATGAGGGCCTCAGGCTGGCTCGCCGGTACCGCCTGCCGCGCCCCTTGGCTGACTTCATCCCCGAACATCAGGGCACCTTGAAGATGGGGTATTTCCTGCATCAGGCCCGTGAGCGCGACCCCGCCGTGCCCGAGAGCCGTTTTCGCTACCGCGGCCCAAGGCCCCGCAGCCGGGAAACGGCGATTTTGATGCTGGCCGATGGTTGCGAGGCGGCGCTGCGTTCCTTGCCCCCTGACACCAGCGAGAGCGAAGCCCGGGCGATGGTGCGTCGCCTCATCGGAGCCCGCCAGGCCGATGGCCAGCTTGCCCTCAGCGGGCTTGGCCGCGGCGAGCTCACCTTGGTGATTGCGGCTTTTGTGCGGGTCTGGCGGCGCATGCGTCACCGCCGCATTCCCTATCCGATTGCGCCGCGCCGCGCCTTCAGCGCCTGAGGCTCAGCAGCTTGCGCTGCAGCACCACCCCCGCCGGCAGCAAGGTCAACAGGTTGGCCAGCAGCACCGGCCCGTCGCGGGTGAGCAGCCCATAGAGGGCCCAGGCGGCGATCCCGCTGGTGAACAGCAGGTACATGTGCAGGGAGATGCCGCTGGTGTCGCCGGTGCGCAGGGTCTTGATCGCCTGCGGGAAGAAGCTTGCTGTGGTGAGCGCGGCAGCGGCATAGCCCAGCAGGCGTACCGAAAGCTCGGCCATGGCGTTAAGTTCAAAGCAGTGGTGATGACCCTGATGGTGGCTGAAGCCCCCCGTCGCAACCGCCGTCCCAAGAAGCGTGAACTCTGGTGCCCTGCCCATCCTGAACAGCGGATCGAGGGCAATGGCAAGAAATATTTTCTGCATCTGCTCACCCCTGAGCAGCTCAAAGCCCGTGGCATGCCCGATAAGAAGGCCAAACTGGTGATCCAGGCCTTTCCGGTGCTGGTGCTCAGCAACGAGTGGCTGGAAGAACTCTTTTGCCCGCAGTGCGGTACATCGCGCTGGTGCCATGTCACCAAACACGACCGGGTGCAGCATTCGGTGCGCTGGGCCCCGCGCGATCTGTGGATGCAGGTGGCTCATGTCGACCCGGTGGTCGCCAATCCGACCGTCAGTGAGTTCACCCGCCGCGAATCCAGGCGCCACAGCCGCAAGCGCGCCGATGGCAAGGTGTTCTTTGATCGTTGATGCTGGCCAACCCTCGCTGGAGTCGGCAGCATTGATGATGGGAGATGAGCCCTGCTCCTTTGCTGCCAAGCGCCATGGTTTCTGCGTCTGATCGAAGACAGGATCCAATCGACAACGACAACGCGATGCCGAGCTGGCTGTTCTGGCTTCAGCTCGGGCTCACCACCACATTGGCGGTGCTGTTCGTCGTGATGCTGGTCAAGACCCGGCAGCAGAGCGCCGATCTTCGCGGCCTGCAGGACAAGGTGGCCGGCATGGAGAACCGCAACACCCTCGATCGCACCACAGCGATCGAAGATCAGCTGCGCTCCACATCGGAGCGGCTGCAGGCGCTCGAGCGCCAGGGTGCTCAGGTTGCAGCGCTGTCTGCAGAAAACAACCGCCTGCGGCTGGAGCTGCGCGGTCTGGACGGCACGATGGGCAAACCCGGTTCAGCGCTGCCGGGTGATGACACCCTGGCGCCGCTGCCGCCGCTCAAACCCTGATCAGGTCGATCCCTGATCAGCCCTTGACCGCGTCGCCGCTGGCATTCGGCAGGATGTGACGTTGCAGGGCGATGAAGGCTGCCAGCACCGGCAGGATGGAGACCACCGAGCCGGCCGCCACCAGCCGCCAGTCGAGCGAGAAGCTGCTGGCCAGCTGCTGCAGCCCCAGAGGCAGGGTGTAGAGCTCGGGGTCATCGAGGATCACCAGGGGCCAGAGGAAGTCGCTCCAGGTGCCAATGAACACGAACATCGCCAGGGTGATCAGGTCGGCCTTCGCCGCCGGGATCATCACGTTCCACCATTCGCCGAGCGGGCTGCAGCCATCAATGCGGGCGGCTTCCTCGAGTTCGGCGGGCACCCCAACAAAGCTCTGACGCAGCAGAAAAATGCCAAAGGCCGTGGCGGCCTGCGGGATCACCAGGGCCAGCAGGGTGTTGCGCAGACCCAGCTGCACCATCAGCAGGTACAGGGGAATCATCACCACCTGAAACGGGATCAGGATCGTCGCCACCACCAGTGCCAGCATCAGGCCCCGTCCCCTGAAGCGCAGCCGGGCCAGGGGGTAGGCGGCCAGCGAGCAGAACAGCAGGTTGCAGACCACCGCCAGGCCGCTCACCAGGGTGCTGTTGAGCAGGTAGGTGCCCATCGGGCTGCTGCTGAACAGCTGGCCATAGGCCGCCAGGCTGGGCTGGGCCGGCAGCAGCGCCGGTGGGCTGCTGAAGATGTTTTCGGCGGGCCCCTTGAGCGAGGTGCTCACCAGCCACAGCAGCGGCACCAGCATCGCCAGCGCCACAAGCAGCAGCAAGGCCAGCTGCAGGGCTGTGGCCAGGGTGGAACGCTTCACACCCGCGGCCGCTGGGCCAGGGGCAGATCGCCCACCACCGGCAAGGGACCTTTCTGCGGGTGCAGCGGCTGGCTGCGGCCACCGGCGATCAGGCGGTTGAGGGCATTCACAAAGGCCTGGGCCGATGCCACGACGATGTCGGTGTCGGCCGAGTGCCCCGAATACAGCACCCCATTGGCCCGCAGGCGAATGGTCACGTCGCCCATGGCGTCGATGCCTTCGGTGACGCTTTTCACCGAGAACTCCACCAGCTCGTTGGGCACCTGGGCCAGGCGATTGAGGGCCTGGCACACCGCATCCACAGGGCCTGTGCCGATCGCCGCCTCGGTGAGCTCGGCCCCATCGGTGTTGATCAGGGTGATTGTGGCGGTGGGCTGCAGGCCCGTGCCGCAGCTCACCTGCACGCTCTTGAGGCTGTAGTGGGGCTCGTCGGCCTGCTGCACCTGCTCGCTCACGATGGCCTCCAGGTCGCGGTCGCTGATCTCGCGTTTGCGGTCGGCGAGTTCCTTGAAGCGGGCGAAGGCGTCATCGAGGTCCTCGCGCTCGAGTTGGTAGCCCAGCTCCTCGAGCCGCGCCCGAAAGGCGCTGCGGCCGCTGAGCTTGCCCAGCGAGATGCGGTTGTCGGCCAGGCCCACGGTGCGGGCATCGATGATCTCGTAGGTGAGCCGGTTCTTGAGCACCCCGTCTTGGTGGATGCCGCTTTCGTGGGCAAAGGCGTTGGCCCCCACAATCGCCTTGTTGGGCTGCACCGCCATGCCGGTGAGGTTGGAGACCAGCCGTGAGGTTTTGGTGATCTCCTCGGTGCGCACCCCGGTGAGCGGCTCAGTGCTGCCTGCGGGCCGCCCCACAAAGGGATTGAAGTAGCTGCGGCGCACATGCAGGGCCATCACCAGCTCCTCGAGTGAGGCGTTGCCGGCCCGCTCGCCGATGCCGTTGATCGTGCACTCGAGCTGGCGGGCGCCGTTTTTGACGGCCTCTAAAAAATTGGCCACAGCCAGGCCCAGGTCGTTGTGGCCATGCACCGAGATCACCGCCTGATCGATGTTCGGCACGTTGGCGTTGATGCCGGCGATCAGCGCGCCGAACTCGGCCGGGGTGGCATAGCCCACGGTGTCGGGGATGTTGATCGTGGTGGCGCCGGCGTTGATGGCGGCTTCGATCACCTGGTGCATGAACTCTGGGTCGCTGCGGCCAGCGTCCTCGCAGCTGAACTCGACGTCATCGATCAGCGAGCGCGCATAGGCGACCATTTCGGCGGTGATGGCCAGCACCTCGGCGCGGCTCTTGCGCAGCTTGTGCTCCAGGTGAATGTCGCTGGTGGCGATGAAGGTGTGGATGCGCTTGTTGGCGGCTGGTGCCACGGCATCGGCGCAGGCCTTGATGTCGCCGGCTGCGGCGCGGGCCAGGCCGCAGATCACCGGGCCGTCGGGGGTGCCCACGCTGGCGGCAATGCGCTGCACGGCGTTGAAGTCCCCGGGGCTGGCAAAGGGGAAGCCCGCCTCGATGATGTCGACACCCAGGCGCGCCAGCTGCTGAGCAATGGCCAGCTTCTCCTCCAGGTTGAGGCTGGCGCCAGGGGACTGCTCGCCGTCCCGCAGGGTGGTGTCGAAGATCAGAACGCGGCCGGGGTCGCGGGCCATGGGAGCTCCCTGCTTCCTAATGCGGAATGACTATGAGTTGATTCCATTCTACGGCGGTAGGGCGAAGCGGTGTTCAGTGCTGCAGCCGGCGCTCTTACACTGAATTCACTGCGCTGTTGCCATGGCCGCGGGTGATCTGGCCCTGGTGTTGCATGCGCACCTTCCCTATGTGCGCTCGGCAGAGCCGGGTTCGCTTGAAGAGGACTGGTATTTCCAGGCCCTGCAGGAGTGCTATCTGCCCCTGCTGGCTGTGCTCGAGGCGGCGGCCGCTGACCCAGCCCAGGCCCCCAGGCTCACCCTGGGCCTGTCGCCCACCCTTCTGTCGCTGTTGAGCGACGGTGCCTTGAACGCCGGCTTTGCCCCGTGGCTGGAGCGCCGCCTGCAGCTGCTGCAACATGCACCGCCCGAGCTGGCTGAAGCGGCGACTGATCTGGCCGCTCAACTCAAGCGCACACTGCAGCAATGGCAGAGCACTGCTGGGCAGGTGATTGCGCGGTTTGGCCGGCTGCAGCACCAGGGCGTGCTGGATCTGATCACCTGCGGTGCCACCCACGGTTACCTGCCGCTGCTGCGCCACACCCCCGAAGCGGTGCGGGCCCAGCTGCTCACCGCCGTGCGCGAGCACGAACGCCAGCTTGGTGAGCGCCCGCTGGGCATCTGGTTGCCCGAGTGTGCGTACTTCGAGGACCTCGATCAGCAACTGCTCAGCAGCGGTCTGCGCTACTCGGTACTCGACGGCCATGGCCTGCTGCACGCGATGCCGAGGCCTCGCTTTGGCGTCTATGCACCGATCTGCTCGCCGGCAGGGGTGGCGTTCTTTGGCCGTGACAGCACCTCGACCCTGCCGGTCTGGAGCGCCCGTGATGGTTACCCCGGCCACGGCAGCTACCGCGAATTTCATCGCGATCTGGGTTGGGATCTTGGCGAAGAGCTGCTCGCCCAGGCGGGCATCACCAGCCGCAGGCCGCTGGGTCTCAAGTTGCACCGGGTCACGTCTCAGGCGGCCTCGCTCGAGCAGAAGCAGCCCTACGAGCCCGGGACCGCCCGCGCCCAGGTGATCGCTGATGCCGGCGACTACCTCAAGGGGCGCAGCGCCGAGCTCCAGCATCTCTCAGGCGTCATGGATCGCGCGCCGCTGCTGCTGGCACCCTTTGATGCCGAGCTGTTCGGCCATTGGTGGTACGAGGGACCACAGTTTCTGGCCGAACTGTTCCGCCAGGGGCCTTCTCTTGGGGTCAGCTTCACCCACCTGCGAGCCGTGCTGGCCGACAATCAGCCCTT